>JACCDS011332059.1_pt1 | contig 14289 bp, 19 predicted proteins | sample 7446441 | NCBI WGS metagenome assembly JACCDS01 (sample SAMN15323445, study PRJNA562643) | freshwater metagenome | isolation source: river surface water | place: USA:Blue River Watershed | collected 2017-08-17 | reverse complement strand
TCCTCATCGACATCACCGAGCGCAAGCGCGCCGAGGCGATGGTGCAGCGGCAGGCCTATTTCGACACGCTCACAGGCCTGCCCAACCGGCTGTCGCTGCAGACCGAACTGGCCCGAAGGCTGGACGACGCACAGCGGCAGGCGACCTGCCTGGCCCTGCTGCTGGTCGATCTGGACCGCTTCAAGGAAGTGAATGACACCCATGGCCATGCCACGGGGGATCGCGTGCTCCAGGAAGTGGCGCGGCGCCTGCAGCGCGGCATGCGGGAATCGGACACCGTGGCGCGAATTGGCGGAGATGAATTCGTGGTGCTGCTCACAGGGCTGCTGCGGCCGGAGTACGCATGGCAGGTCGCAGAGAAGATTCGCGGCTCGCTTGGCGAGGCACACAAGCTGGGAGAGCTGTCACTCGTCTGTCCGCCCAGCATCGGCATCGCCGTCTATCCTGAAGATGGCATCAGTCTGGAAGCCCTTCTGGACCATGCCGACGCAGCCATGTACAGCAGCAAGAAGTCCGGCGCCTGATCACGCGCGACGGCCCTGCAGAAACGCGTCCAGACGCGCAATCTGCGGCGGCGTGAAACGCAGTCCCAGCTTGCTGCGGCGCCAGAGAATGTCCTGGGTCGTCTGCGCCCATTCCTGTTCCTGCAGATACTCCACTTCGCGCGCATGCAAGCCGAAGCCGAAGTCCTCGCCCAGATCCTCCATGCCGCGGGCATCGCCAAGCAGCACTCTTGCCAGAGTGCCGTAATGCCCCAGCCAGCGCTCGAGCAGAACCGGCGGCACCCAGGGGAAGTCCCGCGTCAGTTCCTGGCGCAGCTCCGCACGGCTGCCGAAGTCGCCGCCCGGCAGCGCGGCCGTGGCTGTCCATGGCCCAGGCAGGCCGGGGAACACCACCCGCAACCTGTCCATGGCACTTTCGGCAAGGCGCCTGTAAGTGGTGATCTTCCCACCGTGAACTGTCAACAAGGGTGCGTCACGCCTCTCGAGCGTCAGCGTGTAGTCGCGCGACACCTTGGAAGCATTCGCCTCGTCACTGGCAAGCAGGGGCCGCACGCCGGCGAAGTCATGCAGCACATCCGCAGCGGTGATCTTGCGCTTGAAGCACTCGTTGCTGATCGCCACAAGGTAGTCGACTTCCGCGGGCGATATGCGCGCGTCGGCAGGATCGCCCGTGAAGTCCTCATCCGTGGTGCCAATGAGGGAGAAGTCCTGCTCATAGGGAATCACGAACACCACGCGACCATCAGCATTCTGCAGCAGGAATGCCTGATCGCCCGGATGCAGTCGCGGCACCACGATATGACAGCCCTTCACCAGACGGACGCGCTCCGCCGTGCGCTCTGGCAGCACGGCATGCCCGACCTGTTCCACCCAGGGACCTGCAGCATTGATCAGGGCGCGCGCGCGCACCTGCCGCCGTTCGCCCGTCAAGGTGTCCTCCAGCGTCACATGCCAGAGCCCTTGCTCTTCCTGCGCCAGCACCACACGAGTCCACACCTGCACGCTGGCCCCCTTCTCATGTGCCAACATGGCCAGCAGCACCACGAGCCGGGCGTCATCCACCCAGGCATCGGCGTACTCGAAGCCGTCCGTCAGACTGTCCACCAGCGGGCTTTCCACACCGAAGCGCAAGCGGCGGGACGCCGGCAGGGTGACGCGACGGCTCAGGGAGTCATACAGGAACAGTCCCGCCTGAATCATCCAGCGCGGCCGCAGATGCGGGCGATGCGGCAGCTGGAAACGCATCGGCGTGATGATGTGGGGCGCATTGCGCAGCAGGACCTCGCGCTCGGCCAGGGCCTCGCGCACCAGCCGGAATTCGTAGTTCTCCAGATAACGCAGCCCGCCGTGGATGAGCTTGGTGCTGGCGGAAGAAGTGCCGGAAGCCAGGTCGTTCTGCTCGCACAGCAGCACATCCAGCCCGCGTCCGGCCGCGTCGGCCGCGATGCCCGCACCGTTGACGCCACCGCCGATGATCAGCAGGTTGTGAATTGTGGAATCTGGAATCATGGCGGTAGTATTGCCTCACATGCAGCCCCTTGCGGGTGTCTGCCTATCATACGCAAGCCGCGCTTTCGTGGTCTGCTCGAACTTCGGAAGATTCTGTGATGAGCCGCTACATTCTCGCTTTCGATCAAGGCACCACCAGCAGTCGCGCGATTGTCTTCGACGAGCTTGGCCGCCGCCACGGCATTGGTCAGGAGGAGTTCACCCAGCACTTCCCGCAGGACGGCTGGGTGGAGCACGAGCCCGAAGACCTCTGGCAGAGCTCGCTGCGCAGCGCCCGTCAGGCGCTGCTCGACGCCGGCATCGGTGCTGGCGAACTGGTCGCCATCGGCATCACCACTCAACGCGAGACCACGCTGCTGTGGAACCGCCGCACGGGCGTCCCCATTCATCGCGCCATCGTCTGGCAGGATCGCCGCACGAGCGCGCTGTGTCAGCAGATCGACGCGCTCCTGGAGGCGCGCGGCCAGGCCGGCCTGATCCAGGCAAAGACCGGTCTGCTGCTGGACGCCTATTTCTCGGCCAGCAAGATCCGCTGGCTGCTCGACCATGTGCCCGGTGCGCGGGAGCAGGCGGAGCGGGGCGAGCTGGCCTTCGGCACCGTGGACACCTTCCTGCTCTGGCGCCTGACTGCCGGCCGCAGTCACCGCACCGATGCCAGCAATGCCTCGCGCACGCTGCTCTTCAATATTCATGAGCAGCGCTGGGACGATGAGCTTCTGGCCTTGTTCGACATCCCCGCCAGCCTGCTCCCGGAGGTGCTCGACAGTGCCGCCGACTTCGGCACCACGGCACCCGAGATTCTTGGCGCCGCGGTGCCCGTCGCCGGCATCGCCGGGGATCAGCAGGCGGCCGCCTTCGGCCAGTGCTGCTTCGCGCCAGGCATGGCCAAGAGCACCTATGGGACGGGCTGCTTCCTGCTGCTCAACACGGGCGACAAGGCACTCGTGTCACGTAACCGACTGCTGAGCACCGTAGCCTGGCGGCTGGGTGGCAGGGTCACCTATGCGCTCGAAGGCAGCATTTTCATGGCGGGAGCGACAATGCAGTGGCTGCGGGACGGCCTGCATCTGTTCAAGGATGCGGCAGATACAGAAGCCCTGGCGCGGCAGGCCCATGCCGACTCGTCCATCATGTTCGTGCCGGCCTTCACCGGACTCGGGGCGCCTTACTGGGATGCCGATGCCCGCGGCGCAATCTTCGGCCTGAACCGGGACACCGGCATACAGGAGCTGGTCAGCGCGGCCCTGTTGTCGGTCTGCTACCAGACGCGGGACCTGCAGGAAGCCATGGCGGCCGATGGCGTGCGGCCACAGACCCTGCGGGTGGATGGTGGCATGGCCCGCAATGACTATGTGCTGCAGAATCTGGCCGATCTGCTGGGCTGTCAGGTGGATCGCCCCGTCGTCACCGAGACCACGGCCCTGGGCGTGGCCTGGCTGGCGGCCCTGCAGTGCGGAATTCACCAGTCACTCGAGGACATTGCACAACACTGGCAGCTGGAACGCTCCTTCACGGCGCACAGGGACAAGGCATGGCGCGATCATCGCTACGCCCTGTGGCAGGACGCCGTACGCCGAACGCGCAGCAGACTGGAATGACTTGCAAGCCGGCGGCCATTGCGCGACATTGCCGCTGGCACAAGAACCGGCGCGATACAGACGCCCGCAAACAAACAGACAGGAACTTCCCATGAGCGACAACAACACTTCCGTAACAAGCAATGCATCCCCCGCAGGCAAGGCTCTCGTCGTGGCGGCCTGGGCCAGCCTGGCGGTCGGACTCGGTCTCGGCGCCTATGCCCTCGCCGCCTCCCTGGGGGTCTGGATCGGCCTGTGGGACTTCCGCGCCGGTTTCAACATGCTGCGTTTCGTCAACGCCAGCGCAGACTGGGCGGCGTGGATCACCCTGGCTGTCAGCATCGCTGTCTTCGTCGGCACCCGCAAGCTGGCACCACAGAAGACGCAGCGCCTGACCACACTGGCTGCCGTCGGCTGTGTGGCCTGCGCGCTGGCCTATATCGTGCCGGAAACCTACCGCGCACCTGAAGGGACGCCGCCCATTCACGACATCACCACTGACACAGACAATCCGCCGCAGTTCGTGGCCGTGGCGCCTCTGCGCGCCAACGCCCCGAACTCCGTGATCTATGGCGATCAACCCAACTGGGACGCCACTCGCATGGCCGCCGCGCAGAAGGAGGCCTACCCGGACATCGTGCCGCAGGTCTTCACCGAATCGAAGGAAGAAGTGTTCAATCGCGTGCTGGCCGCCGTCGACACGCTGGGCTGGGAACTGGTGGATCAGAACCTCGCGGAAGGCCGCATCGAGGCAACGGACACCACGTTCTGGTTCCGCTTCAAGGACGACGTGATCGTGTTGATCAGTGAAACGCCGCAGGGCACTGTCCTGCAGGCGCGTTCGAAGTCGCGCGTCGGAGCCAGCGACGTCGGCAAGAACGCCAATCGCCTGCGCGCCCTGTTCGCCGAACTGCGCTGATCAGCCTCCCCGCTGCCTTCCGCCCCGCTTGCGCGTGTGATTCAAGCGTTTGATGAACCACAGCCGCAGGGCGGGGACGTCGGTCGCAAGCAGGGCCACGCCCAGCGGAATCATCCAGAAGCCCAGCACGGGCAAGAACCCCAGCATCCCCGCCAGAATTAGCAGGACGCCCAGCAATCCGCGCACGATCGGGGGCAAGTAGCGTTCGCCTCGCTTCATGAACAGATAGGACGCCACAATCAGGCGGCGCCTGCCGTTCCTCTGCGTTGTCTGCTGTGGTGTCATCTTGTCTCCGCCCGCTCCTGCGCGACCTTGGGGCGCCTCTGAGCGCCTTCTGCCTGATGCCGTCGGCCTGTGGTATTCTGCCCGCACGAATCGAGCCAAGCCCATCAGGTGCCCCTTGCCGAAGTCCCGCCACATGCTGCGTTTCTCCCTGATTGCCCTGAGCGTCCTGATCCTGGCGCAGACCGGCAGTTATCTGGTCAATATACGCATTCCGCTGGGCAGCAGCGTGGAGTGGAGCACGTTCATTCACTTCACGCACATTCGCAACATGGGGGGCGTGTTCGGGATGTTCCAGGGACACGGCTGGATTTTCGGCCTGTTCAGCCTGCTGCTCATCAGTGCACTGGTGGTGTACCTGTGGCGAGGGCGCAACATCGAGCCGCATGAGTACATCTGTTTCGGCTTCGTCGTGGGTGGCGGCGCCAGCAACGTGCTGGACCGACTGATCTATGGCAGTGTCGTCGACTTCATCAACGTGCAGCACATCCCCTTCTGGCACTACATCTTCAACACTGCAGACGTGATGGTGCATGTGGGCCTGTGGCCGCTGCTCTACTTCAGCCTGTTCCCGGGTCGCTCAGCCACGCCAGGCTGATCTGATCAGAGGCCGTCAGACTCTGGCGTAGCGCGCATGGGCCGCCTGCAGGGCCTGCCCGAGCGGCAGGGTCACGCCGGCTCCGACCAGAGCGTCCTCCAGCGCAGCAAGGCAGAACAGCACATTGCGCGTGTTGCAGGCATGTCCCATGAGCCCGATACGCCAGATCTTGCCACCCAGGACGCCAAGTCCGGCGCCAATCTCCAGTCCCTGATCGCGCAGCAGGCTCGCTCGAACACCGGCCTCATCCACCCCGTCGGGAACATTCACCGCGTTGAGCTGAGGCAGCCTCCAGTCGGGTGCAACGCGCAACGTCAATCCCATGGCCTCAAGACCACAAACCAGTGCCTCGTGGTGCAGACGATGGCGCTGCCAAGCGGCGTCCAGCCCCTCTTCCGAGAGAATGCACAGTGCTTCATGCAGACCATAGAGTGCGTTCACGGGCGCCGTGTGGTGATAGCTGCGCCGCGCCCCGCTGCCCCAGTAATCCATGATCAGATTCATGTCGAGAAACCAGCTCTGCACTTTCGTCTTGCGCGAGCGTATGCGTTCCACAGCGCGAGGGCTGAAGCTGACCGGAGAGAGACCAGGCGCGCAGGACAGACACTTCTGCGATCCGGAATACACGGCATCAATACCCCAGAGGTCGGTATCGACTGCAATGCCGCCAAGGGAGGTGACAGCATCCATCACGGTCAAGACGCCATGCCGCGCGGCCAGCGCAGCAAGGGCTTGTGCATCGCTGCGAACTCCGGTGGAAGTCTCAGCGTGCACGAAGGCAAGCAAGCGGGCGTCTGGATGCTCCGCCAGCGCCTTCTCCACCTTGGCGGGGTCGACAGGCTCCCCCCATGGGTCCTGCACCAAAATCGCAGTTGCGCCGCAACGCTCGACGTTCTCCTTCATGCGGCCGCCAAAGACACCATTCTGGCAGACAATCGCCTTGTCACCCGGCTCCAGCAGATTGACGAACACGGCTTCCATGCCCGCAGAGCCCGGAGCGGACACGGGCAGGGTCAAGGCATTGTTGGTCCTGAATGCAAACTGGAGCAGAGACTTGATCTCATCCATCAGCTGGATGAAGCTCGGATCAAGATGGCCGATGGTCGGCCGACTCATGGCCTGCAGGATGCGTGGATTCACATCCGAAGGGCCAGGGCCCATGAGAGTGCGCTGAGGAGGATGAAACGGCTGCGTCATTCTGAACTCCCAGAAACGACAAAGCCGAGTCAGACCCGGCTTTGTGGAGGATTGCGACAGCGCTTGTCAGTCTTCTGCATCAGCCCCGGCAGCACCAGGACGATCCACCAGCTCGACATAGGCCATCACGGCATTGTCACCAGGACGCATACCGCACTTCAGGATGCGGATATAGCCACCGGGACGCTCGTTGTAACGCGGACCAAGCGCCGTGAAAAGCTTGCCTACGGCTGCCTTGTCACGCAGACGATTGAAGGCCAGACGACGATTTGCCACGCTGTCATTCTTGGCAAGCGTGATCAGCGGCTCTGCGACCATGCGCAGCTCTTTCGCCTTGATCAGGGTTGTCTTGATGATCTCGTGTTCAACCAGCGAAACAGTCATGTTGCGCAGCATCGCATGACGGTGTGATGCATTACGGCTGAGTTGACGGCCACTTTTACGATGACGCATAGCTTCTGATTCCTATTCTTACCTTAGCGCCCGACGGCACTTGGTCACTCTGTGTTGAAAATCTCGATTTAATTACGGTCGTCGGAACGCAGACTGGCGGGAGGCCAGTTCTCCAGACGCAGACCAAGGGACAAGCCACGGGTTGCGAGTACGTCCTTGATCTCTGTCAGGGACTTCTTGCCCAGGTTCGGCGTCTTCAGAAGTTCGACTTCCGTACGCTGAATCAGGTCACCGATGTAGTAGATATCTTCCGCTTTCAAGCAGTTCGCTGAACGTACAGTCAGCTCCAGATCGTCCACCGGACGCAGCAGGATAGGATCGATCTCGTCTTCCGGCTCTTCCGGTGCATTGGCAACCTGGCTCTGCAGATCGACGAACACAGCCAGTTGATGCTGCAGAATCGTCGCCGCACGACGGATGGCCTCTTCCGGATCGATCGTGCCATTGGTGCGCAGATCAATGATCAGCTTGTCTAGGTCGGTACGCTGCTCCACACGTGTGCTTTCCACGGAGTAGGACACCGTGGTGACAGGAGTGTAGGACGCGTCGAGGAAAAGACGACCAACGGCACGTGTCTCGTCGTCGTTGGACACTCGAGAATCAGCCGGCGCGTAACCGCGGCCCTTGCGTACAGTGAGGCGCATTCTCAGCTCACCGCTGTCGTTGAGGTTGGCAATCACGTGCTCGGGATTGACGATCTCGACATCGTGGCCCACCACGATGTCACCCGCACGAACCACGCCTGCACCCTTCGCGCTCAGCGTCAGAACTGCCTCGTCCTGCCCGTTCAGGATCACTGCCACACCCTTGAGGTTCAGCAGGATCTCGATCACGTCTTCCTGAACACCTTCGATGGTGCTGTATTCATGCACCACGCCGTCGATCTCCACCTCTTCGATGGCAGCACCCGGCATGGAAGACAGCAGAATTCTTCTCAGCGCATTCCCCAGCGTGTGACCAAAGCCACGCTCAAGAGGCTCAAGAACCACCTTGGAGTGGAAGCGATCAAACTCTTCAACCTTGATCAACTGCGGTGTCAAAAAATCCGACAATGAAATCTGCATGGAATCACCCTTCGCTATTAGTGTCCTTACTACTTGGAGTAAAGCTCAACTATCAAGTTTTCGTTAATGTCAGCAGAAAGGTCGGCACGATCAGGCTTGCGGCTGAACTGGCCTTCCAGCTTGTCGGTGTTCACGTGAATCCAGTCGGAAGGGCTGCGTTGTGCGGCCAGCTCGAGAGCGGCCTTGATGCGCAACTGTTCCTTCGCCTTGGAACGCACGGAAATGACATCACCGGGTGACACTTGATACGAGGGGATGTTGATGATGTCGCCATTCACAAGAATCGACTTGTGAGTGACGAGCTGTCGGGATTCGGCACGTGTTGAACCAAAGCCCATGCGGTAGACCACGTTGTCCAGACGGGACTCGAGCAACTGCAGGAGGTTCTCGCCGGTAGCGCCCTTCATGCGCGCCGCTTCCTTGTAGTAGCCGCTGAACTGCTTTTCCAGCACGCCATAGATACGACGGATCTTCTGCTTCTCGCGCAGTTGCACGCCGTAATCGGACAGTCTGCCCTTGCGGATACCGTGCTGGCCGGGAGCGTTCTCAGTCTTGCACTTGCTGTCTAACGGACGCACACCGCTCTTTAGGAACAGGTCAGTTCCTTCGCGACGAGCCAGCTTGCACTTGGGGCCTAAGTAACGGGCCATATATTGTCTCCTATGTTCTTATCTGTTGGAGATAAGCCACTAAATTTCATGAACCTGATCAACGTGATGACAAACTGACAGTGCAGACTTACACACGTCTCTTCTTGGGCGGACGGCAGCCGTTGTGAGGCATCGGCGTGACGTCTGTGATATTGCTTACCTTGAGTCCGCAACCATTGAGGGCACGCACGGCGGATTCACGGCCTGGGCCTGGGCCATTGACCTTCACGTCCAGATTCTTGAGACCATACAGCTCGATTGCTGCCTTGCCGGCACGCTCCGCCGCTACCTGAGCAGCAAACGGGGTGCTTTTGCGGGAGCCGCGAAAGCCGGAACCACCAGAAGTCGCCCAGCTCAATGCATTGCCTTGACGATCCGTGATGGTGACGATGGTGTTGTTGAAGGAAGCGTGGATGAATGCGATTCCATCCACCACCGCTTTGCGGGCTTTCTTCTTCACTGCTTTCGCTGCTGCTGCTGGCTTGGCCATAATTTATTCCTGATTCAAATGACTGCTTCTATCGCCTTGCGCTACGCCGACTCTTCACTTGCGGGCCGGAAGGCTGATCGTTATCTGCTTACTTGCGAATTGGCTTACGAGGGCCCTTGCGAGTACGTGCATTGGTCTTCGTGCGCTGTCCTCTCACTGGCAAGGAGCGGCGATGACGAATGCCACGGAAACAACCCAGGTCCATGAGACGTTTGATTGCCATGGAAAGCTCGCGACGCAGATCGCCCTCGACGGTGAACTTGGCCACTTCGGCACGAACACTGTCCAGCTGCTCGGGAGTAAGCGCGCTTGTCTTGGTGTGCGGAGCAATACCAGTGTTTGCACAAATGAGTTTCGCCCTGGTAGCACCGATTCCGAAGACGTAGCCAAGGGAAATCACAATATGCTTGTTATCCGGTATGTTGACACCTGCAATACGTGCCATATTTTTACTCCACTTTAGATTTTTACGTACGCGCCCAACTTGCTGAGAGCCAAAATTACGGGCGGCAAAGAATATACTCTGACCACTGAAAAATCAACCAAACGACTTCAGCCCTGACGCTGCTTGTGTCGCGGCTCGGATGAACAGATCACTCGAACCACGCCATTGCGCTTGATCACCTTGCACTTGCGACATACTTTTTTGACTGATGCTCTGACTTTCACTTCAACTACTCCTTCTCAATCGAGAACCCGGCTCACTTCGGAGAAACCCCGCGGCAAGACCCGTGTATCAAAGGCCTCCGCGGCCGAAACTGCCCAGATTCGACTTCTTCATCAGCGAATCGTACTGATGAGACATCAAATGCGACTGCACCTGGGACATGAAATCCATGCTGACAACCACAACGATCAACATCGCCGTCCCCCCCAGGTTGAATGGCACGTTGGCCATCATCTGGAAGAAGTTCGGCAGCAGACACACGATGGTGATATAGACAGCACCGAACATGGTCAGCCTGGTCAGCACGAGATCGATGTACTTGGCAGTCTGCTCACCGGGACGGATCCCGGGTATGAAGGCACCAGAGCGCTTCAGATTCTCCGCGACGTCCTTCGGATTGAAGACCAGGGCGGTATAGAAGAAACAGAAAAACACGATCATTGCGCTGAAGATGATGATGTACAGCGGCTGACCCGGACCGATCATCAGCGCCAGATCCTGCAGCCACTCAGCACCTTCAGACTGCCCGAACCACTGACCGAGCGACGCAGGGAACAACAGAATGCTGCTCGCGAAAATCGCCGGGATCACGCCTGCCATGTTGACCTTCAAGGGCAGGTGGCTGGACTGCGCGGCATACATGCGATTGCCTTGCTGTCGCTTGGCGTAGTGAACGGTGATGCGTCTCTGGCCTCTCTCAATGAACACGATGGCCGCGATGACAACAACAGCGATGATGCCTACCACGAACAGCAACAACCCGCTGATCTGCCCTTCGTAAGCCTGTGTAAGGGAATTGCCGATGGCACCCGGGAGGCCCGCCACGATACCTGCGAAAATCAGCATGGAAATGCCGTTCCCCACACCTCGCTCAGTGATCTGCTCGCCGAGCCACATCATGAACATCGCGCCGGTCACCAGCGAGATGATAGCGGTCAGGGTGAATCCGATGCCTGGATTGTAGGCCATGGGAGCCAAGAGACCGACAGTCATGCCTGTGCCCTGAACCGTTGCCAGCACCAGAGAACCGTAGCGCGTGTACTGGGTGATCTTGCGACGACCCGACTCACCTTCCTTCTTCAGTTGCTCCAGTTGCGGACTGACAGCAGTCAACAGCTGCATGATGATCGAGGCTGAAATGTACGGCATGATGCCGAGCGCAACGATACTCATGCGTTCCAGGGCGCCGCCTGAAAACATGTTGAACAGACCGAGGAAAGTGCCCTCGTTCTGATTGAACAGGTTCGTCAGCTGATTCGGGTCAATCCCAGGAACGGGAATATGCGTCCCGACACGGTAGACAAACAACGCAAACAGCAAGAAAAGCAGGCGAGCCTTCAGCTCGCCCAGTCCTGCGCCGATCTTGTCGGGATTGATAGTCGGTTTGATCGCCATTGATATCTACTTAGTCCTTGGCGCCAGCTTTCTTTGGAAGCTTCTTCCCGTTCTTGCCGACATTGTGAACAACCACCACATCAATGACCTTGCCTCCCGCTGCCTCGATAGCAGCCCTTGCGCCAGCCGTCACCTTCAAGCCTTTCAGAGTAATCGCCTTCGTGACTTCGCCGGACAGCATCACCTTCACGCGACGAATGCTGGCAGTGATCAGATTGGCCGCGCGCAGCGCGTCCAGATCAATCACTTCTGCTGTCAGGTTCGCCAGCTCGCTGGTGCGAACTTCTGCAGTGATACGACCAACGCGAGACGTGAAGCCGAACTTCGGAAGACGACGCTGCAACGGCATCTGACCGCCTTCAAAGCCAGGACGGACGCCTCCGCCGCTACGAGCTTTCTGACCTTTGTGACCGCTACCGCAGGTCTTGCCAAGGCCGCTGCCGATGCCACGCCCAACGCGACGTCGCGGCTTGGTGCTGCCAGGTGCCGGGCTCAGTGAATTAAGATGCATGACTTACTCCTCGCCTTCGACAGACAACATGTAGCGGATCTTCGTGATCAAACCACGGTTTGCCGGAGTATCCAGAACTTCGACGGTGTGGTGCATATGACGCAGACCCAGTGCCTTGACGCACTGACGATGTCTTTCCATGGTCCCGATCAAGCTGCGGACCAGGGTCACTTTGATGTTTTTCGATGCCATAACCGTTAACCCAGTATCTCTTCGAGAGTTTTGCCACGCTTGGCCGCGATGGACTCAGGCGCGCGCATGTTTTTCAGACCCTTGAATGTTGCGTAGACAACGTTCACGGGGTTGGTGGAACCGTAGCACTTCGCCAGCACGTTCTGGACGCCTGCGAGTTCCATGATGGCGCGCATGGCGCCACCAGCGATCAGACCGGTACCTTCCGATGCCGGCTGCATGTAAACCTTGGAAGCGCCATGGCTGGACTTCACGGGGTACTCGAGCGTGTGGCCATCAAGAGACACAGTAATCATGTTGCGACGAGCCGCTTCCATTGCTTTCTGGATAGCCAGGGGCACTTCACGTGCCTTGCCGCGACCGAAGCCGACACGGCCGTTGCCATCGCCTACAGCGGTGAGTGCCGTGAAGCTGAAAATACGACCACCCTTCACTACCTTGGCAACGCGGTTCACCTGGATCAGCTTCTCCTGCAAACCTTCCTCGTTCTTCTTTGCGTCTTCTTTAAATGCCATATCTCACTCAACCTTTAGAATTCAAGTCCGCCTTCACGAGCAGCTTCGGCCAGAGCCTTCACTCGACCATGGTAGTTGTAACCAGCACGGTCAAACGCAACCTTGCTGACACCCGCGGCTTTCGCTCGCTCCGCTATCATGGCGCCGATCTTCGTGGCAGCCGCGACATTCCCGGTAGCTGTCCCGCGCAGAGACTTGTCCAGGGTAGAAGCGCTGGCCAATACCTCAGCGCCGCTCGGAGAAATAATTTGCGCATAAATGTGACGCGGGGTGCGGAAAACACACAGACGATTCACATTCAGCTGACTGATCTTTGCTCTGGTCTTGCGCGCTCGTCGGAGTCGCGCCTGCTTCTTTACATTCATAGTCTCAAGCCTTATTTCTTCTTAGCTTCTTTCCTGTAAACGTTCTCATCGAGGTAACGAATGCCTTTGCCTTTGTAAGGCTCGGGCGGACGGAACTCGCGTATTTTGGCCGCAACTTCGCCTACCAACTGCTTGTCTGCGCCGGACAGCACAATCTCTGTTGGCGTTGGCGTTTCCGCCGTAACGCCCTTGGGCACCACAAAATCGACAGGGTGAGAAAACCCTACCGAAATATTCAGCACGTCGCCCTGAGCCTTGGCACGATAACCTACGCCCTGGAGTTGCAACTTTTTCTGGAAGCCCTGGCTCACACCAGTGACCATATTGCTGATCAGCGCACGGAAGGTCCCTGACAACGCGTTGGCCTGTCTGGAGTCATCCCGCGCAGCAACTCGCAGGGAGTCACCATCTCTGGAAATCTGAACAGCACTGTGCAATGCCAGCTCAAGAACGCCTTTGCTGCCTTTCACGGAGATGTGCGACTCATTGAAAGTCGCCTCAACCCCCTTGGGCAATTGAACCGGGTTATTCGCTACTCTGGACATATTCTTGCTCTACTTACTTGATAACAGAATGTTCGTTTAGAATACTGTGCACAGCACTTCGCCGCCCACACCTGCTTCTCTTGCCTGCTTGTCTGTCATCAGGCCCTTGTGGGTCGACACGATGGCGATGCCAAGGCCGCCACGATTCTTGGGCAGGTCGTTCTTGCTGCGATAGATGCGCAGGCCTGGCTTGCTCTCTCGCTTGATCTCCTCGATCACCGGACGACCCTGGTAATACTTGAGATCTACTGTCAAAACTGCCTTCTTGTCTTCTTCCACCACGGAGAAACCCGCAATATAGCCTTCATCCTGCAATACGCGGCAAATGGCCACCTTGCTCTTGGAAGAAGGACAAACGATCTTCGGCAGCTTCGCCATCTGGGCGTTTCTGATACGGGTCAACAAATCTGCAATCGGGTCGGACATACTCATAATTTTCTACTCCGCTTTACCAGCTCGCCTTCGTCAGTCCGGGCACATCGCCACGCATAGCAGCTTCACGCAGCTTGTGGCGGCACATGCCGAACTTGCGGTATACGCCATGGGGACGACCAGTGATTCTGCAGCGATTCTGCTGACGAACCGGGCTGGCATCGCGCGGCATCTTCTGCAGCTTGATCTGCGCTGCCCACTTGTCGTCATCACTTGCATTGACGTCGCTCAGGATCGCCTTGATTGCAGCGCGCTTGGCAGCAAACTTGGCAACGGTATCCGCACGCTTCTTTTCACGAGCGAGAATCGATTTCTTCGCCATCTCAGGACTCCTTGGTATCCGGTTTTGCCACAGTGCCCTTGAAGGGGAAGCGCAGGGCTGTGAGCAACGCGCGACCTTCTTCGTCGGTGCGGGCTGTCGTTGT
>JACCDS010409213.1_pt1 | contig 14289 bp, 11 predicted proteins | sample 7446441 | NCBI WGS metagenome assembly JACCDS01 (sample SAMN15323445, study PRJNA562643) | freshwater metagenome | isolation source: river surface water | place: USA:Blue River Watershed | collected 2017-08-17 | reverse complement strand
GCTGGCGCCAAAAGCACAGCCGGTTTGGATCAGGAAGGCTCGAAGTCTAGTGAAGCGGAGTTCATGCAGTAGCGCAATCCCGTGGGGGCAGGCCCGTCTTCAAACACATGGCCCAGGTGCGCGCCACATTGGGCGCACACGGTTTCTACCCGGCGCATGCCATGGCTCAGGTCGACGCGCTCTTCTATGGCACCCGATGTGGACGCTTGAAAAAAACTGGGCCAACCGCAGCCCGCGTCAAACTTGGTGTCGGAGGAGAACAATTGGGCGTCGCAGCAAATGCAGCGGTAGATGCCTCTGGCCCAGTGGCCCTCGTATTTGCCCGTGAAGGGGCGCTCTGTGGCGGCTTGTCGGGTCACCGCAAAAGCCATGGGCTCGGCATTTTTGGCTGCCAGCAGATCACGCCATTCGCGTTCGGTTTTTTGAATAGAGCTCATGATGAACAGCTGATTTCCAGTTGGCCCGCCCAATCGGGCGGCAAGTCGGCATAGGCTTCAAAGCCGGGATGCTCGTCGAAGGGGGACTTTAACAAGTTGTGCAGGGTGTCGATTTCGGAGAAATCACCGGCCTTGGCTTGACGGATGGCGATTTCGGCCAAGTGGTTGCGCAGCACGAACTTGGGGTTGGTGCGCAGCATTTTCTGACCCATGACCGCCCAGTGGGTTTGGCCTGCGCGCTCGGTGTAGCGCGCCAGCCAATCCAGCAGGCGAGGGCGGTCCAGCACCAGATCGGTCACGGCGCTCCAGCCCGAATCGGTCAAAGTGGTGGCTATTGATTGTTGAACCACCGCTTGGCTCAGTTGCCGCCAGAACATGGTGAAGTCCACTTGTTCGGCCGCCATGAGCTGCATCACGTCTTCGACCAGGGTCCAGTCGGTTTCGCGTTCGGATTCGGGGGCCAAGTCGCCAACCAGGCCCAGTTTGGCCCGCATGGCATCGCCCAGGTAGCGGGGGAACAGGGTTTTATAACCCTCCAGCACCTGCAGCGTCATCTCCTGGTCGTCGATCAAAGGGGCCAAGGCTTGGGCCAGGCAGTACAAATTCCAGTAAGCCACATTGGGCTGACGGCCATAGGCATATCGCCCTTGGTGGTCGGAGTGGTTGCAAATGTGTCCCGGATCAAAGCCGTCCATGAACTGGAAGGGGCCATAGTCGATGGTCAGGCCCAAAAGGCTCATGTTGTCGGTGTTCATCACCCCGTGGCAAAAGCCCACCGCTTGCCACTGCGCCAACAGTTTGGCCGTGCGGTCTTGGACCTCGTCCAGCAAGGCCGCGTACACATTGCCCTGCCACAGCGCGGCGCGCGCTCGGCACTCGGGCAGGTGGTGCGCCATGGCGTGGTCGGCCAAAGCGCGCAAGCTGTCGGTGTCACCTTGGGCCGCAAAATGCTCGAAGTGCCCAAAGCGCAAAAAGCTGGGCGCCACCCGGGCCACCACAGCGGCGCTTTCCACCGTCTCGCGCCGGACCGGCTCAGGCGATGCCACCAGGCTCAGTGCCCGTGTGGTGGGAATGCCCAGGCCGTGCATGGCTTCGCTGCACAAATATTCGCGGATGCTCGAGCGCAGCACCGCCCGCCCGTCGCCACCGCGAGAATAGGGCGTGCGCCCCGAGCCCTTGAGCTGGATTTCTTGCGGGCCTTGGGTGGATTCGGCCTCGCCCAGCCAAATGGCGCGGCCATCGCCCAATTGGCCCGCCCATTGGCCAAACTGGTGCCCGCTGTAGACCGTGGCCAGGGGTTTTGAGCCGGCCATCAGCGCATTGCCCGCCAAGGCCAGCAGGTGTTCTTCGTCAAAAAGCGCGTGGGGCCAGCCCAGCTCGGCGCGTAAATCTTCGTTGCGGGCAGCCCAGCGCGGCGCGGCCACGGGGGTGGGTTGCAAGGGCGTGAAAAAACGGGGACCCAGTTGGGTCAGGCGATGGGTCCAGTGGAGCACGGGCAGTTCTTGGTCGGCGGCGGGGGAGTCCGGTGGGGCTGATGGCATGGCTCTGATTGTCACGCCCTTGACAAGCACCCGCAGTTTGGCGGGTTTTACCTCCAGACAGCGCTGAACTCGGGTGCACAATGAAACGGTTGAGAACCACCAACCTGACAGGAGACCCCCCATGCTGGGACTGATGCAACAGCAATCGCTGCTGATTTCTTCCTTGATTGACTTTGCCGAAAAACACCATGGCGACAGCGAAGTTGTCTCGCGCCGGGTGGAAGGTGACATTCACCGCAGTGATTGGGCACAGGTGGCCCGCCGCTCGCGCCAGGTGGCCAATGCGCTGGATGCGCAAAGCCTGCCACAGGGTGCACGCATTGCCACCCTGGCCTGGAACGGTTATCGCCACCTGGAGTTGTATTTTGGGGTGAGCGGTTCGGGTCGTGTGCTGCACACCATGAACCCGCGCCTGCACCCCGATCAATTGGCCTGGATTGCCAATCATGCCGAAGACCTGGTGCTGTGCTTTGACATGACGTTTTTGCCTTTGGTGCAGGCGATGCACAGCCAATGCAAAACCATCACCCATTTTGTGGCTTTGTGCGACGCCGACAAGCTGCCAGCGGACACCGGCATCCCCAACCTGGTGAGTTACGAGGACTGGATTGCCCATCAACCGAGCCATTACAGCTGGCCGCAATTGGACGAAAACACCGCCTGCAGCCTGTGCTACACCAGTGGCACTACGGGCAACCCCAAAGGGGCCTTGTACAGCCACCGTTCCACTGTTTTGCATGCATACGCTGCGGCCTTGCCCGATTCGATGTGCATTTCGGCACGCGATGCCATTTTGCCGGTGGTGCCCATGTTTCACGTCAACGCTTGGGGCATCCCCTACAGCGCGGCCATGGCAGGGGCCAAGCTGGTGTTTCCTGGTCCGGCACTGGATGGTCAATCGGTGTACGAGTTGATCGAAGCCGAGGGCGTGACCTTCGCTGCGGGCGTGCCCACCGTATGGCAAATGCTGCTCGGTCACATGAAGCCCGCAGGCTTGAAGTTCAGCACCCTGGGTCGCACCGTGATCGGTGGCTCAGCCTGTCCGCCTGCCATGATCGACGCCTTCCGACAGGACTACGGCGTGGATGTGCTGCATGCTTGGGGCATGACCGAGCTGAGCCCCTTGGGCACCGTGTGTACTTTGAAAAACAAGCACCTGAGTTTGCCGGCCGAGCAGCAGATGAAACTGCGCATGAAGCAAGGCCGCTGCATCTACGGTATCGACATGAAGATCGTGGATGCCGAGGGAAAAACCTTGCCGCACGATGGCAAATCGACCGGTGACTTGCTGGTCAAAGGTCCATGGGTCATTGCCTCTTATTTCAAGCAAGAAGGCGGCAATCCCTTGGCGGACGGCTGGTTCCCCACAGGGGATGTGGCCACCATCGATGCCGATGGCTTCATGCAAATCACCGACCGCAGCAAAGACGTCATCAAGTCGGGTGGCGAGTGGATCAGTTCGATCGATGTGGAAAACATCGCCATGGCCCACCCGGCTGTGGCCATGGCTGCCTGCATCGGCATGCGCCACCCCAAGTGGGACGAGCGGCCAATTGTCTGTGTGGTCAAGAAACCCGGAGCGCAAGTGAGTCGCGAAGAACTGCTGGCCTTCTACGAGGGCAAGACCGCCAAATGGCAAATTCCCGACGACGTGGTGTTTGTGGCGGCTATTCCCTTGGGTGGCACTGGAAAGATGCTCAAGACAAAATTGAGAGAACAGCTCGCTGACTACGTGTTGCCTGGCTTGTGATTTTTTTTGGAGCACATGTCAGTCGGGAGTCGCGCGAGTGATATCCATTAGGTGCAAACCCCGAGCGCATTAATTCAACCAGCGGTTACGCTGGACATGTTTGATTCACAACGCAGGAGACCTTGAAATGAAAACCACCATCCGTTTGATCGCTGCAACTGCTTTGGCCGCCTCGGCCATGGGTGCTTATGCCCAGAAGGGTGAAACTGTCAAAATTGCCTGGATTGACCCTTTGTCAGGTTTGATGGCCCCTGTGGGCAGCAACCAACTCAAGAGCTTCCAGTTTTTTGCCGAAAAATTCAGCAAAACCAATCCGGCCGGCGTCAAGTTTGAAGTCATCGGCATCGACAACAAACTCAGCCCTGCAGAGAGCTTGAATGCGCTCAAGGCGGCCATGGACCAGGGTGTTCGTTACATCACGCAAGGCAACGGCTCCTCTGTGGCCGGTGCCCTGATCGAAGCTGTGAACAAGCACAATGAGCGCAATCCCGGCAAGGAAATCATCTTCTTGAACCACTCGGCGGTGGACCCGGACTTCACCAACAGCAAGTGCAGCTACTGGCACTTCCGTTTTGATGCCGACACGTCCATGAAGATGGAAGCCATGACCACCTTCATGAAAGACCAGAAAGACATCAAGAACGTCTATCTGCTCAACCAGAACTACTCCCACGGCCATCAAATGGTGCGTTTTGCCAAGGAAAACCTTGCACGCAAGATGCCCGACGTGAAAATTGTGGGCGAAGACCTCCATCCTTTGGCCCAAGTTCGCGATTTCGCTCCCTACATCGCCAAGATCAAGGCCTCTGGAGCCGACACCGTCATCACCGGCAACTGGGGCTCTGACCTGGCTTTGCTGATCAAGGCGGCCAACGAAGGCGGTTACAACGGCAAGTTCTACACCTATTACACCGGTGTGACGGGCACGCCAACTGCCCTGGGACAAGGCGGTGCAGGCCGTGTGTTCCAAATTTCCTACAACCACTACAACATGGGTGGTGACATGGGCAAGTGGATGGCCGAGTTCAAGCAAAAGTTCAACGACGACTTCTACACAGGCTCTGTGATTTCGATTTACAGCGCTCTGGGTGAGGCCATGGCCAAGGCCAAATCGACCGACCCGGTCAAAGTGGCGGCGGCATTGTCTGGTTTGACCTTCAAGAGCTACCACGGTGAAGTTCAGATGCGCAGACTGGACCATCAATTGCAGCAACCGCTGTGGATGACGGTCTGGCAAAAAGCGGACAAGAAGTTCCCCTACAGCCCTGAAAACACCGGCATGACCTTGGCGCCCGTACGCGAATTCCCCTCCTTCATCTCCAGCACGCCCACCAGCTGCCAGATGAAGCGTCCTGGCTGATTCGGAGCGCCCTCAACATTCGGCTGGGCCAGGTGCTGACCGCGCGTCAGCGCCTTGCCAGCCGGGTCGAGACCCGATCAACGGCTGTTCATCGGGTCTTTTTTTTGATTTTTTGTTGCTTCACCGGGTCTGGCCTGTCATGACCCACTTTCGGTAACGCAGTTAGACCCTCGAAGGTCTGGAAAGTTTGTTATGGAGTTTTTCATCATCTCCATGCTCAACGGTCTCAGTTACGGACTGTTGCTCTTCATGCTCAGCTCTGGTCTGACGCTGATTTTCAGCATGATGGGGGTTCTCAATTTTGCCCATGCCAGTTTCTACATGGTGGGTGCCTATTTTGGCTACACGCTGTCTGGCTGGATTGGTTTTTGGCCGGCGCTGTTGATCGCTCCTTTGCTCGTAGGGGGGCTTGGCGCCGTCTTTGAACGCCTGACCTTGCGCAAGGTCCATCCCTTTGGCCATGTCCCCGAGTTGTTGGTGACGTTCGGCTTGTCCTATGTGTTGTTGGAACTGGTGCAACTGGTGTGGGGGCGCACGGCCGTGGAATTTCCCCCGCCAGAAATTTTGCGCAGCTCGGCTTTCACCCTGATCAACCATTCGGTCGATGGTCTCAGTTTTGTATGGGGCGCGGCGCCTGCTGAAGCCTGCACGGCTGCCGATGCATCTGTTCGCCTGATTTGTTCACCGTTTCCTGCCACACGCGGTTTCATGATGCTGGTGGCGATCTTGATGTTGTTGTCCTTGTGGTTGCTCTTGACCCGCACCCGCATTGGTTTGGTGATTCAAGCGGCATTGACGCACCCCGAAATGGTGGAGGCTTTAGGACACAACGTGCCCCGCGTGTTCATGTTGGTGTTTGGTGCGGGTACTGGTTTGGCCGGATTGGCCGGCGTCATCGGTGGCAGCACCTTTGTCACTGAGCCTGCCATGGCCGCCACCGTCGGTTCGGTGATTTTCGTGGTGGTGGTGGTGGGGGGAATGGGTTCGCTGTCCGGGGCTTTTCTGGCCTCGATTTTGATCGGTGTGATCCAGACTTTTGCCGTCGCCATTGATTACTCGTTCTTGACTTTGGCCAAAGACATGGGCTGGGCTTTGTCAGCCGCCACCCAGGAAAACTCTTTCGCAAAACTCACCATTTCGCAGGTGGCACCGATCTTGCCCTATCTGTTCCTGGTCTTGATCCTGATTTTCCGGCCCAAGGGCCTCTTGGGTACGCGCGAGGGATAAGACATGGCTGCTGTTTACAAATTCAAACCTTACAACGTTGGCCGCTGGGTCATCTGGAGCACATTTGCATTGCTGCTGGTGTTCGCTCCTTTGATGTTCACCAGCAATTTGTCCATCACCATGTTGGCCCAAATGGGCATCGCCATCATTGCCTGTCTGTCCTACAACATGCTGCTGGGTCAGGGCGGTATGCTCAGTTTTGGCCATGCGGTCTACACAGGCCTGGGCTCTTACATGGCCATTCATGCCCTGAATGCCGTCACGGGCGGCAAACTCCATATTCCGGTGAGTTTGATTCCCATCGTCGGGGGCTTGGCCGGAATGGGTTTTGCGATCTTGCTCGGTTGGGTGACCACCCGCAAGTCGGGCACCCCCTTTGCCATGATCACTTTGGGTGTGGCCGAGTTGGTGTTTGCCATGTCGCTGATGTTTTCAGAGTTCTTTGGCGGAGAGGCCGGGGTTTCAGGAAACCGCGTGACAGGGGAGCCATTCTTTGGCATCACCTTCGCTCAGCAAATCCAGGTTTATTACCTGATTGCGGTTTACACCTTTGTGTGTGTCGCGCTGATGTACGCGTTCACCCAGACACCCTTGGGTCGCATCCTCAATGCCGTGCGCGACAACCCCGAGCGCGTGGAATTCATTGGATACAACACGCAGCGTGTGCGTTACACCGCCTTCATCATCTCGGGCTTTTTCGCCGGCATTGCGGGCGGTTTGGGGGCGCTCAACTTTGAAATCGTGACCGCTGAGGTGGTGGGTGCGGCCCGATCCGGTGCCTACTTGCTGTTCACATTTTTGGGTGGCGCGACCTTCTTTTTCGGACCCATCATCGGCGGCATTTTGATGATCATTGCCTTTGTGTTGTTGTCTGAGTTGACCAAGGCCTGGCTGCTTTACCTGGGTTTGATCTTCTTGTTCATGGTGATGTATGCCCCAGGTGGCATTGCCAGTTTGATCATGATGAATTTGCGCGTCGCCAAATTTGGCAAGCTTCGTCAAATCTGGACCAGTTACCTGGCCTTGGGCTTGACGGCCTTGGTCATGTTGGCGGGCGCCGGGGCCATGATCGAAATGGTTTACCACCTGCAGCTCAATTCCGCGCTGGGCGACACGGTGAAATTCATGGGCACCACCTTGAACGCCAAAGGTCTGGACAGTTGGTTCGGTTCGGCCTTTGTGATGCTCACCGGATTGGGTCTGTTTGAGCTGGCCCGACGCCAATTTGCACATGATTGGGGTGAGATCCAGACCGAAATTGAAAAAGAAATCAAACGCAGGGAGACCGCTGTATGAGTTACGCCCTTGAACTCAAGGATGTACGCAAGAATTTCGGCAAGACCGAAATCATCCGAGGTGTGGATTTGGCGGTCAACGCGGGAGAGCGCGTCGCGGTCATCGGCCCCAATGGTGCAGGCAAATCGACCTTGTTCAATTTGATCAGTGGTCGTTTTGGACCAACGTCCGGGGATATTTTGCTCAACGGACAACGCATCCAAAACAAGACGCCCTACGAGATCAACCGCATGGGTTTGTCGCGCAGTTTTCAGATCACCAACATCTTTCCCAAGTTGAGTGTTTTTGAAAATTTGCGTTGTGCTGTGCTGTGGAGTCTGGGCTACAAGTACACCTTCATGAAGTTTCTGTCCGGCCTCAAGGATGCCAATGACCGCACGGATGAGCTGCTCGACATGATCCACCTGGACAAAAAACGCGATGTCTTGGCCATGAATCTGACGTATGCCGAGCAAAGGGCACTCGAGATTGGCGTGACGATTGCGGGTGGTGCCGATGTGATTTTGCTGGACGAACCCACTGCCGGCATGAGCAAAAGCGAGACGTCCCGCTTCATCCAACTCATCAAGGAAGTCACCGTGGGCAAAACCCTGTTGACGGTTGAGCACGATATGGGGGTGGTGTTTGGCTTGGCCGACAAAATTGCGGTGGTGGTTTACGGTGAGGTGATCGCATTTGACACACCCGAAGCGGTCCGAGCCAACCCCAAAGTCCAGGAAGCCTACTTGGGTTCACCTGTGGCTGACAGTCAAGCAGGAGCTCACTGATGTTGAAGATTGAAAACCTGCACGCTTACTACGGCAAGAGCCATGTTTTGCATGGCGTCAATTTTGAGGTGGCACCCGGTGAGATTGTGGCCTTGCTGGGCCGCAATGGTTCGGGGCGGTCCACCACCGCCAAGGCCATCATGGGCTTGGTTGAATGCCAGGGCCGTATCGACTGGAAAGGTCAGTCGATTCAAGGCAAAAAGGCTTTTGAGATTGCCCATGAAGGTTTGGGTTATGTCCCCGAAAACCGGGAGATTTTCCCCAAATTGACCGTGCATCAGAACCTGCAGCTCGGGCAAAAGCGCAGCGGTCAAAATGGCCGATGGTCATTTGACGACATGTTCAACATGTTTCCGCGTTTGAAAGAGCGAGAGCACACCGAAGCGGGTGTGCTTTCTGGAGGTGAGCAACAAATGCTCACCTTGTGCCGAACCCTGATGGGCGACCCCGATCTCATCATCATTGATGAGCCGACCGAAGGTTTGGCGCCCAAAATTGTCGAATTGGTGGGCCAATTCTTCCAAAGCTTGAAGTCGCGGGGGGTGTCCGTTTTGTTGATCGAACAAAAATTGACGATCGCCATGAACATTTCGGACCGTGCATTGGTCATGGGTCATGGCAGCATCGTTTTCGAGGGGACACCCGACGAATTGCGCGCCAACAGCTACATCCGCAAGGAGTGGCTCGAGGTTTGACCGCCTCAGCCAGTTGGGGTCTCAGGGGCGACAAAATTTATTTTGGCGCGCCCTTGATTTCTGTCTACAATGCAAAAAACGAACGGTCGTTCTTTTTTAATTTATCTCTCTAAGGAACTCCAGCATGACAGCTGAATACAAAGTCCACGGTGATGTTGCGGTGATCACATTGATGAATCCGCCAGTCAACGGTTTGGGGTTGTCCACACGCGTGGGCATCACCAGTGGCTTGGAAAAAGCCAACCTTGACCCCTCGGTCAAAGCCATCGTCATCACCGGTGCAGGCAAAGCATTTTCGGGCGGTGCTGATATCCGTGAATTCGGCTCGCCCAAGGCCCTGCAAGAGCCGAATTTGCTCAGCGTGATCCGAACATGCGAAAACTCGTCCAAGCCTGTGGTTGCCGCCATCCATTCGGTGGCCATGGGGGGAGGCCTGGAATTGGCTTTGGGCTGCCATTACCGCATCGCAGCGCCGGGAACTTCCATTGCATTGCCCGAAGTCAAACTGGGCCTGATCCCCGGTGCCGGTGGCACACAGCGTTTGCCCCGCGTCATTGGGGTTGAGCCAGCGCTCAACATGATCGTCAGCGGCGAAGCCATCAAGAGCGAGATGCTGGCCATGTTGCCTGGCCAAAAGCTGTTCGATGCCATGGCCCAATCTGCAGAATCCCTGGCCGACGAGGCGATGGCCATGGCCAAAAAAGTGGCAGCGGCACACGCCGATGGTTCACCCTTGCCTTTGGTGCGCAACCTGCCATGCAAGCACCCCCAAGGCGATGCTTACTTTCAGTTCGCCCGCAACATGGTCAAAGGCATGGCCAAAAACCTGCCAGCACCAGCCAAATGCGTGGATGCGGTGGAGGCCGCCACCAAGAAGAAGTTTGAAGACGGCATGGTCTTCGAGCGTGAAATCTTCATCAATTTGATGTGGACCCCAGAATGCCGCGCACTGCGTCACATCTTCATGGCCGATCGTGCAGCATCCAAGATCCCGGATGTGCCGGAAGACACCCCCAAGCGTGACATCAAATCCGTTGCCGTCATTGGCGCGGGCACCATGGGCGGCGGCATCTCGATGAACTTCCTCAATGCGGGCATCCAGGTCAAGATGCTCGAGATGAAGCAAGATGCGCTCGATCGCGGTGTGGCCACCATCCGCAAGAACTATGAGGCCCAAGTCAAAAAAGGCAAACTCAAGCAGGAAAAATACGACGAGCGCATGGCGCTGTTGTCCACCACGCTGAGCTATGACGACATTGGCCAAGCCGATTTGGTCATCGAAGCCGTTTTCGAAGAAATGGGCGTGAAAGAAGCGGTGTTCAAGAAACTCGACGCCGTCATGAAGCCCGGTGCCATTTTGGCCACCAACACCTCGACGCTGGACGTCAACAAGATCGCCTCGTTCACCCAGCGCCCGCAAGATGTGATTGGCATGCACTTCTTCAGCCCCGCCAATGTGATGAAGTTGCTGGAAGTCGTGCGCGGTGAAAAAACCGGCAAGGATGTTTTGGCCACCGTGATGGCCATTGGCAAAAAGATCAAGAAGACTTCGGTGGTGTCAGGGGTCTGCGATGGCTTCATCGGCAACCGCATGATCGAGCAGTACAGCCGCCAGGCAGGCTTCCTGATCGAAGAAGGTTGCACACCGGCGCAGGTGGACAAAGCGGTCGAGAAATTCGGTTTTGCCATGGGACCTTTCCGCATGGGCGATTTGGCAGGCAATGACATCGGCTGGGCCATCCGCAAACGCCGTTACCAGGAAAAGCCCAACATGAAGTACAGCAAAACCGCGGATTTGCTGTGTGAAATGGGTCGTTATGGTCAAAAGACCGGTGCAGGCTGGTACGACTACCAAGCGGGCAAGCGTGATGCGATCCCCAGCACCGTGGTGGTTGAGATGATCGAAAAGCACCGCACAGCATTGGGCATCACCCCGCGCAAGATTTCGGACGAAGAAATCGTCCAGCGCTTGGTGTATTCATTGGTCAACGAGGCGTGCCACATCCTGGAAGAGGGCATCGCCAGCAAGGCCAGCGACATCGACATGGTCTACATCACCGGCTACGGTTTCCCGTTCTGGCGCGGAGGCCCCATGAATTACGCCGACACCGTGGGCCTGTTCAACGTGGCCGAATCCATGAAGCGATTTGCCCAAAACCCGCACGACGACGCCCAGTTCTGGCAACCCGCTCCATTGCTGGCGCGCCTGGTGGCCGAAGGCAAATCGTTCAGCTGATTCATCCGTGTCCGGAAACTGGTGGATGACCGGTTTCCATTTTGAAAGGTTCCATCATGACAAATGCTGTCATCGTTTCTACCGCGCGCACCCCATTGGCCAAGAGCTGGAAAGGCGCTTTCAACATGACCCATGGCGCCACCCTTGGGGGCCATGCGGTGCAGCACGCTGTGGCCCGCGCAGGCATCGATGCCGCCGAGGTTGAAGACGTGATCATGGGTTGTGCCAACCCCGAAGGCGCCACTGGGGCCAACATCGCCCGCCAGATCGCGCTCAAAGCTGGCTTGCCCATTTCCGTGTCGGGCATGACCGTCAACCGGTTTTGCTCTTCGGGTCTTCAAACCATTGCTTTGGCTGCTCAGCGCATCATCGCGGGTGAAGGACAGGTCTATGTGGCGGGTGGCGTCGAAAGCATCTCTTGCGTTCAGCAGGAGATGAATACCCACATGCTGCAGGATTTGGCGCTGGCCAAGATGAAGCCCGAAATTTACTGGAACATGCTGCAGACTGCCGAGCAGGTGGCCAAGCGCTACAAAATCGGTCGCGATCGCATGGACGAATACGGCGCCGCCAGCCAGCAAAAAGCCTGTGCAGCCGCAGCAGCTGGCTTGTTTGACGCTGAAATTGCCCCCATCACCGTGACCGCTGGTGTGGCGGACAAGGTCATGGGCATGACCACCAAACAAGTGACCGTGAGCAAAGACGAAGGTTTGCGAGAGGGCACCACACTGGAAGCTATCAGCGGCCTGCGTTCAGCGCTGCCTGGCGGTTTGGTCTCTGCAGGCAACGCCAGCCAGTTTTCGGACGGCGCGGGTGCGTGTGTGCTGATGGATGAAAAGCTGGCCGAGCAACGCGGTCTCAAGCCACTGGGTCGATTCCTCGGCTTTGCGGTGGCGGGCTGCGAACCCGATGAAATGGGCATCGGCCCCGTTTATGCCGTGCCCAAAGCGCTGGCCCGGTTGGGTCTGACCGTCAATGACATCGATTTGTGGGAGCTGAACGAGGCCTTTGCTGTGCAGGTGCTGTATTGCCGCGACAAGCTGGGCATCCCAGCCGACCGTTTGAACGTGAACGGTGGCGCGATTGCGGTGGGCCACCCTTACGGCGTGTCGGGCCAACGCCTGACGGGCCATGCACTGATCGAAGGCAAACGCCGTGGCGCCAAACGTGTGGCCGTGACCATGTGCATCGGCGGCGGCATGGGCGCTTGCGGTATTTTTGAAGTGCTGTGAGTGTGAACGGCATTGGCTGTCGCCTGGATGGCTGATGCGAACAGGGGCAGGGGGCATGATGTCTCTTGCCCTTTTTCAATTGGAAGAGACTGATTGTCATGAGCTTGCGCCCCACCGTTGATTTCCTGCTCCACGATTGGCTGAAGGTGGAGACACTCCAAAGTCGTGCGCGTTTTGCCGACCACTCGCGTGAAACCTTTGACGCGGTGCTGGACACCTGCGAACGCATTGCACGGGAAAAATACGCCCCCTTCAACCGCCTGGTGGACACCCAAGAGCCCCACTTTGACGGTGAAAAGGTCATATTGCCCCAAGCCACTCACGAGGCCTACAAGGCCTATGCCGAATCCGGCATGCTCAGTGCGGCGCAAGATTACGAGATCGGTGGCATGCAATTGCCCTACACGGTCGAAGCCGCAGCCAATGCTTTTTTTGCCATGGCATCGGTCAGCATTGGTTCGGGCATGCTGACCAGCGGCAACGCCAATTTGTTGATGGTGCATGGCACAGACCTGCAAAAACAAGTCTTTGCTGCCAATGAATTCAATGGGCGATTTTCGGGCACCATGTGCCTGAGTGAGCCCCAGGCAGGCTCCTCGCTCAGCGATGTCACCACGCGCGCCACGCCCGATGGCGCTGACTTTGAATCCGATCCTTTGGGGGCGCGTTACCGCCTGAAGGGCAACAAGATGTGGATTTCTTCGGGCGAGCACGAACTGTCGGAGAACATCATCCACTTGGTATTGGCCAAAATTCCGGATGCCAAGGGCCAACTGGTGCCCGGCGTGCGGGGCATTTCCCTGTTCATCGTGCCCAAGAAAATGGTTGACGCACAGGGCCAGCTGACCGGAGAGCGCAACGATGTGGCCCTGGCGGGCCTGAACCACAAGTGCGGTTGGCGGGGCACGACCAACACCTTGCTGAACTTTGGTGAAGGCAAGTACCCGGTGCGTGGGCAGTCCGGTGCCATAGGCTACCTTGTCGGCCAAGCAGGGGAGGGCCTCAAGTGCATGTTCCACATGATGAACGAAGCCCGCATCGGTGTGGGCATGGCGGCCACCATGTTGGGCATGGCGGGTTACTACGCCAGCCTGGATTACGCCAAGAACCGCCCGCAAGGCAGGCCCACGGGTGCAGGGGGCAAAGACGCCAGTCAACCTCAGGTGCGCATCATCGAGCATGCGGACATCAAGCGCATGCTGCTCGCGCAAAAAGCCTACAGCGAAGGCGCCCTGGCCTTGGCCTTGTACTGTGCACGCTTGGTGGACGAACAGCACACCGGTGCTCCCGAAGATGCCGATGTTGCACGATTGCTGCTGGAAGTTCTGACGCCCATCGTCAAGAGTTTCCCCAGCGAGTGGTGTCTGGAGGCCAACAGCTTGGCGATCCAGATCCACGGTGGCTACGGCTACACCCGGGACTTTCCGGTGGAGCAATTTTGGCGCGACAACCGCCTGAACATGATCCATGAAGGCACCCACGGCATCCAGGCCATGGACTTGCTCGGGCGCAAGGTGTTGATGGAAAAAGGCCGCGGCCTGCAGCTGTTGGCAGACCGGATGCTGGCCACGTCGAGCCAGATCCAGGCGATCACCGTGTGGCCAAAGGCCTGCAAATAAGGCACGGCATTGGCCAAGGCCTGTGCGGGCTCGGCACCTGCCCAGGCTTGCTGGGTGGCTTGACCGATTTGTTTCAATGCATCGCGCAAGGCGGCGGCTTCCGCACCCCAGGCCGATTCGGCTTTGGCG
>JACCDS011750596.1_pt1 | contig 14291 bp, 13 predicted proteins | sample 7446441 | NCBI WGS metagenome assembly JACCDS01 (sample SAMN15323445, study PRJNA562643) | freshwater metagenome | isolation source: river surface water | place: USA:Blue River Watershed | collected 2017-08-17 | reverse complement strand
AGGCCTTCGCGCAGCGACTTGATGATCGGTATGCCGCCGGCCACCGCCGCCTCGAAGGCGACCATTACGCCCTTCTCTTGCGCGGCCTTGAAAATCTCGGTGCCGTGCAATGCCAGCAGCGCCTTGTTGGCCGTGACCACATGCTTGCCGTTGGAAATGGCCTTCATCACCATGTCGCGCGCGATGCCGTAACCGCCGATCAGCTCGACGACGATGTCGATCTCGGGATGATTGACGACCAGATTGGCGTCATTGACCACCTCGGCCTTGCCGCCGGTAATGGACTTGGCGCGCTCGGTGTCGAGGTCAGCCACCATCACGATCTCGATGCCGCGACCGGCACGGCGGCGAATCTCTTCCTGATTGCGTTGCAGGACGGTGAAGGTACCGGCACCGACGGTACCAATGCCAAGCAGGCCGACTTTGATTGGTTTCATCTTGAGCAATTTTTAATTTGACTATTTATGTGCACGCTTAGCGGGCGTGGCGACGGCGATATCCGTCGAGGAAATGCGCGATGCGGCCGAAGGCGATGGTCAGGTCATCGACATTTGGCAGGAACACGACGCGGAAGTGATCCGGGGTCTGCCAGTTGAAGCCGGTGCCCTGCACGATCAGCACGCGCTCTTCAGCCAGCAGGTCGTAGGCAAACTGCTGATCATCTTCGATCGGGTAGAGCTTGGGATCGAGGCGCGGGAACATGTAGAGCGCGGACTTGGGCTTTACGCAGGTCACGCCGGGTATGTCGGTCAAGAGCTTGTGCGCGAGATCGCGCTGCTTCAGCAAGCGCCCGCCGGGGCCGACCAGATCATTGATGGTCTGGTAGCCGCCGAGCGCCGTCTGGATCGCAAACTGACCGGGCACGTTGGCGCACAGGCGCATCGAGGCCAGCATGTTCAGGCCCTCGATGTAATCTCGCGCATGACGCTTCTCGCCCGACACCACCATCCACCCTGCACGGTAGCCGCAGGAACGGTAGTTCTTCGACAGGCCGTTCAGCGTGATGAACAGCACGTCGTCGGCCAGCGAGGCCATCGAGACGTGCTCGGCGCCGTCGTACAGCGTCTTGTCGTAGATCTCGTCGGCGAAGACGATCAGGTCGTGCTCGCGCGCCACCTGCAGCAACTCCAGCAGCACGCTCTCCGGGTACAGCGCGCCCGTCGGGTTGTTGGGGTTGATGACGACGATGGCCTTGGTGTTCGGCGTGATCTTGGCGCGGATGTCCCGGATGTCGGGCATCCACTCGCTCTGCTCGTCGCAGAGGTAGTGCACCGGCTTGCCACCCGACAGTGCCACCACGGCCGTGTACAGCGGATAGTCCGGCGACGGGATCAGCACCTCGTCGCCGTCGTCGAGCAGCGCGTTCATGCTCATCGCGATCAGCTCGGACGCGCCGTTGCCCAGGTAGACGTCGTCCACCGTGACGCCCTTGATGCCCTTTTCCTGCGTGTAGTGCACGACCGACTTGCGCGGCGCGAACAGGCCCTTGCTGTCGGTGTAGCCGGCTGCGTGCGGCAGGTTGCGGATCATGTCCTGCACGATCTCGTCGGGCGGCTCCAGCCCGAACACGGCGAGGTTGCCGATGTTGAGCTTGATGATCTTCTGCCCCTCTTCTTCCATCTGGCGGGCTTTTTCCAGCACGGGGCCCCGGATGTCGTAGCAGACATTGGCGAGCTTGCTGGACTTGGCAACGGTCTTGGGCACGGAGATCCTCGGTGGACACCCCCGACCGTACAAGGGCCGGGGCAAAAGATAAAATTCTAGCGGTTCGCCCCTGAGTTCTCGGGCGAAGGTCCCTCCACCGTCCGGACGCCCCCCGTGAAATTCCAGCCTGAATCCCTGAGCGGCCTCAACGCCGTCCACGCCTACACCGACCAGGAACTGGTCATCGCGGGCCAGCCTTGGCGACAGAGCGTGATCGTGCCCTCGCGCGGGGACGTCGCCGCCTGGAACGTCACCGACCTGGCGTCGTTGACCGAGGCCTCGTTCGAGGCCCTGCTCGCCTACGAGCCCGAGGTGGTGATCTTCGGCAGTGGGCGGTCGCTGAGGTTTGTCCGCCCGGCGCTGTACCGCTGCCTGATCGAGCGGCGCATCGGCCTCGAGACCATGGACACCCAGGCCGCCAGCAGGACCTACAACATCCTGATCTCCGAAGGGCGGCGCGCGCTGGGTGCGTTCCTGCTCGAACCCGCCTGAATCCGGCTGCCCGCGGCGCGGGACTGGGAGGTCCCATGCTTACGATTTATAATCTTGGGGTTGTGCACAACCGTGCACCCCTAAAAGCTACAAACCTGCATGACGCCCGCTCTCAACAAATCTCTTCCGGAATTTGAAGCGAACGCAACCGGGGGCGTGAAGTTCACGCCTCAAGCCCTCCAGGGCAAGACGGTTGTCCTGTACTTCTATCCCAAGGACAACACGCCGGGTTGTACCACCGAAGCGATGCAGTTCCGCGATCACCACGCGGAATTTTTGGCAGCGGGTGCGGTCGTGTTCGGGGTCTCGCGCGACAACATGGTGTCGCACGACAAGTTCAAGGCCAACCTCGAGTTGCCCTTCGAACTGGTGGCCGACACCGAAGAAAAACTCTGCCACATGTTCGGCGTGGTCAAGAACAAGATCATGTACGGCAAGAAGGTCAAGGGCATCGAGCGCAGCACCTTCCTGATCGACGCCAAGGGCGTGCTGCGGGCCGAATGGCGCGGCATCAAGGTGGCCGGTCATGTTGAGGAAGTGCTCAAGGCCGTGCAGACGCTCGAATCCGCCTGACACGAGATCTCCTGCACAGGGGCGTCCAGGTCCCTGTGCAGCGCCGTTCGGGCGTGTGCATAATCATTCTCATGCACCGATCTCCGGAAATCGCCCAGAACCTCAAGGCCGTACAGCTTGCTGTGCGGCCTTTTGCTTTGGGCGTCCGCATCCTTTCTTCGACTTCACGCGCGGGCTGACCGGCTCGCCACCCCAAACTCACATGCCCCTGCCCAAGCCCCCTGCCAAGCGTGGTGCCCGTCTCGACGCCACCGAATTCCGCAATGTTCGTCCGGCGCCCCCTGCGGCCGCCTCTGTCGGGAAGGGAGAGCCTCCGGCGATCGAGCACACGATCCCCCAGCCGGCACAGGCGGCACCTTCGGCAGGTCCCGCCACGGTCCAAGACGCGATCGGTGGCCGCATGGCGGTCAAGTCCACCCGGAGCCGCAAACCGGCCAAGTCCGCCACACCGCAGGCTGCAGAAGCCGCGGCGCTGCCCAGCCCCGGGCTCCAGAGCCCTCCCACCGCTGCTTCCTCGCCAAAACTCCCGGTTCCACCCGCATCGACTCCTGCAGCGACTGCGGATTCCAAGGCAGAAACCCGTCCCAGCCGCGCCAAGTCGCGCAAGGCGGCGTCGGCAGGCCCAGCCAAGCTTTTTGTGCTGGACACCAACGTGTTGATGCACGACCCGACCTCGATCTTTCGGTTCGAGGAACACGACGTGTACCTGCCGATGATCACGCTGGAGGAACTCGACGGCCACAAGAAGGGCATGAGCGAGGTGTCCCGCAACGTCCGGCAGGTCAGTCGTGAACTGGATGCGCTGGCCAACGGCAGCGAACTGAGCCCGGAGGAAGGCATTCCGCTGGCCAAGACCGGCCACCGGGAAGCCAGTGGCCGTCTGTTCTTCCAGACCACCTTCCTGGACTTCAAGCTGCCGCCCGGCCTGCCCCAAGGCAAGGCGGACAACCAGATCCTGGGGGTCGTGCACACGCTGCGCGACCACCACCCCGGCCGGGAGGTGGTGCTGGTGTCCAAGGACATCAACATGCGCATCAAGGCGCGGGCACTGGGGCTGGCCGCCGAAGACTATTTCAACGACAAGACGCTGGACGATGTCGACCTGCTCTACACCGGATCGATGGCCCTGCCCGCCGACTTTTGGGAACGGCACGGCAAGACCATGGAAAGCTGGCAACAAGGCGGTCATACCTTCTACCGGATCACCGGTCCGCTGGTGCCGAGCCTGCTCGTCAACCAGTTTGTCTACCTGGAGTCCCCCGGCAACGCTCCGCTGTATGCCAAGGTCTCGGAAATCACCGGGCGCACGGCTGTGCTGCGCACCCTGAAGGACTACACCCACACCAAGAACGCCGTGTGGGGCGTGCTTGCTCGCAACCGCGAGCAGAACTTCGCGTTGAACCTGCTGCTCGACCCCGACTGCGACTTCATCACCCTCACCGGCTCGGCGGGCACCGGCAAGACGCTGATGGCCCTGGCTTCCGGCCTGAGCCAGGTGCTCGACGACCGGCGCTACAGCGAGATCATCGTCACGCGGGTCACCGTGCCCGTGGGTGAGGACATCGGCTTCCTGCCCGGCAACGAGGAAGAAAAGATGGGGCCCTGGATGGGCGCGCTGGACGACAACCTGGAGGTGCTGGCCCGCTCGGACAGCAGTGCCGGAGAATGGGGCCGCGCCGCCACCAACGACCTCGTGCGCAGCAAGATCAAGATCAAGAGCCTGAACTTCATGCGCGGGCGAACGTTCCTGAACAAGTTCGTCATCATCGACGAGGCGCAGAACCTCACGCCCAAGCAGATGAAAACGCTCATCACCCGTGCGGGCCCGGGCACCAAGATCGTCTGCATGGGAAACCTGGCGCAGATCGACACGCCTTACCTGACCGAAGGCAGTTCCGGCCTGACCTACGCGGTGGACCGCTTCAAGGGCTGGCCACACTCGGGGCACATCATGTTGGCGCGCGGGGAGCGCTCTCGCCTGGCGGACTTTGCCTCCGAAGTGCTGTAGTCCATGCACACACGGGCGAGCCTGACAAGCGGGCTTGTCCGTGGGTGTGGCGCCACGCGCATCTGCGGGGGGCGCATCGCCTTCACGATCGAGACACTTCTATTTACATTTGAAGGACCGATGTGCGCATCGGGCCCAGATGTCATAGGTTTTGTTGTCGATCATGTCCTCCCCCAAGCCTCGTTTCGACGAAATCGACCTGCTGCGCGGCATTTCCTGCCTGGCGGTCGTGGCCTTCCATTACCTGTGGAGAGGTCAGGTCGATCATTGGGTGATTGAACAGGCGCCGACTTGGCTGGCCCTGCCGTCGAGCTTCGGGCATCTCGGTGTGCACCTGTTTTTCATGATCAGCGGTTTCGTGATCTTCATGTCGGCGCAGGGGGCGACGGTGCGGGGATTTACCGCCTCACGCGCGGCGCGGCTGTACCCGGCGCTGTGGGTTGCGGCACCACTCACCGCGGCGGTGGCCTGGTGGAGCGGCAGCCCGTTTTTCCAGGTGGACTTCAAGACGCTGCTGGTCAACCTCACGCTGTTGCCACACCACTTCAAGGTTGAGTTTGTCGACGGAGCGTACTGGTCTCTGGCCGTGGAGATCCAGTTCTATTTCCTGATGGCCTTGCTGGTCTGGCGGCGTTCGCTCGACCGCATCGAATTGTGGCTGGTGCTGTGGCTGGCATTGTCGGTCGTCAACTGGGTGCGGCCAATCTACCTGCTGAAACTGTGGCTGGTGGTCCAGTGGGCGCCGTTTTTTGCAGCCGGCATCGTGGCTTACCGGATTCGCGCGCTGGGCCTGACACGTGAACGGGTGTGGCTCTACCTGTGCACTTGGCTGCTGGCGGTTCTCTATGTCGTTCAGGCCAAGCACACGGGTGAACCCATTGTCCTGACGCCCGTCGGGGTGTCGCTGTTGAACACCGCCATGGTGACGCTGTTTTTCGGGCTGTTCGCGCTGATTGCCCTGGGTCGCCTGAGCATGAAACCCAACTTCTGGACCCGCTGGGCGGGTCTGCTGACGTACCCCGTCTACCTGGTGCATCAGAACGTCGGCTATGTGGGCATCGACTGGTTGCACGATCGGGGCGTGGGGCTGCTTGCGGCTTCGGCTGTGATGCTGGCGGTCACGGTGGCGGTGTCGGTGGCCATTGCCGTTCTGGTTGAAAAGCCCCTGGGAAAAGCCTTGCGGCGTCTGCTGCAGGGACCCAGGCCCCAACGCCCCGTCGCATCGGAGCCCTCGGCTGCGTGAGTCCGGGCACGGTGCTGCGCACCGGGTCAGGTCTCCAGCCACTCACGCACCGGCGCGGACGTGTCGGCCAAAGCCCGGGTGGGGCCATCGAACACCACTTCTCCGCGGCCGAGCACCAGGCAGCGCTCGGCGATGTCCAGCGCCATGGTGAGTTTCTGCTCCACCAATACGACGGCGCATCCGGCACGTGCAACGTCTTTCAGCAGGGTCTGCACCGCCGCCGTCATGGCGGGAGACAACCCTTCGGTGGGCTCATCCACCAGCAGAACCTGGGGCTGCAGCAGCAGGCTGCGGCTGAGGGTCAACATCTGTTGCTCCCCCCCAGAAAGGGCGGCAGCGGGCAAGCCGCGTCGCAAGGCCAGGGCGGGAAAGCGCTCCAGCAGGTGTTCCGACGTCCAGATGGCGTCGGTGTGCGCACGTTTTTGGCGTCCTCCTCCACCCAACTGCAGGTTCTGCTCGACCGTGAGGGTGGGAAACACATCCCGGGTTTCCGGAACATAGGCGAGTCCGGCCCGCGCACGCAGGTGGGTCGGCAAATGCTCGATCGGATTTCCCTGCAGCCGCACGGCCCCCTGGGCCGGCACCAAGCCCACGAGGGCCCGCAGCAAAGTGCTGCGCCCGGCCCCGTTGCGCCCGAGAACGGCCAGGATTTCACCCGCAGCCACCCGGAACCCGACCCCATGCAGCACCTGCAGAGCCCCATGTCCAGCGCTCAGATCGGTCACTTCAAGCGCCGTCATGGGCAGGCCCCTCCGATGAGGAGGTGCCCATCGGGTCTCGAACGGGCGTCGACAGATACGCGGCACGAACCCCTGGGTGTTGCCGAATGGCCTCCGGCACGTCACAGGCCAGCACCCGCCCATCGACCAGCACCGCCACTCGATCCGCCAACCCAAACACCACGTTCATGTCGTGTTCGATGATGACCAAGGTGCGCCCTCTCACCAATTGCCGAAGCACTGGCAACCAAGTCGCGGTTTCCTGCCGGCTCATGCCTGCTGTGGGTTCGTCCAGCAGGACGATTCCCGCCCGGCCGGCCAAGGCCATCGTCACGTCCAGCGCGCGCTGCTGGGCGTAGGTCAGTTGCCCGGCGGGAATGTCACGCAAACCGTCCAGTCCCACCGCGTGCATCAGACGCCTCGCCTGTTCTTGCCAAGAACTGCAGCGGGCCCTCGGAGAGTCCGCGGGGTTCGATGGCTCCCCCAGCAAGGCCGCACGGAGGTGGTCCTGCACACTCAGTCCCATGAACAGGCGGGAGACCTGGAAGCTGCGTGCCAGTCCCGCGCGCCGAACCTGCACAGGCGAACCACCCTCGATGCGCTGGCCTGCCAGTCGCACCTCGCCACCCGAGGCGGACCAGGCGCCGCTCAACACCTGAAACAGGCTGGTCTTGCCTGCACCGTTGGGACCGATGATCGCCAGGCACTCCCCAGGTCGGACTTCCAGGTCGATCCCTTTCAGGATATCGATCCCACCCCGGCAAAGACGGAGGCCGTCGACGCGCAGGCCAACCGCTGAGGTCTGGTCCGACGGGGCGTCTTCTGTCCGGAGTCCCGCTGCCCAAGGCAGCGGGATGGTGCCCGGAACCGACGCCTCCTGCCGCCCAACACCGATCGGATCGGGGCGGTGACGGCGCCACCGCCAAAGCCCCGTCAGGACAATCGCCACCCCCACCATGACCCAAGGGGGCATCGACAGCAGCCACGACAGCGATCCGGTGCCGAGGTCCGCTGCGCTCCCCTCGGCGGGAGACGCCTCGGCCCAGCGCCAACGGTAAAGGGTTTCGATCCCCAGGCCCCAACAGATCCACGCCGCCAGGCCCAGCCCCGTCGTGAGCCAGGACCTCAGGCCACCTGGGCCCGCCAGCGCCACTTCTTTCCGAGCCCACAGGGCCTGCCATTGGCCCCACACGCCCCCCGGTGCCACCAGCACCACCGACACGAAGGCCAGTCCCACCCAAAGTGACCAGGCGGGAGTCCACTCCGACAACCACACCATGGCCAGCACCATGATCACGCCACCCAGTGTGTGCCCGGCCAGATGGGCCATGCCGCCCAGCACCACAAAAACCAGATACAGCGCCGACCGATGCGGACTGAAGACTTCAGGCGTGGCGATCTCGAAGACGATGGCGGACAGCCCGCCTGCCAGCCCGGCCAAGGCCCCGGCCACGATGAATGCCCGATGCCGCTGGCGCACAGGGTCATGCCCCAGGAAGCCGGCCCGCTCCGGGTTCTCGCGGGTGAGACTCCACAGGAGTCCGGTCACCGTGCCGTTCAGCCGGTGCAAGGCCCAGGTGGCGAGCGCTCCGTAAAGCACGATCAGCACATACACCTGCCGGACCGGACCAAACGTCATGGCTCCCCAGGACGGACCACTCCCCCGGTCCACCGGCAGCCCGGACTCCCCTCCCGAGGCCTCCGGCCACATCATGGCCAGGGCCGCGACCAGTTCCCCCAAGCCCAGCGTGATCATCGCGAAGGGCATGCCACCGTGCCGGACACACCAGCGCCCCAGTCCCGCGGCCAGCACGCCCGCCACCACGGCCGACCACAGGGGCACCAGCGGCACTGGCAATTCCAGCCCACCCGAGCCGTAAGACCGCATGGCCAGCACCGCGGCATAAGCCCCTGCCCCGGTGTACACCGCGTGGCCAAAACTCAGCAGCCCGACGCGACCGAGCAGCAGTCCATAGGACTGGCAGGCCAGGATGGCCACCCCGATCTGACACCCCAGGCTGACGGCCCGGCTGTGCGGCCACAGCCAGGGCCACACCAGCAACAGCACCAGTCCCGATCCCATCCACCAGAACGAGCGCTTGCCCTGAGGCTCCGGAGTCGAGCGAGTCGACACATCAGACACGCCGAGCCCCCCACAGCCCCTGGGGACGCCAGGTCAGCACCAGGACCAGCAGCACGTAGGGCAACACAGGCGCCCACTGGGACCAGGGCTTGTCCAACAGCCGGGCCAAGGGAGACGACGGCGCCAGTGCCCATCCCAGCCACGCCAGTCCTTGTGCCGGAGACGAGGTCCATCCGAGTGGCCAGGTCTGCAAAGCCCCCACCAGCAGCGAGGCCCAGAACGCACCGGACAAGGACCCCAGCCCGCCGATCACCACCACCACGAACAGGATCGATCCCATCGACGCAGCCATCGACGGCTCTGTACCGAACGTGACCCCTGCGGTCGCACCGGCCAGCGCTGCCAGTGCACACCCCAGCGCGAACAGGCCGGTCATGACTTTCGAGAGGTCATGACCCAATGCCTGCACCATGTCCGGATGGGTCTGCGCGGCGCGGACCACCAGGCCGACGCGGGTCCAGCGCAGCAAGGCTGCGAGTCCACCCAGCATGACCAAGGCCACCCCCATCGTCAGGGCCCGTGTCGCGGGAAACGATGCGCACACAGCGCCCGACTCCGCACACTGGCCCGCCAGATCACCCAACACCCAAGTCCAGGATCCCGTGGCCTGCTGGACCCCTGTCAGCGCCGGCCCCAGCAAGGCCGCGGGCACCTCGACGGGCAGGGGCGAACGTCCCCAGCCCAATTGCACGAGCTCGGACAGGACCTGCCCGACACCGAAGGTCAGCAACAGTTCCGCGACATGTCCCTGCGCATGGACACGACGCAAGAGGCCCTGCTCGACCCAGGCCCCCAGCAACCCCACGCACACAGGGGCCAACAGCAACGCCGGCCAGAACCCGAGCCACCCAGCCAGGGTCCAGGCGGTGTAGGCCCCCAGCATATAGAACGCCGCATGCGCAAAATTGAGCACCCCCATCACGCTGAAGATCAGCGTGAGTCCGGCGCTGAGCATGAACAGCAACAAGCCGGCACTCAGGCCGTTGAGTCCATCGATCCAGACCAGTCCCATGACCGCAACGCCCTTGAGGCGACGCCTTTTCCCTTGGTGAACACAGGCGCAAGTGTGCCTGTTGTGAACGCCCCCGCAGCCGGGCGGTCGGGGAGCGGCCACGCTTCGCTAGACTCCACGGATTCGCCCACCCCACCGGCCGAGACCGGACCCCGATGAAGCTGCTCCTCGACTTCCTGCCGATCATCCTGTTCTTCCTGACCTTCAACCAGGCGGAAAAACGTCCCGATGAAGCCGCGGCCCTGGCCACCGACTGGTTCGGTTTCATCGTCGCCGGCGGAGTGGTGGGCCCCAAGGAAGCACCCGTGCTGCTGGCCACCGTCGTGGTGATCGTGGCCACACTGGCCCAGGTGCTGTACCTGAAACTGCGTGGCCAGAAGATCGACACCATGCTGTGGGTCAGCCTGGGCCTGGTCACCGTGCTCGGCGGTCTGACCATCTATTTCCACAGCGAAACCTTCATCAAGTGGAAGCCCACGGTGTTGTACTGGGTCATGTCGGCGGCCTTCCTGCTCAGCCCGATCCTCGCCGGCAAGAACCTGCTTCAGGTGTTCATGGGAGAACAGGTCCGCCTGCCGGCATTCGCCTGGAAGCGGCTGAACTTTGCCTGGGTGATCTTTTTTGCCTTCATGGGCGTGCTCAACCTGTGGGTGGCCATGACGTTCGATACCGCCACCTGGGTGAGCTTCAAGATGTTCGGCGGCATGGGGCTGATGATCGTCTTCATGGTGGCCCAGGGCTTCTATCTCACCCGCCACATCGAAACGGATCCATCATGACCGAAACCACTCCACAGCCCCACGTGTCCGTGGCCGAGATCGAGGCCGTGCTGCGCACGTCGCTTGCTCCCGCACACCTCGAGGTGATCAACGAAAGTCACCTGCACGCCGGCCACGCGGGGGCCGGTGAAGGCAGCCATTTCCGGGTCGTGATCCACAGCGCGCGCTTCGCCGGCGTGCCCCGGGTGGGGCGACATCGCCTCGTGTATGATGCCCTGAGCGACCTGATCGCCCGTGGCATCCATGCCCTGGTGATCGTTGCCGAAGTGGCTTGAAGTCCGTCCGGCCCCCGGGTCTGACGTTCAGGCACGGTTCCCGTCTTCGCTGATCGCCCGCCTCGGCCCCGGCCCGAGGATCTGCGGCGACGATGCACCCCCAACCAGGTATTCGTCCATGAAGAAGCTTTCGATCGCCGTGTCTGCCGTGGCCCTGGCCGCTGCCCTGCTGCCTGCGGCAGCCTCGGCGCAGAACATCGCCATCGTCAATGGCAAGGCGGTGCCCAAGGCCCGTTTTGATGCCCTGATCGAGCAGGTCACCAAGCAGCGTGGCCAGCCGCGCACGCCCGAACTCGAGCGCCAGATCAAGGATGCGCTCGTCCTGCGCGAAATGTTCGTGCAAGAGGCCGAGCGCCGCGGCATGCAGCGCAGCCCCGAGTACCGCGCACAGATGGACAACGTTCGCCAGGACATCCTGATCGGCATGCTGTTCAACGACTTCCAGAAGCCCGGCGCCATCAGCGACGCGGAAGTCCAGGCCGAATACGACCAGTTCAAGGCCCAGGCCGGTGGCAAGGAATTCCACGCCCGCCACATCCTGGTCGAGAAGGAAGAAGAGGCCAAGGCCCTCATCGCCCAGCTCAAGGGTGGTGCCAGCTTTGGCGAACTGGCCAAGAAGTCGTCGAAGGATCCCGGCTCCGCAGGCAACGGCGGCGATCTGGACTGGGCGGCCCCGGGCAGCTATGTGCCCGAGTTCTCCGAGGCCATGGTCAAGCTCGCCAAGGGCAAATACACCGAAACGCCGGTCAAGAGCCAGTTCGGCTATCACGTGATCTTCCTGGAAGACGTCCGCGAAGCCAAGGTGCCGTCACTGGAAGAACTCAAGCCGCAGATCGTGCAACGCCTGCAGCAGAAGAAGCTGGCCGATTTCCGCGAGAAGGTGAAGTCCGGTTCGCGCACCGACTACAAGTTCGAATCGAAGGAATGAGTCCGCGGGATCGCTCCCCGCGTTCATCCCAAGCCGGCGACAGCCGGCTTTTTCATGTCCTCACGCGCCTGCCGTGCGCTTGAAGAGCAGCACCCCGGCAACGAGAACGGGCTGGTGCAGCATGTAGTAGCTCAAGGCATGGCGCCCGAGCCAGACCAGCCCTTTCCAGGCGGCACCCGGCGCGCCCTGCGACGGTCCCGGGCGAGTCCACCACACCGGTGCGACACGGGTCAGCCAGCCGCCCAGCCACAGCCCCAGCAGCAAAGGCGCCAACCAGGGCAGCAGTGGCACGTAGTCCTCGGTCACCGGCTTGTGGGTGACCAGACCGATCCAGTTGGTCCAGCGACTGTCGAACCACGTCGACGACACCAGGGTCGGAGCCCACCAGGCCGCCATGGCCAGCAACGGGAGCAGGACCCCGTGCACGACTCGACGTCCCGACGCAGCCCCGGGGGTGCAGCCCGACAGCCCACGGGCGAGCGGCATCATCACGGCCATGGCATGCAACACGCCGAAGCTGATCCAGCTGCGCGGGAACATCACCGCCGTCACCGCGCTGACCGCCGCCGCACACACCGCGACCTGCATCCAGCGCCTTCCGAACCGAGACCAGGACACGCCCTGTTGATGGGCCACGGCCTGCGCCGCCCCAGCGCAGAACAAGAACATCGACACAATCGCCGTGCGCTGCCCTGTCCAGAACGGATCACCATAGAAATCCTGGCGCGCCACCAGCCCGTGCAGGTTGAGATCGAAGCTGAAGTGAAACAGCGTCATCCACACCATCGCCACGCCGCGAAAGGCGTCGAGAACCTCCAGGCGTGGAGCCCCCGCAGGTCGCACGGCGTCAGTCGTCGTTGGCCGCCTGGGCACCATGGCGCTCCATCGCTTCCCCGAGTCCCCCACGATCCGCGCGAGACACCTGCCCCGAGCGACCCATCGCACAGTGCATCAGGGCGTCTGCATCGCGACCGTCATCGGGATAAACAGCCACGCCAGGCGCCAGCGACACCTGCAGTGGCTGCCCCCCCACGGTATAGGGTTGCGACAGCAGTCCCAACAGCTTGGCCTGGACTTGGGCGGCGGTTTCAGGGGTGTCCACGCGGGTCAACAACACCGCGAATGCGTCGTGCCCGAGTGCGCACACCGCATCGCTGGCCCGCAGGCTGGCGCGCAGGCGCACCGCCACCTTGCGCTTGAGCGTCAGGCCGATGTCCGCGCCCCAGGACAAGCGCGTCGCCGCCAGTCCTTCCATGCGCAGGACCAGCACCGCCATACGGGCCGGTTCGCGCTCACGCAACGCGCACATCTGGGACAACAGATCCGCCAGGTGCGCGTGATTGGGCAAGCCGGTGGTCAGGTCGATCGATCCCGCGCGCCGCAACTCCTGCTCGTTGCGTTTGCGCTGGGCCGCCAGCCAGACCGTGCGCGACAGATCGGCGGAACGATCCGGGCCGCACTCGACCACATCCTGCACCCCCGCGCGCAGCAGACGGCGCGCCAGCTCCGGAGTGGGTTGAGGCAACGCCACGACCACCCCACTTTCGGTACAGGCCTGCGAAAGACCCGGCCACGTCAGCACGGACAAGGCGGCCTCGATCGACTCGCAGGCGATGAGCAGGGCATCGGGGGCCCGCGTCAGGATCGCCGCCTGGGCGTGCGGCAGGTCCGCACAGGACTCCACCGCGAGATTCCAGTCGCCAGGGGCATCCAGCAGATGGTGTGCATCGCCGACGGCCAGGGTGTAGGTGGAGGCATTCATGAGAGAAGTCACAGGAACCGATCGGGCCCATCTTCCGATGCCACCGGAACAAGCCAAGGCCGGAACAGTGGCCCGATTGTGGGGCATTCTGCACACAAGACCGAGGCATGTCCGCCCCACCTAAAATCCCGCGATGCGATCCGACCTCGAACTGCTCTCCCCCGCCCGCAACGCCGACATCGGCATCGAGGCCGTCCATCACGGTGCCGATGCGGTCTACATCGGAGGGCCCGACTTCGGCGCCCGGGCCTCGGCCGGCAACTCGGTGCAGGACATCGAACGGCTGGTGAAACAGGCCCATCGCTTCGGTGCCCGCATCTTCACGACGATCAACACCATCTTGCGCGACGACGAGCTGGAGCCGGCCCGCCGACTCGTCCACCAGCTGTACGACGCGGGGGTCGACGCCCTGATCGTGCAGGACCTGGGCCTGCTGGAACTGGACCTGCCCCCCATCCAGCTCCACGCCAGCACCCAGACCGACATCCGCCACCCGGAAAAAGCCCGCTTCCTGCAGGACGTGGGTTTCTCCCAGATCGTGCTGGCACGGGAAATGACTCTCACCGAGATCCGCAAGGTCGCCGCCGTCACCGACTGCACCCTCGAATTCTTCATCCACGGCGCCCTGTGCGTGGCCTTCTCGGGTCAGTGCT
>JACCDS011333211.1_pt1 | contig 14295 bp, 12 predicted proteins | sample 7446441 | NCBI WGS metagenome assembly JACCDS01 (sample SAMN15323445, study PRJNA562643) | freshwater metagenome | isolation source: river surface water | place: USA:Blue River Watershed | collected 2017-08-17 | reverse complement strand
CTCGGGCCCTGCAGCTGTTCAAACTGATAAAACGCATCGGCGATCGCGCCGACATCCTGCGACAACCTGACCTCTGCCAGTTGCTCAAAGGCGCCCAGCCGGCGCAGTAAAGCACCGAGCCACTGGACCAGCCGTCCCTGCACCGCCATTTCCGGCTTGTGCTGGCTGAACACTTTGGCCATCACGCGTTCCAGTTGCTGGCCACTGGCGACGCCTTGCAGGATCTCCTGCATGATTTGGTCCTGGATACGGGAGACCGCGGTCATGATGTGCACTCTTTGCTGAAAAGGCGGCGATCATAAAAGTAAGTCTGGCGGCTGACAAGCAGTTCCGAGCCAGTGCAGCAGAGGCTGCCAGCAAGTCCGCTGAGGCCAACGGCCGCTGCCAAATGCTCTTTAGGCAACACGTCGCGAGACGGACTGCTGTGGCCGGTCTGTTCAAGGCCGATGGCCGGCGCTAAAATGCCAACAAAACCGACAGCCACCAGGGAGTAGCATGGAAATGCGTGGTCGATTGCTGCTGGCAGTGATGGGGGCACTCTGTTGTCATATGGTCTTTGCGCAGCAGCAGGTGCCGGCGCTGAGACTCATCACCTCAGAAAAAATGCCGTTTAATTATGTCCGGGACGGCCAGGTTGATGGCTTGACCGTTGATTTGCTCAAACTGATGTTGCCGGCCGAAACCCTGGCCGACATCGAGCTGATGCCATGGCCAAGAGCACTGGATACCGCCCTGAAGCACAAAAATGTGCTGTTATTCACTATGGGTCAAACTGCTGAGCGCCAGCGCCAGGGCTTTCAGTTTATCGGACCTGTGTCGCGGCGTTTTCATATTCTTTATGCCCTCAATGATCAGGTGCCGCCTATCCAAAGTCTGGCAGATCTGAAAAAACATCGACTGGTGGTGGCCGGACTGCGGGCAGGCTGGCTCAGCGACACCCTGCAGGCCGCGGGTGTGCAGATGGAACAAGTCGGTGACTATCAGCAAGGCATGCAAATGTTGATGAAAGGCCGCGCCCAGCTGTGGTTATCGACCGATCTGGAAGAGCCTGTGTTGCAGCAAGGCAAAGCCGGGCTGGCCTTGACGCCTCGTTGGCAGCTGTTCTGCAGTGAAAATTTTATTGGTTTGTCGCCGGGCTCAGACGCCGCGCTTGCGACTTTGCTGCAACAGCGCTTTGAGCAGGCAATTCGTTCGCCGGCCGGACAAGCGCTGGTGGCCAAATGGCAACCGCAGATCGACCGGCCCCGCCAGCTGAGTCCGAAAACAGGTTTTATGCTGGACAATCCGGCGCTGCGCGCCTGCCAGCCCTATATCGCGCCTTAATTGAGTGTTTTTTATGCATGATTTGTGTTGCCGCTCCCTTTCACGCCTGACGTCGCTGGCCGCCGCAGGCCAGATTTCATCGTTTGGCGGCAAAAGGTCCGCAGTTCGCAGTCGTCTTTTGCTGTTGTGTCCGGCGGCGCTCATCGCCGCTTCGCTGCTAAGCGGCTGTGCCAGTACCGCGGTCAACAGCGGGCCGCGCGCCTTGCAACAACAATTACAGACAGATATTCGCGCGGCCGGACTGCGGGCGGAAGACGTCGCCTTGCTGGTGCAACCGCTGACAGCGGACGGCAATGCCACCGGGCAGGTAGCCTTGAACATGGACGCCCCGCTGCAGCCGGCCAGCACCATCAAATTGTTGACCAGCGCCGCCGCGCTTGAGCTGTTAGGTGCCCGCTGGCAGGCGCAGACGACACTGATGATAAGTGCCGCTGATACTAAGGCGCTGCGCCAGCCGGCCGCTGATGGTCGTGTGGCAGCACCTGTCTATCTGCGTGGCGGTGGCGACCCTGATCTGGATTTCAGCCGGCTGTATCAGTTGCTTGAACAGCTCTATGCCGCAGGTGCCCGCGAACTGAGCCAGGGCTTTGTACTCGACCGCAGCTTGTTTACGCCTGAGCTGCCCGTCGCGCCGCCTTTTGATGAAGCGCCACGCGCCCGCTACAACTATGTGCCGGATGCATTGGGTCTGAATCAGCAGATGCTGCTGCTGCAGCTGAGCTCGGATGATCGCCAGGTGCGGGTTGCCAGTCTGCCTCAGCTGCGTGAGCTACAAATTGAACCCCGTTTTGTGCTGACCGACCAGCCCTGTCAGGCGGCGACACCAGAACAGTGGCACATCTCGGAAAGCGTCGGCTCGCGGCCCGGCACAGTCCTGTTGACGCTCAGTGGCAACTTTCCCCGCCATTGCGACCTGCAGTTTAACCGGGCCTGGCTGAGCCATCAGAGTTTGTGGCAACTGGCGCTTTCGCATTATTGGCAGGCACTGGGTGGACGTTTTGGCAAATCACTGGCGCCTGCCGCGCGGGTGCAACGTGGCGTCACGCCTGCCGATGCGATGCCTGTTGCCCAAGTGAGCAGCCGACCTTTGCCTGCGCTGATCCAGCAACTGAATAAGTACTCAGACAACGGCATCGCCCGGCTGTTGGCGTTACAACTGGCCGTACAACCTGAGTCCAGTGCGCCGGCGGCCAGCGCTGGAGCCAGCGCTGACACCTCACAACACGCCGCTGAGTTGCTGTCGCAATGGCTGCACCAAACTGGCATCCGTACCCAAGGTTTGCAACTTGACAACGGCTCTGGCTTGTCCCGAACAACCCGCATCAGCCCCCGCCAACTGGCGGCAGTGCTGCAATACAGCAGCAATCAGCCTTGGTGGCCGGAGCTGCTCAGCAGTTTGCCGCGCGCTGGGGTCGACGGGACGCTCAGTAATCGGCTGACAAAGGCCGGCGTAGCCGACCGTGCCCGGCTGAAAACCGGCACTTTGCGCGACGCCACGGCGCTGGCCGGTATTGTCTACGACAGCAGGCAGCAGCCGTGGATCTTTGTCGCGATGGTCAACGCGCCGACGGCGGTCACGCAGGGTCGTCCTTTGCTGGACAAATGGGTTGAAGCTGTCACAGCTTTTTAGAGCCTTATGCGAATGGCGGCGTTGAAAAGCCGGCTGGCATCTGCCCGCTGACCGCCGGCATTTTCAGTACCTGCTCATCAGTTGATCAATTTGCTGCTGTAGCGCAGTCAGACGTGCACGTTCAGCGGATAACGCCTGCTCCGGTGTCTGAAAGCAAAAACGCACCAGATCAGCCGGTTGTGCCTGAGCCAGTAATTCGCAGCTCTGTGGTGTGATGACGCCCAGTTTCGGATAACCGCCAATGGTCTGGTGATCATTGAGCATCACCAACGGCTGGCCGTTGGGTGGTAACTGCACGGTGCCGAGGCAAACGCCTTCGGACAACATAGTGGTTGCGAGCGCGCCAAGTGCCGGCCCGCGCAGGCGCACACCCATTCGGTCACTGTCAGGGCTGAGCTGCCAGATCCGGGCCGCAAGCACACTGGCGATGGTTCCGGGCAGTGGTAAACCACTGACCAGCGCCAGGGTACGGAGCCGCCGGTGACGGTAATGTTGCTGATAAGGCAATGAACGGATGGGAGCAACCCCTGTTGCGGCGCCAGTTAGCAGCAGATCGCCGCTTTTGACCGGCGCACCGCGGCCATCGGTGCCGCCCAGCTGTTCGCGCCGTACTGTGGCGCAGCTGCCCAGCACTTGCGGCGCCAGAAAACCACCCGCTGCTGCCAGATAAAGACGAGAACCCCCTGTACTGTAGCCAATTTGCAGTAAATCGCCGCGCGCCAGCGACAAGGTCTGATACCGGGACACCGGCTGACCATTGACTGACAGCGGGCAATCGGCGCCACAAAAAGCCAGCTGCATGGCAGCCTCTGTTCGAAAAGCCACACCGCCGAGGGTGATCTCCAGCACCGGCGGGCAAGGTCCGTCCACGTCACTGTGATTGCCCACCAGCGCGTTGGCCAGGCGCGCTGCCGTTAAATCCAGCGCACCGCCCTGAGTCAGGCCAAGGCTGGCAACCTGAGTGCGCCCGGCATCCTGTAACTGGACGCCGTCATGGCAATGTAACGCCAACAGACTCATGACTGCCCCCAATCTTGCGGCGTCGGCAGCTGACCGCCAAGCCGGTGAAACTCTGCAAGCTCAATCGGCACAAACCGTACCGAATCGCCAACTGCAAAAGGCATGACGGGCTGGCGATTTAAATCAAACAGCCGAAGCGGACAATTGCCCAGAACATGCCAGCCAGCCGGCGATTGCGCCGGGTACACCGCGGTTTGACGGTCAGCAATGGCGACACTGCCGGCCGGCACACTGCGCCTTGGTGTCGCAAGCCTCGGGGTGGCCAATTGCTCGCTGATAAAACCCAGATAAGCAAAACCAGGCGCAAAACCAATGGCATACACCTGATAGCTTTGCCTGCTGTGCAGTTCAATGACCTGCGCCACACTGAGTTGATGGCGCGCCGCGACGACGGCGAGATCCGGGCCGGTCTGCGCGCTGTAATAACAAGGCAGTTCAATCAATTTGCCGTCGCCACTGGCCTGAGCTCCAGCTCGCTGGCTGATGTGTGGCCACAGCTGGCATATCAGCATGGTCAATTGCTGATGATCTGTCAGTCTGGGCTTAAAAACCAATAACAGGCTGTTGTATGACGGCACTGTTTCCAGTAGCTGCTCTGGCAGCGTTTCGAGTAATAGTTGCCGGGTCACTGCTATCAGCTGCAACAGTTCGGCAGAAGGCTCTGCCGGAAAAGACAACAACAAAGCCTGCGCGCCCTGTGCGATAAAATCAGGCTTGGCCGCGGTCATTGTGGCTCCTTTGGCTTGCGATGTATTGGGTGCTGAGCACCGTGAATGTGGTGCCGAAGGCCACGGCAACCGCGGAATGCGTAGTTCTGCTGACTGGATTTAGCATAAAAAAGTGATACACATGAAGCCGTTGCCTGCGCGCAGTCGCGCTGTTGTCGGTGCTGGCAGCATACCAAGACGCCACAGCCAAAAGCCAGCCTGTTACGGCTTCGTTGTCACCTGCGCCGCTTTTTCATCTGCCAAAGCGGGTCGCTTTGTGGTAAAAAGCCGCCGACAGTCTTTTTCATCGCTTTGACCGCTACAGGGAGCTTTCAGTGTGTTGACTATCTTTCGCCGGCTGCCTGCTTTGCTGTGCCTGCTGCTGTTTGCCGGCTGTGCGCCTGTGCCAGATTATCCGGTGCCGCTTGATCACAGTGTCAGCCGCCAGTTCAGTGCCGCCAATCACAATGGCCGGGTGCGCTTTATCGTGTTGCACTACACCGCCGGCAACTGGGCGGAGTCACTGCAAATTCTGACGCAACCTAATCAGACACAGGTCAGCGCTCACTATTTGATCCCGCAGCGGGCAGACAACAGCTATCCGGCCGGCGAGCCGCTGCGAATTTACCAGTTGCTCGACGAGCAACAAAGAGCCTGGCATGCCGGCGACAGTCGCTGGGAAGACCGGCAAAACCTCAATGATGTCTCGATTGGCATTGAGCTGGTGAACCGCGGCTGGTGTTATCCGCCAGACTCGCCAAAGCCCACGGCCCCACTCTGCCTGACGCCGGATTTCGACCCGGCCCAGCTGGAACTTCTGGCGGGATTGCTGCGCCAGCTGCTGGCGCGTTACCCGGACGTCAGTCCGACCCGCATCGTGGCGCACAGCGACATTGCGCCGGCGCGTAAACAAGACCCTGGCAGTCGTTTTCCCTGGCAATGGCTGGCCAGCCAGGGGATCGGCGCCTGGTATGACGAGCAGGTGGTGCTCGCGTACTGGCGGGCATTGCAGCGCAGCGACGCAAAGTTGCCGGAGATCAGGCTGATCCAGCGCGCTTTGGCCCGTTATGGCTATGGCATTGCCGTCACGGGCCAGTTCGATGAACAAACCCGCCTGTATTTGCTGGCCTTTCAGCGGCATTTTGTGCCGGACCGTGTTTCTGGCGAGGCCGACATCGTCACCATCGCCGTGCTGTGGGCCTTGCTCGCCAAGTATTTTCCTGACAGTCTTAGCGGGCCCGACAGCCTGGCACTGCCCCAACTGACTGCAGCGCCTGTTCAATAATCAAAACTAAAATCGAGGTGGAATTTGGCAGACTGGATGAGCTTATTGCCGGCATTAGTGGCAATTGCCGTCGTATTGTGGCGAAAAGAAGTCATAGTTGCATTGTTATTGTCGCTGTTTTGTACCGAACTGCTTTTCTTGGTCAAAGCCGACATGGCGCTACTGCCGGCGGCCCGGCTTGGTGGTGTCAATACGCTTGAAGCGATGGCGACTGTGCTGACCGATCTGGGCAATGCCCGCTTGTTGCTGTTTGCTTTGTTGGTCGGCGCCTTGATGGCCTTTATGCGTTATTCCGGCGGTGTGGCCGCGCTGGTTAACCGGCTGGTCAGCATGGGCGTGGCGAAAAACGCCCGTCAGAGTAAACTGCTGGCATTTTTTACCGGCATCGTTATTTTCATTGAATCCAACTTGTCAGTGCTGACCGCCGGGATTTTATCGCGCGGACTGTTCGATAAATTCAAAATCAGCCGGGCCGAACTTGCTTACATCATCGACAGCACCAGTGCGCCCATTTGTATTCTGATCCTGCTCAATGGCTGGGGCGCTTATGTGCTGGGACTGATTAGCCCTTATGAGCTGCCGGCCAATCCGGTGTCGGTGTTGATGGCGACTATCCCATTGAATTTTTATGCAATTTTTACGCTGATGCTGGTATTCTACACCATCTGGACCGGGCGCCATCTGGGCCCTATGCGCCAGGCCAATCAGCAATTGCGTAAAATCGACGGTCAGAACGAACCACAGATTGCTGCCGGGAAAGTCCGCTACATGCTGCTGCCACTGCTGACGATGATCATCGGCATGGTCGGCTTTATGCTGTGGACTGGTCAGGGCGATTTGTCGCAGGGTTCAGGCTCTAAATCAGTGTTGTATGCCACTGCGCTGGCGTGTCTGGTCGCCTATGGCTTGCTGCTCAGCAGTCGCCAGTACAGTCACCAGCAGCTGGTGGATATTGGCTTCAAAGGCATGAGTGAATTATTGGGCCTGGTGGCGATTTTGTTACTGGCTATCGCATTGGGGCAAAGTCTGAAAAGCCTTGGTACCGGGCTTTATATCTCTGGCCTGGTGGCCCAGAGCCTGCCGCTGTGGCTGGTCCCGGCGATGTTGTTTCTGGCCGGCGGCCTCATTTCCTTTACCACGGGCACGTCCTGGGGCACTTTTGCCATTTTGATCCCGATTGGGATGCCGCTGGTGGCTCATCTGGGTTTACCGCCGGCCTTAGTGCTGGCCGCTATCCTCGGCGGTGGCGTGTTTGGCGATCATTGCTCGCCTATCTCGGATACAACGGCTGTCAGTTCAGTCGCGGCCGGTTGTGACTTGCTGGAGCACACCAAAACCCAGCTGCCTTATGCGCTCATCTGCGCGGCGCTGACTTTGCTGGCCTATCTGGCGTGCGGCTTTTGGTTTATCCGCTAAGCCGGCGTCAGTCCGCTTGGCTGAAACACAGATCAGCCAAAAACTGATGCATCCAAAAACTGATGCATAAAAAAACAAAGGCAGCCTCGGCTGCCTTTGTGATTGTTGCGGCTGGATTTATCGCTCAGGCGCGCTGTTCGCTGCTGCTGTGCGCTGGGTCGTCGGCAGGCTCTGACAAAGCAGTAGCCAGACTCAAGACATCGCAGGGCCAGAAAGTTTCAGGTCTGGGCTGCTCAACGCCGGTGACCCCATCCTGTGGACGACATTGTTGCAAGGCTGTCAGCCAATCGGCCGGAACCGCGTCGATGCCGCCCAGTGCACCAAACACGGCAGCAACAATCACGGCATTGGTGCCGGTATCGCCGCCCTGGCGGATAGTATCCACCACAGCTTCACCCAAGGACCGGGCGTACTGCAGCTGAAACAGCACATTCTGCAGCGCAGCCAGCGCCGGATTATGCTGTCGAAGCTCCGCCGAAGCCGGCATAAACAGCGAATCTGCGATGCTGTGCGCGATTGCAGCTTCAAACTTCAGCTCCTGTGCCCAGCCACTGACATCAGCAACCAGCTGTTCAGCACTGCAACCGCTGTCCACTGCTTTTGCCAGCAACATCGCATACAAAGCGCTGATTTGTTGCATCAGCAAAGCACTTTGGGTCAGCGCCGTATCTGCCATCGCCCAGGCGGCGACCTGTGGCAACGAATAATGCTGGCCCAAGAGTGCCAGTGGTGCTAAACGTGCCAGCGCACAAGCGCTGAAATCCAGTGGATCCGGCCCTTGTAGCAACGCTTGTTGCATGGCGCCACAGACTGCAAAAGGCTCAGTACTGAGCCAGTACCGGTAGGCCTGCAACGCTTCGGTTTCATCGAATTGATGACGAAAAGCCAGCATCCGGGCCTGTAACAACATCAGTTCACCATCTTCGGTCGGCTGACCTGCCAGCGTGTGCCAGGGGCCGCAATCAATCAATTGCAGCAACTGGGCCGCGGGTGTACGTTTGAGCTCGGCTGGCGGACAGAATTCAAACTGAGTGCCAAGCGCATCTGCAGCCAGGGCTGCAGTCAGGGCACCCTGGGCCCGTTGCAGCGCGGTAAGACTCATGAAACCCCCTGTATGCATAAAATCTGATAGACAGTTTGCAGTCAGCTCCCGACTATTGCAAGCCTATGATTTTACAAATGCCGCGTAGTTCCGATGATGACGGCAGACCGCACCACAAAACGGCACTTCAACTGGCGCAAACCCTAGCGACCACCCGCGCGCAAGAACGGTCTGTTGTGGCGCTGAAGCATTCAGACACTTCTTGTCAAACCAGTCAGTGTCTTGTCAAATCGGTGCGACAGCGCCAGAATGGACGGCTTTTATGGAGTCTTTGATGAAAAAACTTTGGTGTGTTTGTTTATTACTTATCAGCGCCTGCCAGGCGCAACAGCCTGATTTCAAACTGGTTCCCTTAACGGTCGGCACCACAGAAATCCAGGTCCAGCTGGCGGATACTGTCGATCGCCGCATGCGCGGCCTGATGGAACAGTCCCCATTACAACATGGTATGTTGCTGTTGTATGAGTCGCCCCGTGAAATGACGCTGTGGATGAAAAATACGCCATCGGCGCTGGATGTCGCATTTATTGACAACAACTGGGTGATCACAAAAATTCAGCCGATGGAGCCAAACAGTGAAGCGTTACATACATCACCAGGGGAAGTGATAGCGGCACTTGAAATGCCGCAAGGTTGGTTTGCCAGTCAGCAGATCAAGCCTGGCACCCGCATCAAAAGCTGTCAGACCCTGCCGGGACACTGCCCAAAGTAACGGCAGCGACCAGAGCCAGCGTATTCAACCTGCAGGCTCTGGTTCATCTTTGTGCAGATAAATATCACTGAATCCCATCCGCCGAAATTCCTGTGCACGGAAATCTTTGACCGCTGATTTATGCCGGGTGGTCATCGCAATTTGCTGTTCCATCGCCAGAAACCGGGTCAGATCAATCCCTTCTGCCGCCGCCACTGCTTCAAACATATCGTGGTGTTTGTCATAGCTGAAGGCGATACGCTTTGGCTGACCTTTAAAACTGTAGGTGATAAAACGTGCCATTATTGCCCCAGTGCTTTTTTGTAGTTACGCAGCGGATTGGCATACATGTCACGCACGAAACTGCGTACTTCCGGTGCCATCTGCGCTAAGCGCTCGCCAAAAAGTGCCGCGGCCTCTGCTTCGCTGGGTGTTTCGCCGGCGGCTGACTGATTGGCCGGATAAATGCGGTAACCCTGATAGATTTGTTGGTCGATCAGCGCGGCGAGCTGCTCAGGCGTGTCAAACCCATCTTGCATCACATCACCGAACTGCAGATGGATCCGTCCTTTGTAACCGGTAATGCCTTTGATGATGCTGTCGATATCTTCAAACTCAGCTTTTTGATAAGCACCATCATTGGCCTTTTGGTAGAGCTCACGGGCCTTGGCTTCGTCACAAGGGTCGTACTCATAAGAAATCGCCACCGGCACTATGCGAAGACTGCGCATATAGTCGGCAAATTCAATGCCTTCTGCTTTACCAGCCATAAAAAACATCTTCAGGATGGCCGGATCTGTCTGGTCGAAACCATCTTTGGCCCGCCCTTCTTTTTGCGCTATCCAAATATGGTGACCTTGCTGCAATGAATGACGAATATAGGCCGATAACTGGCTCAGCGCTTTTAACATCTCACGCGGCCCTTTGGCACTGCGCCTTACCACAAAGCTTTTATTGAGCTTCATCAACGCGGTCACACAAGGCTTTTTCAGTAAATTGTCACCAATGGCGATGCGGCTGGTGGCAAACCCATGCTGATGCAGGCACCAGTTCACCAACGCAGGGTCCATGGCGATATCACGGTGGTTACAAATAAACAGGTAAGACTGTTGCGGGTCGAGTTTTTCAAGGCCATGGCAACTGATGCCGTCCGTGGTATGTTCGAGCGCCTGCTGCAGATAGCCGGCAACATAATGCTGCACTTGCTCGACCGTCTGCAGACGTCGCCAGTGCCGGCGCAGATACCAGCCCAGCAGCGGCTTGACCATCGGACTTATCACACCAAAAGCGCGACCAAACTTATAACGAATAATGGCTTGGGTAAATTCGGGATCTGAAATGATCTGCTCAATGGCCTGCGGCACTTCCGCATCTGAATAAGGGCGAATATCGTCGAAATTCTGCATTTCTGGCTGCACGCTGACTACCTGGCTGCTAAAGATCTGAGTTGTTGACCTTGTATTTTCACTGATTTATGCACCGATGCCTAGTCAGCAAGCAGACGGTTTGTTGATGTTTTCGGCAAAATGGCCAGATCTCGGACCAGATCAGGCTGATTTTGCCAGCGCCGCCTGCGACACGCTCAGCGGTAACAGCCGATCGGGCCGACACAATAAGGTCCGTCCAGCGGGCAGCGTCCGTCCGGTCAGGCTGTCCAAATCAGACAACAGCAGAACTCTGTGCTGCTTTTCATCAGACGCCAGTACCAGAGCCAGCGCGTAATTCTGGCCAAGCACCTGCACCAGACTAAAAGCCGTCACGCAGGAGCCATTCACGGGGATAGCACTGCAAACCGGCTGCAGATAAAAGCTTTTGTCGCCAGTTTCCTGGGTGAAACTCAGCTGCGCGACCGCATCAATGCAGGCACACAGCAGCGCATTCTCCGGCCACTGCAGCGGCTCCAGCGCATGACGGCACAACCAGAACCACTCCGCCTGCTGCAATGTAAAGGCCTCATCAGCTTGCGTGACGCCCACAGACAACGGCACTGTGCATTGCAACAGCCCATGACGGGTCTGCAACGAAACGCTTGGGTGCTGAAAACACCACTGCCAGTCAATGTCGGGTTCAATCATGATGGTCTTTCTGATAGTAAGCAGGTTATATTGTTTATAACCCATTGAGATCAATGGGTTAAAGACGATTTTGGCCTAGTATTTAATGATCGCAGAAGGATCGTTATAAGGCACTGACGATCTGTTTGATCAGCGCCGGCCCCTGATAAATAAAGCCGGTATAGACCTGCAACAGCTGTGCGCCGGCATTGAGTTTTTCTTTGGCAGCGGCGGCATTGTCGATACCACCGACTCCGATGATGGGGAAATCCGGCCCGACGCTTTGGCGCAACTGACGGATGACTTCGGTACTTTTATGCCGCACGGGCTGGCCACTGAGGCCACCAGTTTCCTGACCAAAAGGCAAACCAGCGACCGCGGATTTATCCAGCGTCGTATTGGTGGCGATAGCGCCGTCCATCTGGCTAGCCAGCAAGGTTTCGGCAACCTGGCTGATGGCGACACTGTCCATATCCGGCGCAATTTTCACAAAGACCGGCACGTACTTGCCATGACGAACCTGTAAATCAAGCTGTTCATGGCGGACCGCCTGCAGTAAATCCAGCAAGGCTTCACCAAACTGCAAATCACGTAATCCCGGAGTATTGGGTGAGGAAATATTCACCGTAATATAAGTGGCATAAGGGTACACTTTCCGCATGCAGGCGATGTAGTCGTCTTTGCCCTGCTCGTTGGGTGTGTCTTTGTTCTTGCCGATATTGATGCCAAGCACCCCTTTGTAGCGCGCCTTTTTGACATTTTCGACCAGATAATCCACGCCTTTGTTGTTAAAGCCCATCCGGTTGATGATGGCATCGGCCTGCGGTAACCGGAACAAACGCGGTTTGTCGTTGCCAGCCTGGGGTCTGGGTGTAACAGTCCCGACTTCAATGAAGCCAAAACCCATCTGCGCAAAGGCATCTATACAGTCAGCATTTTTATCAAGACCGGCCGCCAGACCCAACGGGTTTTTAAATTCGATGCCGGCAACAGTGACCGGATGCGCCGGGACTTGCTGTGCCCACAGCATCTGAAGCGGTGTATGTTGCAGAGCTTTGAGCGAACCTAAGGCAAAGTGATGCGATTTTTCCGCATCGGCCAGAAACATGGCAGAACGCGCCAATTGATAAAACATAATATTCCCTTCTGTTGCAAGCCGGCCCGGTATCAGGTCTCAGCCATAAAAAAGCCCCGCAAAGTGCGGGGCATTTTACCTGTCACAGGGCTGTGGCAAAAGCTTTTAAGCCCTGAATTCTGCCTTTTCAGCTCACTTCACGGTGTCGCAGTGATGGCTTAACAGCATCAGCTCACGCAGCGCGACTGAGAATTTGGCAAATTCATGACTCTTCGTGGTCTTGAATTCAGCCAGCATCTGGCGCCAGCGCAGTAACACAGCATCGTTCGCCTGCAGCCAGTTGCCGATCACTTCTTCGGCCTGACATTGGCCACCACAGCTGTGTGTGACGACTTGTGTCAGCGCGCGCTGCTGCCAGTCCAGCTCTTCGCGATAGGATGCCCGTGCCAGTGCCTGCCAGTGGTTGGCCACCGGCTGCGCAGTGATTTGCTCGAGGAACCAGTGCAGGTCCAGCCTGTCGCCCAGCTTGAAGTAAATCTCGGCAACCAGCAGCAAATCGGCTTGTTCCTGCGCTGCAACCTGCGCAATATCCATCACTGAGAAGACGGTACTAAGCTGCGCCATGTAGCGGGCAACATCCGCCGGCACACCCTGCTCCATCAAGCCCTGGCCATATGTAGCCAGTGATTCTGCTTCGGAAGCTGCCAGCAGCTTCGGCAGATCCTGACCGACGCCAGCGAGCGCTGGTTTGAAGAAACTGACCGTTTCAACAATGCCCAATGCCTTGTTGCGATGACGCAGGAACCAGCGCGTGACGCGGCGCATGGTGCGGCGTAATTGGAACAGCAAGCGGGTCTGCAGCTCGGCCGGGATTTGGTTGTCCAAATCTTCCAGCTGGCTCCAGACACCGGCCAGACCAAACAAATCACGGGCAATCGCATAACAGATGGCAACTTCTGCCACCGTCGAGCCGGTTTCTTCCATCATGCGGTGGGCAAAATTGGCGCCCATATCGTTCACCAGCATGTTTGCCAGCTTGGTCGCAATGATTTCTGCTTTGAGTGGGTGGTTTTCCATCTCTTTGGCGAATTTCTCCACCAACACCGGCGGGAAGGCGCCTAACAGCAGTTGTTTGAAGTATGGATCTTCAGAAACCTCCGGCGTCACCAGCTGTTCTTTCAGTACCATTTTGCCATAGGCAGTCAAAATCGACATTTCAGGCCGGGTCAGACCGTGGCCCTTCGCCATCCGCTCGGCCAGCGCGTCATCAGACGGCAGGAATTCCAGCTCGCGGTTGAGCTTGCCATCTTTTTCCAGCGCATGGATAAAACGCGTGTACTCTTTAAGCTGCTCGGCGCCTAACAACATAGAGACTGAAATAGACTGCGTCTGACGGTAACAATCGTTAATCACGATATCCGCCACGTCGTTCGTCATGTTGTACAGCAGTTCGTTGCGCTGTTTGAGCGTCATATCACCGCTGGCCACCAGTGCGTTCAGCAGGATTTTGATATTGACTTCGTTGTCCGAGCAATCCACACCACCGACGTTGTCGATAAAGTCGGTATTGATACGGCCGCCGTTCATCGCATACTCAATCCGGCCGCGTTGCGTGGTACCGAGGTTACCGCCCTCGCCGATGATTTTTGCTTTGACTTCTTTACCATTGACGCGCAGCGGTTCAGAAGCACGGTCGCCGACTTCCGCGTGCGTTTCGTCACTTGCTTTGACGTAAGTACCGATCCCGCCATTCCAAATCAAGTCGACTTCCATCATCAGCGACGCGCGGATAAATTCGTTTGGCGTTAAGCTGCTGACGGTCACACCCAGCATCTGCTGCATCTGTGGTGTCAGTTTGATCGCTTTGGCGCTGCGCAGGAACACACCACCGCCTTCTGAAATCAATGACTTGTCGTAATCATCCCAGGTTGACGTTGGCAGGTTGAACATGCGCTGACGTTCGGTAAATGCACGGGCAGCATCCGGATTCGG
>JACCDS010259115.1_pt1 | contig 14296 bp, 11 predicted proteins | sample 7446441 | NCBI WGS metagenome assembly JACCDS01 (sample SAMN15323445, study PRJNA562643) | freshwater metagenome | isolation source: river surface water | place: USA:Blue River Watershed | collected 2017-08-17 | reverse complement strand
GGTCCACGTCCTCGTAATTCATATTTACCAGAATTTTGCCACGTTTGCCACCACTCCCACAAAGAAAGCTCCCATGCTATATTATCGCGTAACGCATTACTTCTGTGTTGAATAAAACGTGCGATAGGTGTTTTATTAAAATCTTTATTCATCGACCGAAGTTCTTCATATTGTTCTAAGGTACATCCCCAGTTTTCTTCGCAATATTCGTTACGTTTTATTCTCTGTTTTTGAATTTTCTCCTGTGTTTTCTTTGCCGCTCTTTTATGAGCGCCGCCATCCTTAGCAGTTAATCCATAATTTTGAAGAATCAGTTGAACGCCTTGACGGGTAATTCCAAATTCGAGGCCTATTTTAGCCATAGGCCAATGTTCTTCTTTAAATAATTGAACAATTTTTTTATTTCTTTCAATCAAGTTTTTGTGTTGTGTCATAATCTCTTTCTTTTTTTATTATTGTTTCTTTTTTACAACGATTCTTTAATATATCAATGAAAAAAAAGAAACGTCAAATTTTGGTTGAATTTTATCTAATATTTGACAATCTTTTTTTTTGAATATAAATTGGAATGATATAAGGCATATAAAATATGGATGATATAATTGAATTAATGGAAAATGAAATAAATCCGCTCGTGGATATTGAAGCCAAAATAGCGAATAAAAAGTTATATTTACGTTGTCCTCATTGCGAAGAAGGTTACATGAAACCTGTAAACAAAACAGAAATATGTATGTGCGATGTCTGTTCTTACACACTATCTAAGGACGATGTAAAATCTCAAATTTTATCTGAAATTGAGGAAATTGAAGAAATTATCAACGAATAATATTTGGTTCTTCTCCTTTTAGATTATTTATGTTATACTAACTAAAAGGAAAAAATATGGATTTAACTACAGCCCTTACTGGTTTGAGCCAGTCAGATATTGAGCAAATTAATACATTGCTTGCCTCTGAAAATGCGCAAAAAGAACTCCGAAACAGCTTAAATACATCAGATCCACAAGAAAAAGCTCGTTTAGAACGTGTTCTTTTTGTGTTCGCATCATTGAAAAATGAAATTGCACCTAAATTTCTTAGTTTAGTACACCATAAACCAGAAGAAGATCCTTCATTGTCGGCACCACCCTCGGGCACTCCTTCTGTAAACCCTATTAACCCAACATTACCGACCGGACCGGCGGGTAGTATCTTTAATCCCTTGGGTTTTGGTCAACCGAATGCGAATAAACCTACGACACTTCAAGATGGACTTTCTCGTTATGATGAGGTTTTTCCATCATTCCAAGACCTTGATGATTTTGTAGCTGAATACAATCAAGTTTACGGAGCGTATATTCCATTGCCTGAAATTTGGGTCAAACGTTGTATGGTAGAAGCCATGGCATTAGGAAATGACGTTTATCTTGAATGGCAAAAACAAAATTTTAATATACCATTCGCAGAAGAAGACCAAGATAAACGTAACGCAGTATTAAGTGGTTTTGTTAAAAACGCATCCATTAAAGGTATTGAACTAGCTATTGAGTACGGTTTTTTCACGTGGGATAATGCCTACGCAGAAACCGAATTAAAAGTAGATGATAATGAAGGAGCAGGCGAATCCAAAACACGTAACGAAAGTATTTTTGATACCATTCAAAACAAAACAGCTGTTGATAAAAAAGCACGTAAGATTTTCTTGAACACGGCAGAAGCTATTTCGCTTATTAATACGGAAGAAATGTTTCATTTAGTGAAAAATAAACCTGAATGTATCAATAGTATGAAAGATTTTGCTAAGTTCAACTTAGTAAGTCTTGCCGTGGATGTTTTAACAACCGATTCTGACGAAACACGTGAAATGAATAATTTATTACTAGAGGTAATCGGTATTTCTGGTGGTTTAAATGCACGTGATGCAGTCACACATATCACAATGCCAAGTGCTTTTGCCTATTTCTTGTTAAATATGAGAAAAGATAACGCACCTTTTATTATGGATATTATTCGTGCACATGAACAATATCAACAAACTCCTATCAAAGAAGTTTTTGATGACTCGGGAAATGATATCTATAAAATGGCACTTATGGGGTTAATGAATGAACATAAAACAACAGAAGACCTCGATGCTGCTATCGACGCTATTATATTACTTTTGGATAGTAATAAAATAGAATTAAATACGATGAAAAATAGCATTGGTAAAGACATTAAAGGTGTATATCATGATGTTAGTAAACGTAGATTGCAACTGTTTCAAAACAAAGTTGAGTCGTTAAAAGCACAACCGAAATATCTCATCAATCAAATTGAAGAAGTCGAAAAACGCATTTTGGTATCGAAAAGTGCGGAAGAAATTGAAATGTTAAAAGAGGCTAAAGAAAAAATCAAAAAACATTTAGAATCTTTAAAAGATGTGAATCTTGTTTACCAAACTATGAGTGTGAGTAAAAAAGTAGCCTTATGGAAGAAAATTGAAGAGAAATATAATCTTCGTCTTGAAACTCTCAATCAAATACCCGTTAGTGTTCAAAGTAATAATACAGATGATAAACCAACGGAAGAAGATTTTGAAATCATTGTGGATATATTCTAAACAAAACACCTTCGGGTGTTTTTTTGTTACGTAATAAGAAAAATAGTTTTATGATATAATGAATAAAAGGTATACTCATGGATCAAGAAAAATTATATGATACGGGTCATATTGAAGTCGATGAAATTTTGTTGGATATGAACACAAAATCAGAACGACTTATTAATATGCATATTGTAAAAGGTTCTATTAAAAAACTAAAAGAAGAAGGTCGCTGGGTCAAATCTAAAGGTATTTTCAATCAACGTGTAAGAAAAACACTCGATGCTTTTTATGAATCAAATTTAAAAGGCGTGCCAATTCCATTAAATATATTAAAAGAATATGGAGAACAAGGCTTTAGCAATGTAGACTTTGAAAAAGAAGCGGACTTTGCTTATTATGACCTTATGTCTCATACTTTATCAAAAAATGATGCCTATTTTGCATTCCAAGGTCGTTTGGCAGGCTTAAATCCAAATAAAACAAATAATACATTGTCACCGATTGCCTTAAAAGTTCTTAATTTGGAATTTGATACCGTTGCACAACTGATAAAAGCGGGTGCTGATGTCAACCAAAATACATCTCATGGCGATTTTAATAAAGCAAACTTACTTGAGTTAGCCTTTGATTCAGGAATGTCAGAGAAATGTGATTTACGCATGGTGAGAATGCTTCTTTTGTCTGGTGTGCGAGATAATCCAGATAAAAATTTAGTCACTATTCAAGAAAAGGTTCTTCAACGGATAGAAGATGCTTTAGAAGGAGGTCATCTAGTTCCTCCTGTTGGAGTAAAAAGTCCGCTTTACTTAAATGAATTGTATTCCACTCTATTAACATTTAGACAATTAGGTCTAGGTGATGATGATACCAATGCAAGATATGAGAATTTGATTAAAAAGTTATCTAAAGAAAGCGCTAATATTTATCAAGAAGCCGATGCTTTAGTGCATGAAACTATGCGTAAATTTTATTTTTCCGAAAAAATAAAAAACGACGATGGCCTTGAAACTGATGAAATGTACGTTAATGAGCAACGATATAACGAGTTTCAATATTATTTAAAAAACAAAAATAAACTTAATGAATTAGAGCAAATGCATGTATTAAATAAAGAACAAGAAGAAATGCTCAATGATTTAAAATCGAAAAAGATCAAATTCAAACAAGAAGAAGAACAATATGAGGCATTATTAAATGCAAAAAAAGAAAGCGCACAAAAAGCCGCTGAGAATAATCCATTTTTAAATAAAGAAGCGTTGGATAAATTAAAAAATGTGAAAACAACACAACCAGTATTTAAAGCTACAGAACCACGTAAAACGTTTCAAGATGGAAAAGTAACGCGAGACTGTCATGGTTTCAGAAATCCTAAATATTTAAAAGAAGTACAAAGTATTGTTACCAATTTATATATTGCAACAGAAGGTTTTACAAATCACAATGTAATTCATGATACCAGTGGAAAACCTTCAGTTAAAAAATTATTTGAGGATCTTATCAACGACTATCCAGAGTTGATTAATTTACCTGTAACGACATTGAATCCTAAAAAATGCCCCAATGAGGCTGCAGCTCATAGAATCAATGAAGGTTTTATTAGTGATACAGGCATAGCTGTTCCAGGTTTGAAACGTTGTGAACCATTAAGTTTATCGGTTATGCGTAGTGGAGACCCTCATTTAATTGAATTTGTGCTAAACTCACCGGCTGTTGACGTCAACAATATCAACACTCGTGGTGAAAGCATGATGAGTATTTTATTGGAACAAGAAAACTGGGTTCATTTAGAATACTTATTTAATCTCAAAGAACCAAAAGTAGATATGACGACCCTTATCCCTCCCGCTAATTTAACGTTTATAGAAACTCTTATGAACAAAGCAGAAGAGGCTCAAAGATTCGGAGCGGAAGATGTTGCTGAAAAATATTTCAAAGCTGTTCGCAAATTTAATAAATATATGCCAGAAGCTTTACGTGTAGAACCACCTGTTACAGGCCTCCTACGTACTTCTGACCCAAGTGCCCAATATAAAGCTGAAAATGATTATTATAAATTATTGGAAAATGGTGAAGCCTTTGAACATGCGAAACATTATTTAGAACATCATAAAGAAATAAAAGAATATAAATTTGATATTAGAGACAATTTTATTCCAGATGTATCATCACAAAATGAAGCTACCTATTTTAACGATATTATTGACCAACTTGTCAATAAATCAAAAAATAATAGCGTGCAAGATGAAAAAGATATTGTTGCTTATATGAACGCCTTAACAGCCAACGGGAAAGATAATCGTGATGTCATTAATAACCTTTTTGCTCGATTATTTAACGATAATCCAGAAGCAAATGTGGACGCATCAGATAAAATACATATGAAAAAACTTTCATTACGTCTTATGAGTGAAACGTCAGAATATATGATGGGTTATGTTCAAAAAAACTTATCTGAAACAGGGACATTTGATTTATCTTCTGAATATTTCTTGTCGCACTTAGCTATGATGGGTAATGAAGTTTTAAGTGGCGATTTATTAAAAGATTATTCTCCTGAACAGCGTAAAGCTATTGAAAATAAACTCATAGAATTACGGAAAGAAATTGATAAACGTGCACAGCAACAAGCCGATATCAACTATGAAAATGGTTTAGATAAATCAGCATAAAAAAGCCCCTTCGGGGCTTTTTTTATATAAAACCAAAAGGTTTTCCTTTGTGTTTAACAATATTTTTTAATGATAACTGAATTAAATTATCGTTATTCTCACGATATTCAATGGCATTTGCACATGCATTTTCTAAAACGGTATAAATTTCTCGATTAGGATAATTCACAATGATATCAATTAATTCTTCATTTAATTCCGAATCAAATAATTCACCCCATTTAGCATTATTCAATAGTGCTTTATAAATATTTTTTACAATCATTCGTTTATCATCACCCTCGATATCATGAACATGATACATATTGGTTCGAGATATAATAGGTTTTGGTATATTATGTTCACCATTCGATGTGAATATCCAAACTAAACCAGAACAATCAATCTCGATGTCCAATGCTTCATCTTTAAATTTATGGGCGGTGCCTTTTTCTAAAATGGTGTATAAACAATTTAATGGAGAACCATATTGATTTTCACCATTACTCTTATCTAATTCGTCTCCTAAAATTAAAGGATTAAAATAAGGTTGATTGGACAAAATATAGAATATCTTACCAGGTTTACCGCCTCGCCATGAAAAATCTAAACCACTTAAAACAAAGGATGTTGTAATGGTACTAAAATCTAAAACCTCAAAAGAAACATTATTCATTTTGGCGATCTCATTAGCAAATAGTGTTTTTCCACATCCTGGACTTCCATTTAATAACATATTTTTAAATGTAAAGGTATTTTCATTAACCGAAGAATTTAATATGAATTTTCTACGAATATTTTCAATGGGCTCTTGGAAATTAGGCATTTTTTTGCTTAAATTATTTAATAATTTTTTTATATCGGGATTAAAATCTGCATTAATTCTAAAAGACCCTTTTTTGAAAATATTGCAAGTTAAATTAATAGATTCACTACTATAATTTTTTAAATTTAACATTTTCAGGTAAAATTTATAACTATCAAAAAAACGCTGAATTTTTTGTTTATTAGGTTTAATTCCATTTTCTATAAAAAACAAAGCCGAAAAACATATATCTAAAAAATAAATATCTTCCATTTGGATATTTGTATTAGAAGCGAATGCAGTTAAATAATTAAATCGTCCGAGTGCGACAGGAATATTATAGTATTTAAAATTTCTATCAAAAGCCAATTTTGATATCTTTTCAATACTTCTATCTTTATCAATAAAAGCACTTAAGATAGTCTCTAACGTAGAATAAATAGAGGTTTTTTTTAATTCGGCATACATACAGAGGTCATCAAGTAATGGTGACTCCGCTAAGCATAATTTTTTAGTCCAAGCGTAAAAATCAGCATATTTGTCACGACAAAATTGTTTTAATTCATCAAAATCTGGATGCTCTGTAATATTATAATTATCAAAATTTATTTTTTCGTGAGTAAAAATAATATTTTGATTGTTAATGTTTTCTTCCAAAAACGAACTGTTAAAAAATATCTTTTTTAGATTCTCTAATTCTAAAAGTTTTGGGTTTTTTACACTGTAAACTTTTCCCTTAATCAAAAAAGAAAAGTTAATGTGTAAATTATTTTGGCTAAAAAGTAATGCGGGTTTAAAAGAAATATCATTGTTTAAACATTTTTTTAAAACCTCTATATTTTTAAAAAATTCTTGGTTTCTAAATTCACTTTTAATAAAATCATTTAACAAGTCACGCACAGCATTCATTCGATAAGTATTAGTATTCGGTATTAATTCTTTCTCGAAAGTGATTTTATACTCCTCTTCAAAAGCAATTAAAATATTATATTTATACGATTGAAATTGCTCATTTTGTCCGTTTAAATAAAAGTCATCATCATTTTTCTTCCATGGAAAATGAGCTGTCATAGCCAATATTTCTGGAGCGATAGGGCCTGTTATTTTTGATGTTTTATCTGCTACATTTATTTCAATTATTGCTTGCATATATACCCTTTCATATTAAATTTATATTTTTCTACGTCGACTAGATTCGTTAAGCCAATTTTTTTCATCCCATCTAAAAATAGTTTCATGTTCAAGATTCATATGAATGGCTATCATATAAAGCGGCATACCACTTATTTTTAAACGACGGGCTTCTTGAACGGTGGGGTCTGTTCTTCTGGGTTCTCTTCTGCGCCCTTTACGAACAACTTCAGAGGTTGTGGAATTCATACTATGAGGATCGGCTATTACTGTTTTCGTTACATGTTCTTTATTAACTTCTACAGTGGGAATATTAAATAAACTTAATAATGCATTTTTGTTAACATCTGTCATATATTTTCCTTTTTTTATTTTATTGACAATTTAATAAAATTATTGCTATCCTTTTAAAAAACTATTTTCAGAAGGATTTGTCAAGTGGAAAAAGAAAAAAAAGAGATTAACGAATCAAAAAGATTTGCATTAAAAACACTTATAACTATGGCTGTAGCTGGTTTATTTTTACAAGAAAAAATATTACCTCTTGCTTATGGAGAAAGTAAAGAGGAACGTAATAATTATAATAATTTAGATATACCAAATATTAAAGGTAATCTTGATGTTCATTTATCTCGTCTTATTTACAGCAAAAATGGCTCTAAAATGGAATATTTTAAAGGAGTCTACCTACGAGATGGAGAATTAGATATATCCTCTTATAATGCGATTTGTACACTTTTACGTGACCCATCCCAACCTGAGGATAAACAAGTCGTTCAAATTGATATCAAGTTAATTACATTATTAACAGGTATTCAATGGTGGTTACGTGATAATGGTTATGATGATACCATTCAAGTCGTGAGTGGGTATAGAAGTAAAAATTATAATGAATCCGTAGGTGGAAAGAGATCTTCCTATCATTTATCGGGACGTGCAGTTGATATACGAGTTAAGGTTCCATTAGATGTTATTGCCAACATCGCCAAAAAATTCGGTGTTGGCGGTGTTGGCGTCTATTATGATGCAAAAAATAAGTTTATTCACCTTGACACAGGGCCAGAAACGCGTCGTTGGTGAAGATAATATCCATGGGTTTGGGACGTGCATAATGATGTAAATCAGATGGTGATATATAAACGATATCACCATTTTTTGCATCTATATCGCCACTCATATCATAAATGGAAATAGTAAGTTTTTTATGAGTGAGAATGTGCGTAAAGGTCAAAAGAGGCGTATTTTTGTCAGAAGGTACAATAGACGGTAAAATATACATTTTATCCCAAATACTAAAAAAAGTTCCATTATTAGAAATGGCAACTTTACCCTCTTTTCTATAGATACCCCAATGTATGTATTCTTCTTTTTTTTGTTTGGTTACCTTTAATGGTGTAGTGTATGTCTCAGCGTCATATGCACAAACCTGTTTAACGGGGCATTGATTACATGATTTATTCATGGGCGTACATAATGAAGAACCTAGATCCATTAGACCCTGCGTATACGCAATAACACTGCTTTTATTATTTGGTACATCTTCAATTAAAACATAAGCTTTTTTCCATAATTCAACATCCGAAAGAGTACCATCATTATTAAGTGATTGATAAACGCGACGTGCATTAGCATCTAATATCGGTGTTAACATACCAAAAGATTGTGCACAAATCGCATTTGCCGTTGTTTTTCCAACTCCGGGTAATGATTCCCACCAAATCGTATTTTCAGGCCAAATTTCGTTATTTTCTTTCAGAAAATGACTCATGATGCATGCGGCTTTATACAGATTACGTGCACGTCGGTAATATCCCATACCTGACCATTGTTGTAATACTTGATCTTCGGAGGCAGAAGCTAAATCATGCACTGTTGGCCATAATGTTATAAATTTATTAAAATATTCAATAACTTTAGATACTTGTGTTTGCTGCAACATCACTTCAGATAACCACACAGAATATGGGGTCCTATTTTGTTGCCAAGGAAGATGATGCCGTCCATGTTGTTTTTGCCATTCAATAAGAAGCTGAGAGAAAGTAGTATTATCCATATGAGAAGTATACATGATTATAAAGCGGACCTCAAGTCCGCTTTATTTTTTAAGATGTTGCTCTATTTTTTCTAAATCAAAAATATAACAATCTGCACGCATCGTACCGATTCTCCGAGTCATTTTTTTATCCTGTTTTTTCTTATCTTTGTTATAAATTAACGCACCAATAGAATCGGCAATATACACCATTCTAGCGTTATCAAACGGTTTCGCAATTTCAGAAAGTCCAGATGGAATAATACATATTTTACTATCTTCAATAACACCATAGACTTCCCCTTTAATAGTTTCGTTATCTTTGGAATAAAATTTATGTTGGTTTTTAGTAACAGCTGTAATTAAATGACTAAGAATTCCTTCATTTTCACCCATTTTGAATTGGTCAGTATCCAACTGAAGAAGATTGTTGCCAATATTGTTAATCATCCATGTAGTATATTCCTGAACAGATTGCGTATCTAATTCCATAACTGCCTGTAAAAAAATAGTCCATGTTGTAACAATTAATCCAAAATGTTTAACACGTCGTGAAATATGCGCGGGAGTACCTACAGGTAAAAATTCGCGTAATTGTTGTGTTTGCGTAAGGTGTAATTTATGAAAATATTGAACATCTTTTTCAATATGCTTAAGTATAAAACGAAGCATTTTTTCAACACCCCAACCATAATGGTTCGATAAAATAAAATTTAATTTTTCAGCGTCTTGGCCATTTCGAATATTATGCCATAACGTTCCACCTATGGCATTCGCATTAAGTTCAATAGTTCGAACTTCTTGTCCTGCAAATTTAGCATCGCGTATGAGCTGTTTTTCTCCAGTGGACAAGGCAACAAGTTGGAAACGACGGGTTATACGTTCAGAAGCATCTTTATTGGCACGTAATTTCTCGCCACCATTACCTATCATATAAACACTGTTTTTAATAATATCTTCAGATTGTGCCATCCCTGCTTCATCCAACATCATAACCATATCGTTTCTGGAGACACAGCGACGCTCTAATCCATTATCTGTTGAACGCCAATTGTCTATCATTTTTTCTGGAAGCCCCCATGCAGAAGCGGCTAATCTTAACGCAGTGGTTTTACCATGAGAACTTTCACCATACAAATGAACAATAAAATTTTCAGAATCCGGGCACCATTTGCGAAGTAAACCAGCAAGGCTTGCGGATATCAATATTGCAGGTAAAGGAGAAGTAAAAACATGTTGATAAATCATCTCTTTCCATACGTTAATATCTCCTTTTTGAATTAACGCGTCACGCATAGCAGAATCGTTACCCGTTTCAACGGGTAATAATGGTATCTTGGGGGAATCAAAAGCGTAGACAGTTTGGTCTGTAACTAATTTATTAGGCATAATATAAACAGGAGGTCTACCATCAAAATATTCAAGCCAACCACGTCTTTTGGTTCCATCAACAACTTTGATAGCATCGGCTCGTATACCATAGGTTTGACAGTCATTGATAAACTCTTCAATCAATGGTTTATCTTTTGATAAAATACGAGCACCATAATCACTGAAAACATCATCTCCATTTTTATTTGAAAAACGAATTAATTCGCTACCACCACTAATAAATTGAGGTTCACGTTTATCTAATGGAATATACGCTAATTCATACAATGTTTTATTGTCCCCATCAATGGAACGCACAAGACGATTTAACCAAATTCTTGTCGATGCAATTTGTTTATCTTCAATAATAACAGTTCCATCTTTTGCAACCGTTTCTTGCTCTTTGATGATTTTATGAATGCCAAATTTATCACCAATGGCCGTATTCGGTACAATGTAATGAAGTAAAGTGCCCGTAGCACTTTCTTTGTATGGAAAACGCAACAGTGGTGAAATAGTATCACTCCGTTGTTGTAAATGATGATGAATAAGATCACCAATCTTATCATAACCGATTGGATCACATAACCAATCATCCAATCCCATTTTTTGAGTGGCGTCATATTCTGGTATATCCAAAATTTTCACCCATGTATTGTTTTGATATAACAGAGCGTCTTTTAGTAAATTTCTGGCATGATTAACGTTTTTATTTCGTTTAGCATCACTATCAAATAAAATAATAATTTTTTTATCTTTAAAATTTTGAAAAGAATCTAATATCTTTGTTTTATAAGATAAAGAATATTCTTTAGATTTTTCACATTCTCGTGCGGCTTTATCGATCCACATATAAACACCAGGAATAGCTACGCATGGAATTCCTTCTTGACATGCTTTTGCTGCTTTTTTTTCACCTTCAGTAACAATTAAATATTGACTTGATGTAATGAGGTCTCGTGCAAAAGGAGGTATATATAAATCCCAAATGCTACCTTCAGGGCTTAAATACTTTGGTAAAGTGTCATCACTTGAATCCCAGAACATTTTAAAACGAGAAAAAATATACTCGCCAGATAAAGAAAAATAGGGGATTTCGTAGCCATTGACACTAGGGTCAAAGCTACCTTCATTGTGATGGATTTTTCGCGAAATGTATCCACCATCACAGGATTTAATGTTCATGGCGATTATCGAAGCTTCCGATAGTCCTGAATGTAATAAATCATCTTGATGTTCTTTTTTGATAGTCATGGAAATAAAATATAATGATATGAACTATATCATAATTAGATTATCACTTCAAGCACAGTTAGAAAAAAACCACCGCATGCGGTGGTTTGATATTAAATATAGAGAAACTAAGCTGTAGCTGAAGGCTTTCTAACGCGGGTCCGTGGTTTTACAGGTTCCTGTTGTACAGTCTGAGTAGTGATAGGTTGCTCCAATTCCAAAGGTGGAATCTCAAACGAACTAACGGTCATTTCTGGGACCACTGATTTTTGTTCAACCGGTGCATGATTGACCACAGGCTGTTTTTGTTCAGGCTCCTCCACTAAAGCATTATCATGCTGAATTTCAGACATTATCCATTGGGATAATTCTGTTGGTGTGATACCGTGTTCACGTGCAATCAATCGCAAGTCAGCCCATGAAACTGGTGACTGCTCATCATTCATGATGTCATCAATTTCAGAGAACGTCAAAGATGCATTTTTAGCGGTAGATGTATACGTCTTATCAATCGTGATAGGTTTGCTATCAACAAGCCATTCTACATTCGGCAATACAGTCGCCAAGTTCAAATCTTTGGGCGCTCTAATACCGCCTTGAAGTACCAATATAACACGTAAGTTAGTATCGGTATTCATGATAAATACACGTTTTTTCTTTAAAAATTCAGTTTTGCCAATATTGATTTCTGTAATTTGGGCATTAATAAGCAAGTTTTTAGCAGCAAATGTTAAGTAATTAACATACTCTTTACTGATAGAACCATTTTTAGTTGGTATTTTCCATACATGAACATGATTTTTATTTTCATCAGAAATCCCTAAGAAAGATAACAATGAAGAGTAACTTTGTTCAGATAGAGCCTCTTTTACGCCGCGTAACCATGCTACTAAGTTTTCATTTTGAATACCGGTATGTTTGCATACTTCGCTTAGACCAATACCACGCAGTTTCATAATTGCTTTTACATTGCTCGTTGCAGCATTAATATCGTAATTCATATAACCTCTCAATCTGATGCTATTATTTCATCTGGGTAGATGGTATGTCAATAGCGATTTTTTATTTTTTTGGATTAAGGCACATAAAGGATGTTTGCGATGTGGTAAAAGCACATTCAACAGATGCTGCAGCATCCGCCAAATGCTCATTATCTGCCGTTAATACCATTTCACCTTTTAATTTTCGACGCTTCCAAGGGGCATTAGGATAGAGCGCAACCATATGTTCTATCATCACATTTTTATCTGGAGTAACATACCCAAGAACAGTATCCTTTATTTCCTTGGTAGGAAAAAAGTAAATAGGTATGTCAAAACTAGACAAAATTCCCATCATAGCACCTGCATAGACCATAGAATCTGCTTGCATTTGTTTACCACCAACCTGAGGTAATTCTGCAAAAATACATTGTGGGTTATATTTTTCTATAATGTCTTTAATAAAAAAATGAATTTCTTGACATCTTTGTAAATCATTAAAATTTTTATATTGCGTCTTTGTTCTGGAAGTTTTATTGAGTTTTAAATCAATTAAATCATATGATGATGTATTAGTATCAATTTCGAAAATTGAAACACCAAAATTAGATAAAGCTGCATCAATTCCTAGAACTATACCGTCTTGTATGTTATATTGTGTAAAATTAATCATAAAAAGAGTATATGAGCTCTATTTAAAGGTGTCAATATGTCTTCTATTAAAATAACAACCCCTTTGTATTGGGTATGGCGTGCACAATCTAATACGGTTATTGATAATAATTTATTTGGTGGTGTTCGCGCCGCAGTTTTATTAACACAGCTTCTTTTTGGAGCGATGGCAGAAAAGCAAGATGCCCTTGCTAAAATTACATCAAATGCTTTTGATGTCGAAATTTTTATAGAAAATAAAGAACGGCGTAAAGAGTTTAAGTGGTTACTTAATTATTTAAATTTAGGTGATTATCCCCAAATTCAGATTTCAACGGAAAAGAAAAAATTGATTTTAGGCAGATTATTAAGCGGCATTATGCAAGGTTCAGGGGTGGATGCTATCGCCCGTAAACTCATTAATGACTTAATGTTGAAAAAAGATCCCGATATAGAAGAAAGTGTAAAATACATAATAGAAAACAGCACATCAAGTGCTGTTTATATAGATTTTAGAATTAAGTGGTTAACCGCCGCCTAAAGATTTACCAAATTTTGGACGCTTAGTTCTAATTTGCGCCACGTCTTCAGTTACCGATTCCGTTTGTGTGGTCATAACAACACTCTCTTTTAAAGGGAGTTTTTCTTCGGCATTGACCTGCGCCAATATGGTATTTTGATTTGCAGACAGCTCAGTAGAAGATTGACTCTGTTCCATTACTGTCGAAGGTGCAGCAGTGACCACGGTCGAAGTTTGTATTGGATGTTGAATAGGACTCACTTGACCTGTCATAACTTGCATAGCGATGGACGTTAATGCATCAGGTGTCGTTTTTTCTATCACAGTCACTTCGCCAGCTAATATACGAGCATACAT
>JACCDS011893649.1_pt1 | contig 14297 bp, 12 predicted proteins | sample 7446441 | NCBI WGS metagenome assembly JACCDS01 (sample SAMN15323445, study PRJNA562643) | freshwater metagenome | isolation source: river surface water | place: USA:Blue River Watershed | collected 2017-08-17 | reverse complement strand
GCACTGGAGGCCGCGGTGACGCAGGCGGGCCTGTCAGTCAGTGAGTGGCAGGCGTACCGAAGCCTGCAGGCGCAGCTCGATCTTGACGAAGCCGTGGTGCTCGCGAGGGACCTGGGAGTCTTCGGCGCGCCCACATTTGTCTTTCGGGGTGAACCGTATTGGGGTGGGGACCGCCTCGGGTTACTTGAGGATTCCCTGTCGGCCGCGCGCATCTAGGACACGGTGGTGGACCGATGCGGTCGAGGCCGATCAGATCGAAGGATCTTCTCGTTCTGGGGTCAATCTGCCGACATCAATCAAGTACGAACGCACCCGGGGCACATCGACGATCAGGATCCCCTTGTGCAAGTCGCTGCGCACCAGGCCAGCCCGCCTGAATTCGCTGATGGCCATATTGACCCGTTGACGTGACAGGCCGCAGATCAGCGCCAACTCGTGCTGAGGAATCGAGATCTCCTGCGCATGCTCAGCGGCATTGTTGGCCAGCATCAACAAGCCCCTGGCGACCCGTTGGTCTGGGCCGAGAAGACGGGATGCCTCCAACATTCCGACAAACGTGCCCATGCGCTCGTTCATGATGTCGCAGAGGAACTGATTGAAGGCAATCGATGACTGACGCAAGGTCTCGAACGTGGCAGCCGGGACAAGGAAGATGTGCGACGGCGTCAGCGACCTCAAGTCATATCGGCGCAGTTCATTCTTGAGCAGGGAGCCCTCACCGCCCCATTGCCCTTCCCGGAGGCAGTACAGCGTGGTCTCCGAGCCATCGGCGCCGACCACATACATCTGCAGGAAGCCATGCAGAAGACCGTACCAATGAAGGCATGGTTCTCCAGCGCGGGCGATGTATTCGCCGGGTGCCGCCATCCGCTCAGTGGTGGTCTCCCGGACCAGGCACTGCAGTTCGGCTGGCAAGGTGTGGTACCAAGGCCAACGCTCCAGGAAGCGGAGAAGGGTCGCAGGGCATGAATGACCAGACTCACCCGTGACCATGACGCTGCTCTGCTGGGTCATGGGCCGAGTGTACGGTCGGGGTTGTCAGTTCGACGAACCCGATGCGTCTTGCAACGGCGCCACGGAAGCCCCTTGGATACCATGACGGGCGAGCGATGCCGCGATGAAGCCACTGCGCTTCATCTCCTCGACGAACCGCGCCAGGCACTGGGCGGCCTCCGGACCGCGGCCCTTCGGCGTTCCCATGGCCTGCTGGATCACCATGAATCGCCCCTCCAACATCCGCAGGCCACCGATGCGCCGCGCGTCAATCTCCAGCTGCTGCTTGACACCTGCCGCCACGTCAGCCTTCTGCGAGACGAAGGTATCGACGACGGTCGGTGATGTAGGCGAGCGCACGATCGAGGCGTGCTTCAATTCGCGTGTCAGGTGCAGGTCATACGCGCTGCCTTTGCCTACGACAACCACGTGGCCGGCTCGATCCACTTCCGCGTTGGCACGAATGGGCGATGCTTCCGTGACCAGGTAGCAGCCTTCGATCAGGACGTAAGGTGCAGTGAAGGCGATGCCGGCACCGCGCAGGGGGTCGACGGCGAAGAATCCGATGTCGGCCTGCTCCAGGGTCACGGCGTCGACCGACTTGCCCGCGGCATCAAAGACCACCAGCTCAATGCCCGTACCCAGGTGCGTCGCGAACGCGGTCGCCAGGTCGACCGAGACGCCAACGGGCTCGCCCGAACGTGGATCCCGGTTGGCAAGGATGGGATTGCCCAGGTTGATGGCCGCCCGCAATCGCCCCATGGGCGTGAAACGAGCGACGAGGTCGGGCGGGATGTTCATGGCTATCCGTGCGGAATGGACTGCTTGAGGATGGAGGGGATGACACCGCCGTCGCGCAGCAGTGCAACTTCACGCTGTGTCTCGATAGCGGCCGTCGCCTGCAGCACCTGTATGCTGCCGTCGAGGCGATGCACGCGCACGGTCACCTCGCCGCGCGGTGAAATGGCATCGGCGAGTGCGTCGACTTCGATCTGCTCGCCGGGTTGCAACCGCAAGGTCTGCGGGTTCACACCGGCGGGCAGGCGCAGCGGCAGGATACCCATGCCGATCAGGTTGGAACGGTGGATGCGCTCGAAACTCACGGCCAGCACCGCGCGGATGCCCAGAAGTCGCTGGCCCTTTGCTGCCCAATCACGCGACGAACCGGTGCCGTAGCGCTCGCCTGCAACCAGCACCACGGCCTGCCCGGTGGCCCGGTAGCGCTCAGCCACGTCCCAGAGCGGCAGCACGTCGCCGCTGGGCACGTGCAGCGTGTGCGCGACCGGCATGCCGGGCCCCAGCAGGTTGACAAGGGTCTTGCTGTGGAAAGCCGCGCGCACCATCACTTCCCAGTTGCCCCGGCGTGATGCGAAGACATTCAGATCGTGACGATCGTCACCACGCTCCACCAGGTAGTCGGCCACCAGACTGTCTGGCGGGATCGCGCTGGCTGGCGAGATGTGATCCGTCGTGACATCGTCTCCCACCACGAGCAAGGGGTGCGCGACATACCTGCCGAGCTGGCTGCCTTGGTCGAGCGAGGCAAACGGTGGCCGCCTCAATGCCGTGGACTTCGGATCCCAAGGGAACAGCGGGGAGTCAGGGGCAGCCAGCGCCTTCCACAGCGGATTCCGGCTCGCGATGGCGAATGACCGACGGAACTCGGCGGGGTCCGCCGACTGCGCGAGGTGAGCAGCGACCTCTTCACGCGTTGGCCACAGTTCGTGCAGGAAGACCGCGCGGCCCTCGGCCGTGACCTGCACTGGCTCAACGCCGAGATCACGCTCCGCGTCGCCCGCCAGCGCGAAGGCGATCACCAGCGGCGGCGACATCAAGAAGCCCAGGTCCAGGTCGGGGTGGACGCGGCCCGGGAAATTCCGGTTGCCGGACAGCACGGCTACTGGGCGTATGGCGCCAGCAGCCCGTGCGGCCTGGATCACCGTGGGCAACGGCCCGGGGTTGCCGATGCAGGTAGTGCAGCCGTAGCCCACGATGTCGAAACCAACGGCCGAGAGGTCGTCGATGAGGCCCGCGCGGGCGAGGTAGGCTGCCGCGGCTGGCGAGCCCGGTCCCAGCGAGGTCTTGACCCACGACGGCACCTTCAACCCCAGGCGGCGCGCGTTGCGTGCAAGCAAGCCCGCCGCGATCAGCAGTGCGGGATCGGAAGTATTGGTGCAACTGGTGACGGCAGCAATGGCCACTGGGTGTCGTGGCATGGCTTCATAGGGTGCGCGTGGCGTGCCCGGTTTGAAGTTCAAGGCATCCAGGCTGGCGCGCGCCGCGCCGAAGGGCAGCAGGTCTTGCGGCCGTTGTGGGCCGGCGATGTGCATGCCGATGGCCGACAGGTCGACGCTGATGTGGCGCGTGTAGCGCGGCGCGGCATCCGCGTTGAACCACAGCCCGACGCGCTTCGTGTAGCGCTCAACCCGATCGACCTGGTCGGCGCTGCGACCGGTGGACCGCAGGTAGTCGAGGGTGCGCCCATCGACGGCGAAGAAGCCCGTGGTGGCGCCGTACTCGGGCGCCATGTTGGCCACCACCGCCCGCTCACCGGCGGTCAGGGTGCTGACGCCCGGACCGAAGAACTCGACGAATTCACCCGACACGCCAATTTCACGCAGCCGCTGGGTGACCGTCAGGGCCAGGTCGGTGGCGAGTGCGCCCGGTTGCAGCGAGCCCGTCAGGTGCACGCCGATCACGTCGGGAATGCGCAGCATCGTCGGCATGCCGAACATCACCGTCTGCGCCTCCAGCCCGCCGACGCCCCAGCCCAGTACGCCGATGCCGTTGATCATGGGCGTGTGGCTGTCGGTACCGAGCATCATGTCCGGCACGACCCAGGTGCTGCCTTCGCGCTGCTCGGTGGTGACGACCGTCGCCAACTGCTCCAAGTTGATGGTGTGCATGATGCCGGTGCCCGGCGGATTGATTTGCACACCCTGCAAGGCCTTGGACGCCCAGCGCAGGAAGCTGTAGCGCTCACGGTTGCGGCGCATCTCATGGCCCAGATTGAGCTCGGGCGCATCCCGGCGCGCGTAGGCTTCGACAGCCAGGCTGTGGTCGATCGACACGTCCACCGGCAGTACAGGGTTCAAGCGGGCAGGGTCGACGCCGGCCTCGGCCAGTGCGTCGCGCATCGCGGCGATGTCGACCAGGGCCGGCGTGCTGGTGGTGTCGTGCATCAGCACGCGGCCGGGCTGGAACTCGATCTCCGCCTCACTGGTTCCTTGTTCCAGCCAGTCGAAGACCGCGGCCACGGCGGCCTGCCGCTCAGCGCCCTGCATGCAGCGCACGATGTTCTCCAGCAGCAGCCGCAGCACGTGCGGCAGCTGCTGGAGCCGGTCGCCGAAAAGCGCCGGCAGGTCGACGAAACGCGCGCCGGCGCCGTCGACCGTGAAGGTGCCGGCGGGAAACTCGTCGGTATTCGTCATGCCTGGCCCGTCGGATCCGAGAACACCATGCACACCGGGCTGCCGCAGGGCGTGGCAGCACCGATCGGCGTGAGGCGCCCCGTCTGGGCATCGACAGAGAAGCCAACGATGCTGTCGCTGTCCTCGTTCAGCGCATAGAGCTGGCGCCCATCCGGTGACAGCGTGAAGAAGCGGGGCGTGCGCCCGCCTGAGGATTCGGCCGTCACGAAGTCGAGCAGGCCGCTCTCGGCGTCGACGCTGAAGACGGCAATGCTGTCGTGCCCGCGGTTCGACGCGTACAGCGTTCGGCCTTGCGCGTCGGTCGCGATGCCGGCGGCACGGCTGTTGCCGGTGAAGGAATGCGGCAGCGTGGGCAGGATCTGCCGGGGTGTCAATGCGCCGGTCTCGGCGTCGAAGCCGTAGGTCGTCACCGTGGAGTCCAGTTCGTTGACGACATAGGCGACAGGCCGGCGGGGATGGAACACCAGGCTGCGGGGCCCGGCGCCTTCGCGGGCCTGGACGAAAGGCACCTGGGCCGGCGCGAGGCGGCCGGCTTCGAACCTGAAGCTGAACACCCGGTCCAGGCCCTTGTCGGGCACGATGACGAAGCGGCCCGACGGGTCGAACAGGTTGAAGTGCGGCTTGGCCTGCTGCTGCTCGACACGGTGCGGTCCCAAGGGGCCTGCGAAAGGCACGCTCTGCTCGATAGTGCCCAGTGAACCGTCGGCCGCCACGGGCAGCACGGCCACGCTGGCGCCGATGTGGTTCGTGACCACCAGCCGGCTTCCGCTGGTGTCCAGCGCCAGGTGCACCGGGTTGCGGCCCTCGGTGCTCTGGCGATTCAGTAAGCGCAGCTCGCCGCTCTCCCGGTCGACCTGGAACGCGCTGACCTCGCTCTGGTCGCCGTGGACCGTGTACAGGTGCGAGCCCGAGGCCGACAGGGCAAGGTAAGACGGGTTGACGAGGTCGCCGACGACCTGGACGAGCGTCAACGCACCGCTGCCTTCCTCGACGCGGTACACGCTGATCCCCGCGCCTCGCGCCTGGCGCTCGCGCGTGGTGCGGCTGCCGATGTAGGCGAACATGTTCGGCCTCACTCCAGCTTGATGCCCTTGGCCTTGATCAGCGCAGCCCAGCGCTTGGACTCGCTGGCGATGAGTGCGCCGAACTCCTCGGCCGAGCCTCCGCCGATCACATTGCCGGGGCCGGCGATCTTCTCGCGCATCTCGGGGGCCGACAGCGCCTTGTTGTAGGCCTCGTTGACCTTCTTGATCACCGCCGGCGGCGTGCCCTTCGGCGCCACGATGCCCAGCCAGTTGGACACCGTCACCTGGGGGAAGCCCAGCTCGGCCATGGTCGGCACGTCGGGCAGGCTGGGCAGGCGCTTGTCGCTGGTGACGGCCAGCGCGCGCGTCTTGCCGGCCTGGATCGACGGCAGTGCCGCGTACGTCTGCTCGAACATCATGTCGATCTCGCCGGACAGCAGGGCCGTCGCGGCGGGGCCGCCACCCTTGTAGGGCACGTGCAGCACGGTGATGCCCAGGGCGTCTTCCATCAGCTCGGCCGACAGGTGGTGCGCGCCCCCGTTGCCCGCATTGCCGACCGTCAGCGAGCCCGGCTTTGCCTTGCCCGCTGTCGCAATATCCTTGAGCGTGCGGAACGGCTTCTCCACGCGGGTGACCAGCACCAGCGGTGCCTTCTCGATCAAGACCACGGGCACCAAGTCTCTGGCCGGGTCGAAAGTCATCTTCGGAAAGAGCGTCGGATTGACCGTCAGCGGCCCCATCGCCCCGACGCCCAGTGTGTAGCCGTCCGGCGTGGCTCGCGACACGAAGTCGTGGCCGATGTTGCCGCTGGCCCCGGGCTTGTTGTCCACCACGATGGTCTGGCCCAAGGTGGCGCCAACCGGCACGGCGAGCTGACGGGCGCGAAGGTCGTTGTTGCCGCCCGCGCTGAAGGACACCACAACGACGATGGGCTTGGCTGGATAGTCCTGCGCCATGACCCCCAGCGCGGATGCAGCGAACAGGCCTGCCGCGACACGCCGCAGCAGCGCGCGCCCAAGGGTCGGTGACGGATTGATAGCGTGCTGCATGGTGCTGCCTCGGTCTAGTTGTCGGGTGTGATCTTGGCTGTCTCCACCAGCTTGGCGAAGCGGGCGGACTCGGTCTGGATGAAGCCCTTGAACTGCACGGGTGTCATCGGCGTGGGCTCGCCACCCAGATCGTGCAGCCGTGCGACCAGGGCCGGGTCCTTCAGCGCCTCGGTCACCGCGGCGTTCAGCTTCTGGATCACCGCAGGCGGTGTGGCGGCGGGTGCGAAAAGGCCGAACCAGTTCTCCAGCGTGTAGCGCTCCAGGCCCTTGGTCTCGGCGACGGCGGGCAGTTCAGGGGCGAGCGGCGAACGCGCCGGCGAGGTCATCGCGATTGCGCGCACGCGCCCGTCCTTCATGAAGGGCTTGGCGCCCGCCAGGCTCACGAAGGTCATGTCGATGCTGCCGCCCGCCGTGTCGGTGAGCTGGTTCGAGGCACCGCGGTAGGGAATGTGCGTGAACGGAGTGCCCGAGAGCTGCTCCAGCAGTTCGCCGGCCAGGTGCTGCGGATTGCCGATGCCGCTGGACCCATAGCTCACCTTGCCCGGGTTCGCCTTCGCGTACGCGACCAGTTCAGCGACCGACTTCACCGGCAGCTTCGGGTTCACGACCAGCACGTTCGGGACCTTGACCACCAGGGTGATGGGCGCCAGGTCCTTGTCGGGGGCGTACTGCATCTTGGACTTGTGGACGTGCGGGTTGATCGCCGTCTCACCCGCCGTGGCCATCAGCAGCGTGTAACCGTCGGCAGGGGCTCGCACCGCCGCGACGGTGCCGATCATTCCGCTGCCGCCGGCCTTGTTGTCGACGTTGACCACCTGGCCCAGCGAAGCGCGCAGCTTCTCGGCCAGGAGCCGCGCCATCACGTCGACGCCGCCGCCCGCCGAGAACGGCACGATGATCGTGATGGGCTTGGTCGGGTAGGCCGCATCCTGCGCGTAGCCTGCCGTGGGAGCGAGCGCAGCGGCGAGCGCACCGAACAAGGCTGTGAGTGCCGAACGCCGGCCAGCGGTGAGGACGAACAAGAGGGTCTCCATGCTGCCGATTCCATTCGGCGTTGGAGGCATCCTAGTCAGGCCCCGGCGGACGGAAAAGCGGTCTCTTGCCAACGCTGCGTTCTCGTTTGGAGAACGCAAGGACCGCATCTAGAAAGTCGTCAGTCGGCAGCGGCTTCGGCCGAGCGCTGCAGATGTTCGATCAAGGTCTGCGTGATCGGACTCAGCTGTCCAGGGTCGCGCACCACGACCGACATCTGCCGGACCGCCCACTCCTCCTTGAGCGCGACCATGCGGATGCGCCCTGCGGCAACATGAGGCGCAAGGACGGCCTTGGGCAGCATCGTGATGCCCAGGCGGGTTTCGACGAGTCGGCACATGGCGTCGAAACTGCTCACCTGGATTCGCTGCTGGACGGGCTTGCCGCAGGCTTTTGCACCTTCGGTCATCAGCGAGGCCAGCGAACTGTCGGCATGCGGGCCGACGAAGGCGTAGTCGAGTGCGTCGGCGAACCGGATCGCCTTGCGTCGGGCCAGCACATGGCCTTGCGGGACGCCGATCATCAGCCGATCCCGGTGGTACGGGACGGCACTCAGCCCCAGAAGCGGGGTCTGGCTCGCAACGACCCCCAGGTCAGCGGAGCCATCTGCAACCGCCTGGACGACGGCCTTGCCCGTGCGCTCTTCCAGCGAGATGTTGACCAAGGGGTAGCGCGAGAGGAAGGACTCGATCTCTTCGGGCAGGAACTGGGTCAACGCAGACGCCACCGCGTGAACTCGTACATGGCCCTTGGCACCCCCTGCGTACTCGCCGAGTTCAGCGTCCATGCGGTCCAAGAGCTGCAACATCTGGCGCGCGTGATGCAGCAGCGACTGGCCCGCCGGAGTGACGCCGACGCCACGCGGATAGCGCAGCAGCAGCGGCGTGCCGACCTGCGCTTCAAGCTCGGCGATGCGCTTGCTGATGGCGGAGACGGCGAGATGCTCCCGCTGCGCCGCACGGGTCAGGTTGCCGCATTCCGCGACGGCGACGAAGAGTCGGAGGCTCGTGAGGTCGTGGCGCATGGAAAGGGAACCATACCGCACGAACGCGACTGCCAAGAGGGTCTTCTCCCGGTGGCTGTGACACCCAGCAGCGCCGAACTCCGCCGGTCGAGTGTCTGCAATCGATGGCCTGCGCGGCTGTCCGGTTCTGGCCGGGAAGTCCTGTTCGCGGCAGCGCCAGGAAGCCGACGTATGCTGCTGCGTCAGGTTGAACGGCTGCTTCCCTAGCTCACCGCCGACCTGAGTCGACCCATTCCTCTCCGTGAGGCATCTCCGAACCGGCCTGTCGCCCGGAGCGGTCTCATTCAGGTTCGGTGTTCGCGACGCAGCCGCTCGCGACCACCAGGAACCGGCCCTGACCGGACGCCAGCGAGCAACGCCTTCGGGTCGGCTACGCACGGCGCAACTTCCTGAAAGCTGGGCGCAGTCACGCGTTGCTGCCAGAAGGGCGAGGGGGCCGTTTGCCACTCGGTGGCACGCGCTGGCACGTCGGCCTCAAATGGCGCAACATCGGGCATCTCAGGGAGACTGCCATGACCCGACAGAACACGCCGCTCGAGGGCAGTTTCGACCGGCTGGTCGATGAACAACTGGAGTTGGCTGCGGTCAAGCTGCCGGCGCTGGCCCCGGTGCATCCGTCGCCGTTGGATCATGAAGAGCTGAAGGTCCCCCACGCCAACATCGAAGACCTGCTGTTGGGCAAAGCTGAGGCTACGCCCGAGATGCTGGCGGAGTTTTCGGCTCTGCAGGATGCACCCGATCTGAGCGAAGAAGAACTGGCACGCCAAGCGCTGGCCCACGGCGGTGGCGACAACGACCCGGCGACACCTGAATAGGGCGCCAGAGTGCCAAGGAGCCACCTTCACGCGGCTGCAATTGGCAGGGGTAGTGGCAGCGGCCAGCTTCCGCCGTTCGGCCTTGATGACGAGGGCTTGGCAGGCCGACAGGCTGTTGGCCTTCGGGCACAGTGCAATCGAAACGCGGTTCGCCAGCGGCCCGTACCCGCCTCGCCGCGGATGGCCATGGTCCCCGAGTCCGGATCGACGCACGCGACCGAGACCATGCATCCAATGTCACGGCAGTGGCAGAACGTCACCGACCGCGGGCATCCAATCGCGGTCGAGCGTGGCGGCAAGTGCGCGTGCAGGACCTGATGAGATCGTGTCGGCAGTCTCGGAGCGTCTGACCCAATCGTCCCATGATTGGTCTTCGGCCATCGTGCTGCCCTACCGGCCGTCCGCGATGACGCAGCCGTCAGGCAAACAGTCAAAGCAAGCCGCGTCTGCAGCCATCACCAAGTTCTATTGCCGCATGCTTGATGCCATTCGCATCAAATGCCAGACTTGTCCAGACTTAAACCAAGTCAAAGTCGGCACCAGCGATTCAATCGGAAAGTCATATGAAAGTAGCACCCCACTTGAACCGCAGTCAGTTCGTATTGAGCTTGATCGCGGCATCGGCGCTGAACCTGATGACCGGGTGCACCAGCGTGCAGCCGGGCATAGCCGCCAGCGACACTCAACGGCCGAGTGACCGCTGTGGCTTGCAGTTCAGGTGGCTCAACAACGCAGGATTCGAACTCATTCTCTCGAACGGTTCACACGTGCTCGTCGACCCTTGGTTGGATTCGGCGAAGTTCTTTCGTTTCCCGCTGGAGAACATAAGCCGCGCCGACTACCTTTTGCTCACGCACATCCACCCCGATCACGCAGACGACGTCAAGATCATTCAGGCCAAGTTCCCTAACGTACGCATCTTTGTAGGCGCACTGTCCGCCGAACCCTTGGTCAAATGGCAGAAGCTCAACACAGCCAGGATCTACAAGGTCGGCGACGAGCAGGTCTTCCAGTTCGACGATGTGATGATCAAGGCCTTCGCAGGGCGCCACACGGAGTCCAACCGCGGCAATTTCCTGACCTGGGACGGGACCGGCGAATTGACCCCCACCGGATGGGGCACCTTGGAGCTCTTCCAGTTCATGGTGACCGATACGGATGGCACGAAGTTCATGGTCTGGGCAGGCACCCCCTCTATCGACAACTTCTACAAACTCAACGGTACCAAGCCTGATGTGGCGGCAGTGCACATCAGTCCCAAGCAGGACTTCGCTGTCTTGGCGCGGATCATTTCCGGCATGTCACCCACCGTGGTCATGCCACACCACTACGACATCTGGCCAACGATCCTGAGGACCATGCCGGCTGAAGCACAGCAGTTTCCTGCCGAAGTTCAACCGGTCACTCCCGAGGACGTCATTCCCAAAATGATGCCCTACGTTGCCAAGCAGTTGGCAGCTGGCGGCATGAAAGCGAGGTTCACATCGCCTGAACACCATGTCTGGTATCGATTCGACTCAAAGTCCAAGCAGGTAATGCCAGGTGCGTGCGCTGCCAAGTAGCATCTACAGATTCAGAGTCGGCTTCCGTGGTCATCGCGCCGATTGACGGTCTGCTTTTGTGGCCGGGTCAACTTGACTCCAGCCGTGGCCAGCCTGTACCAAGCGGGTTCAGATTCCTTTGTTGCCCGGTGCGCGGTAGGCTTCCTTCACCGCGGGTGACATCGGATAGTTGAGGTTGACGCCAGCCGGTGGAACTGGCTTCAAGAACCACTTCGCATAGATCTCGTTGATCTCGCCGCTCTTCATGAGCTTGGTGAGCGTCTCGTCGACCAACGTCTTGAATTGAGGGTCATCTTTGCGAAACATGAAGCCATAGGGCTCGTCTCGCAGTCGTTCGTCCAGCAGCTTGTAAGTCCCTGGATTGTCCGTACGGGCGATCAGCCCGGCCAGCTGGACGTCCTCCAGGATCATCGCAACGGCACGGTCTGTGACCAAGTTCAGAAACGCGTCAGAAGTATCCTTGCCGCTGACCTCGCCAATCTCAAGCTTTTCATTGCGGCGAAATGCGCGCAGCAGCTGAATTGATGTGCTGCCCGCCACTGTGGAAACTCTTTTGCCGTCCAGCTGGGCCATCGCGTTGATGCCCGAACTCTTCTTCACAGCGGCGGCAACGCTTCCGACAAAGTGCGTCGGAGCAAACTCAACTTGCTGCCCACGCGCAACCGTATTCGTCGTCGTACTGCACTCGAGGTCGACGGTACCGTTCTGAACCAGTGGAATGCGATTTGTTGGCGTCACGATCGTGTACTGCACTTTCAGCTTCGGCATTCCGAGCTTGGACTTCACAGCTTCCACAACCTTCATGCACAGATCGGCAGAGAACCCGATTGGGTCGGTTTCGGCCGAAAGCTTGTAGGAAAACGGGAAGGATGCGTCGCGTCCTCCGAGCTGAATAACACCCGAGTCCTTGATCTTCTTGAGGGTGTCAACAGACTGCCCCGAGGCTGGCGACACGGCCAGGACGGCCACCAGGGCTGATGCGATCAGGACGGATCTCGAATTCATAGCTTCTCCACATTGACAACTGCGCCTGAAGATGCGCGCTGACTTCATTCTGTTACGCGATCTCAACTCGCCAGGAATAGAAAGTTTTCATCGCTTGATGAAGGCGCGGCATTGCCACGCCTGCGCGTGCTCAGGACACCAATTGCGACTTACCCCTGCTTGCGCCTTCCGGCTGCGCGCCGGGGCCAACCCATCCGACCAGCAAAATTTGCAATGGCCGAGTGCGAGCAATGGTGCTTGACTGCCAGTTCGCGCAAGGACAACTTGCCCTCTCGATAATCATGCTCGATAGCTGCCCAGTTGAGTGCTGAGCGACCAGCAATCAGGCGGTCGCCGCAGCCCAAGCGCGAGTCGGTCAAGTGGCCCTGGGAAGTGTGCTCAGTGACAAAGTGGTTCACACCGCGCTCCGTGTGATCTGTGCCCTGGCCATCGTCATCTGCGCTTGCAGCACAACAGGCAAATCAATCATGCGACCATCCAACTGCAAGGCCGCCCCGCCCGAAGCTCTGTCGGCTTCGAGCACGCGACGTGCCCATTCCAGCTCAGTGTCAGACGGTCGCATGGCTCCGTGAACCGATTCAATCTGCCGCGGATGGATGCAAAGCTTGGCGCCAAAGCCGAACCGAAGAGCACGTTGTGTGTCGACCCGCAGTCGATCCGCGTCGTCAATGGCGACCGTCACGCCGTCGACCGGTGCGGCAAGGCGGTTGACGCGGGAATGCAGAGACACCGCGAATCGAAGCGCGTCGAGTTCCCGCTCGTCATCAGAGCAACGGATGCCGGTGTCGGCCATGAAGTCGATGTGGCCTACCACCAACCTCAGCACGGCACGGGCCCGTGCGATCTCTGGCAATGCCACCAAACCCTCTGCGCTCTCGATCAAGGGCAGCACCGGTGCGACACTTGCTACGTGCGAGACCGCCTGCACCTGACCCGCCGATTCGGTCTTGGCAAGCATGACGGCGAAAGGCGCCTGCAAGTGCGACAACCATGCCAAGTCTTCTCGTCCTGCATCGCTGCACAGGCCATTGATGCGCACAACGATGGGAGTGGGCTGGCCAGCGTGACGAAAACACGCAGCCGATACGGACTCACGCGCCTGCGCTTTTGCCGCGGCAGGAACGCTGTCCTCCAGGTCCAAGACCACCGCATCGGCGCCACTGGACAACGCCTTGTCAAAGCGCTCGGGTCGATTTCCAGGGACAAACAAAAGCGTTCGGGCGGCAGCGAGTCGGGAGCCAGTTTCCATTGGTCTTTCGAGTTGGCACAGTTGCTTCAGTCGGGCTGCTCACAGAGCAAGTAACTCACGATCAGCGAGCGCAGCACATGGAGCTTCCCCGTGAAGAAGTGATCCACCCCGGGTACGACGGTGACAGGCTGGGCCTGCGGTCGCGCCCACTCGAACACGGCGCTCAGCGGTACGCGCTCGTCTCGTTCTCCGTGTACGACCAGCGCGGCACCAATGCCGTCCGGCGTGTCATAGCGGCGTCCGCCGCGCGCCTCCCCAAAGGGCAGGCCGATCAGGGCCGTGCGCCACGCAGGCTGCCCGGAGTCCACCAATGCACGTGAGACGCGGGCTTGCACGAACGCACCGAAAGAAAAGCCGACCAAAGCCAGACGGGGTGCGGACTTCTGACGCTGCAGCCAGCACGCCAGAGCCAGCAGGTCATCGGCTTCACCCAGTCCTGAGTCATGTTGCCCGGAGGACCGTCCGACGCCGCGGAAGTTTGGACGCAAGACAGTCCATCCCGCTTCAACCAGACCCCGTGCCAGCACCTGAGGCACTTTATGTTCGGCGCTCCCACCCAGCAGTGGCTGGGGATGCGCCACCACCGCCACGCCGCATGATGGCTGCCTAGGCTGGTCAACCAGCACTTCCATGTGGCCTTCAGGCAGGTCCGCCAGCTGTGACCCCTGGGCGTTCAGGTCAAGCATGGTCAAGCACGGGTTGCGCAGCCGGAGATGGACTCACCGCGCCTCAAATCGCTTCAATCAACTGGGGCACGGCGGTGAACAGATCCGCCTCCAGGCCATAGTCAGCGACGCTGAAGATGGGCGCCTCCGGGTCCTTGTTGATGGCCACGATGACCTTGCTGTCCTTCATGCCGGCCAGGTGCTGGATGGCACCGCTGATGCCGCAGGCCACGTACAGCTGCGGCGCGACGATCTTGCCGGTCTGGCCCACCTGCCAGTCGTTGGGCGCGTAGCCCGCGTCCACCGCGGCGCGGCTGGCGCCCAGTGCGGCACCCAGCTTGTCGGCCAGCGGGGTGAGCACTTCGGTGAACTTCTCGCTGCTGCCGAGAGCCCGGCCGCCGCTGACGATGATCTTGGCGGCCGTGAGTTCAGGCCGGTCGCTCTTGG
>JACCDS011890054.1_pt1 | contig 14300 bp, 19 predicted proteins | sample 7446441 | NCBI WGS metagenome assembly JACCDS01 (sample SAMN15323445, study PRJNA562643) | freshwater metagenome | isolation source: river surface water | place: USA:Blue River Watershed | collected 2017-08-17 | reverse complement strand
GGGTGGCAACCCGTCTGGTGGAAAAGGCCGCTGCGGTCTAAGCCCTTTGCAGCGACTGCTGCATGACTGGCAAAAACGGCTCACAATTTGTGAGCCGTTTTTTTTCGTCCCTACCTGTCATATCGAGGAGCACAACATGATCAAAGTCGGTGATACCCTGCCGGGTGCCACGCTGATGGAATATTCCGAAGTCGAGGGCAATGGCTGCAGCATCGGACCGAACCCGGTGGATGTCAGCAAGACCGTGGCCGGCAAGACCATCGCCATCTTCGGCCTGCCGGGCGCCTACACGCCGACCTGCTCGGCCAAGCACGTGCCGGGCTATGTCGAGAAGTTCAACGAGCTCAAGGCCGCCGGCGTGGACGAGATCTGGTGCGTCAGCGTGAACGACGCCTTCGTCATGGGCGCCTGGGCGCGTGACCAGAAGACCGGGGGCAAGGTGCGCATGCTGGCCGACGGCAGCGCCGACTTTGCCAAGGCGACCGGCCTGACCCTGGACCTGAGCGCGCGCGGCATGGGCCTGCGCAGCAACCGCTATTCGATGCTGGTCAAGGATGGCAAGGTCAAGACCCTGAACATCGAGGGCCCGGGCAAGTTCGAGGTCAGCGACGCAGCGACCCTGCTGGCCCAGGCCAAGGCCTGACGGTCCGGCGCCGTCCACCCAGAGCCACCGCGCCGCGGTGGCTTTTTTTCGCCCTTAGAGACGCGTGTCTGCCAGCGTGGCCATCAGATAGTGGGCGCCCGCTATGGGGCTGTGGTAGTAGGGCGGAACTTCCTGGAAACCGAGGTCCTCATAAAGCGTGCGGGCGGCTTCCATGTCGTCCAGCGTGTCGAGCAACACGTGGTCGTAGCCGCTGACGCGGGCCGCGTCCAGGATAGCGGCGGCAAGCTGGCGGCCCAGGCCGAGCCGGCGGTACGCCGGGCGCACATAGAGCCGTTTCATCTCGCTGGCGTTGGGATAGTCGGCGGTATCGAGCGGGCGCAGGGCGCAGCAGCCGGCAATCTGCCCGTCGACCCGGGCCAGCAGCAGGGCGCCGCGCGGCATGGCATAGTCACCCGGCAGGGTGGCGAGCTCCTGCTCGAAATCCTGGAAGGCCAGGTCGACGTCGAGGCTGGCCGCGTATTCGCGGAAAATCTCGCGCACAGCGGCGAAGTCCGCCGGCAGCTCGGGCGTCAGGAGTTCGACCTGAGGATGAGTCACGTAAGGGGTCAGTGAGAGTATGGAAATCAAGTTTAGCAAGAGCCGCCAGGACGCCGTCGCGCTGAGCGTGGTCTGGGGGCGGACGACCGGTCTGCTGCTGTTGCTGGCCGCCGGCCTGTTGGCCGGTTGCCAGACGGTGCAGACCACCGAGTCCGGCCAAGTCGGCGTGACGCGCAACCAGCTCATGGGGGTCAGTGCCGAGGAGGTGAACCAGGCCTCGGCCCAGTCCTACCGCAAGATGCTGCAGGAGGCGGAGAAGAAGCAGCAGCTCGACCGCGACGCCGCCATGGTGGCGCGCGTGCAGGGCATCGCCAAGCGCCTGATTCCGCAGACCGTGCATTTCCGCTCCGACGCGGTGAACTGGCGCTGGGAGACCCATGTCTTCCAGAGCGAACAGATCAATGCCTTCTGCATGGCAGGCGGCAAGATCGGCGTCTACAGCGGCCTGGTCGAGCGCCTGCAGATCACCGACGATGAGCTGGCCGCGGTGATGGGCCACGAGATTGCGCATGCGCTGCGCGAGCATGTGCGCGAGCAGGTGTCTGCCCAGCAGGCCGCCAGGCTGCCCGGCATGGTGCTGGCCATCGTCACCGGCAACCAGGCGCTGGCCGATCTCGGCGACGTGGTGAGCAACGTGACGCTGACGCTGCCCAAGAGCCGCGAGGCCGAGCGCGAGGCCGATGTCATCGGCGTCGAACTGGCTGCCCGGGCCGGCTACGATCCGCGCGCCGCCATCAGCCTGTGGCAGAAGATGAACCGGCTGGGTGGCGGGCGGCCGCCCGAGTTCCTGAGCACGCACCCGAACCCGGAGTCGCGTGAGCAGGAACTGGCCCATATGACGGAAGTCGTGATGCCGCTGTACGAAGCGGCCCGCAGCCCCAAGCGCTGAGGTCTTCAGGCAGTGGGGGCGAGGTGCAACAGCAGCCGGACCAGGCCCGCCGATACCAGCAGCAGCAGCAGCGCCAGCGCGCGGCTGCGGACATCGTCGCGCGAGGCCGGTGTTGCCGGTGGCAGCAGCTTGTCGCCGCTGAACATGGGCCGGATCAGGTTCTGGTGCCGGCGCAGCAGGTAGTACAGGATGGCTGCGATATGCAGCGCGACCAGGGCGAGCAGCAGCGGCTTGCCCACGCTGCGGTGATACCAGGTGGCCAGGCTGACCAGTTCACCCGACACCCGACTGGCGAACGGCCCGCTGGCGGCAATCTCGTCATCGCTGAACAGGCCGCTGCCCACCTGGGCCAGCAGCACCAGCAACAGCGCCAGCACCGACAGCGCCCCGGTGGGGCTGTGGCCAACCGCATGCAGCGGGTCACCGCGACCGTGGAGGTAGCGCCACAGCGTGGCCGGCGCATAGAGAAAGGCCGAGAAGCGCGACCAGCGGCCGCCGACCAGGCCCCAGAGCAGGCGAAACAGCAACAGCGTCAGCACGGCGTAGCCGAGCCGGAAGTGCCAGTTCATCTGGCCGAACTGGGCCGTGGCGACCAGGCCGATCACGCACAGGGCCAGCGACCAGTGAAAGATGCGGGTGGGCAGATCCCAGACTCTGACGTGCTGTGGCATATGTCATCCTTGGCCCGCGGGGCCGGTCGCAGGGGGAGGTTGGTATTTTCCCTGAGTGCGGCCGCTTGCGCCGAACTTTGATGTCGCGGCACACTCCCACGGACGGGAAACCATCCCACAACCGGCAAAGGAACAACATGAAGACATTCCGCATTTTCGTCCTGGCCACCCTGGCCGCAGGCTTCAGCGCGGGCGCATCCGCCCAGTTCGCCAAACCGGAAGACGCGATCAAATACCGCAAGAATGCCCTGTTCGTGATGCAGCAGCACTTTGCGCGCGTGGGCGCCATGGCCAGTGGCCGCGCTCCCTTCGATGCCACGGCCGCGGCCGAAAATGCCGCCATCGCCGAGAGCATGGCCCGCCTGCCCTGGGCCGCGTTTGGCCCCGGCACCGACACGGGCGACACCAAGGCCAAGCCGGAGATCTGGAAGGAGCAGGCCCGTTTCAAGGAACTGGCCGAGAAGATGCAGGCCGAGATGGGCAAGCTGGCGGCAGCGGCCAAGACGGGCAATCTCGACAGCGTCAAGAGCGCCGTGCAGGCGACCTCGGGCAGCTGCAAGGCCTGCCACGACGACTACCGCGCCAAGTAAGGCCGCTCGGGCATGAAAAAAGGGCAGCCGCTGGCTGCCCTTTTGCATGGGCCGGTGGAAGGAGGGGGTCAGCTCTGCGCCAGCAGCTCCTCGATCAGGCGGTGCAGGTCGGCGAAGTCGGGCTCGCCGACATAACGTTTGACGATCTCGCCGCGCTTGTTGACCAGGTAGGTGGTGGGCGTCAGCCGCACATCGCCCCAGGCGGTGGCGACGGCCCCGGTGTTGTCGAAAGCCACCTTGAACGGCAGCTTGCGGCTCTGGCTGAAGTTCACCACGTAGCTCGGCGGGTCGTAGCTCATGGCCACCGCGATCGTCTCGTAGCCACGGGCGTGGTACTTGTCATGGGTGGCGATGAGCTTGGGCATCTCGGCCACGCAGCTGGTGCAGGTAGTGGCCCAGAAGTTCACCAGCACGACGCGGCCCCGCAGCTCGCTGGTGGTCTGCTGGGAGCCGTCGAGCAGCACGAAGGTGGTCTCGGGGGCCTGGCCCAGGCCCGGCGTGCGCAGCAGCAGCCAGCCGGCAACCAGCACCACGGCGACTACGGCAAGATAGAGGGCACGTTTCATAAAGAAGGAATTTGCATGAACCGCCGGAAGTTTAATTCGCTTGCGCTGCCCCTGCTGGGTGGGGGGCTGCTGCTGGGCTGCGGCGATGCGCGGGCGCTGAGCCTGGACCAGCTGAGCCAGACCGAAGCGGTGCGGGCCCTGAAGGCTGCGCTGGAGCGCGGCGCGCGCAACGCCATCAGCCAGCTGGGCCAGGTCAACGGTTTTCTCGGCAATGACCAGGTCCGCATCCCGCTGCCGCGCCAGCTGCAGGACGCCGAATCCGTGCTGCGCCGCTTCGGCCAGGGCCAAGGTCTGGACGAACTGGTCACCAGCATGAACCGCGCTGCCGAGGCCGCGGTGCCGCTGGCGCAGGACCTGATGCTGGCTGCGGTGCGTGGCATGACCGTGGCCGACGCAAAGAAGATCCTCGGCGGCGACGACACCGCGGTGACCGGCTTCTTCGCCGAGAAGACGCGGGCACCGCTGGGGCAGAAATTCCTGCCCGTGGTCACGCGCACGACCGAGCGGGTTGGCGCCGCCGGCCGGTACAACCAGATCGCCGGCAAGGCGGCCGACTATGGCCTGCTGCGGCGCGAGGACGCCAGCCTCGAGCAGTACGTCACCGGCAAGACCCTCGATGGCTTGTACCACGTGATCGGCGAGGAGGAGCGCAAGATCCGCCGCGACCCGGTGGGCACGGGCAGTGCCCTGCTGGGCAAGGTGTTCGGCGCGCTCAAATAGGCAGGGCCGCGCGGCGGCTTCCTGGGCGGCAAGGATAATTGCCGCATGCACCGCCGATTCCTCGCCTTCCTGTCCCTTGCCTTCCTGCTGGCCAGCTGCAGCCCTGCCTACAACTGGCGCGAAGTGCGCCTGCCTGGCGGCGAACTCAAGGCCCTGCTGCCCTGCAAGCCCGACCAGGGCAGCCGCCAGCAGAGCCTGGCCGGACAGGCCTACACCATCGACATGCAGGGCTGCGAGACGGGTGGCGCCCTCTTTGCCATCGCCGTGGCCGAACTGGGCCAGGAGAGCCAGGCCCTGGCCGTGCAACAGCAGTGGCAGGCCCAGTTGCTGCGCACGATGCAGGCCGGGCCGCCGGCCAGCGCGGGTTTTGCACTGCGCGGTGCCTCGACGCAGTTCGAACCGCTGCGGCTGAGCGCGCGCGGCCAGCGTCCCGATGGCCGGCCGGTCGAGGTGCAGGGCGTGTGGTTTGCGCGCGGCGCGCGCCTGTACCACGCCGTCATCTACGCCGAGCGCATCGGCAGCGAGATGAGCGAACCCTTCTTCGGCGGGCTGGAACTGCCATGAGCACGCTGGGCCGCCGCGCCGCGGTACTGGTCTTCCTGGCCTTTGCCTTTGCCTATTTCTTCTCGGCCCTGATCCGCGCCATCACGGCCACGTTGTCGCCGCAGCTGACGCAGGAGTTCAGCCTCAACGCGCGGGACCTCGGCCTGCTGGCCGGCGGCTACTTCCTCGGCTTTGCCGCCCTGCAGCTGCCGCTGGGCAGCTGGCTGGACCGGCATGGGCCGAAAAAAGTCATCCTCGGTTTCCTGGCGGTGGCGGTGGCTGGCTGCGTAGCGTTTGCCCAGGCCGGCAGCTTCGCCGGTCTCTTGCTGGCGCGCGTGCTCTGCGGCATCGGCCTGGCGGCCTGCCTGATGGCGCCCCTGACGGGCTACCGGCGCTGGCTCGACGCCGCCAGCCAGCTGCGCGCGAATTCCTGGATGCTAATGACCGGCTCCATGGGCATGGTGGCCTCGACGCTGCCGGTGCAGTGGCTGCTGCCCACGCTCGGCTGGCGCTCTCTGTTCTGGGCGCTGGCGCTGCTGCTGCTGCTGTCCATGGCGGTGCTGGCCTGGCAGGTGCCGCGCTGGACGCCGCCGGTCGCGGCGGCCGGCACAACGCCGGCGAGCGGCCACTATGGCGAGGTCTGGCGCCATCCCTATTTCCGCCGTCTGACGCCGCTGGGTTTCTTCAACTACGGCGGCATGGTCGCGATCCAGACCCTGTGGGCCGTGCCCTGGATGATCCGCGTTGCCGGCTACACGCCGGTGCAGGCGGCCACCAGCCTGTTCTGGATCAACGTGGCCATGCTCACGGCCTTCTGGGGCTGGGGTCTGCTGATTCCGCGCCTGAGCCAGCGCGGCGTCCACACCAACCAGCTGATCGCCTGGGGCACGCCGCTGAGCCTGCTGCTGCTGGCGACCATCGTGCTGCTGGGCGCGGACGGTGCGGCGTACGCCGGCCTGTTGTGGGCCCTCTTCTGCGTCAGCTCCACCTTCCTGTCGCTGGCGCAGCCGGCCGTGGGCATGGCCTTCCCGGCGGTGCTGGCCGGGCGCGCGCTGTCGGCCTACAACCTGGTGATCTTCAGCGGCGTGTTTGCGGTGCAGTGGGGCATCGGCCTGCTGCTCGACAGCTTTGCGGCCCTGGGCTGGGCGCCGGTGCCGGCCTTCCAGGGTGCTCTGGCCGTCTTCCTGCTGCTCAACCTGGGCGCCTACCTGCATTTCCTGGTGGCGAGCGGCCATAATCAGGCCGGATAAGCGCATGAACAACGGCATCGTCATCATCGCCCACGCGCCGCTGGCCAGTGCACTGCGCCAGTGCGTGGGACATGTCTTCCCCGACCGGGTGCAGGAGGTCGTGGCCGTGGACGTGCTGCCCCAGGCGAGCGTCGCCGACAGCGTGGCGCAGGCGCGCCAGGCCGCGGCGCCGCTTGGCGCCGCGCCGCTGCTGCTGCTGACCGATGTGCTGGGGGCGACGCCGTGCAACGTCGCGCGGCAGCTGCTGGCCGGCCGGCCGGCGCAGCTGCTGGCCGGCGTCAACCTGCCGATGCTGCTGCGCGCCGTGACCTACCAGCACGAGCCGCTGGCGGCGCTGGCGGCGCGGGCGCTGCAGGGCGGCACCCAGGGCGTGGTGCAGGTGAGCGAAAACTTATAGGCCAGGAGCCAGAGGACCCAGGAGCATGATCAAAGCCAATGCCACCATCAGCAACAAGCTCGGCCTGCACGCCCGCGCGTCGGCCAAGCTCACCAAGCTGGCCGGCAGCTACCCCTGCGAGGTGTGGATGGCCCGCGGCGAGCGCCGCGTGAATGCCAAGAGCATCATGGGCGTGATGATGCTGGCCGCCGGCCTGGGCAGCACGGTGGAGATCGAGGTCAACGGCGAGCGCGAGCAGGAGGCGCTGGACGCCCTGCTGGCCCTGATCAACGACAAGTTCGGGGAAGGCGAATGACTTTTTCCATCCACGGCCTGGCTGTCGCGCGCGGCATCGCCATCGGGCGGGCCGTGCTGGTGGCGAGCAGCCGGGTGGATGTGGCGCACTACTTCATCGAGTCGGAGCAGGTCGGGCGCGAGATCGACCGCGTGCGGCGCGGGCGCGACGCCGTGGTGGAGGAGATCCATCGCCTGCAGCAGACCATCACCCAGCTCGGGCCCAAGGACGCGCCGCACGAGCTCAAGGCCCTGCTGGATGTGCACCTGATGCTGCTGCAGGACGAGGAGATGGTGGAAGGCGTGAAGCACTGGATCCGCGACCGCCTCTACAACGCCGAATGGGCGCTGACGACCCAGCTCGAAACCATCGCGCGCCAGTTTGACGAGATGGAGGACGAGTACCTGCGCGAGCGCAAGAGCGACCTGGAGCAGATCACCGAGAAGGTGCTGCGCGCCATGCAGGGGCAGCCGACCACCGGCCTGCCGCAGGCGGCGCCCGCCGGGCGCAAGGCGCCGTCCTCCGAGCTGCAGCTCGAGGATACCGATGTGCCGCTGGTGCTGGTGGCGCACGAGATCTCGCCGGCCGACATGCTGCAGTTCAAGCAGGGGGTGTTTGCCGGCTTCGTCACCGATGTCGGCGGCAAGACCTCGCACACCGCCATCGTCGCGCGCAGCATGGACATCCCGGCCGTGGTGGGCGCGCGCACGGCCAGCCAGCTGGTGCGGCAGGACGACTGGCTCATCATCGACGGCGATGCCGGCGTCGTCATCGTCGACCCCTCACCCATCATCCTGGCCGAGTACCACTACAAGCAGCGCCAGCTCGATGTCGAGCGCAGCCGCCTGGCCCGGCTGCTGAACACGCCGGCTGTCACCCTGGACGGCCAGAAGGTCGAGCTGCTGGCCAATATCGAGATGCCCGAGGATGCGCTGGCCGCCGTCAAGACCGGGGCTGTGGGCGTCGGCCTGTTCCGCAGCGAGTTCCTGTTCATGGGCCGCCAGGGTCACCTGCCGGACGAGCAGGAGCAGTACCAGGCCTACCGCCGCGCCATCGAGGGCATGGGCGGGCTGCCGGTGACGATACGCACCGTCGATATCGGCGCCGACAAGCCCATGGATGGCGCTTTCGTCGAGGGCTCCTACCTCAACCCGGCCCTGGGCCTGCGCGCCATCCGCTGGAGCCTGGCCGACCCGGCCATGTTCCTGACCCAGCTGCGTGCCATCCTGCGGGCCGCAGCGCACGGGCCGGTGAAGATGATGATTCCCATGCTGGCGCACCTGAGCGAGATCCGCCAGACGCTGGCGCTGGTCGAGCAGGCGCGCCAGGAGCTCCAGCGCGAGGGCCTGCCGTTCGGCGCGGCCGAGATCGGGGCGATGATCGAGATTCCGGCCGCGGCCCTGACCCTGCGGACCTTTCTGCGGCATTTCGATTTCCTCTCGCTGGGCACCAACGACCTCATCCAGTACACCCTGGCCATCGACCGCGCCGACGAATCGGTGGCGCATCTGTACGACCCGCTGCATCCGGCGGTGCTGCGCCTGGTGGCCGACACCATTGCCGAATGCCGGGCCCAGGGCAAGCCGGTCAGCGTCTGTGGCGAGATGGCGGGCGACACCGCCATGACGCGGCTGCTGCTGGGCCTGGGCCTGCGCTGCTTTTCCATGCACCCGGCGCAGATCCCGGCCGTCAAGCAGGAGGTGCTGCGCGCGGACACCGGCCGCCTGCAGCCGTGGGCGCAGGCCGTGCTGGCGGCCGACGAGCCCGCCAGCCTGCTGCCCGGTTAGCGGCGCCGCAAGAGGTTGACGCGCATCGGCCGCACGAAGTGCGCGCCGTCGGCCCCCAGGTGCGGCTCGAAGCGCGCACGCACGGCCGCCAGCGTGGCGGCACCGAGCCGGTGCTCGACGAAGGTGACGCCGATCATGCGCTGCTCGAACTCGGCAAAGTCGCGGTAGTGCACCGGCACCTCGAAGTGAACCTCGGCCAACTGCTCCCAGGCACCCGAGGCCACCGCCTGCTGCACTGCGCGCAGCGCGGCGGCGCGCACCACCTCTTCGTCATGGAACAGGCGCATCACCTCGTTGAGCGCGCCGGCGAAGACGGGCTCCGACACATACAGCAGCCCTTGCGGCCGCAGCACACGGTGCACCTCGGCCAGCGCCTGGTCGAGCAGCGGCAGCGGCACGTGGTGCAGGGACTTGAGCATCAGGGCCAGGTCGAAGGACTGGTCGGCAAAGGGAATGGCCTGGGCGCCGCCCTGCACGAAAGTCAGGCGTTCCTGTGGCCTGGCCAGGTTCTTGGCCATCTGGCGCGCGTCCACCTCCAGGCCGGTCACGGTGCTGGCCGGGTGGTGCTGCAGCAGCTTGCGCGCCAGGTGCGCCGCGCCGCAGCCGAGCTCGATGATGTGCGGGTGGGCCGGCAGGTCGACCAGCGACTGCAGCAGCTCGAGCTCGTCGTGGACCCGCGGGGTGCTCATCGCTTCTGGCTGGCGGCGTGGGCCTGCTGGTCGGCGTGATAGCTGGAGCGCACCATGGCGCCCACGGCGGCGTGGGTGAAGCCCATCTTGTAGGCCTCGGCCTCGAACCTCTTGAAGGTGTCCGGGTGCACGTAGCGCTTCACCGGCAGGTGCGCGGTCGACGGGGCGAGGTACTGGCCGATGGTCAGCATCTCGATGTTGTGCGCGCGCATCTCACGCATCGTCTCCAGAATTTCCTCGTCGGTTTCGCCCAGACCGACCATCAGGCCGCTCTTGGTTGGCACCTGCGGGAACAGGGCCTTGAACTTCTTCAGCAGGTTCAGCGAGAACGGGTAGTCGCTGCCGGGACGGGCCTGCTTGTACAGGCGCGGCACGGTCTCCAGGTTGTGGTTCATCACGTCCGGCGGCGCGGCCTTGAGGATTTCCAGCGCGCGGTCGTCCCGGCCGCGGAAGTCGGGCACCAGCACCTCGATCTGGGTCTGGGGCGACAGCTCGCGCGTCTTGCGGATGCAGTCGACGAAATGGCCGGCGCCGCCGTCGCGCAGGTCATCGCGGTCCACGCTGGTGATGACGACGTACTTCAGCTTGAGCGCCGCAATCGTCTTCGCCAGGTTCTCGGGCTCATTCACGTCCAGCGGGTCGGGTCGGCCGTGGCCCACGTCGCAGAAGGGGCAGCGGCGGGTGCACTTGTCGCCCATGATCATGAAGGTGGCCGTGCCCTTGCCGAAGCATTCACCGATGTTGGGGCAGCTGGCTTCTTCGCACACCGTCACCAGCTTGTTGCTGCGCAGGATGTCCTTGATCTCGTAGAAGCGCGTGCTCGGCGAGCCCGCCTTGACGCGGATCCACTCCGGCTTCTTCAGCACCTCACCCTGCTCCACCTTGACGGGAATGCGCGCCAGCTTCGCGCCGGCCTTCTGCTTGGCGGCGGGGTCGTAGTTCTCGACGCTCTGCGCTTCGCGCACGGTGGTGGATTCGCGGCTGCTCATGCGATGCCCTTCAAGGCTGAAGATGGGTGAGGAGCTTGTGGCTCAGGACGTGGGCAACATCCGTCCAGTCGACGGAGACCCCGATTGTAGAAAGGTCCACGGTCTGCAGGCCGGCATAGCCGCAGGGGTTGATGCGCGTGTAGGGTTCCAGGTCCATGGCCACGTTCAGCGCCACGCCGTGGTAGGTGCAGTTGCGGCTGACCTTGATGCCCAGCGCGGCGATCTTGCCCAGACCGGTGAAGTCGGGCTCGCCGGCGCCGCCCTTGTGTGGCCGCTGCGGCAGCGGGGCGTGGGTGCGCGGATCGTCCAGCCGCACGTAGATGCCCGGCGCGCCGGCGACGCGGTGGCCGGTCACGCCGTAGTGCAGCAGGGTGCGGATCACCGCCTCCTCCAGCCGGTAGACAAATTCCTTGACGAAGTAGCCGGCGCGCCGCAGGTCGAGCAGCGGGTAGGCCACCACCTGGCCCGGGCCGTGGTAGGTGACCTGGCCGCCGCGGTTGGTGGCGACCACCGGAATGTCGCCCGGCACCAGCAGATGGTCGGCCGAGCCGGCCAGGCCCTGGGTGAACACGGGCAGGTGCTCGCAGATCCACAGCGCGTCAGGGCTATGGGCGCCGCGCGTGGCGGTGTACTCCTGCATGGCCGCGTAGGTGGGGAGATATTCCACCCGGCCGAGCTGACGCAGATCCATGGGCTTCAGAGCACCACTTTCACCATCGGGTGGGTGGACAGCGTGCGGTAGAGCTCGTCGAGCTGCTCACGACTGGTCGCGGTGATGGTAATGGTCACGCCCAGGTAGTTGCCGCCCTTGCTCTCGCGCAGCTCGATGGTGGCGGCGTCGAAGCTGGGGTCGAACTGGCGCGCGACGCTGGTGACGGCGTGCACGAAGCCGTCGACCTTGGCGCCCATGACCTTGATGGGAAAACGGCAGGGGTATTCGATCAGCGTGTCGGCGCGCGACGGGTTGGCGGGCTGGTTCATGGGGAGGGGCGGCGCAGGCGCGCCTGCAGCTTGGCGGCCTGGTAGCCGGCGTAGAGTTGGGCGTAGACGGGGCCGGGGCGGCCGTCGCCCACGGGCTGGCCGTCGATGCGGGTCACGGGCAGCACTTCCTTGGTGGCCGAGCTCAGCAACACCTCGTCGGCGGCCAGCACCTCCGCGCGGCTGATGCGGCGCAGCGCCATCGGGATGCCGTGGGTCTGGCAGATCTCCTCGAACAGGGCGTAGCGGATGCCTTCGAGCACCAGATGATCGCGCGGCGGGCCGAGCAGCTCGCCATCCTTGACGATCCACACATTGCTGGCCGCCGCTTCGCTGAGCATGCCGTCGCGAAACAGGATGGTCTCGTCAGCCTCGGCGTCGACGCTGATCTGGCGCGCCATCACGCTGCCCAGCAGGCTGGTGCTCTTGATGTGCGCCTTCTGCCAGCGGAAATCCTCGGCGGTGACGCAGGACGCGCCATCGCGCCGCTGGGCCTCGCTGGGCTGTTTCATGGTGTTGGTCATGACGAACACGGTGGGCGTGAGGCCGGGCAGCATGGCGTGTTCGCGCAGGGCCACGCCGCGCGTGATCTGCAGGTAGACCATCTGGTCCAGCTTCTCGGGGTCGGCGCCGGTGCTGCGCGCATAGTCGCTCACCAGTCGCTGGATGATCGCGCCCCACTGGCTGCGCGTGTTCGGGTTGGGGATGCGCAGCTCGGCCAGGCTGCGCTCCAGCCGCGCCATGTGCTGCTCGAAGCGGAACAGGCAGCGGCCATAAACCGGCACCACCTCATAGACGCCATCGCCGAAGATGAAGCCACGGTCCATGACGCTGACCCGGGCGTCGGGCAGCAGCGTGTACTCGCCATTCAGGTAGCAGGGCAGCGGCGGCAGGGTCGGGGTGTTCATGGCGCGGGCGCTCAGGCCAGGAGGCGGATGGCGGCGATGGCCAGCCAGCCCAGCACGAAATTGACCAGGACCAGTCTGGCGATCAGGTTGGCGCGGCGGGCGCCGGCCGGCCAGTCGGCAGCCGCGACGGCGCGCAGCAGCGGGCGGTAGAGGGCGAAATAGAGATGGCCGAAGATCAACATCATCAGCACGCCGATGCCGCTCATCAGGTGCCAGCCCAGCGGGGCGGCTTGGGCGCCGGCGTGGCCGAACATATAGAGGCCGCTGGCCAGCAGCACGGCGATCGACACCCAGACCAGCAGGAAGAAGCGCCGCAGCACTGCGGCCAGCAGGCCCAGGCGCTGGGGCGGCGCTTCCACCCGCGGCAGGCTGGGGCGCAGCGCCGCCAGCATGAAGGCCATGCCGCCCAGCCAGACGATGGCGGCGGCCAGGTGCAGGAATTTCAGCAGCGTGTACATAAGGGCAGGTCTCGGTGTGGCGGGGCTGGAAAGCGGGGTCTGGCGTGGCGGGCCGCGTTTGTCCTGTGACCCCAGTCGGGTTTGTGAGGAAACTACTTACTTTAAATCTATAATGGGCGGCTTTGCAGAAGTTTACGGTAGTCGCCCGGGGCTCGTTTGACATGTCAGAACCCAAGCTCCCAGCGGCCAGGCCGGCTGATGCAGATGACGCAGATGTGGCGGCTGAAGCTGATTTCAAGCCGCTGAGCGCCGAGGAGGCGCGTCTGTGGCGCGGTCGCAATCCGGCCCTGACTCCCTGGCGCATCGTCGCCTGGCAGGCGGTGGCGGGGGGGCTGGCCGCGCTCCTGGCCTGGCTGCTCAGCGGCAGGGCCGAAATCGCGGGATCCGTGGGCTATGGCGCCCTGGCAGTGGTACTGCCGGCGGCCATCCTGGCTCGGGGCATGTCCCGCCAGGCTGGTGCGGCCGGGTCGGCGCTGGCAGGTTTTTTTGTGTGGGAACTGGTCAAGATCGCCCTGACCGTGGCGATGTTGCTGGCGGCGCCGAAGCTGGTTCCGCACTTGAGCTGGTTGGCCTTGCTGGCCGGCTTTGTGGTGGCGATGAAGGTGTACTGGGTGGCCATGTGGCTGCACTCCGCGCGCCGCAAGTCGACGGAAAAGATTTGAATTGACGAACTGGTGATTTATGTCTGCTGAAAACACTGGAGCACAGGGCCCGACGGCCGGCGAATACATCGTCCACCACCTGCAACACCTGCAGAAGGATTTCTCCTTCAACAGCGTCAAGCAGACCAGCATCGTGGACTTCAGTGTCTTCAACTTCGACTCGGTCCTCTATTCGGTGGTGCTGGGTGTGCTTGCCTGTTTCTTCCTGTGGCGCGCCGCGCGTACGGCGACGGCTGGCGGGCCGGGCCGGTTTCAGGCGGCGGTCGAGATCCTGGTCGAGATGGTGGAGAACCAGGCCAAGGGCGTGATCCACAACGCCAAGAGCCGCAAGCTGATCTCCCCGCTGGCCCTGACCGTGTTCGTCTGGATTTTCCTGATGAACGCCATGGACATGCTGCCGGTCGACCTGCTGCCGCAGATCTGGCATAGCGCCGGCCCGGCCCTGGGCTTCAAGGACTACATGCGCGTCGTGCCGACGGCCGACCTCTCCACCACGCTGGGCCTGTCGTGCTCGGTGCTGCTGGTCTGCCTGTTCTACAACATCAAGATCAAGGGTCTGGGCGGCTGGGCCCATGAACTGATTGCTGCGCCCTTTGGTGACCACTGGGCCCTGTATCCGGTCAACTTCCTGATGCAGATGATCGAGTACCTTGCCAAGACCGTGTCCCATGGCATGCGGTTGTTCGGCAACATGTTTGCTGGTGAACTGGTGTTCATGCTGATCGCCC
>JACCDS012170955.1_pt1 | contig 14306 bp, 10 predicted proteins | sample 7446441 | NCBI WGS metagenome assembly JACCDS01 (sample SAMN15323445, study PRJNA562643) | freshwater metagenome | isolation source: river surface water | place: USA:Blue River Watershed | collected 2017-08-17 | reverse complement strand
TATGGGTAAATCGATCTGTGAACCCTCGGATGCCGTTTCCCCCGTAGCAAGGATATTGCGAATGTTCATCAATTCGTTCACTTGTTATGGATTCACCGCTTTTCATCTGGCAGATATCACTGAGCTGCGCACGGGCCCAACTCTTTGAGAATCCTGATAAGCGTCGCTGGCCGGTGAGCAGTTCCTGCATCGCGCCTTGTTTGATCTGGCGCTTCTTGGCCAGCAGTTGCTCCAGCGATTCGATCAGGGCGTCCGCGTCGGCCAGGGCCTGAGCAATGCGCTCCTGTTCTTCTCGCAGCCGAGGCATCGCAACGGGCAACTGCCCCAAGGACGTCTTGTTGATGGAGGCGAGGTTGGTGGTCTGTTTCCCGGCAAAAAGGAAATACCGGCGGGCTGGCGGCGACGCAGACCAGGCACTCAGAAACTGTGGTGCCAGGGCAGGCTTGCATCGGACCACGAACACATGGTTCTGGTGAACACAGGGTTGAATCTGACCCCGCCAGAGTGCCCCGCGGCCGAGTTTGTCGATGTCACCGCCTTCGTTCATCAAGACGTCGAAAGGCAACACGGAATACCGGCGAAGGTATTCGCGGTTGATCCGAATGGTGCTGATCTCTTGAAGGTCCAGGTAGCCGTCCTGCACGTTCGCCACCCTGAGGTAAGGAACCTCAATGGCGTCCTGAAGGACTGAGTTGACGTTCTTGGCGATGCCCGAACGAATTTCCGCGACTTTGGCCAGCGGCTCAACCTGCCAGTCCAACGGTATGGGTCCGATCTCTGTTTGTTGAAGTCCCCCTTGCACGAGGTACTTCGCACTGGGCTCGTTCAGTTCCATGCGAAACCCATCCGCGCAAGGTGTCCGTCCACCAACGACTGCAGGTCTTCAACGCGTTTCGCCACGGCGGGCAAGGGCGCCTCATATCGATCCGCCAGCTCTTTCACCCGATGCGTCAGGCGTTGGGTGATGCGGTCCAGCTCGCCGCGCACAGCGGCATCCAGCGCGCTGAGCCATTTGTCGTCCACCACCAGCGTCTTGATCTCGGCTTCTTTCAGGCGGGGGTAGTGTTCGTAGGCTTGCCGGTCCACCAAGGCTTCGAGCTCTTCGAGCTTCTTCTTGAGTTGGGTCTCTTCTTCCTTGAGATCGAGCCACTGCTGTAGCACCTCGGCATCGTCTGCGGATTCCTTGTCGTGTTTGATCTTCTTGAGCAGGGCCGCCACTTCGGTCTTGTTGATCTTGTCCAGCTCGCTGAAGGCGCCGTCCAGACCCGCATGGTCTTCTTCGAGTTCGGCGAGCATGGCCGCGCGGGTCTCGATGCCGGCTGTCATGGTCAGAAAGAGTGCCTTCTGCTTGTCGTAGTACCGCGCCACGAGCGTGTGCTTGGGCACCAGGTCGCAGGCCCAGCCCTTGTCGATCTGTTTGCCGGGTTTACCGTCCTTGCCCTTCTTGGTCACGATCACGCGGTAGGTCTCGGCTTTCCATCCGTCGGTTGCCAGCAGGTAGGCGTCGTCCTGCCAGGTGCTAGCCCACAGGTCCATGAGGCGCTGGTACACGTCGTAGGCATTGAGCAGCGGTTGGCCCTGGTAGTGCGCCAGCAGGTCTTCGGCCAGTTCCACGATCAAGGCCTTGGGCTTGAAGCCGGGCTTGAGCTTCTTCAGGCGCTGGCTGGTGCGGCTGCGCCAGGCGTCAAAGTGCGCGGCCATGCGCTGGGTGTAGGCCACGAACTCGGGGTGCTGGTGGATGCTGGTCTGGATGGCGGCTTTGTCCACCGCCAGGGCCAGGTAGCCGGGGCGCAGCGGTGCGAAGAGGGCGGCGCGCAGCTGCGGGCAGGTGGCCCAGTAGCCTTGCAGGGCGTCCACATCGGCCTGGGGAATGCCGCCGCGCAGGTGGCCTTCAATGTCTTGCTGGTCTTCGGTCTGGCGGCTTTGCAGGTAGCGCGGCAGGTTGAGGTTGAAGTCGTTCTTTTCGATCTCGGCCAGGGGCACGAGGCGCGCGTAGCTCGGGTCGCTGCCGTCCTGCTTGCTGTAGGCGTCCACGATGCGGTGGATGTCTTGCTCGCGCAGGCGGTTCTTGGAGCCGTCTTTCATGAAGGCGGCGCTGGCGTCCACCATGAAGATGCCGCGCCGGGCCTGCGCGTCCTGCTTGTCGATGACGACGATGCAGGCCGGGATGCCGGTGCCAAAGAACAGGTTGGCCGGCAGGCCGATGATGCCTTTGATGAGCCCGCGGCGAACGAGGTTCTTGCGGATCTCGGCCTCGGCATTGCCCCGGAACAGCACGCCGTGCGGCAGGATGCAGGCGGCTTTGCCCTGGGGCTTGAGCGAGCGGATGATGTGCAGCAGGTAGGCGTAGTCGCCCTGCTTGGTGGGCGGTATGCCAAAGCCCTTGAAGCGCTCGAACTTGTCGTTGTCGGGCGTGAGGCCGGTGCTCCAGCGCTTGTCTGAAAACGGTGGGTTCGCGACCACGTAGTCGAAGGTTTTGAGCGCGGCGCCGTCGAGGTGCTTGGGGTTGGCCAGGGTGTTTCCCTGGGTGATGAGGGCGCTGGCGTTGTTGTGCAGCACCATGTTCATCTGCGCCAGGCCGCTGGTGGCCTCGTCCATCTCTTGCCCGTACAGCGTGACCGGGGTGGGCGCGGCGTCGGCCACTTTCAAAAGCAGCGATCCGGACCCGCAGGTCGGGTCGTACACGGTGGTGTCGGGCGTGGTCTTGGCCTGGTGGATGCCAATGACCTGCGCGAGGATGCGGCTGACTTCGGCGGGCGTGTAGAACTGGCCTTTGCTCTTGCCGCTCTCGGTGGCGAAGTGGCGCATGAGGTATTCGTACGCGTCGCCCAGGATGTCGTCACCGTCGGCCCGGTTCTTGGAGAAATCGAGCGCCGGGTTTTCGAAGATGGCGATCAGGTTGCCCAGCTTGTCGACCATTTCCTTGCCCTGGCCGAGCAGGGCGGTGTCGTTGAAGTCGGCCTTGAGACGGATCTTGTTGGCTTTCTCCAGCGGCTGCAGGATGTGCTTGTTGATCTGGTCGCCAATGTCGGACTTGCCCTTGAGGGCCACCATGTCGGCAAAGCTGGCGCCAGCGGGAATCTGGATTGGTGCGAAGGGCTGGCCGGCGAATTTGTCGCTGATGTACTTGATGAACAGCAGGACCAGCACGTAGTCCTTGTACTGGCTGGCGTCCATGCCGCCGCGCAGCTCGTCGCACGAGGCCCAGAGGGAGGAATACAGCTCGGATTTCTTGATGGCCATGGGGAACGCAAAAAAGGTGCCTTCGGGCACCTGAAAAAACGGGGTTGAACCGGGGAATGTTACGGCAGTGGGGTGGTCAGTTGCCTGTGCTGTTGTGGCGGCAGGCCGGGCATGTCGCCATCGGCCGGGTTCCACTGCCAGAGGGGTGTGTCACCACGGATGGTTTGCGCCATGAAATCGGGCGGCATGTGTTCACTTTGGCCACGGTCGCGGGTGATGAGCAGGGGTCGTGGGGCATCGCCACAGTCCAGCAGGCTGGCGGCAACCAGGGGCTGGTCGGGCGCCTCGTTGTAGCGGAGCCCTTTGATGAAGCTGCGACCGCTCCTTACCAGCGCGCCAACGAGTTGTTTCTCCCAACCGTCCTCGACCGGCAGCCACTGGGCGGTGGCCAGCATCAGCGACAACTCGACGAGGCCCGGAACGGCTGCGTCGTCCACCCGGAAGGTGGCGATCATGAGCAGGTGCAGATCACCGTCTGTGCCCCAGGCCGAGAGTTCTTGCTCGAAACACCGGCCCAGCCGGCGGTACAGAGGCTCGTCCAGCGCAAAGGCCTGATCGGGGATGTGTTTGAGGATGGCTTTGTGCCCATACCGGGAGGGCACGATTTCTTTCACCTCGGCCACCAGCAGCATCAAGGGCTGTGGTTGCCCAGGTTTGGGCTGGGCGCGCGCCCATTGCCGCAGGCGCCGGGTGGTGATGGCCTCGCGCTGTTCGACCGAGAACACCTCGGGGATGTAGAGACTGGCCAGCAGGGCATGGCCGTGGGTGAACTTGTTTTCTGCAGCTTGCAGCAGGTGCTTGCGCACGGTGCCCCAGGTGCGCCGGCCGGCAAAGCCCGGTTTCCAGTGGGTCAGTTCGGCTTGATCCCACAGGTAGTGCAGCAGGGCGCGCAGGCCGAGCTTGGGTCCCTGGGAGGCCACACTGCTGCTGGCGCTGGCAGCCGCCGGGAGCGTGGACCGCCCGGGCAGCTTGGTCATGGGGAAGTCGAGTTTCAAGGCCGTTTCGCCCGTGGCCGGGTTTTCGACGATGGCTGTGCCCACCAACTGCCCGAGGCCCGAAAACTCGGCGGGTGGTTCGTAGGACGGGCAGCTGGTGGCGTGTTGGCTGCCGGTGTTGGGCATGCGTTTGACGGTGTAGCCCTCCATCAGCCGGGCCACATACATTTCGGCCCCCTCGTTGTCTGGCAGGCACAGGCAGCGGGGGCGCAAGTGGCGTGCGTGGGCTTCGGCTATGGCCTCGGCTAAGCCAGGAGTTCCCCTTGCCCAGCGTCGGCCACCGATCTCGTAAAGGATGGTCGGTTCGATTGGGCTGTTCACAGCGCAGACCTCAGCGCGCGGGTGTCGCCCGTTCGCGTGTGCGTTGCTGATCTTGCTGTGGAACGACCGCTGGACGCTGCGAAGGGGCGTTCTTGTCGTAAATGCGGACCTTGGGCATCTGGCCATCGCGGATGCGCTGGGCGAGCTTTTCGGCAGCTGCCACCATGACGGCTTCGCGCCGCTTCTCGGGCACGCGGTTGGCGACGAGGATGGCTTCAATGGCGGCCAGCACGGTCTTGCGGCCACCGCTGCCACGGCCTGATGGTTTGTCGGTGTTGGTGGCGGCCGTGGGTGCGCTGGCGTCCCGGTTGGGTTCGATCCGGTTGATCTGGCGCAGCTCGCGTTCCACCTTGAGGCGATCCAGGTCGGCCGGGTTGGGCTCGTAGCCCAGGGTCTTCACACCACGCGCTGCGGCTTCCAGCCAGACGAGGCGCCTGAAGTCTTCGCTGCCTGTGACCCGCAGGGACCGCCAGTTGCGGGCTTCGGCCACATCAACCATGGAGCGGGCCACCGAGGGGCTGTTGGTGTCGGTGGCCAGCCGGAAGGTGGATTCGGTGAAGGCGACGCGTGAGGTGTCGCCCCGGAAGCGGTATTCGGTCAGGCCGAGGCTGACATCGCCCAGCGTGACCGGGGCGCGCTTGATGATGTAGCGGTCCACCAAAGCGGCTTCCAGTCGAGCGACGAGGGCTTCGCGTTCGGCCTGCGCGTCCATGCGGGCGCTGGCTGGCGGGCTGGGTGCGTCGGGTGTTTCCAACCCTTTGTCTTTGGCCGGCAAGGGGATGACATTCGACTCCGCCGTCTGGCGTGCTGGATCGGTCTTGGCCGGTTTCGCTTGCGGGGCGGTCGCGGGTGGCCGGGCATCACGGGATTCGTCCCGTTGCCATTGGCTGTCGATCTTGTGGACGAAGGACTTTCGCCCGCGCACATCCACGACGACGAACCGGTTGGCGCCGAGCTGGTCGGCCTTGGACACCATGTCCTGGTAGCGGTCGGTGCGGTAGGTGAGTTCGGCGAACGGGTCGCGCAGCTCGTACCGCTCACCCGGCTCTGGCTGGGGTGTCTGGAAGGTCCGGATGGCGATGGCGGCGCGATCCACGGGTTCCACCGTGCCGCCCAAGGTGGCGTTGGTGTTCGCCGTGGTTGTGTCCACGCGGCGGGCCGGTGCAGCTCGTTCGTCCATGGTGGTCTCCTTCGGTGGTTGATTCCGGCAGGCGGTTTGTCAGAGTTGGGGAGGGGCAGTGGCTTGAGCGGACGCGGGTGTCACCCGGTACACCTCGATCTCGACGCGGCGGTTGAGGTTTCTGCCCCGTTGGCTGCCGTTGTCGGCCAGGTGGTCACCGCTGGGCTGGTGGGTGGTGCGGATGCGAGTAGCGTCCACGCCGGCAGCGATCAGGTAGTCACGCACAGCGTTGGCCCGGGCCTGTGCAATACGGCTTTCAGCCGATGAATCGGTGGTGCCGTCGGTGCGCCCCCTCAACACCACGAGTGGCGCGGTCTTGGCTTCTTCCACCAGTGTCGATGCCTCCTCGGCGGGTATCGACACCCGGGTGCTGTTGAAACCGAAGTGGACGATGCGCACGCTGTTGGCTTGCGCCTTCTCCTGGATCGACGCCATCACCTGCTGTCGCACGGCCATGTGGGCCAGCGTGGCGGTGGTGGTCTCGGCGAGGCGGTTGGATTCGTTGGCCTGGATGCGGGTGTTTTGAAGATCGTTCTTGCACACCTGCAGGTCGATGGCCATCTGTGCATTGGCGGGCCGCTTCTGAGTTTCGTCCACGGTGGGGGGCTTGGGCGGTGAGCTGCAGGCGCCCAGCAGCGTAAGGCTCGCCAGGGTCAGCGCGATGCGCGGGGTCGGGTGGATGGTCATGGCTGTTCCTCCAGGGTTTCGAGCCGGATGGGTTCTGTGTTGCTGGTAGCGGACGGTGCGGAAGGAGTGTTTGGGGTGGACTCGACCTCATCGACCTCATCGACTTCATCGACCGGCTCGATGGACCCGCCTTCACCAACGGCTTCCAGCCTGTAGTCGAAGAAGCCGATGCAGGTTTCCGCCAGCTTGTCGGGTGGACCTTCCATCTGGTCTTTGGTCAGCTTGACGTCGTGATTCAGAACGCCGATGTCCATGCTGGTCTGTCCGGGGGGAAGTTCGTCTTCGGCGAAGCGCCACCGCTGCTGGACCTTGGCGAGGTGCTGATCCATGTTCATCTGCGGCACCTTGGGGGCGGGCAGCAGACGGTCGGTGAACGCCGAGTCCTGGAAGTAGCGGATCTTTTCGCCGAGGATGGGCTTGCAGTTCTCGAAGATCACCACCAGCCGTTCGGAACCCAGTTCCTTGAACTCTTGCGGCAAGAGCAGGGACCGGCGCTGCTCGCTTTCGTTGCGGCTGTAAGTGCTGTGCCCGTGTCCGCTGAATGAGCGGCTGCGGCCCCGGGTGGTGACCCGTTGGGTGAAGTGACCCAGCATGGCGCTGTACTCGTCGGCGTCGCGCTGTTCGCGCGGGGCGAAGAGGATCTGCAGGCCGTGGTTGGTGGCGAAGGTGCGGGCGTCCTTGTCGCCATAGACCGCGTCCAGCTGCGACATGGCCTGCACCACGGTGAGCAGGCGCAGGTTGTAGCCGGCGAGGAAGGCGGCAGAGTGGGTGATGATCCCAACACGCCCCATGGCGGTGAACTCGTCGTTGACCAGCAGGCACTGGTATTTGAGTGACTGGTCATGCTCCGGCAACTGCTGCGTGTTGAGGCTGACGAGCTGGGAGAAGAACAGGGTGAGCAACGGCCGGGCATTGGCCAGCCGGTGGGGCGGGATGCGCACGTAGACCGACATGCGTTGGCGGCGCAACTGGCTCAGGTCGAAGTCGTCGGCGCTGGTGGCGGCATCGACCACCGCATCCGCAAAGATCGTCAGCGGCGCGTGAAAGGTGGCCACCACGCTGGCGAGCGTGTTCTCCGAGTTGCACAGCAGGCGCTGCAGAGCATCCAGACATTCTTCGGAGAACGGTTTGCCGGCTTCCTTGCGTTGCTCGATCAGCCCACTGAGGTGTTCTTTCAACGGGCGCCCTTGCCCGGAAGACTGGCGCAGCATTTCACCCACCGTGCGGGGCAGATCGGGCGTTTCCAGCAACAGCAGGCCCAGGCCGAGAAAGAGGTTGCGTGCCTGGTCGTTGAAGAAGGCTTCTGACGAGGTGCCGCTGCCATCGTTGGGGTAGAAAACCTGGCCGATGCCCAGCAAGTCACCGACGCGGTGCAGTTGACTGGTGCGGACCGCGGTGAGCGGATTCCAGCGGTGACTGCGGGCCTCTTCGTCAAAGGGGGAGAAAGCGTAGACAGTCTGTTGGTGCTTGGACCGGTAGCCCGCCGTGATGGCGTGGTTTTCGCCCTTGATGTCGAGCACGACCACCGAATCCGGCCAGTTCAGCAGGTTGGGCACCACCACACCGACACCCTTGCCGCTGCGGGTGGGTGCTGACAGCATGACGGAGAGTTGTCCGGGCAAGGCCAGAAACTGGCCACGAAAGCGGCCGATCAGGATGCTCGGTGTGGCGGCTTGTTTGTCGTTCAGCAACAGGCCTGCCTTTTTCACCTCAGAGTTGGAGGCGAAACGGGCGTCACCATGGAGCGGACGACGCGGACGGCTGGCCGATATCAGGGCCACAGGCAAGAGCACCAGCGTGACAAGGTGGGCCGTGGCGATGGAAACCAGCAGCCGCTTGCGCAACGCGGGCTCATCGGCATAGATCAGCCAGTAGTCCACGATGCTGTTCCAGGTCGCCAGCCTGGGGTGTGTCTTGCTGAAGACCAGAAACAGCACGCCCGACAGGTAAAGGGCCGCGATCACCAACAAGGCCACGCCGAAGACGGCGATGATCCCCAGCGCCGCCCGGCGCACATCCAGCCTGGACACGGTGGGCCGGAGCAATTTGGCGTTCATGTCCGAAATCCGCCAAAAAGGGTGGCCTGGGCATCGGCCATGGCATCCCGTGTGGCGTCGTCGGTGTGTTGCTTTCGGCGCGGCTCGTAGGCAATCTCGGAAATGAAGCGGCCCCGTTCATCCCGGTTGAACTGCACGATGACATCGATCACGATGCCCAGAAGGCCCTTGATTTCGTCCAGTCGCAGGCCGCCCCCGGCGCTGCTCTCGCGGATCATGAGCGACATCTGTTCCAGCGCCAGGGCACAGCTGCCCGCGTGCACGCTGGTGATGCTGCCGGGGTGGCCGGAAGCGGCCAAGCGAATGAAGGAGAAACATTCTTCGCCACGCAGCTCGGCCAGAAAGATGCGGTCGGGCTTCATGCGCAGACAGGCTTCCAGCAACGACTTGGCCGTCACGCGAGCCGTGCCCTGTGCATCCTTGCTGTAGAACAAATGCACCACGTTCGGGTGATGAGGGATGGTGAGTTCGGCCGTGTCCTGGATGGTGATCAGGCGCTCATGGAGCGGGACTTCCTCGATCAGTGCTTTCATGAAGGTGGTCTTGCCCGATCCGGTCCTCCCACTGACCACGATGGTCTGGTGCTTCTGTACCGCGAGGCGCAGGAACTCGGCGTACCGGCCCGCGGCCTTCAGTGCGAGCAGTTCTCTCTGGAAGGGCTGCAGACCGTCGTCTTCGGCGCCCAGTGCCGCGCACTCGTCGATTCGGTCGAACAGACCCTCGCATTCGAAGCTGAGCAGGCGCCTGATCAGTTCCGATGGCTTGCGCACCGTGATGGATACGGTGCCGCGCGTCACAGCCGGGGGAATGACGAACTGGATGCGCTCGCCGCTGGGCAGTGTGGCCGACAGCAGGGGGCGCTCCTGGTTGATCTGCTGGTCGCAGTAAGTGGCCACGGCCGTGGCCAGCGAGAGACAGCGTTCCAACGTCATGGCTGGCGCTTCCACCTGCTGCCAACCGTGAAAGGTCTCCACCTGCAGTTCGCCGGGGCGATTCACACAAACCTCCAACACGCCCGGTGCATCCAGCTGTTCGCGCAGCGGGCGCAGGAACTCGACCACCGAGGTGGCGTCGCCACACCAGCCGTCAGGCTGTGGGTCTTCGAAGAAGGACATGAGGTCAATCGCGGGGTTCATCGCGCCACCGGCTGAAGTGCGTAGACCGATGAGAAGTCCACGTCGCGCGCGACGTAGATGCCGACGATGCCGCCCTGGTTCTGGTAGATCAGGGGCGGGATGTTGATGGTGCTGTCCAGCACCTTTTCGGCCAGTTTGCTGGTGTTCTCGGTGGTGGATGGCAGGACGATGGTGTCTGCATCCCGGTCCTGCATCTGGTTCTGGATGACCAGCTTGACCGAGTCGTCGATCAGTGAGAGCAGCATGGCGGCGCCGATGCGGTCGCCCCACCGGTTGTCCACGTGGCCATCAATGCCCGACTCGCCCAGCTGCCCGGTGCCGGGCGACTCAACGTCCACCGTGACGCCATTCGGCGTTCGGATGCGGGTCCACAGCACGGGAATGCGGACGGTGCCGGGCCGTACCGATGCGATGCGGTATTCGCCGTCCAGGTGCGAGCCACGCTCGATCAGCAGTACCCGGCCGTTGTCGCTGTACACGTCGCGCTGCACCTGGCAGCCGACCAGGCCCGAGGTGGCGCTGATGACTCGGGTCTTGAGTGCACAAGTGAAGGCTGTGCCCTTGGGCAGGGTGAGGCTGCGGTCGCCCAGCGTGGTGGCCTTCACACTGGGTGTGGCGGAGCCCTGCAACTCGCCGCCGAACAGGCCGGCCGCCGCGGAGCGAAGGCTCGACCCGATGTCCGGTGATGGCGTGGACTCGGTGGTTGAACCACCCAGACCTGCTGGCAGGGCATTGCCCTGGGTCAGGTTGTCCAGAAGCCCTTGCAATCGGCGTTGGTAGTCCTGCAGTTGCCTGGAAGTGGACGCCGCCGGATCGTTGGACGACTGCGTTGGGTCGCCGTTGGCGCCAGCGATGCCGCCCGGGCGGGACGACACCACCACTACCGGGGCGTCATCCGGGGACAAGGTTTTGGGTCCGGATGGCGTGGCCGTGCCTGTGTTCCGCAGTCCGATGGGGTCGACGGCTTCCGCAGGGGAGGGAATCAAGGCCGGGACGCGAGGTGTGGCGGGCGGGGTCATGTCCAGCTGCCGGGTACCCGCACCAGCCGCCGATGGACGGTCCCGCAGCATGGACTTGTCCTTCTCTGAATCGCCGCTTTCTGCGAAGTATCGGTACAGGTAAGAGGCAGTGATGCCTCCGACCATGAACAACACCAGGCCAATGATTCCGATGTTCTTCCAGGACAGGTTGACAGTCTGCCGTCGGGCCACATTGGGAATCCCTGCCTCACCCGGCAGGGGGCTGATGGTGTTGCCGCTGTCCTGCGGCGATGGCTCGTCGTTTGGCGCTGGTGAACCTGGGGCTTGATTGGTCATGGCTGTGCTCCTGCCGTTGATGAGGAGGAAATGGAGGGGGCGGGCTTCAGAACCCGCTGCACACCCGGCACCGTGGTGGAGCCTTTGGCTGGTGATCCCTCCAGATCAAACGCTTCGTTCCAGATGCCCACCACCGCCGATCCCGCGCGCAGCATCAGGCGGCGGCTGACCCGGTCCACAACCAGGGTGTCGTCCTCCATGCGGGCGTTGACCAAGGTTTCGCTGCCGTCGCCCAGCACGTGGAAGACGGCGGGCACCTCGCGGTTGCCTGGGAAGCGCAGGTAGGTGAACCGACCGTCGTCGTAGACCAGCGTGGGAACGATGTCTACCGAACCGGCACCTTCGGCCAGCGCGTACTGGGTGTTGAGCACGGTGGGCTTGGCCGCCAGACGCTCCGCCACGATCTGCTGGGCCGTCGGTGGGGGCGGGATCGGCGGCAAGCTCGCCAGCGCATCCAGTTCCATCTCTGCCAGACTGGGCGGGGCTGCTGCGGGTTTGGGGGACCGGATGGCCATGCGAAAGACAGGCGTCTGGCGGTCGCCGTCCGGCAACACCACAAAACGCAGGGCGTGCGAGCGTCGGTCGGTGATGACCGCCAGGTTGTTGGGAGCATCGGCGGCGCTCTTGGCTTTGACATAGAGGTGACGCCCACCCGGTTGGGCGGCCACGCACCAGACGGCATCGGGCTTGGTGCAGTCGCCTCCCTGACCGACCGCCACCTCGGTGATGGCCTCTCCCTTGTCGAACTCCACCAGCGTCACCATGCCGCGCTTGACCGGGACGGTGACCACCGCGTTGGCGTCGTACATCACCTCGCGCAGGCGCGGATCGGACCTATCGCTGGGCTGAGCCGCAGAAGCCAGCATGAGAGGCATGGACAACAAAACCAGCGCCAAGGGCAGCACAAGGACGTTCATGGCTTCGCTCCAGTGGTAGGGGTGTTGATCTCGGGGTCGGATCGGTAGGCCGTGACCACGAAGCCAAACGGGTTCTCCAGGCGATCTGACTCTTTGGCCAGCACCTTGGGCTGGTACTGGTAGACCACGCTGGCCACGTGCCGGGTGGTCACATCGGGCAGGTTGCGGTCGGTCATGCGCACGACCTTGTCGTAGGTGACGGTGGCGTCACTCTGGTTACCGCTGCGCCCCGATGCGCGCAGCCGAACGCCGACGATGTTGATGCGCCACTCTTCGGTGGAGCCCACCTTCTTCTGCAGTGCGCCGTCGCCTTCGAACTGCCGGTTGTATTCCGAGAACACGGCGGGCACCGCCATGCGGGCCACCTGGTCAAAGTCCCGCTGCAGGAACATCCAGCTGTAGGCCTCGCGGGAACGCACGAAGGCAGCCAGATTGTGTTTGTCCAGCGCCTCCATGGCGGGAATGGTTTCTTCGCTCAGCCGCTGCTGGATGGTCGTCTCACCGGTGACCCGGTCCACCACGATGGGGATCTCCACCACCTTGCGCAGCGGTCCTTGCACGAAGACGGCGGCGATGCCGATCAGACCAATCGCCAGACCGGCCGCAGCGGCTGCCCAGGCCCGGCGCTCGGAGCGCTCCAGCATCAGGGCGCGGTCGATCTCCCAGTCCCGGTTGGCTTGCAGCGACGGGACTTCAGCCGCAGGAGACGGTGTCTTCGGCTGTTTCGGCCATGCGGCGGCCTCACCTGACAACAGGATGGCACTCATGGGGGGCTCCGGTGGGGTGGTGTTTACGGCAGGAAGTCGGAGACTTTGCCGGTGCGGCTCAGCATCTGGTACTGACGCTCGCGCTCACGGGATTGGGCGATGCGTTCCTCGCTGTCGGCCATGCCCTGCAGCATCTGGATTTGCGAGGACTCGTGAGCCAGCAGGGCATTCTCGGCGCCGATGCGGGCCTGGATCTCCTGCACAGATTTCTGGTCGGTGGTGGCGTTGATCTGGGACATCAGCGACTGGATCTGCTCCAGCCGCTGGGCTGCGGACTTCATGGCGTCCTGCAGCAAACCTTTCTGCTGGTAGGGCTGCGCCAGAGTAGCCTGGCATTCGGTGCGTGCGTCACCGCTGCGGTCCATGCAGTTGTAGAGCATCCCGACATCGCGCAGCACCTTGGCCGTGGCGTTGAGGCCGCTGTACCCCGAGGTGTTGATTGCGTTCAGGTAGGTGTAGGCCTCGGCCGGGATGTAGTTCTTGAGCAGCGGGTTGTTGAACACATCGCCCAGGTTTCGCATGCCGTTGATGCTCTCGATCTGGGTCTGAAGCTGTCGGATCTGCTGGATCTGGTTGTTGATCTGGGTGATGTCGTTGATCACCTGCTGCACCGCCTGGAACAGGTTGGCGACATCGATCACGGGGATGCCGGTGGCGCGCGCGTGGCTGGCGCCCAGCGAAATCAACACGGCGGCGGCGACCTTGAGGCGGTAGTTCATGGTGTGCTCCTTGGCAAGTGGGAGATCAAGACCGGCCGCGCAGGGCGGCGAGTCGGTATGCCGCAGACCGTGCGGCTCCGTAGCCCCTGCGGGCCATGTTTCCGGCGTAACGACCTGTGGCTGCTGCGGCGGTCCCCGCCGTGGCCGCCGCGCCAGCGCCTGAACGGATCACACCCCCGGCGCCTGTACCGCCAGCAGCTGATCGGGCAGAGGAGGCTGAGCGCAGGCCCGAGACCATCATCGCGTTCTGGATCATCTGTATGCCTTGTTGGATGGCGGCACCACCGGTCAGGGCCGAGGCGAGGCTGGGCGCCTGGAAGCAAAGGATGGCCATGAGGATCATGAGCACGCAGTAGCGGGTGGCTTCGCCCAGCACATTGAAGGTGCTGCCAAGGAAACCCCCACCGTCGTTGATGGCCTTGAACATGGCGGCGCCCATGTAGGCGCTCAGACCCAGCGCGAAGAAGGCGAACCAGGTGAGCACCACGGCGTTCAGCAACATGGACAACCAGCTGTCGAAGAACCGCGCGGTGGGGCGCCAGGCCAGGCACAGGATGAACAGCGGCCCGATGGCGATCACGAAGGTCAGGAACAGCTTGGCCAGCGTGACGACGAAGAGGGCGATGCAGAGAAAGAAAACGGTGCCGATCGAGAAGATGCCCCCGGCCAGCAGCAGGTCCAGCCGGAGCACGCTGGCCTCTTTCATGATGTCGGCTACCTGGGCACTGGCGTCGTCGTTGAACTTGTCGAGCAGGGCGTAGGGCGAGCTGATCGTGGCGGGGTCCACGCCAGAAGGCAGAAAGGTGCTGGCCATGTCTATGGCCAGCGCATTGGCGGTGTTCGAAACGTTGCTGATGTAGAAGCCCGACTGCAAGGCGAAGGCCAGCACCAGCCCGATCTTGAACACCTTCCAGACGAAGGTGGGCACGGTTTCAGACACCTCGTTACGCAGCACGGCCCAGCCGTAG
>JACCDS010870947.1_pt1 | contig 14306 bp, 13 predicted proteins | sample 7446441 | NCBI WGS metagenome assembly JACCDS01 (sample SAMN15323445, study PRJNA562643) | freshwater metagenome | isolation source: river surface water | place: USA:Blue River Watershed | collected 2017-08-17 | reverse complement strand
TGCTGGTGCCACGCGGCGACTTTTTGGCCGTGATGGGCCAGTCCGGTTCTGGCAAATCGACGCTGATGAATATCTTCGGCTGTCTTGATCAAGCCACTGGCGGCACTTATCGCCTGAACGGGGTTGATACCTTAACCTTGTCACGCGCCGAACTGGCGACCATTCGCAACCAGACGATTGGCTTTGTGTTTCAAAGCTTTAACCTGATCAAGCGCATGAGCGTGGTTGAAAACGTGGCGCTGCCGCTGATTTATGCCGGTGTCTCGCGCGGCAAGGCCAAGGCCAAGGCGCTGGTGGAACTGGAGCGGGTCGGGTTGGCGCATTTGTCCAAACGCACCCCGAATCAACTCTCTGGCGGACAGCAGCAGCGGGTGGCGATTGCGCGTGCGCTGGTGGGGGACCCACCATTGATTTTGGCCGATGAACCGACCGGCAATCTCGATACCCAAACCAGTAGTGACATCATGACTTCGTTCCAGCAACTCAATGTTGAGCGCGGCATCACGATTTTGTTGGTCACGCATGAACCGGATATTGCTGCCTACAGCAAGCGCCTAATGCGCCTGAAAGACGGACGGGTGTTGTACGATGGCCCGGTTGAAGAAGGCTTGCGCCAACAGGGCACGCCACATGAACACGTTGCGCCCGCAGCGGCACAGGGAGAGACGCCATGAATTTCATGCAGGTGGTAATTGAAGCGTTTCGCTCGATGAGTGCCAACCGCTTGCGCTCGCTGTTGACCATGCTTGGCATCGTGATCGGGATTACCTCGGTGGTGTTGCTGTTGGCGGTGGGCGATAGCATGCAGCGCCTGATCAGCAAGGAACTGGAGCAACTGGGCACGAATATGCTGTTCATCGCGCCCGGCGGCGACCGTGCCCAGCAACAACGGCTGCGCAATGGTGCGGCCCCGGCCCTGACGATTCAGGATGCCGAAGCGATCAACAAGCTGCCCAGTTTGGCGGGTGCCGCACCAGCCTTGCAGGGCGGCTTCAAGCTGACGGTGGGCAATGAGTCGTCCGACAGTTCGGTGTTTGGCGTGACGCCGGCCATGTTTAAAATCCGCAATTGGCGGCTCGACAAGGGCAGTACTTTTTCTGAAGCCGATGTGCGTGCTGCAGCGCGCATGGTGGTGATCGGGCGCAAGGTGGCTGACCAGTTTTTCTACAAAATCGACCCGATTGGCAAATACATCCGGATTGAAAACGTCTCGTTTCAGGTGGTTGGCGTGCTGTATGGCGAGGGGCGGCAGTTTGATGGCCCGGATCTGGCCGATCTGGTGATCATTCCGATTACCACGGCACGCGCCAACCTGATCCGGATTCCATTCCCGGACAATGTGCATTATGTGGTGGCGCAGGGCAAATCCGGCCAAAAGCTGGAAGACGGGGTGGAAGATATCAAGGAAACCCTGCGCGACCGGCACCGCATCAAGTATGAACAACCGGACGATTTCCGGATTGAAAACCTCGCTTCGTTTGCCGAAGGGGCGAAAAAGATCAGTACCGGGGTAGCCGCCCTGCTGGGCCTGATCGGCGCGATTTCCTTGATTGTCGGCGGGATTGGCATCATGAACATCATGCTGGTCTCGGTAACCGAGCGCACCCGCGAAATCGGCATCCGGATGGCGATTGGGGCCAAGCCGCGTGATGTATTGCTGCAATTTTTGACCGAAGCGGTGGTGATTTGCTTCGTGGGCGGGGTGTTTGGCATTTTGTTTGCCAGCGGCTTTGCGGCGGCAATTACCTCGACCGGTAAGTTTGATGTATTCATCACCAGCAGCGCGGTGATTGTGGCGTGTGGCTTTTCTACCGTGGTTGGGGTGTTTTTTGGCTTTTACCCGGCCAGACGGGCGTCCCGATTGTTGCCGGTCGATTGTTTGCGCTACGAATAAACGCCGCTTGGCGGCACATTGGCCAACCCGGTTTGCCATTCCCCGGTAGAATGACGGATTCTGTGCCGTCTTCCACCGGGCGGCAAACCTTCATTTTTTGGGCCATTCATGCAAAAAGGCATTGTCTATGCCGCTTCGGCTTTCCTGTGCTGGGGCTTATTTCCACTGTACTTTAAGTTATTGCAACAAGTTCCACCACTGGAATTGTTGTTGCATCGCATGCTATGGTGCCTGGTGTTTTTGTTGGTGGTCTTGGCATGGCGCGGGCAATGGCAGTGGTTCGGCCCCATCTTGCGCCAGCCCCGGGTGTTGGCGTCGTTTGCCCTGTCTGCCCTGTTGTTATCTGCCAACTGGTTTTTGTATATTTGGGCGATTAACAATGACCGGATTGTTGAGGCGAGCCTCGGTTATTTTATCAATCCTCTGGTCAATGTCATGCTCGGGTTTTTGTTGCTGCGCGAACGCTTGCGCACCACGCAAAAGCTGGCGGTATTGCTCGCTGCGCTGGGTGTCGTCTGGCTGACTTGGCAAACCGGTGCACTGCCCTGGATTGCGCTGGTGCTGGCCGGTTCATTTGGCTGTTATGGCCTGTTGCGCAAAACTGCTGCTCTGGGCGCGCTGGAAGGCTTGTCGCTGGAAACCATGATGCTGGCTCCGTTGGCTCTGGTGGCCATGGTTTGGCTAACGGCCACCGGTTCAGCGGCTTGGCCGCAAGTCGGTTGGAGTCAGCAGGGCTTGCTGCTGTTGGCCGGGCCAATTACCGCCATTCCGCTGCTGCTATTCGCCGCTGGCGCACGCCGGATTCCGCTCTCCTTGCTCGGCATGTTGCAATACATCGGCCCAAGTTTGCAACTGGCAATTGGGGTCTGGCTGTTCCATGAGCCGTTTGGCCCGGCCCGCATGATCGGGTTTGTGATTATCTGGAGTGCGTTGGCAATTTACAGTCTGGAGAGCTTGTGGCATAACAAAGTGGCCACACCGGTGGATTAGCCACAATTTTGGCGTATCCTAGCGCTTGTTTTCGGATTCTCCGATTTATTTCTTTATACACTCACCCTCGCTATGGCCAATTACGTTTACACCATGAACCGGGTCGGCAAAATCGTGCCGCCCAAGCGTCAAATTCTGAAAGATATTTCCCTCTCGTTTTTCCCCGGTGCCAAAATCGGGGTGTTGGGTCTCAATGGTTCGGGCAAATCGACCCTGCTGAAAATCATGGCCGGTCTGGATACCGATATTCAGGGCGATGCCGTGCCCATGCCGGGCTTAAATATTGGCTATTTGCCGCAAGAACCCTTGCTCGACGCCGAGCAAACCGTGCGCCAGGCGGTTGAAGCCGGTTTGGGCGAAGCGTTTGAGGCGCAAGCCAAGCTCGATGCCGTGTATGCGGCGTATGCCGAGGAAGATGCCGATTTCGACGCGCTGGCCGCCGAACAGGCCCGGCTGGAAGCGATTTTGGCTGCTGCCGATGGCGGCAACCTGAATTTGCAAATGGAAATGGCCGCTGATGCACTGCGCCTGCCGCCGTGGGATGCTAAAATTGGCGTGCTGTCCGGTGGTGAAAAACGCCGGGTGGCGCTGTGCCGCTTGCTGCTGTCAAAACCAGACATGTTGCTGCTCGATGAGCCGACCAACCATTTGGATGCGGAATCGGTCGATTGGCTGGAGCAATTCCTGCATCGCTTCCCCGGCACTGTGGTGGCGATTACCCATGATCGTTACTTCCTCGATAACGCTGCCGAATGGATTTTGGAACTCGACCGGGGCCACGGCATTCCGTGGAAGGGCAATTACAGCTCATGGCTGGAACAAAAGGGCAATCGCTTAAAGCAAGAAGAATCGCAGGAAAGTTCACGCCAAAAAACCATGGCCAAGGAATTGGAATGGGTGCGGCAAAACCCGAAGGGGCGGCAAGCCAAGAGCAAGGCGCGTCTGGCCCGCTTTAACGAGATGTCGGAACACGAATACCAAAAACGGAACGAAACCCAGGAAATCTTCATTCCGGTGGCCGAGCGGCTGGGTAACGATGTGATCGAATTCAAAAACGTCTCGAAAGCCTTTGGTGATCGCTTGCTGATCGACAACCTGTCGTTCATCGTCCCACCGGGCGCGATTGTTGGCATCATCGGCCCGAACGGGGCCGGTAAATCGACGCTGTTTAAAATGATCACCGGCAAGGAAGGCCCGGATAGCGGTGAGGTAGTGCTGGGCAAGACGGCCAAGGTGTCGCTGGTCGATCAAACCCGCGACAATCTGGCCAACAACAAAACCGTGTTTGAAGACGTGTGTGGCGGGGCCGATACGATTACCGTCGGGCGGTTTGACATGCCAAGCCGGGCCTATCTGGGCCGGTTTAATTTTAAGGGCGCCGATCAACAAAAAATCGTTGGCAACCTCTCGGGCGGTGAGCGTGGCCGTTTGCATCTGGCCAAAACCCTGGCCATGGGCGGCAACGTGTTGCTGCTCGATGAACCGTCGAACGATTTGGACGTGGAAACGTTGCGGGCGCTGGAAGACGCCTTGCTCGAATTTGCCGGTAGCGTACTGGTCATTTCGCATGATCGCTGGTTCCTCGACCGGATTGCAACCCACATTCTGGCGTTTGAAGGTAATTCGCAGGTGACGTTCTTTGACGGCAACTATCAGGAATATGAAGCCGACAAGAAGAAGCGTTTGGGTGAAGAAGGGGCCAAGCCGAAGCGGATTCGGTACAAGCCGTTGACGGTGTAATATGTGCCACACCAAGGCTTGGTGCCTGGTGTGGTGCGGTTTTTTGTGGCGCATATCGGCTTTGCAACGCCCGCTTTACTTCAGGCCGCAACCGATGTAAAATTTCGCTCATTGGCGGTATCGGTGTAAGTAATCCACGCCCGGATCGTTTGCGAGAAATGCCGCCAACATCGTAAGCGCGCTGTTAAGCGCGCCAAACCCGGGCACCGAACCATTCCAATGGCCTCTCCGTGAGGCCATTTCCTTTTGTGCATGCCGATGGTTTGTATTTATCTCGATGAAAGTGGTGATTTGGGATGGTCGTTGGAGCAACCCCATAATCGGGGTGGTTCCAGCCGATTTCTGACGCTCGCAGCAGTGATCGTGCCACCCCACAAAACGCATTACATCACACGGGTCATACGCAACCTGTACAAGGCGCGCAACCGGCCCAAAAGCCATGAACTGAAGTCGCTTGAGTTGCGGCCACACGAGCGCGCCACATTTGCCCGCGAACTCGTTGCTATCCATACCCGGCATCCGGATATTCAGTTTACCGCCATCACGGTAGCGAAATCTGCCGTCAATCAAGCCTTCAGGAAGCATCCGAATGGTCTGTACAACTACATGACCAAGTTAATGTTGCTCGATAAAATGGGCCGTTATGATCAGGTCGATTTTATCCCGGATGCTCGTTCCGTCAAGATTGAATTAAAACATGCCTTTCACGACTATCTGCGCACCGCACTGGCAGAACAGGGCTTCGATACCAGCTTAACCACCACCCCACAAGAGAGCCGTGATCATTTTGAAATTCAATTTGCCGACATTCTGGCAGCACTGGTCTGGTCGCATTTTGAGTATGGCAATGAGCAAGTTTTGGCGCTGGAGGGGCATCTTCACCATAAAAAACTATTCTTTGGTGCAAGCTGCCCCGCTTAATCACCGCTTGCGCTATGTGACCCGCGCAATCGAATCGGCTGCGTCGCGGTAATCTTCATGGCAGCTTTGCATGAATCCCGCTTCGGCTTGCAGGTAGGTGCGCAAACGCTGAATGTCTAGTTCGATATTGTCTGGCGGGTTGTTGCTGGCGCTGGCCTTGTTCGGGGGGGGGCCAGTGCGGCCAAGCCGGATTTGATGGTGGCCATGGCTTGCGCGGCAAAGCCGCTGACCGCTATGCTGGCCTTGTTACGTGATCGAATCGAAAAAATCGTGGCGCGGATTGATATTGCATACGAGCAAAAAGTCCGCCTACCCAATGAAGCATTGCTGACCCCGCCCAAGCTGGACATGAAACCAGCATTTGCCGATTTCTTACAACTGCGGGAAATGTTGGCCGATGGGGGGGATAGGTGTTCCCATAGTTCGGGCAGCAAATACAGCATCAGCAAAGTGCTGGGGCTGTTTGTGCCGAAAGGCGGGGCAACTCAACCCACTGGTGGCATTACCGTCAACGTGTATGACAGCACGGTCCATGGCAACCTAACGACTGCCAATGACATCGCCAATAGCTTCAATAGCACGCCCGGCAAGACCAAACCGGATGATTAGCAGCCCCCTTCGCGCTGCTTTCTGCCAATAACGACTCAATTAAAAATATCAAGCAAGCGCGTGCGGGTTGGCTTGCGGTTATCGCCGTGGTTCACCGGTTAATCTGAAAAATCAACCGCTACACCCCTCAGGTCATAACGATTCCCAACCTGCTCCGCAATGTATTGCAGCTTTCCAAGTTGGCTTGGCGCGGTTTCACCCGGAAGGGGCCGCGTTTGCTTTTCATGCTCTGTCAACTTGGTAACACCATCACCGGTCTTCGTTAATATCGTCTTCATCAACCTCATTGGGATCGGTCAGAATAAATTTTCCGTTAGCATCAACATTACCGAGTGAAAGAGTGCTCGGTTCTTCAATTCCACTTTCGTCCATAAAAGTAAGCATCCGTTGATAATCATCTGCTACCTTTTGGAGGAATTCGGGCGAAACCGTTTCCGGAAGCCCAAAATCAGGCGGTTTTACAGTATGGCTCATGTTGTCCGCTCCACCGGTAAGTACAAATAATCACCTTTTTTAACGTACCGAAACCCAAATTTCTCGTAATAGCCCCGAACGGTTTCATTGATCGGTTGCACCAAGCGTATTTCCTGCGCATTAAGGGCACTCGCATAAACCCGGATGGCAGCAAACACAATCGGAAACACCCTGAGTTTTCGCGCCCCTGGCGCACCCTCCAGAAAATCCAGGCGCAATCCTGCGCCGTGGTAAGTTGGCCTTCCGAGCGATAGACTCATTAGCGAATTATCGCAGTTGCACGCCTGCCCGCTAAGTGGCTTGGTAGCCGATTGCTACGCCATGTTGTTATGCCTTACCATTTGCCCAAAAAAAACGCCCAGCAAAGCCGGGCGCAGTGGTAAGCGATTGCGCCGCAATTCCAGCGCATGTTGCTTTAAATCGATCAGTGAATGATCGGGCTATCCGTCTGTGGGTAGCCGCCAGCAACTTCAGTAACTTCCAATACGGTCATTTCTTGCATCGTCATTCTCCATTCAGGTGGGTAGGTGGATTGGTGTTGCGATGGGGAAAGTATGCCCGAGCGGGCTGGGTCAGTCAATGCGGTTGGCATACGCATTTTTGCAAACACTGCTTGAAATTTTGCAAGCCAATGCAATGGCAGGCCAAATGCGCCCGCCTATGCTTTTTATGCCATTAATGCCAGTTAGGCCGGTTCTGCCGCCAGCCCAAGCAAACCGGCCACATCGTACAGATGCGCCAAGCTTTTCAGGCTGTCCGGCAAATTGTTCAGTTGCAGTTGCGTGCCGCGTTCCTGTGCGGCGCGCTGCCATGCCAGCAACATCGCCACCGCTGCCGAATCGGCGTGCTGGGTGGCGGCGAAATCAAAGCTGGTTTGCCCCGCCGCAATCGCGGTCAAGCCGGTTTGCAGTACCGTATGGGCGTTGGCCGTGGTGAGGGTAGGCGGGGCAGTAAACATCAGAGTTCTCAGTACCAAATTACGAGGCTTTGCCCGCTTGTGAGTTGGCGGCTTTTTCGGCCAGTTTTTTGTTGCGCTCGTGCAGGCTCTTGATCAGGCCATCCATGCCACCCTTGGAAATTTCGGTGGTAAAGTTGCCCTTGTAGGTTTCTACCAGCCAGGCACCCAAGATGTTGATGTCATAAATCTTCCAGCCCTTGTCGCTCTTTTCGACGCGGTAGTTCAGTTGCACCGGCTCGCCCCGGCCTTGAATGATTTCGGAACGGACTTCGACTTCGGTATCAGTCGGGTCAGCCCGCAGTGGCTTGAAGACCAGCTTCTGGTTCTTGACTTGGGATAGGGCACCGGCATAGCTATAGATCAGCAAATCGCGAAATTCATTGGTCAATTGCTTTTTTTGCTCAGCGCTGGCTTCACGCCAGTGTGGCCCGGCGGCGAGCGAGGTCATGCGCTGAAAGTTGACGTGCGGCAGTATCTTGGTATCGACCAGTTCGACCACCTTTTTCAGGTTGCCGTTCTGAAGTTCTTTGTCGGCCTTGACCGCATCAATCACTTCCATGCTGACGCGCTTGACCAGCGCATCCGGGGCTTCCTGGGAAAACGCCGAACTCAATGGCAAGAATGCAGCCACGCCAAGTAAAAACTGAAATAACTTTTTCATACGATTTCTCACAATGGTTAAACACGGATCACTGCTGCTTTGCCGCGCCAGAAGGCAAAACCTGACACTTTATTTATCTTGCCCGGGGCGCGTGCTAACCGAATTAGACTATTGTTCACCCGTTTGCGCTGAAACTACCGCTTTAGTCGCCTTTTCCGCTACTGCCGGTACTGGCTTTTGCACCGTGTCACTGGCTGGTTTAAGCAAAGCAGGCGAAGTTGCCGGATTTTGGTCAAACTTGAACTGGCCAGAGCTAACCGGTGCTGCCGGTGCAACTGCGGGCACGGCCACCGTTTCTGCTGTTACAGGGGCCGCTGTGGTTTCTGCTGCTGCCACGCTTGGTGCTGCCTCGGTAGCCGGGGTTGGCTCGCTGGCATCGGTTGCAATCACCTGCGCAGTGGTCGGCACAGCGGCAGGAGCATCAATCTGGCTAGTTTTGCGCGGCACTTCGCCGTCATAAACCTTGCTTTCTCGCCGCTGCAGGAACGCATCGCGGATGAAGGAATAGCGATCCAGTGCCGCATCTTCGACCAAATTACCGGCTTCCAGTGCCGCAGCACGCAAATCAACCACCCGCACTACGGAACCGGCGGCAAGCGTGCTCGAAGGATCAACATAGCTCCATGGATCACCCGCCAAATCGACCGGCAGGGCGACAGTATCGCGCAAGGTGGAGGGGCCAAACAACGGCAGCACCACATATGGCCCGGGGCCGAAGCCCCATTTGCCGAGGGTTTGACCAAAATCTTCCTTGTGCTTGGGCAAACCGGCTTCAGAGCCAATATCGAGCAAGCCGCCCAGCCCGAGCGTGGAATTGAGCGCGACCCGCATCATGTCGGTCAAACCATCTTCCACCTTACCTTGCAGGAAATTATTGACCGAAGTCCAGACATCGGCCAAATTGCCAAAGAAGTTGCCCACCCCGGTTTGCACGAAGGACGGCAATACGTTGGCGTAGACGGTGGCAGCCGGTTTCAGGGCCACGCTATCGACTCCGTCATTAAAGCTGAACATGGCGCGATTAAAGCTTTCCAATGGATCGGATGGATGTGGCTGGCCCGTGGTAGCGCAACCGGATAAACCGGCCAGCGCGGCCACCATCAGGGTCGATCCGACCCACCGTTTCATCAAATTCGACAGGGTTTTCATTTGGAGTCCTCCTTACCGTCTGCAGCTTTGCTGTAGAGAAATTGACTGATTAAATTTTCCAGCACTACAGCCGATTGCGTCAACTTGATTTGATCACCACTTGCCAGATTTTTTTCATCGCCACCCGCTTCGATGCCGATATATTGCTCACCCAACAAGCCCGAAGTTAAAATTTTGGCCGAACTGTCTTTAGGAAACTGATAGCGCGACTCTAGGTTCAAGGTTACCACGGCTTTGAAACGTTTGTCGTCAAATGTGATCGATGCCACCCGCCCCACGACCACGCCCGCACTTTTTACCGGAGCCTGCGGTTTTAAGCCGCCAATGTTGTCAAACTTGGTGGTGACAGCATAGGTTTTGGCAAAGCTCATGGAACTCATATTGCCCGCTTTCAATGCCAAAAACACTAGTGCCAATGCGCCTAGCAATACAAACAACCCCACCCACACATCCAACGATTTTCGTTGCATAAAATCCACCTTATATTGGTAATTATCTTGTTGCTTTTTGATTATTAATTGCTTGCTAATTACTTGGAAAACATTAATGCCGTCAACAAAAAGTCAAGCCACAGCACCAGTAACGAAGCGATAACCACGGTGCGGGTAGTGGCGCGTGCCACACCTTCCGGGGTTGGCTTGGCTTCATAGCCCTGGTACAGCGCGACGAAAGTGACGGCCAGACCAAACACGATGCTTTTAATGACGCCATTGGCAACATCGTTCCAGACATCGACCCCGCCTTGCATTTGCGACCAAAATGCGCCTTCATCGACCCCAATCAAATGCACGCCGACAATATAGCCGCCCAAGATCCCGACTGCGCTGAAAATCGCGGCCAGAATCGGCATGGCGATGACACCGGCCCAAAAGCGCGGTGCCAGCACCCGTTGTACCGGGTTGACCGCCATCATTTCCATGGCGGCCAATTGTTCTCCGGCTTTCATCAAGCCAATTTCGGCGGTGAGCGAGGTGCCAGCCCGACCGGCAAACAGCAGCGCGGTAACGACCGGCCCCAATTCACGGGTGAGCGACAGGGCGACCAACAAACCAAGCGCCTGCTCCGAGCCGTAGCGGTTCAGTGTGTAATACCCTTGCAAGCCGAGTACGAAGCCGACAAACAGGCCGGACACGGCAATGATCACCAGCGAGTAGTTGCCGATGAAGTGGATTTGATCGGTAATCAGGCGCGGTCTGCGCCACAAACCGGGCGACGCGCGCAGCAAGGCGAGCAGGCTGGCACAAGCATAGCCAAGGCTGGCCAATTGATCGAGCACCAGAGCGCCCAAGCGGCTTAACCATTGCGTCATGCTTGCTCCCCGCTTGCGCCATCGCGCGCAAAGCCCAGATCACTGGCCAAACTGCCGCCCGGATAGTGGAACGGCACCGGGCCATCGGCTTGGGCATGGACAAATTGCCGCACATATGGGTCGTCGGAGGCACGCATTTGTTGCGGGGTGCCATGCGCCACAATCTTGCCTTTGGATAAAAAGTAGACGTAATCGGCGATCAAGAATGATTCCTGCACGTCGTGCGAGACCAAAATCGAGGTTGAACCAAGTGCATCGTTCAGTTTGCGCACCAGGTTGGCGGTGACACCCATTGAAATCGGGTCAAGTCCGGCAAACGGTTCATCGTACATCAGTAGTGGCGGATCGAGTGCAATGGCCCGTGCCAGCGCTACGCGGCGCGCCATACCGCCGGAAATTTCTGCCGGTTTGAGTTGTGCTGCATTGCGCAGGCCCACGGCATGCAATTTCATTAACACCAAATCGCGCAGCAGGGGAAACGGTAATTGCGTGTGTTCGCGCAGCGGGAAGGCGACGTTGTCGAACACGGTTAAATCGGTAAACAGTGCGCCATGCTGGAACAGCATGCCCATTTTGCGGCGTAACTGGTACAGCTCGGCACTGGCCAGCTTATGCACCACTTGGCCCTCGACCATAACCTGACCCTGTTGCGGCTGCAACTGGCCGCCAATCAGGCGCAAAATGGTGGTTTTGCCAGAGCCAGACCCGCCCATGACCGCCACCACTTTGCCGCGAGGGAAGCGCATGTTCAGGCCAGAGAGGATGGTACGCGCCCCATAGCCAAATTGTAAATCACGGATTTCGACAAGATCAGTCACAAAAAAGGCAATAAAAATTTAGAATGGCATATTGTAGCGCAGCATCGGGCTTTTTGCTGGAACTGTTCGTCTAAACCAGCGCCGGTTAGGCGCGGATAGCGGCAAATTTGCTGCACTGCGGCATGTGGCGCTGGCATGCCGCAGTGGCATAGCGCAGTACCTGACCCGGTAATGACCGCAATGGTGGACTTTAGTTCACGCCATGTGCTTGCAAAAAGCGCTGCCGCTCACCTTCCGCTTCGATTTGCTGCGCCACCAGCCGATAAAATTGGTGCAAGTCAGTGGTTTTGCCTGCGGCCCGTTTGCAGACGATTTTGGCAATCGGGCCGATGAGGGCGGTGAGTTTTTGCTCGGCTTGTGCCACTTCGGCGTCGGTCAACACCGGCCCGGCCGCTGGGGCCGGGCTAGCCTCTGCCACCTCGGGCTGCGGGCTGATGCTGGCACCGGGGCGGGACAGGATTAGGCTACCGCTTTGGCTGGCAGCCAGTTTTTTCTTGAGTTGCTCTACACCACTGCTAAATGCATTGCGTCCGCGTTCGGTTGGGATATGTTGCAGCAGGCTGGAACACAGTTCATCGAGTGATTCAGCCTTGGCGCTGGTCTTTTTCAAAAACACCCGCGCCATCGGACCAATTTGCGATGACAGCATCGATTCGAGTTCCGGGGCCACCTCGCTGGCCCAGCCAACCAGACCGGACAGGCTGCCGCCCTCGCTGCCAACCGGTGGTGCCGCACTATCGAGTGGATTGACCGGGCCGATTGGGCCAAGTGGTGTGGATGCGGGGGCTGCCACGGCATTGGATGGCGCGGGCGCGGCTGCTACCGGCGATGGGCCTCTGGCTGCCGCCAGTTGCGCTGCGGCTTGTCCCGCTGGCTGTCCCACCATTTGTCCTCTGGCTGTCGGCGGTGGTGCCGAGAGCAGCGTTTCCATTGCCGCCGGGTGGGCCAAGACGGTGCCATCCTCGCTGGCGGCCACTGGCTCTTTGCGCGCAACTTGCTGCAATGCATCGAGAAACGCCCGGGCGCTGGCATAGCGCTGTTCCGGTTGCTTGGCCATGGCACAGGCCAGCACTTCGTCGTATTGGCGTCCGAGTTGCGGCAGGCGCTGTGAAGCAGGCAGTGCTTCTTCCTGGGTGATTCTGTGCATCAATTCAAACGAATTGCCATCAAACGGCCTAACCCCGGTCAGCATTTGGTACAGCAATACCGCGCAAGAAAATATATCGGCCCGGCCATCAACCACTTCACCGCGAAATTGTTCGGGTGACATATAGCAGGGCGTGCCAACCATTGCGCCAACCTGAGTCAGAGTGGAGGCGTTGATGCGGGCAATGCCAAAATCGGTCAGTTTGAGTTGCCCGCCTTGCCCGATCAAGATATTGTCCGGCTTGATATCGCGATGCACCACACCGCGCGCATGCGCATAATCGAGCGCGCCCAGCAATTGCGTCATCCATTGCATCACCATCGCCCGTGGATAGCGCCGTTCACCGGCCAATAGGGTAGACAGGGCAGTACTCTGCACATATTCCATGGCGATGTAGGCTTGCTCCTCGGATTCGCCATACTCATACACCGCCACAATATTGGGATGGGTTAGGCGTCCGGCAGCCTGCGCTTCGTTTTTGAAGCGCGCGATCAGGCCCAGTTCCGGGTGGTCGCGCAGCAAATCCTTGTGGATTGTTTTCAGGGCCACCAACCGCTGGATATGCGGATCAAAGCCCTGATACACCACGCCCATCGCGCCCTTGCCCAGTACCGCATCAATCCGGTATTTGCCGAGATTTTTCAACATGATCAATCAACCCTGTGCATGGTTCAACCTTCTTCCAGCATCTTCAGGGCACTGGCCAAACTGGTACGCATCCGGCCAAACGATTGGGTCAGGGTAGAGACTTCATCGCTGCCCTTGGCATCAAACTCTTCCACCGAAAAATTACCCATGCTGACCTGATCGGCCAGTTTCGACAGGCGCGCAATCCGGCGCGTCACCGAAAAATACACCATCACATTCAGCGCCACAAACAGAAAGGCAAACACCCCGAGCAGCGATAGCATGAAGGTTTTGAAAATGGTTTGCGCGCGTTGCAGCGGTACATCCATCGGCACCGAAATAATTTGCGCGCCGACCACTTCCATAAACTTCCAGCCAAAGCCATTATTGCTGCCATAGCGGTCAATCATGGTTTTCGGGGCCGCAGCGGGCACGCTGTGGCAGGTCAGGCAGGCCGGATCTTTGATTTGGAACGGGCGGGCGATATACAAAATCCGCCCCAGTTGGGAATCGCGCTCGCCGACAAACTCGGTTGGTTTGGCTTGGCTGCGCAACTGGTTGACTACATCGGCTTCCCAGTCCAGCGTGCGGTTGCGCGGATTGGTCGGGTTCAACACTGCTTCGCGATAACTGAAGGATGGGAATTTTTTCAGCAAGGTGCCCATCGCTTCCACCGCCGAGAATGACGGCACCGATTCTGGCACAAACTCATATTTTAATTGGGTTTGCAACAGCGGCAGCACGTGTTTTGAGGTGTAGGAACGGGTAGCGAGTGCCGACTCCATCAACAGCCGCGCAGTTTGTAGCGTTTCTTCGCGCGCACTTTGCTTGAGCAAATAATCGGCCACATAGCCAGCGGCGGCAAAGCCGACCAAAAAGATCGAAATAAACACCAGATTAAACTTGGCGGCAAGGGACATTTTCATGACGCGATCTTTCTTGTAGTGAGCAGGGTGGCAGGCAAAATGGTGAGCAAGGCGGCAATCATTTGGGCAAGCAATTAATAGAG
>JACCDS011447470.1_pt1 | contig 14309 bp, 13 predicted proteins | sample 7446441 | NCBI WGS metagenome assembly JACCDS01 (sample SAMN15323445, study PRJNA562643) | freshwater metagenome | isolation source: river surface water | place: USA:Blue River Watershed | collected 2017-08-17 | reverse complement strand
GTTGGCTTACATAACCACTCAATCCAATTACATTTTTAATTTTTTGAGGTTCAGAAAGTGCCACTCCATAACTTAAAATCGCACCTTGGCTAAAACCAATTAACGTAATTTTTTTAGCATCAATAGGATAGTTTTCTATTAGTTCGTCAATGAAAGTGCCAATTAAATCTCTTGATACTTTGGCTTGTTCGTGGTCGGAGAATTTGTTTTCGTCAGCGTCAAAGTTGATGGCGTACCAAGCATAACTTCCGTATTGTAAGTCATACGGAGCGCGTGCCGAAATGATATAATACTCTTCAGGAAGTTCAGAGGCGAATGAGAATAAATCAGCTTCGTTGCTGCCATACCCATGTAATAAAAGTAAAAGCGGATTACTTTCTTTTTTTATTTTGGGTTCTTTGATGAGGTATTCTAAAGATAAATTCATGGTGTTACGAGATATTAGACAACCATTTTTGGAAATACGTTCCTAACAGCGGCATCGGTTTCGTTTCACCTTTAATCGCTGTAAATATTCCATAACCCCATAAAACCGAAATGAAAATCCACATCGGAAAGGAAATCAATAAACTGTCAAAATTACTGATGATTAAGCCTAAAGAAATAAAGGTTAAAGTGAGACCTAAACCTTGACGAATGTGAAAGGTGGCGAAGGGATTTTTAGTTTCGGCATTCATAGACATGGCAATGAATACGCCAATTCCTAAAATATAACTGGTAATAGCGGTTGCTTTCCCTGCTTCAATTGTTTCTTTGTTCATGATTTATTGATTTAGAATCAATTGGTTTTGATTCACAATTCCGTACACTTTCCCTTTTTGTTCCGTACCAATAAAAGCAGAGTTTTTGGATTTTGAGTGGATTGAATCTGCGGTAAAAGTGCTTTTCCCTTCTGGGTTGAATAAGCTTAAATTCGCTTTAGTACCTTCAGTGATTGTAGGACTTTCTATCCCAAATGTAGTTCTACCCGCAGTTAGTTTTTCGATTACCGTTTCGACAGGCAATACAGTAATTAAAGCGCCAAATGCACTTTCTAGGCCAATCGTGCCGCTTTTTGCGGTATCAAAATCCATTTTTTTATGTTCAATATCAATAGGGTTGTGATCTGAAGTAATCATGTCAATCGTTCCGTTTTTGACTCCTTCAATTAAAGCGAGTCGGTCGGTTTCCGTTCGTAAAGGCGGAGTTACTTTGCAGCGAGTGTCAAATTCTTCTAATTTCTCATCGGTCAAAACTAGATGATGTATGGCTACAGAACAGCTAACTTGCAATCCTTTGGCTTTGGCTTCTTGAATTAAAGCTACTGATTTTGCGGTTGAAATGGTTGGGATATGTAATTTTCCACCAGTATATTCTAGTAAAAATAGGTTTCTGGCTACTTGTAATTCTTCGGCTAAATTCGGAATTCCTTTTAGTCCTAATCGTGTTGAAACAATTCCTTCGTTAGCCACACCATTTCCTTTAATTTTTTCATCTTGTGAAAATGCAATGACTAAGCCGTCAAAATCTTGAACGTACTGCAAAGCAATTTTTAGCAAATTAGCATTGTCTAAACTTCGATTGTAATCTCCAAAAGCAACTGCTCCTGCATTTTTCATGTCGAATAACTCAGCCATGTCTTTTCCTTCACTTCCTTTGGTTAAGGCACCAATTGGGAACAATTCGGTTGCTGCTCCAATGGCTTTGCTTTTTACAAAAAGTATTTGCGATTGATTATCGATAACAGGGAAGGAGTTGGGTTGTAACGCAATTCCGGTGAATCCACTTTGGGCTGCTACTTGTAATCCGTTTCCAATTGTTTCTCTGTCTTCGAAACCAGGTTCGCCTAAAGAAACACTGCTGTCAAACCAACCCTGTGAAACATGTAAATTTTCACGATTGATTTCTTCAAAATTTTCTGGATTAGGGAGTGCTATTCCTATTTTGGCAATACAACCATCAGCAATTAAAATATCTACGGTCTTATCATGGAAAGGACTTTTTGAGTCGATAATTTTTGCGTTTCGGAGGATTGCTTTCATGTTTTTCTTTGATTTTTTATTGTGTAAAATCGAATATTTATTTTATTCTAAACCAGTGTTTTAATGGTTTTTATTTAAAGTTATAATTTGATTTAAATTATAACGCATTTTATTAATTTTAAAAAGATTAAATTGTATTCAAATTTACTTCATGAATCGTATAATTGCCATTTCTGTTACTAGAAATAACAGTGCAAATATAAGAAACCATTTCCATATCTGGCTATCGTTATTTTCGGATTGTATGTGATTGAAAAGAGTAGCTACGGAGTCTATTTGGACACTATTAGAAAGTAGTTTTTCATTATTTTGAAACAAGTCACTTTCGCTTCGATTATAATTGAAACTGATATTTTGTATCCATTTTTTGTTATTGAAAATACTAAAATTTCCAGCTTGTTTTGGATATTCGCCAAAATCCATTTTGACTTTAGTACTCAAAATCTGTTGTATTGGGATGAATTGTTCATTCTCATTTTTGATAGTTAGTACCCCTTCTTCAACAATAGTAGTTTTGACAAAAAAGGAATCGGTATTTCCAATGGTCAAAGCATCTATGTCATTCATTTGATGGCTTTGTGCCAATTGGTAGAATACAGGTACTATTAAAGGCGATTGTTGAAAGTTCGAATTTTCTCGATTTAATGGTGCAGAGAAAATAGATAGCGTTCCAGCTCCATTGTTTGAAGAAATTAAAAACGGACTTTCGTCTTGGTATGATAAAATTGCAGGGCTTGTACTTGTAATGGTAAACGAAGTTTTGGTTTTTGGATACTGAAAATTTGAAATTTGATTTTCAAAAACATTCTTGAAAATAGGATGATTGAAATGAATTGTAGTGATCAATTTCTCATTGGTACTGAGAGATTGAAAAACCACATTACCCAATTTTTGAGCGATTGTATTCAAATTGGAAATATTTCCTTTGGCAGCAGGAATCAGAATTAGATTGCCGCCTTTGTTTACAAAAGATTGTAAAGTGGTTTGAAGTGCTTGCGGAATTTCTTCCACTTCGTTCAAAATAATCGCATCCTGTGCTTCCAGTTGGTTGTAATCTAATTGAGCTAAGGTGCTGTTGTAGTAATCAAATTCGTCACTAGTGTAAATTCGCGCCAAGAAATTGCTTTTAGCAGCTTCGCCAATGCTTATACAATTGCTTTTTTTTCTTTCTGAAATACTGAAATAAAATGTGTTGTCAAAAGTTAATCCATTATCAGTTAGCGAAACGTATCCGTGAAAGGCTTTTTTGGGAATGGTAAACGGAATCACTTGTTTTTGTTTTTTTAAAGTAAACCGGGTTTTAGCAACCAGCTTTTCATCATTGTATAAGCCCATCGAAATAGGCTGGGTGTTTTCGCCATAACTGCTAATTTGAACACCTAATTCATAAAAGTTATCGAGTGTCTGACGAATAAAAACACTATCAATAGATACATTATTTTGTTGTTCCGCATTGGGAATAATGAAAGAAAAATTTTCAGAAGAAGCATTTGTTTTAAGCTGTTTCGACTCTAAGCCAATTGCGTCGGTAATTACTACAATTTCTTTTACATACGGAGATGGATGTGCTTTGATTTGGTTTAAAATCGGATCCAATTGAAAAGGGGTTGCACTGTATTCTAAATTCTGAAGTTCTTTTTGAATGGATTGAATGTCGGTGTTCCAAAAAGCTTCGGTATTGGTTAACAAAGAAAAACGAAGACTTTCGGGTGTTACTTCTAATAATTCCTGAATGGCACGTTGCAAAAGAGCTCCTTTCTTGCCCTTGGCTTGCATGCTGTACGAATTATCAAGAACGATATAAATATCTTTTTGAGTAGGGGACTCATCTTTGGAGGTAAAAAAAGGTTGGGCAAAAGCCAAAATTAAAGCGGTTACCAAAAGCAATCGTGTGGCAAGTAATAACCATTTTTTGATTTTAGAACTTTTCCGACTTTGGATGGTGAGTGCTTTTAAGAAGCGGACGTTAGTGAAATATTCTTTTTTGAAGCGTCGCAATTGAAACAAATGAACCAAAATTGGTACTGCCAGAAGAAAAAGAAAGTATAAAATTTCGGGATGTTTGAATTGCATTACTCTTGGTGTTGTATTAAAAACGCATTAGCCAAAAATACAAATTTGAAATGAGTTGAGCCGTTTGAAAGTATACAATTTAATGACTTACTATTTCGATTTATTGTGTATTTTAGCTTTTTAATCCCGTCACAAAATGAAAAATACACTTACTCTTCTATTAGTTTTGCTAGTTTCTTTGGCACAAGCCCAAACAAAAAAGTACCCTTTGTTAATTGGTACCTATACTAATACTTGTGATAGCAAAGGAATTTATGTTTATGATTTTGATACTAATACTGGGGATTTCGTATTTAAAAATGCTACCGAAAAAGTGATTAATCCTAGTTATTTGACACTTTCTAAAGACCAAAAAATAGTGTATGCTGTCAATGAAAATGGCAGCGAAAGCAACGTGAGTTCGTTTCAGTTTAACTCAGCAAGTGGTGAGCTAACAAGCTTGAATCAACAAAAAGCACAAGGAGCCGATCCTTGTTATATAATCAATGATGATAAAAATGTAATTGTTGCCAATTATTCAGGTGGAAATATTGCTGTTTTTGGTAAAAACTCCAATGGCAGTTTGACCGCGATCAAGCAAGTGGTGCAGCATAAAGGGAAAGGTATTCATTCGCGTCAAGAAGGTCCACATGTTCACATGGTCTATTTTTCACCAGATAAAAAATATGTTTTGAGTAACGATTTAGGAACGGATGCGGTGTCTATTTATGAATACCGTCCTAATGCAGGAACTGAAGTTTTGAAATTAAAAACTACGGTTGCCGTTCCATCAGGAAGTGGCCCAAGGCATTTAACGTTTAGTAAAGATGGCAAATATGTGTATTTGTTGCAAGAGTTAAACGGTGCTTTATCGGTTTTTAATTTTGCCAATGGTCATTTACACAAAATCCAAGAAACCACAATTTTAGCCACAGATTTTAAAGGTAGTTTTACCGGAGCGGACATTCATATTTCGCCTGACGGAAAATTTTTATATGCTTCGAATAGAGGAGATGCTAATACCATTTCTATTTTTAAAATCCTGAAAAATGGTCAATTGGTTTCACAATCAGTAGTTTCTTCTTTAGGGAAAGGTCCTCGTAATTTTGCTATTGACCCAACTGGTAAGTTTCTTTTAGTAGCACACCAATACTCTAATGAAGTCGTTGTTTTTAAAAGAGATGCTGTTTCAGGAGCTATAACAGATACGGGTAAGCGCATTGCGTTATGTTCTCCGGTCTGCTTGGTATTTGGGAAATAATATTAGATTTACGAAATACGATTTATTAAGAGCGTAAATAAGAGACTCTTATTTTTTCTTCTTCTTTTGAGCTCTAGTTTTCAGCATATTTCGATTAACCGAACCATGTGTTTTCTTTTTAGTTTTTGAAGGTCCACCCAAGTTGACTTTGGTATTCTTTTTGGCTTTGTCATGAAAAGCACCATCGCCTTCCAATTTTACTTTTTTCATCAAAAACTTTACGGGTTGACGGTCTTTTTCAGGACCAATCAACTTAATAGAAATTTCAACTTCTTCTGGGAAAGGAGTGATCTCAAGTTCTTTATTCATTAAGACTTCTACTTCCACAAACGATTCTTCTTCGCGAGGAGTAACAAAGCTAATGGAAGTACCTTCTGCATCAGCACGACCGGTACGGCCGATACGGTGCATGTATAATTCGGGTAATTCAGGCATTTCAAAGTTGATAACATGGGTAATATTGGAAATATCCAAACCTCTCGCCATAATATCAGTGGTGATTAAACCACGTAAATTACCTTCTTGAAATTCTGCCATCGTACTCAAACGATAGTTTTGTGATTTGTTAGAGTGAATTACACCAAATTGTCCTTCAAAATCTTCTTCAATGCTTTCAAAAAGTAAATCCGATATTTTTTTATTGTTTACAAAGACCAAAACCCTACTCATACTTTCATCCGTAGTCAACAAATGTTTTAATAAATTGACTTTGGTGTTGAAATTGGGAACTTGATAGGTGATTTGTGTAATTTTTTCTAAGGGAGTTCCTGAAGCCGAAAGCGTTACTTCTTCTGGATAATCAAAAAAGTCATTCAAAACAGCATCTACTTCCTCAGTCATGGTCGCCGAAAATAGAATATTTTGACGTTTGGTTTTCATCATGGCCAACAAAGCAGTCAATTGGGTTCTGAAACCTAAATTCAGCATTTCGTCAAATTCGTCAATGACTAATTTTTGCGTTTCGTCAAAACGAACTACCGCATCAAGTGCTAAATCCATTGTTCGGCCAGGTGTTCCAACTAAAATATCGACACCTTCGTAAACGGCTTTTTTCTGTGTATTAATGTTTACACCTCCGTAAATTCCAAGGGTGTTGACCGACATATATTTGGTCAATTTTTCTACTTCTTCCACTACTTGAACAACTAGTTCTCGGGTTGGAACTAAAATCACGATTTTGGGTGTATTGGTAGGCGTGAATTTGTACAATTTTAACAACGGCAATAAATAAGCAAAGGTTTTACCTGTTCCTGTTTGTGCAATACCCATCATATCACGTCCCGACATAATTACAGAAAATGATTTTTCCTGAATGGGTGTAGGCGTCGTAAAGCCTAATTCGTCAATGGCTTTTTGTACGGATTTAGGAAGATTGAATTGCTCAAAAGTGCTCATAAATTGCTATTTTGTGCAAAGGTACATTAAAAAGGGGGATTTTTGGTGTTTAAGTTTTTGGGATTGGAATTAGAACAAATCAGAATGTGTTCCTGTTCTAACTAAATAAATTTCGTTTATTTCATCATCTTGTGACCAAATTAGTAACCAATCAGGTTTTATATGACATTCCCAATGTTTGCTATAATCGCCATTTAAAATATGAGGTTTGTATTTAAATGGAAGTTTGCCTTTCTCTTCAAGAGTTTCAATGACTTTTTTTAATTTTGTAAAATCATAATTTCTCTTTTGGCAAAGCTTAATATCTTTTTTAAATTTATTAGAATAAATTAAGCTATACATTTAGATACCTAATTTATTAAATAAATCGGAGGAATTTTTGGCATATTTTAGCCCTATTTTATTTTCTACCTCATACATAGCTTTTACAGTTTCTAAATTAGGGGTTTGAATTACTTCCACACCCTTTTTTTCTTCTGTGAAAAAACGCACCATAGAGAGTAAAGTTTTACCTGCCTTACTCTTTTCGTTGATTTTTAAGGTTATTGTTGTCATAATTGATTGATTTATGAGTTACAAATATACAAAAAACGGCAACATAATTCAGGAATAATTTTTAGGATAAGAACGGTAGTAACTTGTTTCTGAATTTGTTAAAATTGATTAAAGATAACCCGTTGGGTGTAATTATTAAAAACGTCAGTTCGAGTGTTTTTTGTGTAGTAAAACGGAACAAAAAATGTATCGAGAACCGTTTTTAATTAAATTTTTCTTGTTCTCGATACAATTTTCTGTCGAAAATCATTCGAACTGACAAAAAATTATCATCAAAAACTATTACACCCAACAGGTTAAAGATAATTTTTTTATCGGATTTATCTTATTTTAATACATCAATTTTGATACGATAGTTTCCACTTACTGGTATGACTTTAGTTCCGTTTAAAAATGTAGCATTAAAGTTGCCTTCTATAATATATTGTTTAGCCTCAGCGTCTTCGGATACTTGTTGAACTTTTGTAATATTATGTGTTCTAGTTGTATTAGGTTTGATATCCAAATATTTTTTTGAAATCTTATCTTCAAAAACAATGCTAAAATCATTGTTTTTATTACAAACACTAGAGGCATAAATACCTTCAGTTGTCAAATAATAAAGACTATTAGTGTCTGTTATTCTAGTGTTTGTAATTATATTTTTTGTTGTATTAGAAAAATCAATTAAATTTTCAAAATGGACGAAATTACACTCAATAAAAGTTGTAGAATTTTCTACTTGCCCTACAAATTGTAAAAATAAGTCTCCATTATTGGAACAATTATCTGCTCCGCCAAATCCAGTTCCCCATAAACTAATTTCATTAAATTCGGTGCCATTCACATTAATTTTTAAAAACAAGTTATCTGAATCGTTATTATTATCCTCCGAACTACAACCAGAAAATATAATTGAAATTAATCCAAATAAAAAAGTAATTTTTTTCATGTTATTGAATTTAAAAAACCGCCTTTAGGCGGTTTTTATGTTTGTTTAAAATTTATATCCTACAGATAATTGAATGACACTATTTTTTTGTGAAACACCATCAGCATCTTTCAAAATATTAGATAATCCTAAATTGTATCTAGCGTCAACTATAATGTTTTCAGTCACATTATAACCAGCACCTAAATTAAGTCCAAAATCAAGTGTATTAAATCCATCTTTTACATCTAAACTTTCATTTGAATCTTTTAGTTTAGCACTCATTAAGAATCCAATTTGAGGCCCAGCTAAAACTGAGAACTTTTCATTCAAATTGTACTTAGCTAATAATGGAATATTGATGTAATTCAATTTAGTTGCAATGTCTTCATATTTTGAACCTTGCATAGAGAATACTAATTCGGGTTGGAAGGCAAATTTATCTGAAAGGGTAATTTCTGCAAAACCTCCTAAGTTAGCACCAAAAAGAGCTTTGTTATCTTCGACATCTCCAGAAACATTTGCAATATTTAATCCTAATTTTGCTCCAAATTTAACATCTTGAGCGTTAACAAATCCTGTAGCTAATAAAATAGCTGATACTAATAATTTTTTCATTTTTAAATTATATGGGGTTAATAATGAACAAAATTAAAATAGGCAATTAAACTTATTTGTAGTAATTTCTTAACGTTGCCATTTCAATGGTAACCGATGAATTAAGAAAGTATTTTGAATTTTAAAAGTATAGTGGTACCCTTATTCATTTCGGATGAGATTACAATACTTTCTATATTGCTTTGAAATAAATCAAAGCGTTCCTGTACTAGCTTAATACCTTTGGAATCATGGATATTAATTAGTTTAGATTTATCAAATCCATGACCATTATCTATTATTAAACAATTTAATTCGTTATTAATTATTAAAAATTGAATGGTTAATTTTGAGTCCTTTGAATCGGAATCAAACGCATGTACAAAAACATTTTCCACAAAAGGCTGAATGAGCATTGGTGGAATTTCGATTTTATGTATGTCAATTGATTTTTTAACTTTAAGGCTAAATTCTATACCATAAGGAAAACGCATTCGTTCAATATTTACATACGTTTCTAAATATTGAATTTCATCCGCTAACTTTATTAATTGTTTTGATGAATTATTTAACGTTTGTCTGATTAACTTAGAAAATACTCCCATATACATAAGTGCATCATCAGTTTTGTTGTCTATGATGAAGTTTTGTATAGAATTCATCGCATTAAAAATGAAATGGGGATTCATTTGACTTCGCAAAGCCTCCATCTTGGTTTCGGCTAATCGTTTGTTGAAGTTGTTTTGAATTTGAGATTTTTGTTGGATTTGTTGGATTCTTCTTCTGATTATAATATAAACCATAATAATTAAAAGTACAAGAACAGAAAAAATAAAAACTGTTGTTTTCCAGAATGGAGGTGTAATTTCAATTTGAATTGTTTTGGGTTCAAGTTTTTCACTTGTCCCCATGTTTTTACCTTCAATGATAATTGTATAGATTCCATTTGTCAATCCTCTTAAATTGATTTTGTCAAATGATTCAAAATTACTCCAACGATTGTCTAGACCATCAATTTTATATCGATATACATTTTTATCAGCATTGAATAAATTAGTTGCAGAAAAGTAAATTTCAATATCATTTTGAAAATATTCGAGCTTTATAGATGAGTTTCTAAGTATTCCAAAATCTGATTTTTTTGTAAACAAAGTATCGTTTCCATTGATTTTAATTGTATTGATTTCTATATTAGTTTTAAAATATTTTTCATTTTGAAGGATTTTTTTAGTACTTAAAGTGATTAGCCCATCATTTGTTGCTAAAACCAAATCACCATATTTATTCTTTGTACAATCATTAATTTGCAAATCTGTTAATCCTTCAGATTTATTCAATAATTTTAAAAGTTTATTATTCTTGACAATATTGATTCCTTTGTTTGTTCCAATGAAATAATAGCCATTTATTTCTTCGATAAAGGTAACTGTGTTTCCAATAATTTCTTTGTTCGAGCGATACTTAGCAATAGTTTTTACTGAACTTTTACTTGGTTTTAATACATATACATTTCCTAAATTAGTACCAACAACTAGGTTTCCATCTTTGTCAATGATTAAATCTCGAATATTTTTTTCTTTAAATAATCCTTGTGCATTTAACGAATTAAATGTTCCATTTGTATATCTAAATAATCCATTAAGATAGGAACCAAACCAAATGGTATTCTCGCTTTTTGCTATTTTTAGTATATTTTTTGGCGTGTTTTTGTTTGCATTCGATAGGGGGTTGTAAAAATCCCACTCAAATTTATTTTTAAACAAATAGGTATTGTCGTAAAAAGCAGTGTATATAACTTCATCCTTTTTATTGAAAGCAATATTTCCTCCATTACCTTGTCCAAAATTAAAATAAACTAAATTGTATTTGTTGTCGAAACAGAATACCCCGTAAGTAGTATTAACCCAAATGTTCCCAACATTATCACTTTCAATATTTAAACAAGAAAATCCTTTTCGTAATTTGAATTCGTTGTATTTAAATTGGTCATCTTTCGATATTCTTTTATTCTTAATGTATGTTTTTATTTTGTTCCAAATTGTTCTTTCCGATAGCATAGAATATTTTCCATCGGGTTGTAATACAATTATATTATCTCTAGCTCCAATCCAAGTAATATTGTCTTTGGTAATAAATAATGATTGTATTTCGAGTTTTTTTAATCCGAAATAATTTGGCTCAATTTTTTTAATTTTATTGCTTAAATCAACTATAAATAAACCTTTATCTGTAGAACCAACCCAAAGTTGTTCTGTTTTTTTATCAAAGTACAAGCACCATAATGAAGTGGATGTGATGTTCGCCTTTTTTGTAATGTCTTCTAGCTTGCCTTGCGAAATTTTATATAAACCACCATTTGGGTCAGTAACATTCCAAGAAGCACCATAAATAGTGTTTTTAGAATCAGATGCGAAATCCCAAATTTTATTTGAAGGTTGAATACTAATAGCGTTGGTTTTTAAATTTCTTTGGTATAAAAAATTATCTGAACCGCCACTATAATAAGTATTGTCTTTTATGAATGCTGAAAAACTGTGAATGGGTTTAAATGCTTCTTTTAAAGTTGCCTTTGTAATATCATTATCTAGATGCAGACTAAATGTTTTGTGCCAATTGACTGAGATTAACATTCGATTTTTATCTTCATTAATTCCCATAACTTGAAATTTACCAATAGGTGTTTTTTCAATAAAAGATTTGAATTTTTTTCCGTCAAACAGACTTAATCCATTTTCAGTACCTATTAATAAACAATTGAATTTTTTAGAATAATTTAGTTTTCGTACACTATTGTGGATGAGTCCATTTTTAGTGTTATAATATTGAATTTTTTTTCCGTTGTACTTGGCAATCCCATCTCCATAGAAAGAAAACCACAAGTTATGGTCGTTATCTTCTGTTATTGACCATACATTATTGTATTTTAAGCCATTATTTTGATTAAATATTTTGTAATCTTTACCGTTATAACTACAAAGACCATCTTCTGTTCCAATCCATAAAATACCTCTACTGTCTTTAAATATACATTTGATATTGTTGCTTGGTAAACCATCGTTTATGGTTATGTTTTTACAAGGTATAGTTTGAGAGAAACTTACAATTGAAAAACACAGAAATAAAATGAAAAACTTACTTTTTATTGAGAATAGCATTGATGAAAGCTTCTTTTTTTCGGATGGATACAGGTAGATTTTCACCGTTAGTTAGTTCAACTAAAAGGTCATTGGTTTTGTTAAAGCGAGATATATAATTAAGATTCACTAAATAGGATTTATGAATTCTTTGAAAAACATCTGTAGGTAAACTTTCTTCAACATATTTTAGAGATTTAGATAATGTGGTTTTAGAACCGTCCAAACAGACTATTTTACAATAATTGTTATCTGCAACACAATATAGAATCGAGTTGATTTTTATTAATTCATAACCACTTTCTGTTGGGAAAGCGATATTCTTATATCCTGTATTTCCAGTATCAATATTTTTTAAAAGTAATCTTAAACTATTATCATCTTTTACTTTTGCACTTTTTTTCTCATATCTCTTTACAGCTCCTAATAAATCAATGTAATCGATAGGTTTAAGTAAATAATCTAAAGCATTTATTTTTATTGCATCAATTGCAAATTCAGAATGAGCTGTAGTGAAAATTATATCAAAATTGATTTGATTTAGCTCTTTAATTAAATCAAAACCACTTTTTTTTGGCATTTGAATGTCCAGAAAGACTAGTTCTGGGTTATGTTTTTCAATTGCAATTATAGCGTCATCAACGTTTTTACAACTCTCTAAAACAACAAATTTGTTTGGAAAGTATCGTAATAACATTTTTTCTAAAAATTCCCTTGCGTTGATTTCGTCATCAACTATAATAGTTTTAATCATAATACAATACTATTGGATTTAAGTTACTTGAAACATTTCAATTAGTAAACGCATATTATTTTGAGGTTATCGTATTTAAAACCCTTCAAATATACCTAGTCCAAAGAGTGCAAAATCATATTTAACAGGGTCGTATGGGTCTAGTTCTCTTAGTGATTTATCAAGTTCTTCAAGTGCTTTTAAGTCGTTATTTTTACGATTCAACAAACCTAATTTTCGGGCTACATTTCCTGAATGTACATCGAGCGGACAAGAGAGTGCTGCCGGTGAGATACTTTTCCAGATTCCTAAATCAACTCCTTTAGTATCTTGGCGCACCATCCATCTGAGGTACATATTGATTCGTTTGGCCGCCGAATCGTTCATTGGGTCAGAGATGTGCTTTTGGGTTCGTATAACATGTGGAGCTTCAAAAAATAATTTCTTAAATTCATGAATGCTTTTTTGCATTGAATGAAGTTCTTGATTTTGTGCAAAAACTGTTTCCAGCCCATTGTGGTTTTTATAGATATGTTGCAATCCCTTGATAAATCCAATAAAATCTTGCCCATTAAAAGTACGATGTACAAACGATTCTAAATCTTTTAAATCTTTGTCTTGATGGGAAAGAACAAAGTCGTAGGGTGAGTTACCCATCAATTCCATCATACGATGTGCATTTTTGATGATCATTTTACGGTTGCCCCAAGCAATGGTTGCAGCTAAAAATCCGGCAATTTCGATATCTTCTTTTTGAGAAAACAAATGCGGAATTTGAACTGGGTCACTATCGATAAAATCTCGAGTGTTGTACTGAATTACTTTGTCGTCTAAAAAGGATTTAAGTTCAGATGAATTCATAGTAGAAGACATTAAATGTGATTTCGCAATTTAAGGATTGCTAATTTGTCCGTCTACCATGATTAATTTTCGATCCGCCATATTAGCCAATTCTTCGTTGTGTGTTACTATGACAAAGGTTTGTCCAAATTCATCACGCAATTGAAAAAACAATTGATGTAAATTTTCTGCCGAATGCGTGTCGAGGTTTCCAGAAGGTTCGTCAGCAAAAATTACATCGGGTTTATTAATTAAAGCGCGAGCTACTGCTACACGTTGTTGTTCACCACCCGATAGCGCATTGGGTTTATGGTTAATACGGTGCGAAAGACCTAGGTAATTGAGTAATTTTTTCGCTTCAGTTTCGGTTTCTTGTTTGTTTTTATTGGCAATAAAAGCAGGAATGCACACATTTTCTAAAGCAGTAAATTCAGGTAGTAATTGGTGGAATTGAAAGATAAAACCCAGGTTCAAATTTCTGAATTTAGATAAGGTCTTGTCGTTCATTGTCAATACATTTTCTCCATTGATGAACAACTCCGTCCCTTCTTGTACAGAAGGTTGGTCTAAAGTGCCTAATAACTGTAGTAAAGTAGTTTTTCCTGCTCCAGAAGCTCCAACTATAGAAACGATTTCTCCTTTTTGAATGTGTAAATCTACTCCTTTTAGTACTTCTAATTGGTGGTAAAATTTATGAAGGTTTTTCGCTTGTATCATCTGAAACTTGTTTTTACAAAGAAACAAAGATTTTTGGTTATCCAAATTAAAAATTCAGTTAAAGAATTTGGTGTGAGATTATTTTTCTTTCAAT
>JACCDS010832977.1_pt1 | contig 14313 bp, 12 predicted proteins | sample 7446441 | NCBI WGS metagenome assembly JACCDS01 (sample SAMN15323445, study PRJNA562643) | freshwater metagenome | isolation source: river surface water | place: USA:Blue River Watershed | collected 2017-08-17 | reverse complement strand
TCCCTACAGCTCCAATAGCAGCTAATTTTCCGATATCAAGCGTCACAGCTTAAGCACCCAGCTCACGACAATGCGTCTTTAATCGCCTGCCAGTTCTTATTTTCTACCCAAGCAAAACGGCAACGACCTCCACTGCGCCTTGCCCAAAGCTCTCCGATCCGCTTTTTCTCCTTGCTATCGGAGCCGTCCGCAATATGGTCGCCTTTGTACTCAACAGCGAGGAATACCCCAGACTTCATTTTCACAACGAAGTCTGGATAGAACTTGTCCGACGCGGTCTGCAACCAGAAAGATGTTGGTTTCTTCTCGACGTTCCTGACCCACCAATCGACATCTGCAAGTTGGTTGGCAATGAACTCGGCACACTCAAACTCTTCGCCCTTGGTCTTTAGATTCCCGATGACCGGGAAGAAGTGGCGCTTCAAGGGAATAAATCCGGCGTAAGGAATGTCGTAGGCGTACCGGCCCTGCTTGAACACCACTGCGTGCTCATCTCGGATCTCAAACCGGCTATCGTCTCCCAGCAAATCCTCAAAGACCCTCTGTTTGGCGAGCTTCAGCCCTGCGACCAGTTTGCGCTCCAAGGCACCTCTGAGCCGGAATTTGCGGTACGCCAGTTCGTCCAGTGTGAAGCCGCGCGACTCCATCAAGTAGGTCACCGCTGCATTCAGCCAGGCCGCTTTCTGAGGACCATCTGCGTAGGGGAAATAGATGTTCCGATCCAGCCAATGCACCAGATCGGTAGCACCCCAGCCTTGTTCATGCCCGAACAGCGCGAACTGGCTATCCAACCGGTCATAGACGTCGCACTCAATCCTCTCAAGCTGGGAAATGCTCAAGGACGCACGGCGCATCGCTTCTACGTCATGAACAAACTCGGCTTCGGTCAGTTTGCAGTCGAACTCGTCAATCTCCCAGTCCGCGTCAAGAAGCGGCGTCTCATCGAAAACGTCAAAGAAACCTAGCTGGTTGAACGTCAGAAGAGGTACAGAGGCAGACTGACCAAGTTCCGCAGGCGTCTTCTGGCGAGCAGGCGGCGCCGCTCTCACAGCCATCTGAGTATCCAATTGCTCGCGAACTGATTTGGCCACATCAGGCTGCTTGAAGGTTTCCGCAATTTGCTTGAGCTGGGCGGCCGTCACCGATCCTTTCACCGTCAATGTGCCAGCTTCCGGGGATAGCTCCATCTTGTCTCGCACTGATTTCGGCAATGCGGCAATCGCGTCCTTATCGGGCATCGCAACAGTATCGCCGACCTCCGGTAAGGGAATAGTGAGGTCGAGCTCGTTAGCAAACAGGCCGCCAAGCTCCCCATCATCCTCATCCTGGGTGCGAATCAGATCTTTGGTTTCGAGCCGCTCGAACCCGCTCTGCACGAGACCATCCTTGAGGTTCTGAACGGTAGCCGCAAGTTCGTTCGAAACTACGTAGGCATAGCTTCGATTCAGTGCCTCTTGCTGCTTCCTGGACACGTGCGGCATCCGCAGTACGCGTCCCAGAACTTGCTCGACCGCGGTGGCCGATGTCGTATTTCGGAACGAGAACAGGACGTAGGCGTAGGGGCAATCCCACCCTTCACGCAGCTTGTCTACCGTGATGATGAACTGCGGATAATCTGGGTCGCCAAGCTTTTTGCCGCTCAGCTCATCCAAAGCGCCGGTCGCAATGGCAATCGAGTCAGCCGGAATGTTGAAATCGTCTATAAGGTGCTGACGCACCCGATCTGGCGTGAAGGTTTCCCGATCTTGAATTTTGCGCTCGGCCTGGATCAACATCACTACTGGGCTGATGACTTCGCCTGTGAGCTGTTGTTCTTCCGCGGCCTCCTTCTCAAGCTGTCGCAAGCGAGCGATCGCCTCAGTCAAGGAGACACGCCATTCGGGATGGATTGCCAGCTCCAACGGCAACTTCAGCATATTCTCGGCTTGAAGGGTTGCGGCGGAAACGCTGCGCAAAACGTTGGATGGCTGGCTTGCGCGGTCTGGGGTTGCGGTGAGCTCAAGGATGCATGAGGGATTCAGTCGAATCAGGGTATCGACCGCAAGCGGTGTTCCCTGGTTATGGGCCTCGTCCACGATGATGTAAGGACGCCGTAGTCGAATCACATCAAGGAGTGAGCAGTCTCCTTTTTGCGCACTGGAGGCACCCTCAAAATGAGGCATCAACGCTCCGTTCTGCCGGTATACCCGAAGCCCATCAGCCGTGTCGCGCTTGAAGCTCTGCATTGTCGCAACGATGATGGTGTTGCCGGTATTCAGGGTCGCTGGCTGGACGTACAGCGCCTCGTCAATGTCAAGGACGTGAACTGAGCCAAAAAGCTCCCGCATGTCCTCATGCAGCAGCTCCCCCTTGGTTTTTAGGGCGTAAAGCGTTTGCTCACGAATTGGGTCTGACGGCACAAGCCAAAGTACCACCGAGTGATCGGTGGCTAAGAACGATTCGTTGACGCGTTTGATCGACTGGCCTGCAATGCGAGTCTTACCCCCGCCTGTGGGCACGCGCAAACATACGTAAGGCACGTCATCCACCCCGGGAAGTGGATGGTATTGCAACGCATGGCCGAAGAACGCAGCAGTACTCTCAGCGAATGCAGACGCAGGACTCTTGAGCTCCCGAGTGCGAGCCAAAAAACCTGATAAGGCATCTAGGAGCTTCTCTTGATAATCCTTGAGGCTATTATTATTTAGAACCATGTTTTAACCGCCAATTCATAGGGGAGCTGGTGGAAGGTTATGCCAAGTTTTGCCAGCTTTGATTTGTCGAACCTGGTACGAGCACCGTAGACAACTTTGGGGCCATTAAATCCAGACAGTACCCCAGCCAAATATGCCAAGGTCCGCCCATTGAGAACATTGCCGCCAGTCTCAGATGCATCTTTCAAAATGCCGTTATACAACAAGAAAATCGCACGCCCTTGATGCGTTCCAAGATAAGGAGTGCGGGGCTCCGAGTTGATCAGTGCTGAGTTTGCCAATCCAGATCCTGTTTCTACGAACCAAACAAACTCCGCCAACTGTTCGAAGCTGACGTCTTGCCTAATTTGGCCATCAGCGTTGAATAGGGGCTCCGATGTCAGGCGGCAAAACTGAAAGCCACCACCCATTCCTTCAACCGTTTCACCCCCATCTGGCGTATAGCCGCTCGCGACCTTCTTAATCCGCTCCGCTGTGACACTGGACGCAATCAGCTCATCCATCTCAACCAATACAAAACGACGAGTCCCACCGTCCTCAGCGTTCTGTTTGAGAACGGCGTGGCCTGTAGTGCCAGACCCTGCAAAGCTATCTAAAACGATAGCGGATGGGTCATTCATCATTTGTAGGATGCGCTCGACAAGCTCGACGGGCTTTGGCGTTTCAAACAAATCTGCCGTGTTGAATACACCCCGCAGGAATGCCTTAGCTTGCCGCATCGTAGGGAGATCAGACCATATACTTGGATAAGGCCGCCTAGGGTCATCAGGTGCAAATTCACGCGTATAGGGTTCCCAGACAGTCTGTTGTTGCCGTTGGCGTTGCTTCCAAATTAAAGTGTTTGCATCAATATGGCGTTGAATCCCCGTCATTCCCATGGCCCACACAGCTTCCTCCCCATTGTCATGAGTTGGGAAAACCTCACTTCCATCTGGAGCCGTTAACGAGAAATACATTGTCGGCCGATCGCGACGCAAACTATTCCGTCCGTTCTTTTTAAGTAGGCGATCTCGATAACGCCGACCATCCTCTCCAATTCTTCCATAGGCATCCACAATGCCTGGGGCGGACATTTGCGACAGATTTAGTTTTGACTTATTTCTGGCATATGCCAAGACGTACTCATGATCCGGCGTGAGCGCTACCTTGTTGTCGTTTGGACTATCAACCTTGCGCCAAATAAACGCAGTTAGGAAATTACGGACGCCGAATATTTCATCCATAAGAGGGCGTAAGTTTCCAACTTCGTTATCATCTATAGAGACAAAGATCGCGCCATCTTCCCGCAAAAATTGCTTCAACAACATTAATCGCGGATACATCATGCACAACCATCGGTCATGACGGTCTAGGGTTTCCCCTTCTTTTCCAACCACATCGCCAAGCCATTTCCTTATCTCAGGACTGTTGACATTATCGTTGTAGACCCAACCCTCATTCCCCGTATTGTAGGGCGGGTCAATGTAGATGCATTTGACCTGCCCGCCGTACCGAGGCAGCAGCGCTTTCAACGCATGGAGATTGTCTCCCTGGACGATCAAATTTCCGCTTTCCGCCTCACCACACGACAGATCGGGCACTAATTCCAACAAACGGAATGGCACCTCCTTGTGATGAGTTTCAACAGCCTCTTTACCGATCCAGTTCAACGTTGGCATTCAATTCTCAATCTTATATTTTCTGATTAACCGCGCTTTTCACGCCTGCACTTTATTTCAAATAGCGACAATGCCATCTACAGCGCTTTAATTGGAGCATTGGGCGCATCTGGCCTAGGATCGCGATATCCCGGAGCCAATCGTGCATTGCTTGCTCCGTACAGTGCCAGAGGATCCTTCAGCCAAAGAGCATACTCAAGCCCTTCAAGGCTGTGATCAGGAGAGCAGTCGATCGTAGACATACGCAGCATGTAGCCAGCATTCGCTGCCCGGACTTTGACATGCAGAACACCGTCAGGCATGTCGTAATCCATTATCACCACCTCGGGTCGCGGGTGGCTTGGATGTGGAACCAGCTCGAGCTCAATGATGCGATTCCACTGGACGTCCTTTTCGACTTTTTCTTCCTCGCCGATGGGGCTCTCCTCTAAAACGACGGGATTCTCCATACGAGTGAGGACGAAATCACGGAATCCTTTACGCCTGCGATCGAAGGCCCGTACGTGCCATCTAATGCCGATGTCGACAAGAGCTATGGGAACGATCTCGCGTTCGGTCCGACCACTTTCTACTGATGTGTAGACCAGCTTGACCGCTTTGCCGCGGTTGATAGCACGCGTAATAGGCGCCAAGACTGACATCTTGGGCTGATTCAGCGCTGTAGGAAATTCGCATCGGACCATCGACTTCAGGGAATCTCCCACCCCTTCGCCAAACCCATGGGACAACGCGGTTAATACGCGTTGCGGCGAATGGTCGAACAGAGGAACAAAGCTCTCTGTTGGGCGATACACCTTGTCGACGTTGTCAAGAACCAGGTTTTCAGGCGCGATCTCCCTGTACTGCGCGATGTCACGAGTAGCCGCAGCTGGACCAGTACCAAAGCGGCCTACCACATCAGCACGTCGCAACTCCCCGAGGAAGTACAACTTGAAATCTATATGCGACAGGCGCTCACGCTGGGCTTGAGTCAGCTCATCCAGTAGCGCGCGTCGCTGTTCAGTCGTGTTTGTAGTCATCCCGAAATAATAACAAACCATGCGACATAAGGCGATATATTTACATGCTTGATCTAATCATTTTGATGATGTAAAGTAATCGCATCAAACATGGATGGAGGCTTCTATGGCAAAAAACAATCCCATCGGCGACGGCCGTCGAGTTGGCGCAGTGCGAGAGCGCAGCCAAACCCAGACCCCCTCCGGTCATTACGTTAAACGTGATACCGAAACAGGCCGCTTCCTGGACGTCAAGACGTCTGACAAGACCCCGTTCAAGGGTGTACGTCGCGAGAAACGATGACCTGCATGCTAGATCACCGTCCATCCTGCACAGCGCAGGCGTCTCGCCTGCCCCTGACACATTGCCTCCTGACCGAGCCTCTGCGTTGGGCCAACTCGCTTGTGACGAAGGAGGTGTCCGGATGTTGACTGAGCACGACACTCATTTGCCGAATCTGGGCACAGAGCCTAGTCATGATCTGGGAAGCCAGACTGGCGCTACAGCTCCCTTCCATGTTTTAGCGCTATCCGGCGGTGGCTTCCGGGGGCTGTACACCGCTACCGTCTTGAAGCATCTGGAAGAGCAGCTAGGAACACCGCTGGCCAAGCGGTTCGATTTGATCTGCGGAACCTCAGCTGGTGGGTTGCTTGCTTTGGGGCTCGCAGCCGAGATTCCAGCGCCCCAGCTTCAAGACATGTTCGAGCACCATGGCAGTCGCATTTTTGGTGGCTCGACGGGGGCCCGACGTTTTTTCCCTCAAATCTTCAAAGCCAAGTATTCGCCTGACGGGTTAAAGGCTGTCCTGACCGAAAATTTTGGCGATCTTACCCTCGGCGACCTGAAGCACCGCGTACTTATCCCGACGGTTAATTACTCCAAGGGTAACGGGCAGTTCTTCAAGACGCCGCACTCACCAAGGTTCTTCATGGACTACAAGCACAAGCTTGTAGACGTCGGATTGGCAACTGCTGCGGCTCCAACCTACTTCCCGCTGCACGCCATCGGAGAAGAAGGCGTCTTTGCTGATGGAGGGCTGGTCGGCAACTCTCCCGGTTTCTTCGGCTTACATGAGGCCCACCATGCCTTGGGAGTGCCGCGCGGGAAAGGAAACGTCCGAGTCCTTGCGATTGGAACGATGACCCTGGGTGCAACGAAGAGTGGCAGCACAGGCCTTGACTGGGGTATCAAACAATGGGGAGCACGAATCTTCGACCTCGTCATATCTTCGCAAGAACATTCCGTCGACGCGATGCTGAGCCATCTGCTGGATGAAGATTATGTCCGGATAGATGACCCTGCCACACCGGACCAGAGCAAGGACATCGCCGCTCTGGATGTAGTCAGTCCGGCCTCTATCCAAGTGCTGAAGAGCCGAGGAACACAGGCCGCCCGTCGGGCTCTGGGTGATAAAGCACTGACACCATTCTTGACTCACACCGCCGCTACCCCCGTGTTCTTCCACGGGCCTAACAAAACCCTGGAGAACCACCATGCTTAACCTGAGCTCTCTCTTTTACTCTGGCGTGGAGCAGCCTACACTCCTGGACAACATAACCCTTTCGGATCGGCGTTGCGAGTTCATTCTGGAAGCCAAGGAAGCTATCCGTGCCCAGTTGCGCACGGGGCTCCCGGCCGTTCTTAAAGAGCTCGGGCACCCAGGGGCGGCGGTTCAGCCGCGCTTCTTCACGCAAGGATCTTGGGCATACAAGACGCTCAACGCACCTGCGCACCCGGAACAACAAGCGGACATCGATGATGGCGCCTACCTTCCTCTAAGTTTCATGCGGCTCACCTCGAAGCCGAGCTTAGCCAGCAAGGTGTTTTTCGCAGCAGCTGAAACAGCCTTGATGCCTCTAGTTCAAGAACGCAAGTGGCGCCTCATTACCGACAAGCCAACGTGCATTCGTATTGAAATAGCTGAGTTCGCGCACATCGACGTGCCTTTGTACGCAATTCCAGACGATCAGTTTGAGCAGCTGCGCAAAGCCGCTCTATCTGTACACGGCTATTACACGTTTGACGAGGCAATGAAACGGGCCGAGCGCGACGCTTGGACAGAACTACCTCACGACCAGGTGCTCCTCGCTCACCGTGAAGACGACTGGTTTAAGTCTGACCCGCGACCAGTAAAACGCTGGTTCCTCGGCGAGGTAGATCGACACGGCGAGCAATTCCGCAGGGTTGTTCGCTATCTCAAGTCCTTTAGGGACTGGCAGTGGATGCAGGGTGGTCCTTCATCGATCCTTCTTATGGCTGCGGCGGCTCCTTTATTCGAGTCTCGTGATCGCAGGGACGACCTTGCCTTGCTCGACCTGCTTGATAACCTGCCCGACGCCCTGCGACAAGGCGTACTTTGCCCGACAGATCCCAATGAATCACTAACGGATCGCCTAGGACAGCCTGGAGTCGAAGATGCCGCCCACAAGCTGGAGCAGCTTGAGAGGTCGCTCCGAGGCGCGATTCATGCCAGCTCGCCAAGCCAGGCGCTCATTTGGGTACGCGAGCAGTTCGGGCCAAGGTTCCCGAATGCCCCTGAGCGCGTCAAAGTAAGCTCCGCTACAGCAGTGGTTCAAGCCACTCCGGCAGCGATTGTGTCAACGCCACTCGTAGGACGTACGCAGGCAGGCTGATGAACGACCAGACACAGCTGTCTAAGCTGACCCGCGCGATGAAATCGCGCGGATTCACCTACATAGGACGGGATGCGGGCGATTGGCTAGCGTTCAAGGGTCTCATTGCAGCAGCAGGCGCCACACATGCTGCGCATATAGCTGTTGATCCGTCTGGGGTGGAGCTTCCTAGGATTGGTGTGGAGCTGCCACTTGGAACACCGAGTGTTTTGGCCCATGTCGGCTCTAACGGCCAAATCTGTTACGCCGCTCAAGGGAGCGTCGTACTGGACATTTTTGACATCGCTGGCCAGGCGTTAGGTTGCATTGATCGTGCTGAAGAAATCTTGGATCTATCGCTGCGAGGCAAGATGGATCAGGACCTAGAGGACGAGTTCTTCGCGTTCTGGCACGGTGATCTCTGCTTTCTTGATGTCTACCCCGGCGATCCAGGGGCACTCGATATCCTGTTTGCCAAACGCGGCAATGCTGGAACAAGCGTCGTATTCGTCACTAACGATCTAACCCGCACTCGACAGAAGCTTCAGGCAATGTCGCTCCAAGAGCGAGAAGTACTGAAGGGGGCTGCTTTCAGGGTAAGCACTTCTGTCAAGCCAAAACCGGCACAAGGTGTATGGCCGCCGCCAACCGTAGCAACACTGTTGAAATGGCAGGGACTACTTGATCCGTCGGCAAAGCGCAACATAGAACGCAGACTACTTCAATCGATTGCCTCCCGGCGAAACGCGTCACTGTGCGTCATAGATTCGCCACTTACACAGTACGCTTTCTGGACGGATTTCGAAACCGCGGATGATCAGATCACTCAATCGCGACAAGACCCAAGAGTAAAGCTCTATGCCTCGAAAGTGTATCCAATGATTTCGATCAGAATGGACGATAAATACGTCGCCGAACGCAACGTGCCAGAGAGTCCGACTCTCGCCGGCAAGCGCATTGCCCTTATTGGGTGCGGAACCATAGGAGGCTTCCTGGCAGAATTGCTGGTGAAGGCTGGTGCCGGTCTGGATGATGGAGACTTGGCTCTCATTGATGCAGATATCCTGCTCCCTCAAAATGTCGGCAGACACCGTCTAGGCCTAAATCGGGCATTGCAGTACAAGTCCAATGCGCTAAAAGAAGAGCTTTCCCTCGCAGCTCCGACAGCCAAGGTACGAAGCTTACCCGTGAAAGCGGAGGAAACCGACTTGAACTCCTTCGATTTGATCATCAATGCAACCGGAGAAGAGGCCTTGGGTCACTACCTCACACGTGCGGCCACTGACTCGGGGAATTTTGTCCCGACTTTATCGGTTTGGGTTCATGGGCCCGGCGTCGCCGCACGAGCACTGTTTCGGGATACTACGCAAGCAGCATGTACTCGCTGCCTCTCAGATACCCATCGAACCTCGCTCTATCCTGTAGTGAACGAGCCAGTGCCGAGCGAGTTGGCGGGCCACGGATGCGAAAGCTTGTACGTGCCATTCCCTGCCAGCGTCTCGGTTCAGGCCGCATGCCTGGCTATCGAAATGGCCACCAGTTGGGTGGCGAACCAAGTTAGCCCACGGCTGCGTACCCGAGTGACTCGGCACGGCTTCAGTCAAGCAGAACCAGATGGAGATCCAGTTCGACAACCCATGTGTGCAGCATGCCATTCGTAACTGAATGGTCCACCACGGATAAACGAAACCTGGTGATTTTTGCACCAGATGTTCTCAGGGTTTTCAAGAATTATCGGCAGCGGTTCTTTTGGCAGCCCGAGGGTGGCGGCATTCTCTTAGGGCGCCGGCGCGGCAAGCATCTGGAGGTCATGCTTGCAACCGAACCAAGTCATAAAGACAGCCGCTCAGCATTTTCCTTTGTGCGTGAAGCTGACGGGCATGCGGAACTTGCTGAACAAGCTTGGCGCCAAGGCGAAAAGCAGATCGACTACCTTGGGGAGTGGCACACTCACCCGCAGAGGGTACCGACTCCGTCAATCATCGACCGGCACGAATGGGGGAAACTGACACTACAACGGTCTAAGTTGACGCCCATTCTAGTCGTCGTGGTCGGTACGAAAGCAATACATGCTGAGCTCATTGATGGCGTTCAAGATAAGATGCTGTCACCAATCGGATTGTCGGAAGAGGCCCTCCTACTCGACCAATAACTTATCGGGCTGAACTATGGGTTTTAGGGATGTTGCTTTCGTCCATCAGGACAACGAATACGGCACCCAGGCGGCCAGCGGCCGCAGCAACATCCTGGAGTTGGCTCCTGCGTTCTGTAAGAGACCAGTCGATGCCACGCCTGCAACTATCCCATCTTTAGGCCCAGTTGAGCCTTCGCTCCATAGAGCACCTCAGATTCAAGTTCAAGCCCTGGCATTTCCCTCGTAACAGCCGAAAATGAAGAAACCGCTCATGACAGCGGCTTCTTTAAGGTTGAGCTGAAGGGCACATTGCGCCGTATATCCCCGCGCAAACGGGCCGTCACTGACTGGCCGCTATGCAGCCGACCTGCTTGGACGAGGCTTTACGGTGCAATTGGGTAAAGCGGCTGGAGGATCGGGCATCTAAACCTCCCCCTGTTTCTGTTGGAACAGCATGCTGGCTTCTACGGTGAATATCAAACTCGATGCTGACATCAATGGCCATCAGCATCGTCATTAACGTGAACTAGATACCCACCACAAACTATGCTCGCAGTGGGCACTGCTAGCTCACTTCGCTGCTTCATACTGCGAGCATTCATTGATGATTTGAAAATCACACTTAGCTTTCCAGGCAGAGATCTCAAAAAACAACCAACCCTCCCCCTTGTCGACAACCCCAGTATCGACTCGGATAACATTACGCCCCTCCTTCAGGTAGGGCTTCAAGTCAAGGTTTACGCTATAGCTCCAGTTAGTGCTACGTTCCCACTGTGTCCTGAACACTTTAGCGTAATCCCGACACGATCCGGACTCAGAATCGTACTCCACGCACTGATTAAAATACTTACCCCACCGATCTATAGCTGGGTTGTAGTAACCGCCATTGTAATCACTCCAAATCCACGTGCCATTGACCGACAAAGCGATCAAGTCGTCAAAGCCAACATGATAGATCCTGAATGTTTTGACGTTCTCTACCTCTCGGATGTCAATTGCAAAGTTGCGCAGGTAGTACCCGGTATTCCAATAATTGTCCCCAATTGTCCCGAAGCGATATTGATAGGTAACCGGATCAACTTGACCAACCAACACGATAGCTGAGTCAGCTACTTGCGCTGTCATGTCAAGACCACCAGACGTAATAACCGACTCTTGAGTACACCTGGCGGGCTGAGCGTAGGTGGAGCAGGCGTACTCCGCGGTCACACGCTCCTCGTGGCAGATTTCCGTCGAGCGGGTGCGCGTGTACGACACCTTTTCCATCGTGTAGTCCTGCTTGGTCGTGCATGTGCGCATAGCCAGCGGCACGTCAGCGCTGCACGTTTCTTGCCAGGTGTTAGTGTTGACCACTTCTTTCAGGCATTGCGGCACGCTGCTGCAATCCTGGCCTTCTACAGCCACCTGGGCGGTCAGTGCAATCGGCCGGATGCCTGACTCGTTCGTGTAGCCCGGATCACACACACTGACGATACCGTCGCTTGCGATGCCGTTCTGGATCTGCTGGAGGCACTCGCTGCCGTTGGCGGCATACTCGGCCTGGTACTTCGGGATCAGCGCATTGCCCTGGAGCTTCTCGATGGTCTCCCAGGCCGACGAGTGATCCTTGGGGTTGGGCACCGCAGCAGATCCCTCTGTCAGCATGTCCTTGGTCAGCTGCACCTTATAGCGGTAGGCCACACGCAGGCCGATGGCTGAGTTGCCGGTCTCGTTGTCCTTGAAGGACTGCACGATCTTCAGCGCCGTCATGTTGTCGGAGTCGGCCTTGAAATCTGGCGTGACGCCACCGGTCAGCGCCGGGTAAAAAACCAGCGCCAGCCCGTTGTTGGACTTTTGCGATTCAGGTGCCGACTCAGGCAGCGTGGCTGTCCAGTTGATGGTCGCCGGCGAGCTCCAGCCATTGAGGCTGTTTTCCGGCTCGGTGTCACACGCCGGCTTCATGCAGACCTTGCCGACGGGTGCCGTGAAGCTGGGATCCGAGGGATTTGACGAGCAAGGGACTGCATTGTCGGGGTTATTGATTGGATTGCCACGCCCGGGGGCTGTGCACACCTGGACCCTGGCTTGAGCGTTGCCGTTGGCCGCTACCGAGCACGATAGCAGCTTGACAGCCACGCCGGCCACGAGCTTGACGCTCTTGTCGCCGCAAGCGACGGCCAGGGTACCCAGCTGCGAAGACACCGAGTTGGAGGAGTCATCCCCGCCCGCAAACGAAAAGGAGTCCACGCCGGTCAGGGTCTTGGCTGACATTTGCATGGAGCTGTAGTCCATGTTGTCGTCGGCGCCAAAGAGGCTGCGGCAGTTCTTACCCTCGGCGTCGCACTCCTGAGCGCCTTTGCTCATGAAGGTGGTGATAGCTCCGACCGCCTGGGCCTTGGCAATGTTCTGGTTTTGCACCAGATTGGGGTCCTTGATAACCCCATTGACAGTCGGCGGACCTTCTTGGGCGAAGGCTGACGAGGCAGCGATAACAAGGGAGCAGATCGTTAACTTTTTAAACATAGACTGCATTGGTGGTACGTTGATAAACAGCTGACATTGATTATGAAAAATCACATGCGTATGCCAACCCTAAGCGAAAAGAAGAAACCCAGCTTGCCGGTCAACTATTCGCCCCAGACCTCAATAGCCTTTCAAGCTTGAATGGGCCAACAGGGAGCGGACGCCGATCTTCTCCATTAAGCGCAGCGCTAACCTCGAACGTATTCTCAAAGAGAACCAATATGCCGAGGTGCTGCAACCAAAAGAACGGCAGCTCTACCGCTGCTGTTCCTGTATAGGCAGACGAAGCATCAAATGATGGGTCCGGACATCGGTTTGCCGAGCATTCGAACTCGCGACCGGTCTCTGAACCAGCAACCGCTCCATCTTTGCGCGGCGAATAGGTGATGGCGCCTGATAATGGCACCCAGGCGGCCAGCGGCCGCGGCAGCATCCTGAAGTTGACTCCTGCGTCCTGTAAGGAACCGGTCGATACCACGCCCGCACCACCTCGGCCCTGGGTGCAGAAACCGAGCATCCGCGCCCAATGAGAGCCTCAACCCCAGATCGGGTTGCAATGGCTCGGGTTGCTGGATGCCTCATCGCTGGCGCATCATCTCAAGCTTGAGGGGCTCCATCGACTGAGGGGCTATACAGGCTACAGAGGTCTACCATGTCTATGGCTGTGTATATACACATCAAATCTCCTAGCAATTTAATGGCGTTTTTGGAGGTCTATCAGCCAGCGTGCTGTGGAGTACAAGTTTTGGTGCTGCGGAGTACAAGTTTTGATGCTGTGGCGTACAAGTCGTTTGGGCAGCGGTTCCCTCTGAGCCTCCCTCTGAAATCGATGTTCGGAACTATCCTGAGTTGACCGACTCGGTCATAGACGCACTGATGTGTATATACACATCAAATCCCGTTGTCCTACCGAGTTCCATATGAGCAGCACTGAGCCAACCAAGAAGAACGCATCCCGCCATTCCCCCACCACAGTCCAATTCGTTGCCCGGGTTCCTCGGGATCTGCATAGCAGCTTTCATAGCACGTGCCATCAGCTTGGCTTCAACGCATCGGAGGTTCTGCGCTCCCTAATGGAGAGCTTTGTGCGAATGAACCAGGCTGAGGGAAAGAATGGCTGAACTGACGAACCTCGCCCGCGCCGATAAGCTTCGAGCCCTTGCTGAAGCCACTGCACGCGCCGCCCTGAAGGCGGCCCCTGAGGCGCGCGAAGACTTGCTTGAAGCCTCGAACACGCTATCGTCCCTTGCTCACACCAGTGAGCTGAGGATCAAGAAGCAAGAAGAGCCCGTCAAGATACTGCCATCGAACGCTACCCGGGACGAACTCACTTCAGCGCGAAGCCGGCAGGCGACCCGACGCGGCGCAGAAACCTACCTGCCAACGCTCTCCGATGTCGCGCAAGTGCTGCCAAATGCTTTATTGCGCTGTGCCCTGTTCTCCAGCAGTCGCAAAGTGCCGACGCTGAACGACCAGGTGCTATCCGGCGATACATCCCTGCTGGTCGTCAACAAGACAATCGCGTCATTCAACAACGTCACCGTGACACTGAATGGCTACGAGCTTTGCCAGTTCGACCGTATCGTCTATGCGACCTGCCTGGACTACTACCGCGAGCGTCCGCTTTCTCCGGAGACGGAGAACAAGCATGTCGGGACGACCTTCTACGAGTTCGCTAAGCGGATGGGCCGCTCGTACAGCGTGAGGCTGCATCG
>JACCDS012392010.1_pt1 | contig 14314 bp, 16 predicted proteins | sample 7446441 | NCBI WGS metagenome assembly JACCDS01 (sample SAMN15323445, study PRJNA562643) | freshwater metagenome | isolation source: river surface water | place: USA:Blue River Watershed | collected 2017-08-17 | reverse complement strand
GCTGCACCCGGCCGGCGACTCGATCATGGTGCAGCCCTACCCGGAGCCGAACCTGAAGAAGCTCGATGAGCAGGCCGAAGGGTGGATGGGTGAACTGAAGTCGCTCACCGATGCCTGCCGCAACCTGCGCGGCGAAATGCAGCTGTCGCCGGCGCAGAAGGTGCCGCTGATCCTCGAGGGCGGCGACCGTACACGGTTGAGCGGCTTTGCGCCCTACCTGCAGGCACTGGCCAAGCTGTCCGAAGTGCAGGTTGTGGCGCAGCTGCCGGAATCGCCGGCGCCGGTCTCGGTGGTCGGCACGACCCGACTGATGCTGGAAGTCGAGATCGACGTCGCCGCCGAGCGCGAGCGCCTTGGCAAGGAAGCGCTGAGGCTCGAAGGCGAGATCGCCAAAGCGAACGCCAAGCTGTCGAACGAGAGCTTCGTCGCACGCGCGCCCGCGCCAGTGGTTGCGCAGGAGAAGGAGCGGCTCGCGACATTCTCGGCAACACTCGAAAAGCTGCGCGAGCAGCTGGCAAAGCTGAAGTAAGGACGCCAACGCGAGCCGGCGCCGGCCCGCGGTCCGCCTGACCAAAGGAGAACGCATGAAGATTACCCGTTTCGTCACTGCCGTACTGCTTGGCTGCAGCGCGCTGATGGCGATGGCAGCCGAGTCGCCGGTCGGCCTCTGGCGCACGATCGACGACCGTAATGGCAAGGAGAAGTCGCTGGTGCGCATTGTCGAGGTGAATGGCGAATTGCGCGGGACGGTCGAGAAACTGTTCCGCGAGCCCGGCGAAGACCCGAATCCGCAGTGCGAGAAGTGCGCAGGCGAAAAGAAAAACAAGCCCGTGATCGGCATGACCATCCTGAGCGGGCTGCGCCGCGACGGCAATCAGTTTACCGGTGGCGAGATCCTCGATCCGGCCAACGGCAAAACCTATCAGTGCAAGATGGCCTTGTCCGACAACGGCAAGAAACTCAACGTGCGCGGCTTCATCGGTGTGGCGCTGCTGGGCAGAACGCAGGTCTGGGTACGCGAGGAATGAGCCGGTGCGGCGCGGCGGCGCTGCCGTCTTGCCGCCCGCGCGCTTATTGCCCCCACAAATCCCCGGTCGGACTCGTGCGCGGTGCCGCTACCCCGAAGTGCTGATAGGCCGTCGGCGTGGCGATCCGGCCGCGTGGCGTACGCTGCAGGTAGCCTTGCTGTATCAGGTAGGGCTCGAGCACGTCCTCGATGGTGTCGCGCTCCTCGCCAATGGCCGCGGCCAGGTTGTCCAGGCCGACCGGTCCGCCGCCGAACTTGAACAACACTGCCTCCAGCAGTTTCCTGTCCATCAGGTCGAAGCCAACCGGATCGACGTCCAGCATCTTCAGCGCAGCGTCGGCCATCGGTTTCGTGATCTCGCCCTCGCCCTTGACTTCCGCGTAATCACGCACGCGACGCAGCAGCCGGTTGGCAATGCGCGGCGTGCCGCGGCTGCGCAGCGCAATCTCGAGCGCGCCGTCATCGACGATCGGCGCATTTAGCAGTGACGCACTGCGTGTGACGATGCGCGCCAGCTCTTGCGGCGTATAGAACTCCAGTCGCGCGACGATGCCGAAACGGTCGCGCAACGGATTGGTCAGCATGCCGGCGCGCGTGGTCGCGCCAACCAGTGTGAATGGCTGCAGATCCAGCCGCACCGAACGCGCCGCCGGACCCTCGCCGATCATGATGTCGATCTGGTAGTCCTCGAGCGCGGGATACAGGATCTCTTCGACCACCGGCGACATCCGGTGGATCTCGTCGATGAACAGGACATCGTTCTTTTCGAGGTTGGTCAGCAATGCCGCCAGGTCGCCGGCGCGTTCGAGCACCGGACCGGAAGTCTGGCGCAGGTTCACGCCCATCTCGCGCGCAATGATGTGGGCCAGCGTGGTCTTGCCCAGTCCGGGCGGACCAAACAGCAGGGTATGGTCGAGCGCCTCGCCGCGCTTCCTGGCGGCCTGGATGAAGATCTCCAGCTGCCCGCGTGCCTTCTCCTGGCCAACGTATTCATCGAGCTTGTGCGGGCGCAATGCGCGCTCGATCGCCTCTTCGTTTGGCGAGGCCGGTACGGCATCGATGATGCGGCGTTCGCTGAAGTCGTCGGTCTGTATGCTCATCGCTGCATTGTAGCCGGATGCGCAGCCGTCAGGCCTTGGACAAGGCCTTCAGAGCGTGGCGAATACCGTCCGATACCGAACTGCCGGCCGGCACCTGCTTGATGGCCAGCAGCGCTTCTTTTTCGGAATAACCGAGCGCCAGCAATGCGCTGAGAATATCGTTGCTGCTAGCGTCAACGGGCCCGCCCGGCGTCGCGCCGATATCCGCGCCCAGTTTGCCCTTGAGCTCCAGCAGCAGGCGTTCCGCGGTCTTCTTGCCGATCCCGGGGATCTTGGTCAGGCGTCCGACATCCTGCAAGGTGACGGCCTGGGCGAGGTCCTTGACCGACATGCCGGACAGGATAGCCAAGGCAGTGCGCGCGCCGATGCCGCTGATCTTGATCAGCTCGCGGAACAGTTCGCGCTCCTGCAGTGTGCCGAAGCCATACAGCAGTTGCGCATCCTCGCGCACCACCATGTGGGTCAGCAGCGTGACGCGTTCACCGGTGGATGGCAGGTTGTAGAAGGTGCTCATCGGCACGCTGACTTCATAGCCGACGCCATTGCAGTCGACCAGCAACTGCGCCGGGTTCTTGTCGAACAGCAGGCCTGACAGGCGACCGATCATGGATGAACCTCAGGAAAAAAGATGGCGGGATGATAGCGCACCCGATAGCGGCGGATCAGCCGATCAGCCGGCCGCCACGCACACGCAAGCCCTTGCGCGCGAGTTCCGGCGCAATGCCGCCAAGCATGGAGCGTGCCGCACCCGCATGCGCATGGCAGATCGCCACGCCGAGCGCATCGGCCGCATCGGTACCCGGCAGTCCCTCGAGCTTCAGCAGGCGCTGCACCATTTCCTGCACCTGTGCCTTCTGCGCCTTGCCGTGGCCGGCGACGGCCTTTTTCATCTGCAGTGCGGTGTACTCGGCAACCGGCAGGTTCGCACTGACCAGACCGCAAATCGCGGCGCCGCGCGCCTGCCCGAGCAGCAGCGTCGATTGCGGGTTCACATTGGAGAAGACGATCTCGATTGCCGCGCAGTCCGGCTGGTAAGTCCGCGCGATCTCGCCGACGCCGTCAAGGATGACTTTCAACCGCGACGGCAAATCGCCATCGGGAATGCGGATAGTGCCGGACGCGATGTAGTTCAGGCGCGCGCCCTCCTTGTGGATCACGCCGAAACCAGTCACACGCAGGCCGGGGTCGATGCCGAGGATTTTCATGCGCGCATTATGACAGCAGGGCGGGGTAGAGGTCGTGCCAGTACGGGTTGGCTTGCTCGATCAGCGCGATCTTCCGGTCGCGTCGCCAAGCTTTGATCGGCTTCTCGCGCTGAATCGCCGCAATGATGGCGTATGTGTACTCGCACCCTGCCAGGGACTTCACGCCATATCGGCGGGTGAAGCCGGGAACGAAGCCGGATGCAGGTTCGACGACGCGTTTGATCAGGTCACGGGTGACGCCGATGCAGAGTGTGCCGTACGGCTGGCTGGCGAGGATATAAACATAGGTCATGGGGACAGGCGGGCATGGGTCCCAGCGCAAGCTGGGACCCATCGTTGCGCACCCATCAATGCCTGAAATGCCGCGTCCCCGTCAGCGCCATCACGATGCCCTGCTCGTCGGCCGCGTCGATCACTTCCTGGTCGCGCATCGAGCCACCCGGCTGGATCACGCAGGTCGCGCCAGCGGCGACCACGACATCAAGGCCGTCACGGAACGGGAAGAAGGCATCGGATGCGACCGCCGAACCGGCCAACTGCAGGCCCGCGTTCTGCGCCTTGATCGACGCAATGCGCGCCGAATCGACGCGACTCATCTGGCCCGCGCCGACACCGAGCGTCATGCCGTTGCCGCAGAAGACAATCGCGTTCGACTTCACGAACTTCGCCACGCGCCACGCAAACATCATGTCCTGCAGCTGCTGCCGGGTCGGCTGCTTCTTCGTCACGACCTTCAGCTCGGCTACCTGTACGTTCTTCGCATCGGCCGACTGCAGCAGCAGGCCGCCGCCGACGCGCTTCATGTCATACGCATTCACCACGCGCGCGAGCGGAATCTCGAGCAGGCGCACGTTCTGCTTGCTCTCGAATACCTTGCGTGCCTCGGCGCTGAATGACGGCGCGATCAGCACCTCGACGAACTGCTTCGACACCGCCTCGGCAGCCTTGCCATCGAGTTCGCAATTAAACGCAATGATGCCGCCGAACGCCGAGGTCGGGTCGGTCTGGAACGCCTTGGCGTACGCGTCGGCCGCATCGGCACCGACCGCGACGCCGCACGGGTTCGCATGCTTGATGATCACGCAGGCGACGCCGTCGAAGGTCTTCACGCACTCCCATGCCGCATCGGCATCGGCGATATTGTTGTACGACAGCTCCTTGCCCTGTAGCTGGCGGTAGTTCGCCAGCGCGCCCTCCACCGCGGCGATGTCGCGATAAAACGCCGCCGACTGGTGCGGGTTCTCGCCGTAGCGCATGTCCTGTACCTTGGCAAAGTGCAGGTTCAGCGTGTCCGGATAGACCGAGCGCGTCGCGTGCTGGCGGTCGGCACCGAGCGAGCTGAAGTAATTGGTGATGGCACCATCGTATTGCGCGGTATGTGCGAACACTTTCTTGGCCAGGCCGAAGCGCGTCTCGTAAGCAACGTCGCCCTGATTGGCGCGCATCTCGGCCAGCACGGCGTCATAGTCGGACGGGTCGCAGATGACCACCACGTCCTTGTGGTTCTTCGCCGACGAGCGCAGCATGGCCGGGCCGCCGATGTCGATATTCTCGATCGCGTCCTCGAGCGAGCACTGCGCCTTCGCGACGGTCTGCTGGAACGGGTACAGGTTGACCACCACCATGTCGATGGTGGGAATCGCATGCTGCGCGAGCGCGTCCATGTGCGCCGGGAAATCGCGGCGCGCGAGGATGCCGCCATGCACCTTCGGATGCAGGGTCTTCACGCGACCGTCGAGCATCTCGGGGAAGCCGGTGTAATCAGCCACTTCAGTGACCTGCAGCCCATGGTCGGCGAGCAGCTTCGCGGTGCCGCCGGTCGACAGCAGTTTGACGTTCATCGCCGCCAGCGCACGCGCGAAGTCGAGAACGCCGGTCTTGTCGGAGACGGAAATCAGGGCTTGTTTGATCATGGGAATAAAAAATAAAAGAAAGGACTGTCAGTCAGAGCAGACCGTGCTGCTGCAGTTTCTTGCGCAGCGTGTTGCGATTGATGCCAAGCATTTCGGCCGCATGCGACTGGTTGCCGCCGGCACGCGCCATCACGGCCTCGAGGACGGGCTTCTCGACGGTGAAGACCACCATGTCGTACACATTGCTCGGCTCTTGCTCACCCAGGTCGCGAAAATACTTCTCGAGGCTTTTGCGCACAACGTCCTGGATATTGTCTTTGCTCATGTTGTTTTGTCTTGCTGGAATGTTGCTAGGCAGCCAAGGGCTGCGCGAAGGGCGCATATTGTAACCGCTCACCATACGCCAACTGCGATTCGAAAAAGGCGTCGACGGCGGCGAGCTGCAGCGCGCACGCTTCGATCCGGTTCATCTGCTGCCGGAAGGCCTCGCCGCCTTCGAGTTCGCGCACATACCAGCCGATGTGCTTGCGCGCGGTACGCACACCGAGATACTCGCCGTAGAACGCATAGTGCGCCTGCAAATGCCGGGCCATCAGTTGCCGCACTTCGTCGATGCGCGGCGCAGGCAGCAGGCTGCCGGTACGCAGGTAGTGGTCGATCTCGCGGAAAATCCATGGCCGGCCCTGCGCGGCGCGGCCAATCATCACCGCATCGGCACCGGTCTTCTGCAGCACGACACGCGCCTTCTGCGGGCTGTCGATATCGCCGTTGGCCACCACCGGCAGGCGCACCGCCGCCTTCACCGCCGCAATGGTGTCATACTCGGCCTCGCCGCTGTAGCCGTCAGCCCGGGTGCGTCCGTGCAGGGTCAGCATGGCGATGCCGCTGTCCTCGGCAATGCGCGCGATGGTCAGCGCGTTACGGTGCTGGCGGTCCCAGCCGGTGCGGAATTTCAGCGTCACCGGCACGTCGACTGCCTGCACGACCGCCTGCAGCAGTGCCGCCACCAGCGGCTCGTCGCGCAGCAGCGCCGAGCCGCACCAGTTGTTGCAGACCTTCTTCACCGGGCAACCCATGTTGATGTCAATGATCTGCGCGCCGCGCTCGACATTGAAACGCGCAGCCTCGGCCAGCAACTGCGGATCGGCACCGGCGATCTGCACCGCTTTCGGCTCCATCTCGCCGTCATGGTTGATGCGGCGCGTCGTCTTTTCGCTGGCCCAGACGCGCGGATTCGACGCTGCCATCTCGGATACCGCATAGCCGGCGCCGAGTTCCTTGCACAGCTGCCGGAAAGGCCGATCCGTCACGCCAGCCATCGGCGCGACAAAGACATTATTGCGAAGTTGATAGGGACCGAGCTGCATGGACAATTCGTTCAGGAAGGGCTGCGTATTGTAAACGCATCCCTGCCTAAATTTTCATCAGCCCGGCAAAGAAGCCTGCCGAAATTTCAGGCAGCCGGGTGGGACCGATCGATTTCGTCGAGGCCGGCGGCCTCCAAATGGGCGGCATCAGCCCATCGCAGCAATTCAAAACGCTCGCCGTCCCAGCGCAGCCGGTTGATCGCTGCGTTGACAATGCCGAAATCGCGCGGCGCATCGACCGCCAGGCCGGTGGCCTCGCGATACAGGCAATCCAGCACGCCGCCATGGGTGAGGATCACCAGCTTGCCTTCCTTGCTTTCCTGATGACGCTTCGCGAGCCCGGTCACGGCATCGACCGAGCGACGGTGGAATTCCATCAGTGTTTCCGCTTCGCGCTCGCCGGCGGGAAAGCGCGCATGCAGGTCGCGCGCACACCATTGCGCAAAGGCGACCGGGTAACGTTGCGCCAGTTCCTCGTACATCAGTCCTTCGAACCCGCCGTAGCAGCGCTCGCGCAATGCGGGCTCGGCCACAACCGCCATGCGGTGCGCATCGGCGACCGGTTGCGCGGTAGCGCGCGCACGCTGCAGGTCGCTGGAATAAATCGCCGCCGGCCGCTCACACGACAGCGCCGCGCCCAGCGCCAGCGCCTGTCGCTGGCCCTCGTCGTTGAGCGGGATGTCAATGTGCCCCTGCATGCGGCGCACGCGGTTCCACGCAGTCTCTCCATGGCGAATCAGCAGGATTTCCATCAGCGCCCCGAGTCGACGCAGAGCTTGTGCGCGATGTCCTGATTCAGCGAATAGAAAGCGGTCAGGCTGGCCTGGCCGAGGATGTGCCCGACCATCGCCTGCAGCGCATCGGTAGCGCCGAAGTTGCCCTGTACCGGGAGACTCGGCAGATCGAGCGCATACAGCGTGAACACATAGCGGTGGATGCGCTCGTCGTTCCATGGCGGGCAGGGGCCGTCGTAGCCGAAGTAATTGCCGGCCATGGTCTCGTCGCCGGCAAACCAGCCGGTGTAGTCATTGATCCCCTGACGTGCGCCGTTCGGCAGCGCCGGGCCGGGCTTGCCGCGCGGCGTGACCATGCGGCTGTATTCGCCGGCCGGGATCTCGTGAATGCCCGGCAGCAGGTCGATCAGCACCCAGTGATAAAAATTTACCCGCGGCAGGCTGGCCGGAATCGTGCGGCCGGCCTGGTTGACGTCATGGCCGACCGACGGCACATCCGGGTCATGGCAAATCAAGGCCAGCGAGCGCGTACCCGCCGGCAGCTCGCTCCACGCAAGATGCGGATTGCGGTTGGACGACAGCGCGATGTGGCTGCCCGGATCCGTGACGGCGAACGCAAACTCGCCGGGAATCGGGGTGTCGTTGGAAAACGACTGGCTCCAGAGTTTCATGATCAGCTCCTCGACAAAGGGGGTCAGGCGGTTGGAGATACCTGCAACCAGAAGGTTACCGGACCGTCATTGACCAGCGCCACCTTCATGTCGGCGCCAAAGCGGCCGGTTGCCACCTGCGGGTGGCTCGCCTGCGCGCGCGCCACCGTGTAGTCGAACAATTCGCGTGCCTGTTGCGGCGGCGCGGCGGGCGTGAATGACGGACGCGTGCCGGAGCGGGTGTCGGCGGCCAGTGTGAACTGCGGCACCAGCAGCAAGCCGCCGCCGGCCTGTGCAAGGTTCAGGTTCATCTTGCCATCGGCGTCCGGAAACACGCGGTAGGCCAGCAGCTTGGCCAGCAGCGCATCGGCCTCACGCTGGCTGTCGCCGCGCTGCGCGCACAGCAGTACCAGCAGTCCCCGGTCGATCCGGCCCACGCGCTCGCCGTCGACCGTCACGCTGGCCTCGGAGACGCGTTGCAGCAGGCCGATCATGCCGGTGCGGTCATGACAAGGTCACGCGCGCGAACTTGCGCTTGCCTACCTGAACCACGAAGCTGCCCGCGTCGATCTTCAGGCCCTTGTCGGCGACGGCCGCGCCGTCAATGCGCACGCCGCCCTGCTCGACCATGCGCAAAGCCTCGGAGGTGGAGGCGCACAGGTTGGCCTGCTTGAGCAGCTGGCCAATGCCCAGCGGCGCACCAGACAGGCTGACTTCCGGCACATCGTCGGGAATGCCGCCGCGCGCGCGGTTGTTGAAGTCGGCCAGCGCGTCCTCGGCCGCATTGCGAGAATGGAAACGCGCAACGATTTCCTGCGCCAGCAGCACCTTGAGGTCGCGCGGGTTGCGCCCGCCGTCGACGTCGGCGCGAAACTGCGCGACCTCGGCCAGCGAGCGGAACGACAGCAGGTCATACCAGCGCCACATCGCGACGTCAGAAATGCTCATGACCTTGGCGAACATGGTGTTGGCCGGCTCGGTGATGCCGACGTAGTTGTTCTTCGACTTCGACATCTTATCGACACCGTCCAGGCCCTCCAGCAGCGGCATGGTCACAATGCACTGCTGCGGCAAGCCATAGTCTTTCTGCAGCTCACGGCCGACCAGCAGGTTGAATTTCTGATCGGTGCCACCGATCTCGAGGTCAGATTTCAGCGCCACCGAGTCATAGCCCTGCATCAGCGGATACAGCAGCTCGTGCACCGAGATCGGGGTGCCGGCCTTGAAGCGCTTGGTGAAGTCCTCGCGCTCGAGGATGCGCGCCACCGTGTAGCGCGCCGACAGCTGGATCATGCCGCGCGCGCCGAGCGGGTCGCACCATTCGGAGTTGTAGCGGATCTCGGTGCGCGCCGGATCGAGCACCAGGCTGGCCTGCGCGAAATAGGTTTTCGCGTTTTCCTCGATCTGCTCGCGCGTCAGCGGCGGCCGGGTGATGTTGCGCCCCGACGGGTCGCCGATCATCGACGTGAAGTCGCCGATCAGGAAAATCACCGTATGGCCCAGATCCTGCAGCTGGCGCATCTTGTTAAGCACGACCGTGTGGCCGAGGTGCAGGTCGGGTGCGGTGGGGTCGAGGCCGAGCTTGATGCGCAGCGGCTGGCCGCTCTTCTCGGACTGCGCGAGCTTCTGCGCAAACTCGGACTCGATCAGCAGTTCCTCGGCGCCGCGCTTGACGATCGCCAGCGCCTCCTGGACTGCGTCGGAAAGAGGCAGGCGGTCGGCCGTACCGGCCCGGTTCGGCTGAGCGCTGTCAAGCGAAGAATTGGCGTTCATATCAGTACAAGTGCCTGGATAAGTTCAAAAATGCGCGGGTTTGCATTTGCTATAATGCCCGCTTTGTGTTGCCCAAACGAATTCGGCTGCCCTTCGGCTGCCGACTCAAAACCGCGAATTTTATCTGATTGCATGAGTCTGAGAGCCAAATTGCTGGAAGTCGCCACCGCCCTGCTGGCGGCGTTGCGCACCACATCCAAGACTCGCGTCATTTCAGGATCGGCCGTCGTGCTGTCGCTGGTCGCCTTCGGCGCCGCGGGCGTCGCGCCGATGGCACCCGATGCTGCCGACCTGCCGGTGAAGACCGTGGTCGAAGAGCTGGCCATCCCTGACCTGAACGCGCAGATCGCTTCCCTGTCACCGGCCGCTGGCCAGTTCGTCGCCGAGGAGCGCATCCGCCCCGGCGACAACCTGTCCGCGCTGCTCGACCGCCTCGGCGTCAACGACCCGGCAGCCGCCAGCTTCATCCGCAGTGATGCCGCCGCCCGTCCGCTGCTCGGGCTGCGTCCGGGTCGCCGCGTGCAGGCCACCATCGATGCCGATGGCAGGCTGCTGTCGGCTAGCGCACTGCTCAGCGATGGCCGCGACGACAACCGCAAACTTGTGATCCGGCGCGAAGGCAACGGCTTTCTCGCCGAACAGCAGGCCGCGGCCTTCGACAGCCGAGTCGAGATGCGCTCCGGCGAGATCCGTTCGTCGCTGTTCGCCGCCACTGACGCCGCGCAAGTGCCGGACGCGGTGGCGATGCAGCTGGTCGAGATTTTCTCGTCCGACATCGATTTCGCGTCCGACCTGCGCAAGGGCGACCGCTTCCAGGTCGTCTACGAGACAGTCTGGCAGGACGGCGAGATGGTGCGTACCGGCCGCGTGCTGGCCGCCGAATTCAGCAATGCCGGCAAGACCTTCCAGGCCGTCTGGTTCGGCCGTCCGGAGGCCGATGGCGGCTACTATGACCTGCAGGGCAAGGCGCTGCGCAAGGCCTTCCTGAAGTCACCGCTGGCGTTCTCGCGTGTTACCTCGGGTTTCGCGATGCGCGTTCACCCCGTCTCGGGCCAGTGGAAGCAGCACAAGGGCATCGACTTCGCCGCCCCGACCGGCACGCCGATCCGCTCCACCGGCGACGGTACGGTGGAATTCGCCGGCAATGCCGGCGGCTACGGCAATATGGTCGTGGTCCGCCATGGCAACCTGTACACCACCGCATACGCCCACATGAGCCGCGTCGCGGCGCGGCGCGGCATGCGCGTGGCGCAGGGCGAGGTGATCGGCTATGTCGGCAGCACCGGCTGGTCGACCGGCCCGCACCTGCACTACGAATTCCGAGTTAACAATATCGCGCTCGATCCGAACCGCATTGTCGTCCCGTACGCGCAATCGCTGGCGGGGCTCGAACTGCAGCATTTCCGGCGCGTTGCCGCCGACATGGGCCACCGCTTCGCGCTGATGTCCGGCGCGAACGTGCAACTGGCGTCGCGCTGAACGGCGTACTGACCGATGGGTCTCCGGACCCATCGGTTAACATCGGCGCATGACTTCCCCTGCCCTCTACGTCGGACTGATGTCCGGCACCAGCCTCGACGGCGTCGATGGCGTCCTCACCTCGTTTGACGGCCGCCTTCAGGCCGCCTATGTTCCCTTTCCCGACACGCTGCGCGACGCGCTGCTGGCGCTACAGCAGCCGGGCGAAGACGAGATTCATCGCGAGGCGCTGGCCGCTGGCGCGCTGGCGCGACTGTACGCAGACTGTGTAAGGCAGTTGCTGGCCAAGGCCGGCACCAACGCTGCCGAGATTCGCGCCATCGGCGCGCACGGACAGACGATCCGGCACAATCCGGCGCAAGGCTATACGAGGCAAATCAATCACCCGGCGCTGCTGGCTGAGCTGAGCGGAATCGATGTCGTGGCCGATTTCCGCAGTCGCGACATTGCCGCCGGTGGCCAGGGCGCACCGCTGGTGCCGGCCTTCCACCAGGCAGTGTTCGGCAGCGCGTCAGCCACGCGTGTGGTCGCGAACATCGGCGGCATCAGCAATATCAGCGTGCTGCATCAGGACGGCCGTGTGCTGGGCTATGACACCGGAGCGGGTAATGTGCTGATGGACCTGTGGGCCGCCCGCCACCTCGGCACACCATGTGACCGCAACGGCGACTGGGCCGCTGCCGGCACGGTCGATGCGACGCTGCTCGCCGGCCTGATGGCCGAGCCCTATCTGGCGCTGCCGGCGCCAAAGAGTACCGGGCGGGACCTGTTCAACCCGCACTGGCTGCAGCAGCGGCTCGCGGCCTTTCCCGATCGGGCGGCGGTCGATGTGCAGGCAACCCTCACCGCCTTCACCGCCCGTTCACTGGCCCAGGCAATACGGCGCGATGCGCCGCAGGCGGAAGCGGTCTACGTCTGCGGCGGCGGGGCCATGAACGCCTGCCTGATGCGCATGCTGGAGGCGGAGCTCGGCACGCCGGTGCACAGCACCGATGCGCTGGGCATGGCGCCCAACCATGTGGAGGCGATCGCATTTGCCTGGCTGGCAGCGCGCTTTTGCGAGCGCTTGCCGGGCAACCTGCCAGCCGTTACCGGCGCGCGCGGCCCGCGTATCCTGGGGGCGCTCTATCCGGCCTGAGCCTGAAAAGCAAAAAGCGCGGATCGCTCCGCGCTTTTTGCCGGGAAAAGAATGCTCAGGCCGAGAACGACGACCCGCAGCCACAGGTCGTCGTGGCGTTCGGGTTCTTGATCACGAACTGCGCACCCTCGAGGTCGTCCTTGTAGTCGATCTCGGCACCCACCAGGTACTGGTAGCTCATCGAGTCGATTAGCAGTTGCACACCGTTCTTGAGCATCGTGGTGTCATCCTCATTCACGATCTCGTCGAAGGTAAAGCCATACTGGAAGCCCGAGCAGCCGCCGCCCTGAACGAAAACGCGCAGCTTCAGGTCCGGATTGCCCTCTTCCTCGATCAGCTGGGCCACCTTGTTGGCGGCGCTGTCGGTAAAGACGATGGGTGCCGGCATTTCCGTGATTGCGTTCATGTAAAAGCTCCTGCCTGTTGAACCATGTGAGGTTCGGGATTATAGCCGTTGCCCCCAAGGGCCGCTGACGGCGACACGGACAAGCATCCGCCGGCATGCTGAGCCTTGTAGAAAGACAAGGCCGTGCAGGCGGCGGACAGTTGCTACGTTAGATAAGTGATTATGCGCGCAGATCGCCGCAATTCAACCCCGCCGACGGCATGGTGATTACGGCAGGATAGGCACGTGCTTCAGGCCGGTAGTTTCGTGCAGCCCGAACATCAGGTTCATGCACTGCACACCCTGCCCTGCGGCCCCCTTGACCAGGTTGTCCTCGACCACCAGGATCACCAGCAGGTCACCGCCGGCCGGACGGTGCACCGCAATACGCAGCATATTTGATGCGCGCACCGAACGGGTTTCCGGATGGCTGCCGGCCGGCAGCACATCGACGAAAGGATCGTTGGCGAAGTGCGCTTCGTACAGCGCCTGGAAGTCGATCTCGCGCGCCTCCGGCAGCAACGTCGCATACAGCGTCGAGTGAATGCCGCGAATCATCGGCACCAGATGCGGAACGAAAGTCAGCCCCACCTTGCGACCGGCGATCGCCTCCAGCCCCTGCACCGTCTCCGGCAAGTGGCGATGGCCCTTCACGCCGTAGGCCTTGAAATTGTCCGCCGCTTCGGCCAGCAGCGTGGCCACCTCGGCTTTGCGGCCGGCGCCGGATACGCCGGACTTGCAGTCGGCGATCAGTGCAGCCTCGTTGACCAGCGTCCTGGCCTGCGACAGCAGCGGCTTGAAACCCAGCTGCATCGAGGTTGGATAGCAGCCCGGCAGCCCGATCACGCGCGCGCTGCGGATGGCGTCACGATTGACCTCCGGCAGGCCATAGACCGCCTCGGTGAGAATGTCCGGGCAGGCATGCGGCATGCCGTACCACTGCTCGAATACGGCGGTGTCCTTGATACGGAAGTCCGCTGCGAGGTCGATCACCTTCACGCCGGCCGCGAGCAGCTCGCGCGCCTGCGCCATCGCCACGCCGTGCGGCGTGGCGAAGAATACGACGTCGCACTGGTCCAGCCGTGCCTTCTCGGGCGCCGAAAACGCCAGCGTCACATGGCCGCGCAATGACGGGAACATGTCGGCGACCGGCATGCCGTCTTCCTTGCGCGAGGTGATGGCAGTCAGCTCGACTTCCGGGTGCGCCGCGAGGATGCGCAGCAGTTCCACGCCGGTGTAGCCGGTGCCGCCTACGATTCCAACCTTGATCATTCCAGACTCCTGATACCTGAATGAGAAGAGATACCAACAAGGTGCCGCGCTACCCGAATGACCGGTGCCGCAACGCAGTCAGCCGATATACCGGGGGCACGCCTTCAATGAAAAAAGCCGCCGGGCGATAACCCGACGGCTCTGTAGTGCATCGAAAGCTGTGGATTAACGCTTCGAGAACTGCTTTGCGCGACGTGCCTTGCGCAGACCCACGTTTTTACGCTCGACTTCACGTGCATCGCGGGTAACGAAGCCGGCTTTCGACAGCTCGGGCTTCAGCGCTGCATCATAGTCGATCAGTGCGCGGGTGATGCCGTGGCGAACCGCGCCG
>JACCDS010451561.1_pt1 | contig 14315 bp, 11 predicted proteins | sample 7446441 | NCBI WGS metagenome assembly JACCDS01 (sample SAMN15323445, study PRJNA562643) | freshwater metagenome | isolation source: river surface water | place: USA:Blue River Watershed | collected 2017-08-17 | reverse complement strand
CCGGATCGACACCATGTTCTTGGACTTGGCCATGCCGCGGCGCAGGGGCATGGGGCCTTCGAAGGCGCCGTCGTAGTTCTTCGGCTCCCAGGGCTGGCCGCCGGTCAGCTCCGGCTCGAAGAACAGCGGGGCATCGTTGACCACGGTCGCGGGCGTGAAGCCTTTTTCCAGCGCGGCCGAATAGATGAAGGGCTTGAAGCTGGAGCCGGGCTGGCGCCAGGCCTGGGTTACGTGGTTGAACTTGTTCTTGTCGAAATCAAAGCCGCCGACCAAGGCCTTGATGGCGCCGGTGCGCGGATCGAGCGAGACGAAAGCGCCTTCCACCTCGGGCTGTTGCAGGATCTCCCAGCTTTGCCTGGGCGTTTGCATGATGCGGATGATGGCGCCGCGGCGGATCTTGAGCTTGGGCGCGGCGCGCGCCTGCAGGCCCGGCTGGGCGATGCGCAGGCCGTCGCCGCTGATCTCGATCAGTTCGCCGCCGGGACGGGCGGCGACCACCTTGCGGGCGCCGGCCTCCAGCACCACGGCCGCCAGCAGGTTGCCGTTGTCGGGATGTTCGTCCAGCGCGTCATCGATGGCATCCTCGAGTTCGGCGGCCTGTTCAGGCAGCGTGACGAACTTCTCCGGCCCCCGGTAGGGCTGGCGCCGCTCGTAGTCCAGGATGCCCTGGCGCAGGGCCTGGTAGGCCACCTCCTGGTCAGCGGCCTTGACGGTCGTGTACACATTGAGGCCGCGCGTGTAGGTTTCCTCGCCGTACTGCGCAAAGATCAGCTGGCGCACCATCTCGGCCACGAACTCGGCGTGGCTGCGGGTCGGGCCGTGGCTGCCGCCATTGCCCGACTTGATCCGTAGCTCCTGCTTCTTGGCGGCCTCGGCTTCCTGCGCGGTGATGAAGCCGTTTTCCTGCATGCGGTCGATGATGTAGAGCTGGCGCGTCCGGGCCCGCTTGGGGTTGGTGATCGGGTTGTAGGCCGACGGTGCCTTGGGCAGGCCGGCCAGCATGGCGGCTTCGGCGGTGCTGATGTCCTTGAGGGCCTTGCCGAAATAGGTCTCGGCGGCGGCGGCAAAGCCGTAGGCCCGGTTGCCCAGGTAGATCTGGTTCATGTAGATCTCGAGAATCTGGTCCTTCGTCAGCAGGTGCTCCAGCTTGAAGGTCAGCAGGATTTCGTAGATCTTGCGGGTGAAGGTCTTCTCGGACGAGAGGTAGACATTGCGCGCCACCTGCATGGTGATCGTGGAGGCTCCCTGGCTCTTGGCCTTGCCCACATTGGCCAGGCCGGCACGGATCACGCCCACGTAGTCGACCCCGCCGTGCTGGAAGAAGCGCGAGTCTTCAATGGCCAGCACGGCATCGGTCAGCACCTGGGGAATGTCCTTGATGGGCGTGAAGTTGCGCCGCTCCTCGCCAAATTCGCCCAGCAGATCACCCTCGGCCGAGAAGACCCGCAGGGGCAGCTTGGGGCGGTACTGGGAGAGGTCGGAGATGTCGGGCAGGTTGGGGTAGGCCACCGCCAGTGCAATGGCGACGGCGGTGAAGAGCGAGGCCAGGGCGGCCAGGGCAACGCCACTGGCCCAGATCAGGGCCCGAACGGCCGGGTGCAGCCGGGCAAAACGTGAAGATTTCATGCCGGAAGGGCTGGAGGGAGTGTCAGGGGTGGAATCAGGAGACATAAAATCTTTGTAACTGCGCGTCAGCATTATAAAAATTAGAGGATGCCGCGGTTTGAGCTGGCCCATGTGTCAGTCTGTGCGCTCGATGGCACATCCGCGCCGAATTTGAAAGTCGCGGTTTCAATCCGATACAAAGCGTCTGCTTTTGACAACGTGAAAAGTCGGTGCTCCGGGGAAAAACCTTTGCGGGACAAGGACCTTACTGCTAGCATTGAAGTGAATTCTTAAGTTTTCCGGTATTGCGCCGCAACTTTCAGGGGATGCTCTTGATCTCTTTGGGATCCTTATTCAGTCGTCAGCCTGAGGCCATGTTGGGGCTGGATGTCAGCTCGTCCAGCGTCAAGCTGGTCGAACTGAGCAAGAACAAGGCTGGCCAGTTTGTGCTGGATCGCTGCGCGATCGAGCCGCTGGAGCGCGGCTGGATCACCGACGGCAACATCGAGAAATTCGATGAGGTGGCCGAAGCGGTGCGCCGGCTGGTCAAGAAAAGCGGCACCAAGACCAGGAACGTGGCCATGGCGCTGCCGCCCTCGGCCGTCATTACCAAGAAGATCGTGCTGCCGGGTGGCCTCAGCGAGGTGGAGCTGGAGATGCAGGTCGAAGCCGAGGCCAACCAGTACATTCCCTTTCCGTTGGAGGAAGTGAGTCTTGACTTCTGCGTCATCGGCCCGAGCGCGACCTCGGTCGGGGATGTGGATGTGCTGATCGCGGCGTCCCGGCGTGAAAAGGTGCAGGACATCCAGGGTCTGGCTGAATCGGCGGGGCTCAAGCCGGTGATCGTGGACGTCGAATCCTATGCCTCGCGCCTGGCGGCCAAGCGCCTGATCGAAAACCTGCCGGAGCAGGGCAAGGGCGCCATCGTGGCGCTGTTCGAGGTCGGTGCCCTGACCACCAGCATGCAGGTGATCCGCGACGACGAGGTGCTCTACGAGCGGGACCAGGCTTTCGGCGGGGCGCAGCTGACCCAGCTGATCGTGCGCCAGTATGGGTTCTCGCTGGAAGAGGCCGAGGCCAAGAAGCGCAGCGGTGAGCTGCCCGAAGACTACGAAGGCAGCGTGCTCAAGCCTTTCATTGAAAGCATGGTGCAGGAGATCGGCCGCGCGCTGCAGTTCTTCTTCACCAGCACGCCGCATCACAAGGTGGACTACATCCTGCTCGCCGGTGGTGCGGCGGCCCTGCCGGGCCTGACCGAAGCCGTGACGCAGCAGATCACCTTCCCCTGCAGCCTGGTCAATCCTTTCGACGGCATGGAAATCGGCAGCGATGTGCGCCTGAAGAAGATGACCCGTGAGGCACCGTCCTACCTGACATCCTGCGGCCTGGCCATGCGGAGGTTCCTGCAGTGATTCTGATCAACCTGCTGCCTCACCGCGAGGCCGCGCGCAAGAAGCGCCAGGACATCTTCAATCTTTCGCTCGGGGTCTCGGCCCTGGCGGGGGGCTTGATCGCCGGCGTCGTCTATCTCTGGCTGCAGGGGCAGATCGCCTCGCAGGAGCACCTCAATGCCGTCCTGACCCAGCAGAACAAGAAGCTCGACGACCAGATCAAGGACATTGCGGCGCTGGAGGCGGAGATCGCTGCCCTGCGCGCGCGCCAGCAGGCGGTGGAAAACCTGCAGGCCGACCGCAACATGCCGGTGCATCTGCTCAGTGAGCTGACCCGCCAGTTTCCGGAGGGTGTCTTCATCACCAATATGCGCCAGGATTCCCAGCTGGTGACCCTGCAAGGCACGGCACAGTCACAGGAGCGGGTGTCGGAGTTGCTGCGCAATCTGGCCTACCACTCGCCGTGGTTCACGAAACCTGAGCTGGTGGAGATCGTCGCCGCAAGTGTGGCCCTCTCCACCAAGGAGCAGCGGCGCGTGTTCAATTTCACCGTGCGGGTGCGCATGCTGCGTGCCAGCGAGGCCCAGCAGGCGCCGGTGCCGGCCGGGGCGGCATCGGCCCCGTCCGCGGCGGCATCCGCACCTCTCGCCGCGGCGCCGATGCCTGCCAAGCAGTAACGGGATACGACATGGCAAGCAACCCTTCCGCCCTTACCCAGAAGCTCGCGCAGTTCAAGGCGACGCTGCAGTCGCAGTTCAGCAACCTTGACCCGCGCAACCCGGTCGTCTGGCCGGTCCTGCCGCGCTACGCCCTGTTCCTGGCCATCACCGTGATGGTGGTCGTCGTGCTCTGGTTTGTCTGGCTCAGCGGGGAGGACGAAATCCTGACCCAGGCGCGCCAGAAGGAAGCCGCGCTGCGCGAGGAGTACAGGACCAAGCTGGCCAAGGCCATCAACCTGGAGGCCCTGCGCAAGCAGCGCGAGCAGGTTCTGCAGTACGTGACCCAGCTGGAGAAGCAGCTGCCCAGCAAGGCGGAGATGGACCAGCTGCTGTCGGACATCAACCAGGCCGGTCTGGGGCGCAGCCTGCAGTTCGAGTTGTTCCGTCCGGGGCAGGTCGTGGTCCGTGACTACTACGCTGAACTGCCCATCACGATCAAGGTGTCGGGGCGCTTCCACGACATGGGTTCGTTTGCGGCCGACATTGCACATCTGTCCCGGATCGTCACGCTCAACAACATCACGGTAGCTCCGGTGCGGGAAAGCACGGCGCTGACGATGGATACCACGGCCAAGACCTTCCGCTATCTCGACAAGGATGAGATTGCCGCCCAGCGCAAACCGGCCGGAGGCAAGAAATGAAGATCAGGTGGTGGATCATTTCCCTGCTGGGCGCCGCCCTGCTGGGGGGCTGTGGCTCGTCGAGCGAGGACGAATTGCGGCAATGGATGCTGGAGCAGCGCAGCCAGATGCGGCCGCGCGTGCCGCCGATCTCAGAGCCCAAGCCATTCAAACCGGAGAACTATGTCGATGCCGGGGCTGCGGATCCGTTCAGCCGGGACAAGCTCACCGCGGCGCTCAAGCGTGACTCGGTTCAGCAGGCCAGCACGACCAGCGCCCTGATCGCCCCCGAACTGGCCCGGCGCAAGGAGGTGCTGGAGGCCTACCCCCTGGACACCATGGCCATGGTGGGCAGCCTGATCCAGGAGGGGCAGCCGGCGGCGCTGGTGCGGGTGGACAAGATGCTGTACCAGGTGCGCCTCGGCAACCATCTGGGAACCAATTATGGCCGCGTGACCCGGATCACCGAAACGGAAGTCACGCTGCGGGAAATTGTGCAAGACGCAGTGGGTGAATGGATCGAACGTCCAGCCGCGTTGCAGTTGCAGGAGAAAGTCAAATGAAGAGTCAGATTGAATGGACGTTCCGCAGCCAGTGGTTGCGTCTCGCGGCAGCTGCGCTGTTTGCTCTGCTGGGTGCGGCAGTGCAGGCCCAGAATGTGGTTCCCCAGGCCGTCACAGGCGCCAGTGAAGAAGCCTCGCCCATCATTATCGAGGCGGTGACGGGGTCCCTGCAGGGCGGGGCAGAGGTCGTGAAGATCGATCTCTCGCGTGCCCTTGCTGTTCTGCCCAATGGTTTTTCCATCAAGGCACCTGCCAAGATCGCTTTGGACTTTGCCGGTGTAGGCAATGCCATGGGGCGCGCCACGGTCGAGATCAATCAGGGCAATCTGAAATCCGTCAACCTGATACCTGCGGGCGATCGCACGCGGGTGGTGATCAATCTGAAGCAGCCGACCAACTACAAGGCCCAATTGCAGGGTAAGTCGTTGTTGGTCACGCTAGATCCAGTGGGTGCCGCGACTGCGCCGCCTGCGCCGACGTCAACCTTTGCCGAGAGCAAGAATCGCGATACGCTGCCGATCAAGGATGTGGATTTCCGTCGCGGCGTCAACGGCTCTGGCCGCGTCGTGGTCAGTTTGCCGAACAGCCAGGTCGGAGTGGACATACGTCAGAGTGGCCAGTCCTTGGTCGTCGAGTTCATGAAATCCAGCCTGCCTGAAGGGCTGCGTCGCAAGCTGGATGTGACAGATTTCGGTACACCGGTACAAACCGTGACAACCTTTCAGACGGGTGACCGGGTACGGATGGTGATCGAGCCCAAGGGCAACTGGGAGCACAGTGCCTACCAGAGTGACGATCAATTGGTGGTAGAAGTCAAGCCGCAGCGGGTCGATCCGACCAAACTCACCCAGGGGCCGGGCTACAACGGGCAGAAGCTCTCGCTGAATTTCCAGAATATCGAGATTCGCGCCTTGCTGCAGGTGATCGCGGATTTCACCAATTTCAACGTGGTTACGTCAGATTCGGTTGCGGGTAATGTGACGCTGCGCCTGCAGGACGTGCCCTGGGACCAGGCGCTGGACATCATCCTGCAGTCCAAGGGGCTAGGCCTGCGCAAGAACGGCAACGTGCTGTGGATCGCGCCCAAGGACGAGATCCTGGCCAAGGAGAAGCTCGAGCGCGAAGCCAACGCCGCGATCGAAAGTCTGGAGCCGGTGCGCACCCAGTCGTTCCAGTTGAACTACGCCAAGGCGGTCGATGTCGCCCGGCAGCTGATGGGGGTCGCGGCCGGTGGTGCGGGGGCCGCGCCTGCGCCTACCGCAGGTCCTGCGGGCGCTGCGGCCAGTTCGCGCATTCTGAGCCCGCGTGGCAGTGCCATTGCTGAGCCGCGCACCAACCAGCTGTTCGTCACCGACATTGGTACCAAGCTGGAGCAGGTGCAGGATCTGATCGCCAAGCTCGATATTCCGGTGCGCCAAGTGCTGATCGAGGCGCGCATCGTGGAGGCCGCCGATACCTTCGGAAAATCCCTGGGCGTCAAACTCGGTGGTGCTGATCTGCGTGCCGCCCGTGGTGGCACCGGTGGTTACCAGATCAACGGGCAGGACAGCATCGCTTGGGGTACCAACTACGGCAATGTTGTGGCCACTACGGGTGCCGGCGGCACCATGGATCTGACCAACACTTTCGTCAACCTGCCGGCGCAGGGCCAGGGCGGCTACAACCCGGCAACCTTTGCCGTCTCGATTTTCAGTGCTTCGGCCAACCGCTTCCTGAACCTGGAGATCTCGGCCCTGGAGGCCGACGGCAAGGGCAAGGTCGTGTCCAGCCCCCGCGTCGTAACAGCGGACAAGGTCAAAGCCGTCATTGAGCAAGGTACCGAGCTGCCTTATCAGGTGGCCACCGCCAGTGGTGCGACCTCGATCGCATTTCGCAAGGCCAACCTGATGCTGGAGGTAACGCCGCAGATCACCCCGGAAGGCAATGTGATTCTGGAGCTGGACATCAACAAGGACACCGTGGGTCAGTCCACCCCGGCCGGCTACGCCATCGATACGAAGCACGTGAAGACGCAAGTGCTGGTCGAGAACGGTGGTACCGTGGTGATCGGCGGCATCTTTACGCAGCTGGAGCGTGAAGACACCACCAAGGTGCCATTCTTTGGTGACCTGCCCGGTGTCGGTGTGCTTTTCCGCACCAAGACCAAGGTGGCCAACAAGCAGGAAATGCTGGTATTCATCACGCCCAAGATGCTGACGGACCGCGTGACCAGCAATTAAGACCAAGAGACCCAGAGAAAACTCGCCCCCAAGCAGAGGTAGATCATGACAGCATTGATGCGTTTGTTGAGCACGGCCTTGCTGGCCCTGTTGTTGGCCGCCTGCGGTGGTGGCGGTGGTTGCGCTTCGACTGCAGAGTGCGCAGCGGCCTCGACACCGGCGCCAGCGCCGGGTACAACCCAGACCGCGGCGGCGATGACCTTGTTCTTCACGAACAGCACGACGACCTACACGCCGTTGACCCAGAACAATGTGACCGGTACGCCGAGTACTTATGCTGTGGCGACCGTGCTGGATTCGAATGGTGCTGCATTGGCAAACCAGATCGTGACCTTCTCAACGGACGCGACCATTGCTTCGCTTTCGTCGTCGATGGCGCTGACTGACCTGAATGGTCGAGCATGGGTCCGGATTCAGCCTGCAAGCCTGACGACCAGTGGCGCGGCAATTCTGGATGCATCGTCGACGATGGCCGGGCAGACGGTCACCGCGTCGCAGGGTTACCAGGTCGGTGCGTCGAACGTCGCATTGGGGACGATGGTGATCAGCCCCGCCAGCGTGACCGCCCTGGCAACGGCTTCCGTCAGCGTGCCGGTAACGGTGAATGGCGTGGCGGCAGCATCGGGACAGGTGAATGTGACCATGCAGGCAACCTGCGGTTATTTCAATACGCCCGGTACCAATACGATTTCGGTCCCTACGGGTTCGACCGGCAGTGCGACCGCCACCTGGCAGTCGCAAAGCTCTTGTGGTGGCTCCACGGTCAGCATCACGGCGACGGCGACCGGCGCACCGACACCCAGTACGGGAACCGTGACGGTGGCTGCGGTTGCCCCTGCGAACATCCTGTACAGCGGTGCCACGGCTAACAAGCTGGTGGTCTCGACCTCCACGTCCGGCACAAGACAATCGACCTTGACTTTCCAGGTGGTGGACGGCGTAAACGCCGGCATGAGTGGGGTGGGCGTGACCTTCAGCCTGGACAGTGCGTCTGCTGCGGCTGGCGTGACGCTTGACACCACTACCGGTACGACCGACAGCGCAGGCAATGTGAAGGTGATCGTCACTGCGGGATCCTTGCCGACGCCAGTCAGCGTGTCAGCCAGCCTCACCGCGACGCCGTCCATGTCGGCCTCGTCGTTTGGCCTGGTGGTCAGCTCTGGCAAACCGAGCCAGCGCTATACATCGCTCTCAGCCAGCAAGCTCAACATCGAGGGCTACAACGTCGATGGTGTCACGACCACCCTGACCCTGCGTACTTCGGACCGCATGGGCAACCCACCGCCTGTCAATACCGCGGTCACCTTCAGCACCGGCTATGGCAGCGTGGATGGCTCCTGTCTGACCGATGCGGCAGGTGGCTGCTCGGTGACCTACAGGACCGGTGGAACGCGGCCGGCCAATGGCATGGTCACGATCCTGGCCACCTTGGCAGGAGAGGAGAGTTTCATCGACAACGACGGCGACAACATCTACGACAGTGGTGAGACTTTCGACGAGATCGGACAAGCCTACCGCGATGACAATGTCAATGGCGGCTACGACGCAGGGGTCGAGCAGAAATACGGCACGGCCTCCGGGACCGCCGCGTGCCCGGATCCTGCGCTGTCGGTCGCCGCAACCTGTGATGGTGCATGGACTTCGTCGATACTGGTTCGTGACCAGATCCGTATTGGCCTTTCATCGGATACGGCGCTGATCACGGTGGTGACTGGCGTCACAGGTACTGGTTTCTCCGTGCTTGTCGCTGATGATGCAACCGGGACCGTGGGCATGGCTTCCGGCACCACGGTGGCAGCCACCGTGTCACCTGGCACGGGGTCCACTTGTGCGCTGGTGTCGGTCAGCCCGGCAACTGTGCCCAACCAGGTCGGGCCGTCTACGCACGTGGTAACGCTGAATAATGTGACGTGTACCGGTACTGGTACGTCAGTCACCGTGACGGTGACCTCTCCAAGTGGCAGGGCGACAACCCGTACCGTCGCTATTCCTTGATCACCCTGGTCGGCCTGCCCGGCTCGGGCAAATCCACCGTCGGGCGCCAGCTCGCCCGACGGCTGCAGCTGCCCTTTGCGGACTCTGACCAGGTCATCGAGCAGCGGATCGGCTGCCCGATCCGCGAGTTCTTCGAGCGCGAGGGCGAGGAGCGTTTCCGTGACATCGAAGAGCAGGTGCTGGACGAGCTGACGCAGCAGGCCGGCGTGCTGTCCACCGGCGGGGGGGCCGTGCTGCGCCCAGCCAACCGGGAGCGACTGCGCAGCCGCGGCCAGGTGGTCTACCTGAAGTCTTCACCCGAAGAGCTGTACCGCCGCCTGCGCCACGATACCCAGCGCCCGCTGCTGCAGGTTGCCGACCCGCTGCAGCGCCTGCGCGATCTCTATGCCGTGCGCGATCCGCTGTACCGCGAAGCCGCTCATTTCGTCATCGAGACCGGCCGCCCCTCGGTGGCCACCCTGGTCAACATGATCGTCATGCAGCTGGAACTCGCCGGCGTGGTGCCGGCGCAGTGAGCCCGGGCATCGGGACGGGCCCTCGCGGCGGTCCAGCCCGGGCCGGTGCCCTAAACTCGGGCCTATGACAGCGAGAATTGACCCAAGCTCCCCAGCCCCGACGCAGGTGCACATCAATCTGGCCGAGCGCAGCTATCCCATCCTGATCGGCAGCGGCCTGCTCGGCCGCGCCCAGACCTATGCCGGCTTGCCGCGGGCCGCCCAGGCACTGATCGTCAGCAACACCACAGTGGCCCCCCTGTATGCCCAGGCTCTGCGGGCCGCTCTGCAGCCGCACTATGGCCAGGTCCATGTGGTGGAACTGCCCGATGGCGAGGCCTACAAGGACTGGCAGACGCTGAACCAGATTTTTGATGCCCTGCTGGCGCAGGCCTGCGATCGCAAGACGGTGCTGTTTGCTTTGGGCGGTGGGGTGGTGGGGGACATGACGGGCTTTGCGGCGGCGAGTTATATGCGCGGCGTGCCCTTCGTGCAGGTGCCCACCACCTTGCTGGCGCAGGTGGATTCCTCGGTGGGCGGCAAGACGGCCATCAACCACCCGCAGGGCAAGAACATGATCGGTGCCTTCTACCAGCCGCAGCGGGTGGTGTGCGACCTGGACACGCTCAAGACCCTGCCGGAGCGCGAACTCAGCGCCGGCCTGGCCGAGGTCATCAAGTACGGCCCGATTGCCGACATGGCCCTGCTGGACTGGCTGGAGCGGAACATGGCCGCCTTGCGCGCGCGCGAGCCCGCCGCCTTGGCCCATGCCGTGCGGCGCAGCTGCGAGATCAAGGCCGAGGTGGTGGGGCAGGACGAGCGTGAATCGGGCCTGCGGGCCAGCCTGAATTTTGGCCACACCTTCGGCCATGCCATCGAGGCCGGTCTGGGCTACGGCGAGTGGCTGCATGGCGAGGCCGTGGGCTGCGGCATGGTCATGGCCGCCACCCTGTCGCAGCGCCTGGGCCTGGTGGACGCGGCCTTCGTGCAGCGCCTGCGTGCCCTGATCGAAGCGGCGGGGCTGCCCGTGGTCGGGCCGCAGCTCGATGCCCGTGACAACGCCGGCCGTTACCTGGAGCTGATGCGCGTGGACAAGAAGGCCGAGTCGGGCGAAATCCGCTTTGTCGTCATCGAGCGGCCCGGACAGGCCGGTGTGCGCGGCGCACCGGATGCGCTGGTGCGCGAGGTCATCGATGCTTGCTGCCTACGCCAGTGACCCCGCGCGTACCCGCGGGCGGCGCCATGCCGAGCCCGCGGCGCCCACGCGCACCGAGTTCCAGCGCGACCGCGACCGCATCGTCCATTCGACCGCCTTTCGCCGGCTGGTCTACAAGACCCAGGTCTTCCTGAACCATGAAGGCGACCTGTTTCGCACGCGCCTGACGCACTCGCTGGAAGTGGCACAGCTGGGCCGCTCGATCGCCCGTTCGCTGGGCCTGAACGAGGATCTGGTCGAGGCCATTGCGCTGGCGCACGATCTGGGCCACACGCCGTTCGGCCATGTCGGGCAGGACGCGCTGAACGACTGCATGGCCGGTCACGGCGGTTTCGAGCACAACCTGCAGAGCCTGCGCGTGGTGGACCGGCTCGAGGAGCGTTACCCGGCGTTCAACGGCCTGAACCTGAGCTTCGAGACGCGGGAGGGCATCCTCAAGCACTGCTCGCGCGCCAATGCCGAAGCACTGGAGGCCGAGCAGCCCGGTGGCGTCGGCCGGCGCTTTCTGGAGCGCACCCAGCCCAGCCTGGAGGCGCAGCTGTGCAACCTGGCCGACGAGATCGCCTACAACGCGCACGACATCGACGACGGCGTGCGCTCCGGCCTGATCACCCTGGAGCAGATGCAGCAGGTGCCACTGTTTGAACGCTACCGGCAGCAGGCCTTGGGCGAATACCCGCAGCTGGCCGAGGCGGGCAGCGGCCGGCGCCTGCTCTACGAGAGCATACGCCGCATGCTGAGCGAGCAGGTCTACGACGTGATCGAGGCCACGCGCGCCGCGCTGGCCAGGGCCCGGCCGGACAGCGCCGATGCGGCGCGCCAGCTGCCGCCGCTGCTGTGCTTCAGCGACGAGATGCGCCAGGCCTCCATCCCGCTGAAGAAATTCCTGTTCCAGAACCTGTACCGGCACCCGCAGGTGATGCAGACCATGGAGCAGGCGCGCCAGGTCATCCAGGATCTGTTCGAGGCCTATCGCCATGCACCGGGTGAAATGCAGGCTGGCTATGCGGCGCGCGCGCAGGCCGCCATGGCTGCAGGCCAGGACGAAGCGGCCGTGCTGCGGGTGGTGGCGGACTACATCGCCGGCATGACGGACCGCTTCGCCGGGCGTGAACACGAGCGCCTGACCGGCCAGCGCCTGCTGGCCTGAGGTGGCCAGGCAGATCGCGGACCGATGGACACTCGGGGAACCAGGGAGATGAGTGGCATGGTCGAAGGCCAGGGGCGGGGACTGAAGCCCGCCTGGGTGGTGATTGCGGCCGGCGTGGCGGCCGCCCTGCACGTCGGCAAGCTCTCGCCGGCCTTGCCGGTGCTGGCGACGGAGCTGGGCGTGACGCTGCTGCAGGCCGGCTTCCTGCTGTCCCTGGTGCAACTGGCCGGCATGACCCTGGGGCTGGCGATCGGCCTGAGCGCCGACGGTCTGGGGCTCAGGCGCAGCATGCTCACCGGTCTGTTGCTGCTGTTTGCCGCCTCCCTGCTGGGTGGCTGGGCGCGGGATGCGCAGACCCTGCTGCTGCTGCGCGCGGTCGAGGGCCTGGGTTTCCTGCTGGTGTCCATGCCGGCGCCGAGCCTGATCCGCCAGCTGGTGCCGCCAGAGCGCATGAGCACCATGCTGGGCCTGTGGGGCGCCTACATGCCGCTGGGCACAGCGGCTTCGCTGCTCAGCGGGCCGCTGCTGATCGCGTATGCGGGCTGGTCCGCCTGGTGGTGGCTGCTGGCCCTGCTGACCTTGCTGATGGCATTCTGGCTATGGCGCGTCGTGCCATCCGATGGCATGCGGCGTATGCGCGGCAGCGCCGGGGCTGCGCAGCATGGCTGGCCACATCGCCTGCGCCTCACGCTGAGCGCGCCCGGTCCCTGGCTGGTGGCCCTGAGCTTCGCCATGTACTCCGGTCAGTGGCTGGCCGTGATCGGCTTCCTGCCGACCATCTACGCCCAGGCCGGCGTCGCCACCAGCCTGAGCGCTGTGCTGACGGCGTTGGTAGCCGCGGTGAACATGATCGGCAATATCGCGTCGGGCCGCCTGCTCAGCCGTGGCGTGCGGCCGCCCACCCTGCTCTATGTCGGCTTCTGCGTCATGGGCGCGGGGACCGTGCTGGCCTTTGCCGCGTTGGACCTGGCGCCGGCCCTGCGCTTCGTGGCAGTGCTGTGCTTCTCCATGCTGGGTGGGCTGATCCCGGGAACCCTGTTTTCGCTCGCGGTGCGCCTGGCGCCTGGTGAGGGCACGGTGTCCACGACCGTGGGCTGGATGCAGCAATGGGCCTCCTTCGGCCAGTTTGCGGGGCCGCCACTGGTGGCCTGGCTGGCCAGCGCTGTCGGCGGCTGGCAGTGGACCTGGCTGATGACCGGCGGCTGTTCGCTGGTGGGGCTGCTGCTGGCACTGGGCATCCGTGGCCAGCTGCGGCGCGCAGCGGCTTGAGATGGGCCCTTTCCCTAGAATAGGGCCATGCACGGGGCGCAAGCCGCTGTGAGTTTCCTGAACCTGCTGAAGATCTGGAGTACCTGCTTGCCGTGAGCGAGGACACTATCAACGCCGATGCGCCATCCGTTATCGCCGCCACCCGGCGCTGGCTGGAGCGTGCCGTCATCGGGCTCAATCTCTGCCCTTTCGCCAAGAGCGTGCACGTCAAGGGCCAGGTGCACTATGTGGTCAGCCCGGCGCGCACGCCGCAGGCGTTGCGTGAGGATCTGCGGCGCGAACTGCTGGCGTTGCGGGCCGCGGATCCGGAGCAGCGCGACACGACGCTGCTGATGGCGCCGGACTGCCTGCAGGACTTTCTCGACTTCAACGACTTTCTGGCCGAGGCCGAGGCCGTGCTGGCCGAGCTGGGGCTGGAAGGCGAGCTGCAGATCGCCAGCTTCCACCCGCAGTTCCAGTTTGCCGGCACGGACGCCGACGACATCACCAACTACACCAATCGCGCGCCCTATCCCACCCTGCATCTGCTGCGGGAAGCCAGCATCGACCGGGCGGTCGAGGCCTTTCCGGAGGCCGAAACCATCTACGAGAAGAACATGCAGACCCTGGAGCAACTGGGACAGGCCGGCTGGGATGCGCTGGAGCTGCAGCCGCTCCAGGCGGATAAGTCGCGGGGAGGGCAGTCATGAAGCCCGCGCGCAAACCTGCCGGGCGCCCGGCGCAGGAGCCGGCCCGCCACGACGCGGTGCCCGACGAGGTGCGCCCAGGGCAGTCGGTCGAGCTGCTGAAGGAGCTGCACATCCTCACGCGCGAGGGCAAGCTGAACCAGGACTCGCGCCGCAAGCTCAAGCAGGTCTACCACCTGTACCACTTCATCGAGTCTCTGCTGCAGGAACTGGAGGGGCAGCGCGGCGGCGACGCCGGCATCACCCTGGCCGACCACGGGGCCGGCAAATCCTATCTGGGCTTCATCATTTACGACCTCTACTTCAAGCAGCGCGCGCACGGCCATGTCTATGGCATCGAGGCGCGGCCCGAACTGGTGCAGAAGTCGCGCGAGCTGGCGGCGCGGCT
>JACCDS012187561.1_pt1 | contig 14316 bp, 14 predicted proteins | sample 7446441 | NCBI WGS metagenome assembly JACCDS01 (sample SAMN15323445, study PRJNA562643) | freshwater metagenome | isolation source: river surface water | place: USA:Blue River Watershed | collected 2017-08-17 | reverse complement strand
TGGATGTGAAGGTGGGTGACTACGCCTTCTTCCCATCCTCGCTGTTCCACCGCACCATCCCATTTGACAGTGCCGAAGAGCGCATCTGCATTGCATTTGACCTCAAGCCGGGGCCCAACGCCTCGACCTGACCCTCCACTGCCTGGCTACACCCAATCCGGGTTCGGCATGTCGGTGAACACCCGCCGCAAGCCCTGCCCCCAGTCCTGGCGGATCTTCGAGTAGTACGGGTCATCCTCGGCGATGCGCCGCGGGTGCATCAGGTGCAGGCTGCCGCGGCGATACACCGCCAGGTCGATCGGCAGGCCGACCGAGATGTTCGACCGCACCGTGCTGTCGAATGAGATGAGCGTGCACTTGGCAGCCTCGGAGAGCGGCGTCTGCCAGGTCAGCACGCGGTCAAGGATGGGCTTGCCGTACTTGATCTCGCCGATCTGGAAATACAGCGTCTCCTGCCCCGCCTCGATGAAATTACCCTGCGGGTAGATGTTGAACAGCCGACACGGCTCGCCACCGATCTGCCCACCGAGCAGGATGGACGCGCCGAAGTCGATCGAGTGCTGGCTCAGGAACGGCCCGTCGCGGTGCTGCACGGAGCGCAGGGCATCACCGATGCGCTGCGCCACCTCGTACATGCTGGTCGCATTCCAGATGGTCGGTTGCTCGGTCTCGCTCCAGCTCTGACTGTCGAGCAGGTGGACCATCGCCTGGGTCGTCGCCAGGTTACCAGCCGAGAGCATTACCACGACGCGGTCACCCTCTCGCTGGTAGATACGCATCTTGCAGAACGAGGCGACGTGGTCGACACCGGCGTGGGTCCGCGTATCGGACGCCATCACCAGGCCCTCGTTCAGCAGGGCCGCGACGCAATAGGTCATGCAGCACCCTTGAGCAGCACGCCCGGCGCCGGGCTGCCGACCGGACGCGGCGCGAACACCGAGTCACTGATCTGCAGCGCCAGCGTCTCGAGCCGCCGCAGCAGCGGCTGCAGCTCAAGCGCGCCATCGGCGGCACGAAGGTCCCGTACATTGGCGTTATCGAGCTGGGCGTAGAGGCCCATCACGGTGCGCATGGGCGGCGAGGAGACATTGCCGATGACCGATTCGAGTGCCATGTATACCTCGTGTATGCAGTACATGAGCGAGCGCGGCAGCTGCCGGTCGAGGAGAAGGAATTGTGCCACCCGCTCGGGGTCGATGTGGTCGCGATAGACCTTGCGGTAGGCCTCCAGCGCCGACACCGACCGCAGCAGCGCAGTCCAGTGGTAGTACTCGGCGTGCGGGATCTCCTCGTTCTCGGCCAGGGCGTTGTAGCTGACGTCGAGGATACGCACAGTGTTGTCACCGCGCTCGACAAAGGTCCCGAGCCGGTTGAAGCGGAACGCTTCGTCGTGGAGCATGGTGCCGAAAGTGACGCCGCGGAACAGATGACTGCGCTCCTTGACCCAGGCCAGGAAGCGTCCCGCGCCGCGGAAGCGGATCACCTTCTCGTCGAACTCGCGCAGGCCGAGCCAGGTGGTGTTGACCACCTCCCACATCTCGCTGGTGATGGTGCTGCGGGCGGCGCGCGCGTTCTCGCGAGCGGCCTGCAGGCAGGCGTGGATGCTGGCTGGGTTGGCGGGGTCCAGCGCCATGTAGGCAGTCACGCTGGCAGCATCGATCTCGCGCCCCGCGGTGACATAGGCCTCGTGGCGCCCGGTGATCAGCAGCGGCTGTGCCCACTCGCTGGCTGACATCGCCCGCGCAGACGCCAGCAGCGACTTCTGGTTGGCGATGTGCAGCATCCGCGCGGTGTTCTCGGCGCGCTCGATGTAGCGTGCCATCCAGTAAAGGTTGGATGCGGTGCGAGAGAGCATGTCTGCCTCCTATTCAGGTTCTTTGGGTCACGACTGCAGCACCCACGTATCTTTGGTGCCGCCGCCCTGGCTGCTGTTGACCACCAGCGAGCCCTCCTTCAGGGCCACGCGCGTCAGGCCACCGGGCACGATGCGCACCTGGCGGCCGGACAGCACGAACGGCCGCAAGTCGATGTGGCGCGGCGCGATGCCGCTCTCGACAAATGTCGGGCAGGTGCTGAGGCTCAGCGTCGGCTGGGCGATGAAGTCACCCGGCGCGGCAAGGATGCGCTTGCGGTAGTCCTCGATCTCCTGCTTGGTCGCCGCAGGCCCGATGAGCATGCCGTAGCCGCCCGAGCCCTGCGCCTCCTTCACCACCAGCACAGGCAGATGGTCGAGAACGTAGGCCAGATCGTCAGGCCTCTCCAGGAGCCAGGTCTCCACGTTGGCGAGGATCGGCTCCTCGCCCAGGTAGAAGCGGATCATCTCCGGCACATAGGGATAGATCGACTTGTCGTCGGCCACGCCGGTGCCGACCCCGTTGGCAATGGTCACCCGCCCGGCACGGTAGGCCTGCATCAGACCGGGCACGCCCAGCACCGAATCGGCGCGAAAGACCTGCGGATCGAGGTAGTCGTCGTCGATGCGGCGGTAGATCACGTCGACGCGCTGAGGGCCGCGCGTGGTCTGCACCCAGACGCGGTCATCCTGCACGTAGAGGTCCGGCCCCTCGACCAGTTCGATGCCCATCTGCTGCGCCAGAAAGGTGTGCTCGAAGTAAGCGCTGTTGTAGGCGCCCGGCGAGAGCAGCACCACCGTGGGGTTGCTCACGCCCGGCGGGGCCGTCTCGAGCAGGCTGTTCAGAAGCAGTTCGGGGTAATGGTCGACCGGCGCGATACGGTGGCTGTCGAACAGCTCGGGGAAGAGCTGCATCATGACCTTGCGGTCCTCCAGCATGTAGGAGACGCCCGAGGGCGTGCGCAGGTTGTCTTCGAGGACGCAGTAGCGGCCCTCGCCGTCGCGGACCAGGTCGATACCGGCGATGTGCGAATAGACACCGCCGGGCACGTCGAGTCCCTTCATCACCGGACGGTACTGCGGGTGACTCAGTACCTTCTGCGCCGGCACGCGGCCGGCCTTCAGGATCTCGCCCTCGTGGTAGATGTCGTGCAGGAAAGCGTTCAGCGCCTGCACGCGCTGGCGCAGGCCGCGCTCCATCATCTTCCACTCATCAGACGGGATGACGCGCGGGATCAGGTCGAACGGGATCAGCCGTTCGGTGCCGGAGGTATCGCCATAGACGTTGAAGGTGATACCGACGCGGCGGAACAGCAGGTCCGCCTCCTGCTGCCACTCCGCCACCCGGGCCGAACCGGCGTCTGCAAGCCAGCGCGCATAGGCCTCGTAGTGCGCCCTCGGCTGGCCTTCGTGGGCGTACATCTCATCGAACATCGGTTTTTGTGTCTCGGCTGCCATGTCGGGCCTGTCGTCACCAACGCGATGACCTGCCCTGCTGCAGCAAGAGCCGTGCCAATACTGTTGGTCTCGCGCAGCCTTTCCACAGGACGCTTGCCAGAAACGCTTTTGGGCCACGCACGAGTACCTCTGACTGCGGCGCTGAAGCCGCGGTGCACCATTTTGGACAGGCCCGGCAGGCCGAGCGCGGCGGATGCACCGCCATAGACCGTTGCAGGCGAACGAGAGGCATGCAAACTGTCTGCTACAATCCGGCCCCTCAAGAAGCGCCACGATCACGGAGAGGTGACCGAGTGGCCGAAGGTGCCTGACTCGAAATCAGGTGTACGGTAACCCCGTACCGTGGGTTCGAATCCCACCCTCTCCGCCAAGTATGTAGCAAATACGGGCTTTATAGACACTGGCAAAATCTTACATACCCAAAGACATACCTTCGAGCGGGCAACTCCCTATCCTTCAAGCTTCCCGCTAGATCAACCCCCACCCCGGGGGCACCCCCCGAAGTCTGCTTTACCTCCCCTAGCGCAGACCTTGCACTGTGTTTTGCTCGAACGACCACTGCAATTTAGTGTTTTGATTGGGCACACTGTACGTGGGTGATCGTGGAGGCAAAACGTGCTGCGTGAAGGTCTTCAAAGGTGGGTTGCCGGGTATGAAGCTTACCGGTCCCGGCGCCGGGTTGATGCTGGCCACCCCATGCATGTGCTGCTGCATGAGCTGTTACCGACCGCCCTTCGAGATTTAACGCCCGACGCCGAACAGTTCAAGTTCGAAGGTTCCGACGGTCAAGGAATGATCACGGCAGTTCCTTGGGTTGCCGTTTTCCACAAGGAGATCACCCTTTCGGCGAAGACCGGCTACTACATCGTTTGGCTCCTGCCCGAGGACCGGCGTTCAGTGATTCTAGAACTAGGTTTGGGCGCAACGCAGTTCGCTGTTCCTTATGGCGAGAACAAGAAGGCCCTAGAGGCCGCGGCTCGTGCGGGATCGAAGGTTCTAAGTTTTGCTGATCCAATAGCCAAGCGCATCTTCTCGACGGACCTGCAAACTCGGCTGAAGAGAGGTGAGTTGCAGCCCTTGGGGCCTGGATATGAACACAAGGCTTATGGCAAGGCTGCCGTACTGAGTGTTGCTTACCCCGTGGATGTTCTACCGCCGGACGATGTTCTGCGGGGCGACTTCCTCCAGTTCGTAAGGCTGTACGAGCGCCTTGTGGATTCTGCTCTTATGCCGTCTGTTGAGGAGCTGGTGGCCGACGAGGTGGTTGAAGCAACACGCACTGGTGCAATCGAACCCCAGATCCTCGAAGAACGTGAGTTCACCCCGAGACCACCAAGCAGAGAGCGCGGCGCTGGCACCACAACGTCATCAGGCCGCTACAGCAGAGCAAGCAAAAAAATCGGCGACTTAGGTGAGCGATTGGTTTTTGAGTACCTAAAGCGACGCCTAACAGAGCAAGGGCGGGAAGACTTAGCCCCCCAAGTTGTGTGGGAGGCCGCAGAGGGGCGCACCCCGGGCTGGGACATCACCAGCTATTGCCCGACCACCGGTGAGAAGATCTTTGTGGAAGTAAAGGCGAGCCAAGGCTCGACCATCAACGAGGTCATCCTCACAAGAAACGAGTGGCTTGCTGCACAGCTACAAAAAACCGCTTTGTTGACCACCGCCGCCAATTTAGCTGACCGCTGGCCACCAAACTGGATGACCAGCGTCGCCATTCAAACTGACCAGCGCCGCCAAGCAGCTGCCGTAAATCGCCAGCCAACTGACCACTGGCGCCAGGTTACTGACCACCCTCGGCTTTGAGCTTGCGCATCGACTCGCCTTTCAATGCAATTTTGTGGCTGCTGTGCACCAGACGATCAAGGATCGCATCGGCGAGTGCCGGGTCATTGATGAAGTCATGCCGGCTCATGAAGAGCGATAGGCGCTGTCGGTGGATGCGTTTCATGTCAAAAGTATCTGCCAGGTTCAGCCAAACGCCAAGGGCTCAGTGCTCACTCACCATGCCGAGCATAGATCGTAGCTTCCTCGCCATTGAAGAGCAGGGTCTCGTAGGGCATGCGTTGATCTCCCACCTCCATGCCAGGTGATCCCACCGGCATGCCTGGCACGGCCAGGCCCTGAGCCTTGGGCTTTTCCTGTAAAAGTCGCTTGATGTCCGCTGCCGCGACGTGTCCCCCGATCAGGTAGCCACCGACCGTGGCGGTATGGCAGGACACCAGGCGCGCTGGGATGCCTAGGCGCGACTTGACGGCATTCATGTCCTCTTCGTCATGGACCTCGACAGCAAAGCCCTCGGCCTTGAGGTGGTCCACCCACTTGCCACAGCATCCGCAGGTCGGGCTTTTATGAACCACGATGGTGTCAGCCACCGCCTGGGCGATTGGCTGGGGAGCCTTGTCAGAAAACAGACTGAGAGCGCCCAAACCGCCAATGATCAAGACCAGCAGACCGATGGCCCAGAATGTGTTGCGTGATCGACTCATGGTGTCATGCCTTGCTCGGTGTGCCCTGCGTGACCGGTCATGGGTTCCGCGCGGGCCGTCAGTATTTGATATTGCGTCGGGTCAAGCGCCGGCAACTTCTGCAGGAAGGCGACCATGGCCCAGATCCTGGCATCATCATGGGTCTTGCCCCAGGCCGGCATGCCGGAGGCCTTGATGCCGTGCTTGATGATCCAGAACTGGCGGGCAGCACTGGCGGCTGCATCGCCATGATCGTCACCATCATGGCCATGTTCAGCGGCACCCTTGGCCAGATTAGGCGGTTGTGGGTACAAACCCATGGCCATGTCAGAGCTTTTCACGCCGGGCTTGAGATGGCAGCCCGCGCACATGTCATTGTAATCCGCGCCGCCACTGAGCAGCATCTGAGGATCATCGAGAGGCGGTACGGCAATGTCTTTGCTACGCACAGCAATCGAACGCTCACGCAAGGTCTCCAGCGCCCAGTAGACCGGCTTGGTGTGTTCGTCATCGGCCCCCATGGAGTAGATACCGGAGTAGAGAAAGCCCAGCCCTGCAAGCGCACCCAGCGCGCCCAGTCCCAGCAAGATCTTCAGCGTTTTCATGAGTCGACTCCGGGTTTAGCCGCCATGGCCTGAGTGATCCATACCCGGCATATCGGGCATGCTTTCCGGTGCGCTAGTAGGTTTCTGGGCGGGTGAGCCATAGGGATTACGTCGCACAGGCTCACCGAAATCGGGGCTCTTGCTGACACGCCGGGCAATCTTGTCCTTGGGGTAGCGATACCAGCCAGGGTCAGTGAAGTCATTGGTCCGCTGGTCATCGCGCACCTTGACCACGGTGAACATGCCACCCATTTCGATGGGGCCGAACTGACCTTCGCCCGCCATCATCGGCAGCGTGTTCTCCGGCCCCTTGAGGCCCATGGCGACATGGCCGCCATGCTCCGACATGCCATTGCGCCCCATCGCGCCATAGCCCGGCAACATCTTGCGAATCTCGGCCTCGACGCCGGACTGATCGACCCCGGCCGGGTTAGGTATGCCATGCCCCATCGGACCCATGGTGTGGTGAGCCATGTGGCAGTGCAGTGCCCAGTCACCCGGCTCGGTGGCCACAAATTCGATATCGCGCATCTGGCCCACGCCGACGATCTCGGTCACTTCCCTGCGCCACTGGGCTTTCGGCCAGCGCCCCGCATCACTGCCGGTGACCCAGAAGGGATTGCTGTGCAGATGGATGGGGTGGTTCCACATCGACAGGTTGCCCACGCGAATACGCATGCGCTCGCCGGTCCGCATGACCAGGGGATCAATCGCCGGGAAGACCTTGCTGTTGAAAGACCAGAGGTCGAAGTCCTGCATCACGGAGGGGTCTGGTCGATAGGTGCCGGGATGCAACGCCCAGTTGTGCAACAGGAAGGCGTAATCCCGGTCCACCGGTACCTCTTCACCCGCCTTGGGATGGATGATGAACAGACCCATCATGCCGAAGGCCAACTGGGTCATCTCGTCCGCATGCGGGTGGTACATGTGGGTGCCGTGCTGCTTCAGCGTGAACTCGTAGGCATAGGTTTCGCCCACGCCAATGGCGGACTGGTTGAGCCCGGCCACGCCATCGAAACCGGACGGCAGATCAATGCCATGCCAATGCACACTGGTCGGTTCGCCGAGTCGATTGGTCACGAAGATGCGCACGCGGTCACCCTCGACCACTTCGATGGTCGGGCCTGGTGTGGTGCCGTTATAACCCCAGCACTTCGCTCGCGAACCGGGTGGGAACTCGTGCTCGATCTCCTCGGCGACCAGGTGGAACTCCTTGACCCCGCCACTCATCTTGTAGGGCAGCGTCCAGCCATTGAGCGTACGTACTGGCAGATATCCTTGCGGATGCCGCTTGGCCTTGGCCGGGCCTGGACTGGGAACAGCTGGTGCACTGGGCATACTCATGCCAGCCATCCCCTCCATGCCAGCCATGTTGGACATGTCATGGCTCATGGGCTGGGCCGAAACGTTGCGAGCAGCCCCAGCCAGCAGGCCGACGCCGCCTACACCAACCCATTGCAGCAAATCGCGTCGAGAGATCATTAGTGGCCTCCGTGCTCCGGCATCGCCATGTCATTGCTCATGCCAGGCATCTTGCTGTGGTCCATCGGTGCCGCTTTATCAGCAGCTGGCGCTGTCGTATTGCTGTTGCTCATGCCAGGCATCTTGCTATGGTCCATGCCCTGCATTTTGCTGTGATCCATGGGGGCGGCCTTGTTGTCAGCCGGCTTCTTGGTGGGCATGCACTTCATGTGCATGGCTTTCATCACCGGGTCATTCATATCCATCTTGGACATGTCCATCTTGGTCATAGCAGCACAATCCGGACCGGCCTTGGCAGCCGCCGCTTCAGCAGCATGCAGGGCGGGGTCATGAGCAAAGGCGCTCTGGGTAGCCAGCAGCAACCCGGCAATCAGGGCGGTGTGGTTTGCGATTTTCATGATGTAGCTCCTCAGGGGTTCAGTGGTCGTGAAGTGGTTTTCAATGGCCTTGGTGAGGCGATGTAGTGGGTGCTGTTTCAGGTGCAGGAGCTGCGGTTGAGTCGGCAGGCTCCATGCCAGTCATTCCGCTGTGGTCCATACCACTCATCTCGCCCATGCTGCTCATGTCATGACCCGTCATGGCAGGCTGATTCAGCGGCACAGAAGTGCCGTGCTGGCTGTGATCCATGCCTTCCATTGTCATGCCCCCCATCGCCGGCATGCTGTGACCCGCATGTCCCGTGTTGGTGGGAGCCGCCTCCGACAGCACGACTGGGCTTATGCTGAGTTCGCCGATACGGGTGTCGCTGGGCAACGCACCGCCCACAGCTCGGGCCAGATCCACGCGCGACGTCCAGTAATCGCGCAAGGTCGCCAGGTAGCCCTCATAGGCGCTGTATTCTTCCTTCTTGGCGAGCAGCAGCTCGAACTGCCCCACGATCATGTAGTTCTGCAATTCCTGTGTGCGAGCCACGATGGCCTCGCGCTGCGGGATGAGCCCGCGCTGGTGGCGCAGGACACGTGTCCGGGCGGAAACCATGCGCGCATAGGCCTTGGAAATGCCGTTGGCGACCTCACCCTCCAGCAGGGCGACATTGGCCTTGGACTGCTCCTGCAAGGCCTCTGCGCGCAGAACACCACTGCCCGACTTGCCGAACAGCGGTAGCTCGAAGGCCACCGTCGGCCCGAGGGAGCGTGAGCGATCAAAGTCACGCTCGCCCGCTATGCCAACCCTCAGGAAGGGTACCCAGCGCAAGGTTCTGGCCAGCCCCAGGACATCGTTCGAGCGCTCGACCCGCATCCGCTCAGCGACCAGATCGAGACGCTGCCTCAAGCCAAGATCGATCAGTTCCTGCGCCGATGACTCATCCGCGACCGGCATAGGCAGGCGCGCATCCAGATGCCACGGCTTGTTGCTGGGCAAACCCATCAAGGTATTGAGCGACACCCGTGCCGACTCCGCTTCAGCCTGCGCGGCCTCCTGATCGAGCTCGGCCTGCTCCGCCGCTGCCTGTTCGCGCGCCAGCTCCAGCGCATTGATGTTGCCCGCATCATGGAACCGTTTGGCGAGATCCGCAGAGGCGCGAGCGGCCTTGGCAATGACCATACGCATCTGAGCGATCTGGGCGCTGCCAACCGCTTTGAAATAGGCCTCGTTCACGTCCGCAGCCAGCCCCTGCAAAGACAAGGCAGTCTCAGCCTGTAGACGAGTCAGCTCGGCTTTGGCCAGACGACTGCGACTGCGGATAACCAGGAGGTCGGTGAAGTTCTGTGCCAGGCCGTAGCCCAGCTGGGTCGCGTCACCGCTGACGTTGGAGTTCATGGCCGCAAACGACAGGACCGGGTTGGATAACCGGCTGACCTCCACCCAGTCCGCCTGATTCAGACCCAGCCGGGCATACTCCAGACGTACCCTGGGGTTGCGCAGCAAGGCCACACCCACTGCCCGCTCCACCGTCAACGGCTGCGCCAACAAGGTATCCACCTGCTGGTTCAGATCCTCGTCTTTCGCTCGCATACTGGTGGGCCTGGCTGCCAGGCCAGGATCTCGTGCCTTGACCAGCTCGTTGACGTTCGCCAGTCCGCGGTCAGCAGGCAGGGAAGCGCAGCCTGCCAGCACCAGCACAATCCCTACCGGCAGCAGACGCATGCCGTGGCGACCCCGCACTGAAGCGCCGGATGGCCTGGTCTGAGAAGACATGAACGACGGCATGCAGAACCCCATCACGAACATTTGATGGGGTCATCATGCGACGGGCATCAGGACAGGAACCTGACCTCAAGATTACATTTTTGTCAGCCTGACTTAATCTTCAGCAAACCCGCTAGTGTTCACTCAGAGCACGCTGCAGAGAGAGGGTGATGTGAAAATCCTGCTGGTTGAAGATGAAGCCAAGACCGGTGAGTACCTCAAAAAAGGGCTCACCGAAGCGGGCTACAGCACCGATTGGGTGACCGACGGCCTGAGCGGGCATCATCAGGCGCTGACGGGTGACTACGATCTGGTCATCCTTGATGTCATGCTGCCTGAAATCACGGGTTGGGAGGTGCTGGCAGGTATCCGCAAGGCGGGACTGTCGATGCCGGTGCTTTTTCTCACCGCACGCGACCAGGTGGAGGATCGCGTCAAGGGCCTTGAGCTGGGTGCTGACGACTATCTCGTCAAACCCTTTGCGTTTGCCGAGCTGCTGGCCCGTGTGCGCACCCTGCTGCGCCGTGGTCGCTCGCGTGACACCGACACGCTCAAAGTCGCCGATCTGGAGCTGGACCTGCTGCGCCGCCGTGCCATCCGGGCCGGTCGCCGCATCGACCTCACCGCCAAGGAGTTCGCGCTGCTGGAGCTGCTGATGCGTCGGCAAGGCGAAGTGCTGCCACGCTCGCTGATCGCATCCCAGGTCTGGGACATGAACTTCGACGGCGACACCAATGTCGTCGAAGTCGCCATCAAGCGCCTGCGCACCAAGGTCGATACCGGCTTTGACACCAAGCTGATCAATACACTGCGTGGCATGGGCTATGTCATGGAGGCCACGTCAGATGATGCGTCTACTACCTGACTCCATCACCGCGCGAACCAGTGTTCTCTTCACGTTGCTGGCTGCTCTGGTGTTCATAGTCATGGGCCTGGTCATCCAGGGCTCGGTCAACCGCCACTTCGCTGAGCAGGACCGGGCGGCCGTGTCCGGCAAGCTGGAGTTGATAAGCAACATCCTGCTCAGCCCGGCTACTGAAAACAACGAGGCGCGCATACGCCGACAGCTCGCCAGCGCGCTGGTCGGGCATCATGATCTGGTGGTGCGAGTGCAGGATGACCTGGGTCAGGAGGCATTCGCATCGGGTCACGATGGGCTGCCGCAGGCAGCACTCCTGACTGTGACGCCAGGCACGGCCTTGAAAGCTTGGTCAGATGGCGAACATGACTACCGACTGGCCGTGGTCGATGTGACTGGCCCTGAGCATCGCTGGCGCGTGGGTATCGCCATCAATATCTTGCATCATGAGGTTTTCCTCCGCGCCTTCGAGCGCGAGCTGCTCCTGATCGGCGTCGGCGGGCTGGCTCTCATGGCCGTATTAGGTTGGCTGGCCGTTCGGCGTGGCCTGATGCCGTTGCAACGCATGGCTGTGGTTGCCGAAGGCATCTCCGCTAAGCATCTGCAGGAACGGCTGTCCACGACAACCGTGCCGGTGGAGCTGGAGACACTGGCCAGTGCCTTCAACGCCATGCTGGACCGTCTGAGCGACTCCCTGGAGCGACTGTCGGCCTTCTCATCGGATCTGGCGCACGAGCTGCGGACTCCGGTCAATAACCTCATGACGCAGACACAGGTACTGCTGTCCAAGCCGCGCGCGAATGAGGACTACCGCGAGGTGCTGTACTCCAATCTGGAGGAGTTCGAGCGGCTGGCGCGCATGATCAGTGACATGCTGTTCCTGGCCAAGGCTGACAACGGCCTGATCATTCCTCATCGAGAGGCAGTGCAACTGGCCAGTGAAGTCACGGCCGTGCTGGAGTTCTACGAAGCGCTGGCCGCCGACAAGTCACTCATCCTGCAAGCCAGTGGGCAGGCGGTGGTCATGGGAGATGCCCTGATGCTGCGCCGCGTGATCAGCAACCTGATGTCTAACGCCGTACGTCACGCCTACCCGAATACGGGCATCAGCGTAGCCATCTCCACACATGGACACGAAGCCTGCCTCACCGTCCAGAATACGGGCGACACCATTCCCGAGCAGCATCTACCGCATCTCTTCGAGCGCTTCTATCGAGCGGATGGCGCACGTCAGCGCACAGAGGAAGGTGTTGGGCTCGGGCTGGCCATCACGCGCTCCATCATGATGGCCCATCAAGGAAAGATTGAAGTCAGCTCTCAACAAGGGGTGACGCAATTCACGATCAGGCTGCCGATGGCCTGACAGGCCAGCAAGCCGGCTGCAGCCTGCCGCATGGATATAGCGAGAAGAATGCAATGACATCGATACACGCCCAAGACTCCGATCCGGTTCGTCACTTGCTGGCGCGGTGGCGCGACGACCCAGGCGCCACCTATCAGAGCTGGTTTCTCTGGGAGGAGCGCCTCAAGAACTTCCGCTCCATTCGTCGCGGCTTGCAAGCAGTCATCTCGGAAATCGAGGCCGGCAGCTTCGGCACGCAATATCGCGGCTCGTCGCTGGAGACCGTAGTCCACTCCATTGCCGAGCAGCGCCAGATTTTCAAGGGCGCGGACCATGCCTTTCTATGGAAGCCCAAGCTGCGTATTCCTGATATCTACGAGAGCCCGAATAATCAACGAGCCTTCGGCCGCTTCCTGAACAGCTGCCTTTGCTGCAGCAGCGATCAGGCGGTTCTGGATGCCATCCACGCGCTGGATAGGCACAAGATCAAGGGCGTCGGCCCGGCTGCAGCCAACTTGCTCTACTTCCTCCATCCGACGCGAGTACCACCGTTCAACACCGCCATCGTCAAGGGCTACAACGCCATCACCCAGAGCAAGGTTGAATCGCCCTGTTGGCTTTCTTCCACGAGTGCGGGGGCCAGTCATCATCCCAAGGGCATAGGCAAGCGCCTCGAGCATCGCGAGTCTGGCTGACACTAGGCTGCGTTCGGCTCGCGCCTTGCGAGTCTCTTCGCCGTGGATAGTCTTCGCTTCAGCGCAGCGCCGCCTGCCCTCTTCGGTGCGTGGCCCCGTGCTAGCTCCGCCATGAGTACGACAGACCCGCTTGCCGGTGACTGCAGGTTTCCGGCACTGCCCCCCGGTTGACTTTGCGCGCGCTTGACACTGAGGGCAGGTGATCCGTCCGCCTAATGTAAAGAAGCCTCGATGCCTACCAACACCTTGATAGGGGGGTGGCGAGGAGGGGTTTGCTGGATTACGCACAGGACCTCACGGACGGCGGCAGTAGCGTAAGAACCTCGTCGGTCAGGTCAACAGCCCGCTCAACTAACGGTTCAAGCAGGCCCGTGCCGCTTCGCATCCGTCCGTATTCGCGTTCTATTTTGTTAACGATGTCTCCGCGAGCCAACTCGAGATCGCCAAGGAGTCGCTTCACCTCGCGCTGAAGGCGAGGACGCAAGGCCGAAACCGCTTCGGAGTTCGCACCGTCAGCCACTAGAGCGTCGAGACCAGCCAGTAACTCGTAACCTAGGCGCCATGCAATGTGGTTGGGTAGGTCCTTCAGCCAACGATGGATGTCTTCACGGGTGCATTGCTCGAGGTCCCAGCCGTCACTTCTGCCCCGCTTAAACGTTCTGATACGCCGAAGCTCCCCGAGCGAGCGGGTCATGCGAGTGCGGGATTCCTCCAGCTTGTAACGCCCAGCGCACAGAGGGGTCTTTTGTCGTTGGTGCACTGCGTCGTTGAAAACGTCAAGACAAGTTTTCATGCGGGGTCTCCTTTTGGACAGGTTGGACAGGATGTGTGGCTGTTTGGGGTAAATGGGCTATGTAAATTGCTTCGCGAGGAGTTACCGGAAATGGCTGAAATCCTGTCCATCCCGTCCACGACCCCTGCGTGAATCAAAAAATCGGCCATAAGAGCACCTCCTCTCTGATCCGAAGTCCGACGTAGAACCGGTTCGAGCCGCTTTTAGCCTCTGTAAAGCCACGTTCAGCAAGGCGCTGGGTGAAGCTCTTCTTAGACGGCACACGCAGGCTGTTTCGCTCACACCACCGCTTGAAAACGCCGAAAAGACGTCCTTGCTCGATGCGCTCAGCGGGGTGCTCGCTCGTGCAGTCGGCCAGAAACTCCCCCAGGACATCGCTGTCTTCACGGAACGTCGCCACTTCCCCACGGATTTGTTGGCTGAGTTGCAGTCCGTCCGTCAGGTAGAGCCTCGCCCCCTCCAGCATCCACTGCAGGATCCCATCGAGTTCTGCGAGCAGCTTTTGCTCAAGGTGGGGGTCTTTTTCGTCATCCTTGAAGCTGCGTTTAAAGGGCAGTAGGACCAGTCGGCGCCAGATGCCGTCGTCTTCGCCCGTGATGATGGGTTTGTGGTTTGTCCGCATCCAAGGGGTG
>JACCDS010714642.1_pt1 | contig 14317 bp, 13 predicted proteins | sample 7446441 | NCBI WGS metagenome assembly JACCDS01 (sample SAMN15323445, study PRJNA562643) | freshwater metagenome | isolation source: river surface water | place: USA:Blue River Watershed | collected 2017-08-17 | reverse complement strand
TCGATGCGGTGCAGCGCCTCGGGCGTGTGGCCCTCGAAGCGCAGCACCAGCACCGGCGTGGTGTTGCTGCCGCGGATGAGGCCGAAGCCGTCGGCAAAGTCCACGCGCAGGCCGTCGATGGTGCCGACCTCGCCGCCTTCAAAGGCCAGGCGGCCGTCGGCCACACGGGCCAGCAGTTCGGTCACCACGGCATGGTGCTCACCTTCGGCGCAAGCCACGTTCAGTTCCGGCGTGCTGAAGCTGGTGGGCAGGGCATCCAGGAAGGCGCTGGGGTTCTTCTCGCGGCTCAGGATCTCCAGCAGCCGCGCCGCGGTGTACATCGCGTCGTCGAAGCCGTACCAGCGCTCGCCGAAGAACAGGTGGCCGCTCATCTCGCCGGCAAAAGGCGCGCCGGTTTCCTTGAGCTTGGCCTTGATCAGCGAGTGGCCGGTCTTCCACAGCAGCGGCTTGCCGCCGGCCTTCTTGATGGCCACCGGCAGGCGCTGGCTGCACTTCACGTCGTAGATGATCTGCGCGCCCTTGTTGCGCTTGAGGATGTCGCGCGCGAACAGCATGATCTGGCGGTCGGGGTAGATGATGTTGCCGCCGGCCGTGACCACACCCAGGCGGTCGCCGTCGCCGTCGAAGGCCAGGCCCACCTCGGCGCCGGTGGCGTGCACCACCTTGATCAGGTCCTGCAGGTTCTCGGGCTTGCTGGGGTCCGGGTGGTGGTTGGGGAAGTCGCCGTCGACCTGGCTGTAGAGGTCGATCACTTCGCAGCCCAGGGCCTTCAGGATGGCCGGCGCCGACGCACCGGGGATGCCGTTGCCGCTGTCCACCACCACCTTCATGGGGCGCGACAGCTTGGCGTCGCCCACGATGCGCGCGGTGTATTCGGCCAGCACGTCCATCTTGCCGCTGCGGCCGCGCTTGGCGGTGTAGGTCTCGCTCTCGATGCGCGCGCGCAGCTTCTGGATGTCGTCGCCGTAGATGGCACGGCCGCTCATCACCATCTTGAAGCCGTTGTAGTCCTTGGGGTTGTGGCTGCCCGTGACCTGGATGCCGCTGCTGCAGCCATGTTTGGCACGCGTGGCGGCCACGTAGTACAGCATGGGCGTGGTCACCGGGCCCAGGTCCACCACGTCCAGCCCCGTGCTCTTGAGGCCACGGATCAGCGCCGCCGCCAGGCCGGGGCCCGAAAGACGACCGTCGCGCCCGACAGCCACTGCCTTCTCGCCCGCGGCGACCGCTTCGGAGCCGAAGGCGCGGCCCAGGTGTTCGGCAAAGGTCTCGTCGATGTTCTTGCCGACGATGCCGCGGATGTCATAGGCCTTGAAGACGGTCGGGTCGATCTGCATGGGGGCTGTGGGTTAGGTGAGACGGCGGGATTGTAGGCAGCGCCATTCGCACCGGCGCCTTGCGGTCTGGCGGCCGCGCTGGCCATTCGTCGCGCCTGGGTGCAGCGCGGCGCGGCCCCTTCCTACACTGCGGCCATGCAGATTGACCGCGCGCTCCTGAAGGCCTCCTGGCAGTCGTGGATCACCAACGATGCACGCCCGCGCGCCGGCCCCTACTGGATGCAGCTGCTGTGGACGCTGCTGTTCTCTGCCGCGTTGGCCGTGCTGTTCACGGTGTTCGGCTTCATGGCCTACGGCCGCGGCGAAGGCGCCTGGCGCAACCTGGCGGGCTGGGCCTACTGGTACGGCAAGAACTTCATCGTCTGCCTGACCATTGGCGCCACCATCCAGATGATGTTCGACCTGGGCCGGCTCACCGTGGCCAAGCCGCAGCGCGTGGCGCGCTGGCCGCTGGCGCTGCGCACGCTGTACTTCAGCGGTGTGCCGCTGCTGGGCGTGGTGCTGGCCTGGCCGCTGGGCCTGTGGCTGGCCGGGCAGAACGTGGCGGTGTGGTTTGGCAGCAGCGATGGCCGCAACGTCATCTTCGGCACCGTGCTGCTCTCGCTGCTGATCACCTTCCTGCTGCACCACTGGTTTGCCAGCAAGGCGGCCGAGGTGGAAGCCGAGCGCCGCGCCACCGAGGCGCAGCTGCGGCTGCTGCAGGCGCAGATCGAGCCGCACTTCCTGTTCAACACGCTGGCCAACGTGCAGAGCCTGATGGACCACGACCTGCCCAAGGCCAGGCAGCTGCTGGGCAGCTTTACCGACTACCTGCGTGCGTCGCTGGGCACCATGCGCAGCGAAGACAGCACCGTGGCCCATGAGCTGGACCTGGCGCGAAGCTACCTCGAACTGCTGCAGATCCGCATGGAAGACCGGCTGCGCTTCAAGGTCGAGGCCGATGACGGCGCCCGCCAGCAGCCGCTGCCGCCCTTGCTGCTGCAGCCGCTGGTGGAAAACGCCGTGGTGCACGGGCTGGAGCCGGCCATCCACGGCGGCACGGTCACGGTCAGCGCCCGCATGGAAGGCTCGGTGCTGACGCTGGAAGTCCGTGACGACGGCCGCGGCCTGAACGCCCCACCACGCGCCGGGGCGCGCGGCAACGGGCTGGCGCTGCAGAACATCCGCCAGCGCCTGCTCACCCGCTATGGCAGCGCGGCGTGGCTGGATGTGCTGCCCGCCGAACCCGGCACCCTGAGCCGCATCACCCTGCCCCTGGAACCGCAGACACCATGACCACAGCCCTGATCGCCGACGACGAACCCCACCTGGCCCGTGCCCTGCAAGCCGCCCTGGCGGCGCAATGGCCAGGCCTGCAGGTGCTGCACGTGGCGCGCAACGGCGTGGAAGCCGCCGAGCGCATCGCGGCGCTGAAGCCGGACCTGGCCTTCCTGGACATCCAGATGCCCGGCCTCACCGGCCTGGAAGTGGCACAGGGCATCGAGGGCGACACACGCGTGGTCTTTGTCACCGCCTACGACGAATATGCGGTGCAGGCCTTCGAACAGGAGGCCCTGGACTACGTGCTCAAGCCCGTGAAGGCCGAACGCCTGCAGCGCACCTTGGAACGCGTGCAGCGGGCCCTGGCCGCCAACACCAGCGACGACAGCGCAGCGCTGGTGGCGGCGCTGAGGAAGCTGATGCCTGCGCCGGGCTCAGCCGCGCCCGAACGCCTGCGCTGGGTGCGGGCCAGCGCAGGCGACCTGAAGCACCAGGTACCGGTGGAGGAGGTGCTCTTCTTCCGCGCCGACGACAAGTACACCTGCGTGCAGACGGCCCAAACAGAGCACCTGATCCGCACGCCCATCGCAGAACTGGCCGCGCAGCTGGACCCCACGCAATTTGTGCAGGTGCACCGCAGCACCATTGTCAACCTGGCCCACCTGCAGGGCACGCGGCGAGACGAGGCCAGCCGGCTGTTCCTGCGCGTGAAAGGCTTCGCGCAGGAACTGCCCGTGAGCCGTGCCTACGTGCACCGGTTCAAGGCGATGTAGGCCCGGCCGGGACGGTCAGAACTCCAGCGTGTCACCCGGGTTGGGCACCAGCACCTTGATGCTGTTGCCGCCGCCCAGCGCCGCATTGAACTGCGCCGGCGTGCCGGGCAGCGCCGGGTTGGTGAGGTAGTGCATGGGGACCACGGCCTTGGCCTTGATGAGGTCGCGCGCGGCCATGGCGGCGTCGGCCGGGTTCATGACGAACTGGCCGCCGCCGATGGGCATCAGCACCAGGTCGGGCTTGTACATCTCGCCAATGAGCTTCATGTCGCCGAACACGCCGGTGTCGCCCATGTGCCAGAGCTTGAAGCCGTTCTCGAACTCGATGATGAAACCACCGGCCTCGCCGCCCACGTGGACCTCGTCCTTGCCGGTGGCAGGGTTGCGCCAGACCATCTCGGAGCTGTGCTCGGCCTTCACCATCGTCACCTTGACGTTGGGGCCCACGGGCGTGACCGTGCCGCTCTTGTTCATGCGGTTGGCGCGGTTGGCCGGCAGCAGGCCCAGCATGGCAAAGCTCTGCGACAGGCCGGCCGGCGCCCACAGCGGCGCTTCGTTCATGTTGGCCAGTTCAGGGGCGTCGGCCATGTGGTCGAAGTGGCCGTGGGTCACCAGCACCAGGTCCACCTTGCCCAGGGCATCCAGCTTCTTGAAGGCCTCGGGCGTCTTGGGGTTGGTCTTGAGCCAGGGGTCGATGACGATCACCTTGCCCGTCAGCGTGGTGATCTTGAACGCGGCCTGGCCCAGCCACTGGACCTTGATCTTTCCGGGTGCCTGGGCCAGCGCCGGCAACGAGAGGGCCAGTGCTGCTGCAAGAGCCAGGGTCTTGACGATGCGCTTCATGGGGCTGTCTCCTTCAGTGCTGGGAATAGTCGGTGTAGGCCGGTTCCGGCTGCGTGAAGTACGCGTGCAGGATCTGGTAGACCATCTTGTAGTTCTTCTGCTGGAAGCTGGCGTGGCTGATGCCATTGAGCACGGTGAACTGCTTGTCCGGGTGCGGCAGCAACTTGAAGAACTGCAGCAGGTCGTCAAAGCCCGCAATGCCGTCAAACTGGCCGCGCAGCACCACCGTGGGCACAGTGATCTTCAGCGGGTCCACCACGGGCAGCTTGCTGCACATGTCGATGTAGGTGCCGTTGGGCATGCTGTCGTCCAGCGCCAGGATGGCATCGGCGAAGGCCTCCACCGTGCGGCTGTCGGCGCAGTCGGCGTGGTCGCGCGAGAAGATGCTGCGCACGAAGGCGCGGTCGATGGGCCGGCGCTTGGTGGCCAGGAACTCGGGCAGTTTCTTGCGCCGCTGCTCCAGCGTGGGCGCGCCCTCGCCGGTCCACACAAAGGCGTCCAGCGCCAGGCGCTTGACGCGTTCCGGGTGGTGCTGCGCAAACAGGGCCGCACGCAGCGCGCCGCTGCTGATGCCGTAGGTCAGGAAGCTCTCGATGCCGCGCGTGGCCTTGATGTAGTCCGTGGCCGCAGCCAGATCGGCCGCACCGTTGGCGATGTCGCAGTAGATGTCGCGGTGCTTGGCACTCTTGCCATAACCCTCCATGTCCACGCACCAGCAGACAAAGCCGCGCTCGGCAAACCAGTCCATCACGCTGCTGTCCGGGCGGCCCGGCACGGTGAGGTCGAAGGTGGGCTGGCTGGCCATGCTGGAGCCGTGAACCCACAGCACAGCGGGCTTGCCTTCGGGAGAGCCGACGTACTTTTCCCACAGGAACAGCTTCACGTCGCCGTCGGCGGTTTTCTTGGTGGTCCAGTGTTCCTGGCCGGTGACTTTGGTCATGGTGGTTCCTGTTGCGGGATCAATCAACTTTGGCGCCCGTCTCTTTCACGATGCGCGCCCAACGGTCGCGCTCCTCGCGGAAGTAGGCATCCATCTCGGCGGGCGTGGAGCCCACCATTTCAATGCCGGCGTCGTTCATGAAGCTGGTGACCTCGGGCGTGGCCAGCGCGGCCTTGAGTTCGCGGTTCAGGCGCTCCACGATGGCCGGCGGCGTGCCCTTGGGCGCCAGCAGGCCCATCCACACATAGGCGGAGTAGCCCGTGAGGCCGGTCTCGGCCAGGGTGGGCACGTCGGGCAGGCGCGGCGAGCGTGTGACGCCGGTGGTGGCCAGCGGGCGCAGCTTGTTGTCCTTGATGTGCTTGAGCATGGCCTGCGTGCCCGGCACGGCCATGGGCACGGTGCCGGCCAGCAGGTCCGTGGTGGCCTGACCACTGCCCTTGTAGGGCACGTGCGTGAGCTTCACACCGGCCATGGACGCAAACAGCGCCATGAACAGGTGCTGGCCGCTGCCATTGCCCGAGGACGCGTAGTTCAGCTCGCCCGGCTTGGCCTTGGCCAGCGCCACCAGCTCGGCCACGTTGCGCGCCGGCAGCGAGGGGTGCACCACCAGCACGCCAGGCTCGCGGCCCAGCAGCGCCACGCCGACGAAGTCATCGATAGGCGCAAAGTTCAGGCGCGGGTACAGCGACGCGCTGATGGCATTGGTCTGGCTGGCCAGCAGCAGCGTGTAGCCGTCGGGCGCGCTCTTGGCGACCAGTTCGCTGCCGATGGTGGCGCCGGCGCCCGGCTTGTTCTCGATGATGACCTGCTGCTTGAGCCGCTTGGACAGTTCCTGCGCCACCGCCCGCGTGGGCCCGTCCACCGCGCCGCCCGGCGAGAAAGGCACGATGATGCGGATGGGCTTGCTGGGATAGTCCTGCGCCAGGGCCGGCGAACATACGCCAGCCCAGGCCAGCAGGGCTGCGGCGCAGCGCATGGCTTTGTTCATTCGAAACCCCCTTGCCGGCGCAAGGCACGCGCCTCGTCACCGGCCATCAGTTGCACCAGGGCCAGCGCCTGCGCGGCACGCGGCGAGCCCGCCACCACCACGGCCGTGTAGACCGTGGCCAATTCAAACTGCGGCGGCAACACGGCCACCAGGTCCACGCCTTCGGTGTAGAGGATCTCCGTCACCTGCGTGCAGCCCAGCAGGCCGGGCTCGCGGCACGCAGCCAGCTCCCGCATGGCCGTGGCGCCGTTGGGGAAGGTGCGGAAACGCGGCTGCAACTCTTCCAGCACGCCCAGTTCACGCAGGACCTTGGCGAAGTGGATGCCCGCCGTGGCGCGCACCGGGTCAGGGAAGTAGATGGCCCTGGCGGCGCGCAGTGCGCGGCGCAGCGCATCGGGTGTGGACACGTCGGGCTGCGGCTGGCCGCGCTGCACCGCCACACCGGTGCGCACGCGGCCCAGCGGCGCGCGCGTGGCGCCGTCCAGCCGGCCCTGCGCGGCCAGGTCGGCCACCATGGCGTCGGTGCTGACGAACAGGTCGCAGGGCTCGCCGCCCAGCAAGGCCTCCTTCATGGCGCCCACGGCCCCGAAGCGGCCCTGCAGCGCCAGGTCCAGCGCCGCTTCAAAGCGCGGCTGCAGCGCGGTCAGCAGGCCTTGCGCAGCGCCTGCGCTGAGGAAGTTCAGCACCGCGCTCATTCCGGCTTGGCGCCACTGAACTTGACGATGCGCGCCCACTTGGCGATGTCGTCGTTCATGTAGCGGCTGAACTCGTCCACACCCATGGTCATGGCCGTGGTGCCCTGGGCGGCCCAGGCCTTGCGCACGTCGGCGTTGCCGGTGATCTTGGCCAGCTCGGCGTTGAGCTTGTTGACGATGGCCGGCGGTGTGCCCTTGGGCGCCATCAGGCCCAGCCACAGCGTGGCCTCATAGCCCGGCACACCCGCTTCCGACACGGTGGGCACCTCGGGCAGCACGGCGCTGCGCTGCTTGCCGGTGGTGGCCAGCGCCTTCACCTTGCCCGACTTGATGTGCTCGGTCATGGTGGGGATGGCGTCGAACATCATCTCCAGTTGCCCACCCAGCACGTCGGTGCGCGCACCGGCGCTGCCGCGGTAGGGGATGTGCACGATGGCCACGCCGGCCATGGCCTTGAACAGTTCGCCGGCCATGTGGTACGGCGTGCCCGGGCCGGACGACGCGTAGCTCATGCCACCCGGCCTGGCCTTGGCGGCCTTGATGAGTTCGCCCAGGTTGTTGGCGGCCAGGTTGCTGCGCGCCACCAGCACCAGGTCGGAGTAGTTGATGGGTGCGATGGGCACGAAGTCCTTCATCAGCGTGAAGGGCTTGCTGGGGATCAGCGACTCGTTCACCGTGTGCGTGTTGGACATCAGCAGCAAGGTGTAGCCGTCGGGCGCCGACTTGGCGACCGCGTCGGTGCCGATCACCGAGCCACCGCCCGGGCGGTTGTCGATGATGAAGTTCTGCCCCAGGCTGTCCTGCAGCTTCTGGGCAATGAAGCGGCCAAACACGTCGGCCGAGCCCCCAGGCGCAAACGGCACCACGATGCGCACGGGCTTGCTGGGGTAGTCCTGGGCTTGCGCCCAAGGGGCCGCGAAAGCCAGCATCAGCCCTGCGAAGCGCGGAACGCAGCGGAAGACGAGGCGGGAGACCGTTCTCAAGGTGGTCATCATCGATTGGCCTTGATTGGTTGATTTGGGCTCTGGCCGCGCAACTCTAGCACCGCGCCTTCGCCCTTGCACAACGCGGGCGCGCCGACATGCCAGCGGCCCGCCGTCAGTACCCCAGCATGTTCACGCGCACCCGCACCAGGTGGGCCAGGCACAGCTTCTTGGCTTTCTCGGCGTCGCGGTCCTTCAGCGCCAGCACCAGGGCGCGGTGCTCCTGCTGGTATTCCAGGCGCCGCTCGGGCGTGGCGCTGCGGCGCTTGAGCACGCCCCATTCACCCTGCTGGCGGATCTCGCTCATCAACTTGAAGACGCCGGTGATGAAGCCGTTGTGCGCCGCGTCGGCAATGGCCTCGTGCAAGGCGGCGTCCCACTTCTCGAACTCTTCCAGCGAGGTGGCCGCCTCGGCCAGGCGGTTGCACTCGTCCATGCGGGCAAAGTCGGCGCTGGTGGCGTTGCCGATGGCCATGTCGATGAGCGCCGGCTCCAGCACCAGGCGGGCCGCCATCAGTTCCGCCGGGCTCACGGCCAGCGCGCCCACCACGGGGGTCATCTCGGCCAGGGCCTCGTGCACCTGCTCGGACACATAGGTGCCGCTGCCCACCGTCTGCGTGATGAGCCGGCGGCGCTTCAGGTCCTGCAGCACGCGGCGCACGGTGCTGCGGCTGAGGCCGAACTGGTCGCTCAGCGAGCGCTCCGTGGGGATGCGGTGGCCGGCCCGCCAGGTGCGCGAGCGCAGCTTTTCCAGAATCGTCTCTCGCAGAATCGCGGCGGTGTCCATGGGCCCAAATGGTAGCATTTGGGCAGCAACAGTCATCCCACCCGTCATCCACCTTGAGGAGTGCGTCATGCGCCTTGCCACCATCCACCACCAGGGCCAGCGGCGGGCCGCGCGCCTGGCCGCCGACGGCGCCACGCTGGAACTGCTGGGCGGCGCGGCCCCGCAGGGCCTGCTGCCCCTGATGGAAGCCGCCGCACGCGGTGAGGCCTTCCCCGCGGTCACCGAACGTGTGCCCCTGGCCGGTGTGCGTTTCGAGGCCCCCATCCCCCAGCCGCGCCGCAACCTGTGGTGCGTGGGCCGCAACTACCACGCCCACGCCAAGGAGCTGCGCGAGAGCGTGTTCAAGGACAACACGGCCAAGGCCGATAGCTGGCCCATCGTCTTCACCAAGGTGCCGGAAACCGTGGTGGCCACCGCCACCGACGTGAAGCTGCCGGGCGCGGCCATCTCCTCGCAGATCGACTACGAGGCCGAGCTGACCCTGGTCATCGGCCAAGGCGGCCGCAACATCAGCCGCGCCGACGCCATGAAGCACGTGTGGGGCTACACCATCATCAACGACGTCACCGCGCGCGACGTGCAGATGCGCCACGCGCAGTGGGACCTGGGCAAGAGCTTCGACAGCTTCTGCCCCATGGGCCCCTGGCTGGTGAGCGCCGACGAGGTGGACGGCAGCCGCACCCAGGTGCGCTGCTGGGTCAACGGCGAGCTGCGCCAGGACGCCAACACCAGCGACCTGATCTTCGACATTCCCACGCTGGTGGAGACCTGCTCGCGTGGCATCACGCTGCTGCCGGGCGACATCATCGCCACCGGCACCTGCGCCGGGGTGGGCATGGGCATGAACCCGCCGCGCTGGCTGGGGCATGGCGACGTGGTGCGCATCGAGATCGATGGCGTGGGCGTGCTGGAGAACCGCTTTGTGGACGCCTCCCGGGAGGGCCGCGCATGAAGGCCTTGCTCGCAGCCGTCGCCCTGGTGGCCAGCAGCAGTGCGTTCGCGCAGGGCTGGCCCGACAAACCCATCACCATGATCGTGCCCTTCCCACCCGGCGGCGTGGCCGACACCGTGGCGCGCCCGGTGGCCGAGGCCCTGGGCAAGGAACTGAAGACCACCGTGGTGGTGGAAAACCGCGTCGGTGCCGGCGGCGCCCTGGGCATGGGCGTGGTGGCGCGCGCGCCGGCCGACGGCTACACGGTGTTGATGACGCTGTCGTCCATCTCCATCCTGCCGGAGGCCGACACCATCCTGGGCCGCAAGCCGGCCTACACGCTCAACCAGTTCAAGCCCATCGCGCGCTTCACGGCCGACCCCACCGTGCTGGTGGTGCGCGCCGATTCACCCTGGAAGACGCTGGCCGACTTTGTGGCCGACCTGAAGAAGAAGCCCGGCGCCTACAACTACGGCAGCAGCGGCAACTACGGCACCATGCACGTGCCGATGGAGATGCTCAAGGCGGGGGCAGGATTTCGCATGACGCACATCCCCTACACCGGCGCCGGCCCGGCCGTGCTGGCGCTGCTGGGCGGCCAGGTGGACGCCGTCTCCAGCGGGCCGGCGTCCGTGGTGCAGCACATCAAGGCGGGCAAGCTGCGTGCCTTGGCGCACTGGGGCGACAAGCCGCTGCAGGCGCTGCCCGATGTGCCCAGCCTCAGGCAGGCCGGCTATGGCGCCAGCTTCGCGCAGTGGTCGGCGCTGTTTGTTCCCGCGGGCGTGCCCGACGAGGTGGTTCAGAAGCTGCGCGCGGCGTCCGCGAAGGTGGCCAGGGACCCCGGCGTGATCGCCACCATCACCCGCGCCGGCGGCCCGCTGGAGTACCTGGATGCCCCTGGATTCCAGAGTTACTGGGACGCCGACGCCCGGCTGATGGTGGAGGCGGTGCGCAAGATCGGCAAGGTCGAGTAGGCGCCTCCAATCGGCCTTGGCGGCCCACTGTCAGGCGTCCGCCGCGATGGCCCGGTGCAGGGCCCGCACGAAGTCGCTCTGGGTGATGACGCCCACCACCCGCGTCTCCGCATCCACGATGGGGATGTGGTGGTGGCCGGCCTCCGAGAACAGCTGGAGCAGGCTCAGCGCAGGGCTGTCCACGCGGGCCACGCGCACGCGGCGGGTCATCAGCGAACCCAGGTCCGTGCCGTCCCCTTCCTGGCGCAGGTCGGCGCGCGACACGATGCCCACCAGGCGCGACTGGGCGTCCACCACGGGCAGGGCCTTGATGGACCGGCTGCGCATCAGCGCCAGCGCTTCGGCGGCGGGTGTGGCCCGGGTGCCCGTCACCGGGTCCAGCGACATGATGTCCTGGCAACGCAGCTGACCCAGCTTGCGCTGGAAGGCCGCGGCCTCGGCCAGGTTCAACACCTCTTCCAGGTCGTCGCGGCTCACGTCCAGCAGGCCGCCCTTGAAGTGGGCCAGCGCAGCATCCAGGTCGCCGGCTGAAAAGCGCGGCGCAGGCGCAGCGGGGGTATCGGGCGCAGGAGCCGCGGGCTTGGCGTGCGGGTAGCGGCGGCCGGTGGCGTTGTTCCAGGCCAGGCCCGCCAGCACCATCAGCACCGAATTCATCAGCACCACGGTCAAGGCCAGCTGCTGTTGTTGGCCATGCAGCAGCACCGCCAGCAGAGCCGAGCCGCCACCGGGCGGGTGCAGGCAGCGCAGGCGGAACATCAGCACGATGGCCAGGCCCACCGCGCAGGCCCCGGCCCAGGCGGTGTCGGGCACCGCCCAGGCGCAGAACAGGCCAGAGGCCGCGGACACCAGGTTGCCACCCACCACCGGCCAGGGCTGGGCCAGCGGGCTGGCCGGCAAGGCAAACACCAGCACGGCGCTGGCGCCCATGGTGGCAATGAGCCAGGGGTTCAGGCCCAGTTCAGCACCCGCCCAGCGGCTGACCAGGGCGGTGAGCAGGATGCCCACCAGCGCACCAGCACCGGCGCGCAACTGCTCTCGCCAGCCCACCTGCAGCGCTTCGGGCCGCAGCCGGGTCATCCAATCGGTCAGGATCTGCATGGTGCTGTCCGCCGTGGCGCCACGTCAGGCCTTGGTGAGGCGGAATCCGGCATCGAGCAGCAGCACCTCGCCCGTGGTCTTGGCCGCACCGGCACCCAGCCACCAGGCGGCATCGGCCACGTCCTCGGGCTGGATCACGTCCTCCAGCGCGGCACGGTCGGTCCAGTCCTTGCGGTACTTGGGGTAGCGCTCGCCCAGGCCCTGGGTGAGCCACGGTGTTTCCACCAGGCCGGGTGCGATGGCGTTGACGCGGATGCGCGGCGACAAGGCCCGCGCCAGGCCCACCGTCATGGCGTTCACCGCGCCCTTGCTGGCCATGTAGGCAATGGAGGAACCGCGGCCCATCATGGAGGCCACCGAACTGATGTTCACCACGCCCGCACCGGGTTGCTGCTCCAGCAACGGCACCAGGGCTCGCGTGAGCTGGTAGGTGCCCACGACATTGACGGCATAGATGTCGTGGAAGTCCTGGGCCTGCAGGCCGTCCAGCTGCTTCATGGGCACGAACTTGGTGGTGCCGGCGTTGTTGACCAGCACATCGCAGCGGCCCAGCTGCTGGCGCACCTGCTCGGCCAGGGCCTTGCACTGCCCGTCATCGGCGATGTCGGCCTGCAGCACCAGGGCCTGCACGCCCTGGGCCCGGCCCAGCTCTCGGCACTCGGCAGCCACGGCCTCGGCAGGCTCGCGGCTGCGCGAGAAGTTGATCACCACATCCCAACCCTCGCGCGCATAGCGCTTCACCGTCGCCGCGCCGATGCCGGAAGAAGACCCGCTCACCACACACACCTTGCGCCCGCCCATGACCTGTCTCCATCTGGCTGTTGATGCGGCCATGCTAAGGGCGCTGGCAAGGCGCCAGGGACAGGTCCGAAAACGGCCAGCCTGGCACCGGCCGCTGCCTATGATGCGGCCCATGCCACTCGACCACGACGCTGCCTACCTGGTGCTCAAGGCCCGCGATGCGCGCTTTGACGGGCGCCTGTTCGTGGGCGTCACCAGCACCGGCGTCTACTGCCGCCCGGTGTGCCGGGTGCGCGTGCCGCGGCGCGAGAACTGCCGCTTCTTCGACACCCGCGCCCAGGCCGAGGCCGCGGCCTTCCGGCCCTGCATGAAGTGCCGCCCGGAGATCGCGCCGGGGCTGTCGCAGATGGACTCGTCGCGCACGCTGGCGGACGCCGCCGCACGCTGCATTGAACAGGCCGTGCAGGGCGGTGAGGACGTGGCCGTGCCACAGCTGGCAGCCCGCCTGGGCGTGACCGACCGCCACCTGCGCCGCATCTTCCTGGCCGCGCACGGCGTGGCGCCGCACGAGTACCTCACCACGCAGCGCCTGCTGCTGGCCAAGCAGTTGCTGACCGACACCGCACAGCCCGTCACCCAGGTGGCCCTGGCCGCCGGCTTTGCCAGCCTGCGCCGCTTCAACGCCGCCTTTGCCGAGCGCTACCGCTTCAATCCCACGCAGCTCCGGCGCGAAGGTGCGGCGCCGGCGGCTGGCCAGGCCTTGCGCCTGGCCTACCGGCCGCCCTACGACGTGGAGGCGGTGCTCGGCTTCTTTGCCCGCCGCCAGGTGCTGGGCGTGGAGCAGGTGGAAGGCCTGACGCTGCGCCGCACGCTGGCAGTGCCGCACAAGGGCCAGCCGGTGAGCGGCTGGGTGGAATGCCGCTTCGTGCCCGAGCGGCACGAGGTGCACGTGCAGGCCTCACCCACGCTGAGCCCGCTGCTGGGCGCGCTGATGCAGCGTGTGCGCCATTGGCTGGACCTGGACGCCGACCCGGCCCTGATCGACCCCGTGCTGGCCCGGCTGCCCGTGCCATTGCGCCCGGGCACGCGCCTGCCCGGCACGCTGGACGGCTTTGAGGTGGCGGTGCGCGTCATCCTGGGCCAGCAGGTCACGGTGAAGGCAGCGCGCACCCTGGTGCAGCGCCTGGTGGACCGTTTTGGCACGCCGGTGGACACGCCCTTCCCGGCGTTGACCCATACCTTCCCCAGCGCCCGCGCACTGGCTGAGGCCGACCCCGAGGTGGTGGGCAAGCTGGGCATCGTGCGCCAGCGCGTGAAAGCGCTGCAGGCACTGGCCGCGGCGGTGCAGGGCGATATCGCCCTGCACCGCGGCGCCCCGGTGGAGCCGACGCTGGACGCCTTGCGGGCCCTGCCGGGCGTAGGCGACTGGACGGCGCAGGTGATTGCGCTGCGTGCGCTGGCCTGGCCCGACGCCTGGCCGGCCAGCGACATCGGCCTCATGAACGCGCTGGGGCTGGCGAAGGACCAGCGCGACGCCCGGCACATCACCACCCTGGCCGAGGCCTGGCGGCCTTGGCGCGCCTATGCCGTGATGCGGCTGTGGCATGAACTGGAAACCCCACCATGAAGATCACAGCCCTGGCGGCGCAATGCCGCATCGATACCGCGTTAGGCCCCATGACCCTGGCGGCCACCGAGCGGGGCCTGGCTGGCGCCTGGTTTGACGCACAGGCCCACCACCCCGGCGAGTTGCAAGCCCGCGTGCAGCCGTCGCAGCGCTGGCTGCAGCAAGCGGCGCAGGAGTTGCAGGAGTACTTCGCCGGCCGGCGGCGCGCGTTCAACGTGCCGCTGGACCCGCAAGGCACGGCCTTCCAGCAGCAGGTGTGGCAGGCGCTGCAGCGCATCGCCTGCGGCAGCAGCAGCACCTACGGCGCCATCGCGCAGCAGCTGGGCCGGCCTGACGCCGC
>JACCDS011158423.1_pt1 | contig 14320 bp, 12 predicted proteins | sample 7446441 | NCBI WGS metagenome assembly JACCDS01 (sample SAMN15323445, study PRJNA562643) | freshwater metagenome | isolation source: river surface water | place: USA:Blue River Watershed | collected 2017-08-17 | reverse complement strand
TGCGGCCGATACAGCTCGAAGGCATGGGGCTGGTGGACGCGGTGCGCGACTTGCTGACCGAGACACAGCAGAACCACCCCGGGGTGAAATTCGACCTGTCGGTCGACGGTCCGCTGCCGCCGCTGGACGATGCCCTCGAGCTGTCGGCCTACCGCATCGTGCAGGAGGCAGTGACGAATGTGGTGCGGCACGCGCAGGCCAGCCGCGCGCAGGTCAGCATCAGATTGGACGGCGCGGTGCTGGCGGTCGCGATCGTCGATAATGGCCAGGGCGCGGCCACGCTGCGGCGCGAAGGACATTACAGCGTGCGCGGCATGCAGGAGCGCGCTGCGGCGCACGGCGGCGAGGTGGCGTTCGGTACGGCAGACGGTGGCGGGCTTGAGGTCAGGCTGCGGCTGCCGGTGAAGGATGGCAGCAAGGGACAGGATGAAAAAAACGATTAACGTAATGCTGGTCGACGACCACGCCGTGGTGCGCTTCGGCTTTCGGATGTTGCTGGAGGCGACCGAAGATATCAAGGTGGTGGCCGAGGCCGATTCTGCAGAAGCCGCGTATCAGCAGATCCCGACGGCCAAGCCCGATGTGATCGTGATGGATATCTCGCTTGGCGGCACCATGGGTGTCGAGGCGACGCGCCGCATCGTCGCGCGCGACAAGATGGCGCGCGTACTCGGCCTGTCGTCGCACGAAGACCCGAGCTATGTGCGTTACATGCTGAAGGCGGGTGCGCTCGGCTATCTGTCCAAGCGCAGCGCGCCGGATGAACTGATCCATGCGATCCGCCAGGTCAGTGAAGGGCGGATGTATATCGACACCCAGTTGTCGCAGCGGATGGCGCTGGAAGAATTCAACGGTGAAAAAAGCCCGATCGAAGTATTGTCGGAACGCGAGTTCGGTGTGTTCATCCAGCTGGCCAAGGGTTTGTCGGTCAATCAGATTGCCGACCTGCTGAACATCTCGCCGCGTACCGTCGGTACGCATTTGTATAACGTGAAGCAGAAGCTCGGGGTCGCGAACCAGGCTGAGCTGACGCTGATCGCGGTACGTCACGGACTGATCGAGACCTGATCCGGCGAGTGTGATCTGCGGCCGGTGCAGTGCCGGCCGCATGGTCGACCTCAGGGCGTACCACAGGGCGGTTGCGCTTGATGAAAATCAAATCTGTTTTGTTTTGTAAAGTTTCGGCATCGCTTACCGCGCGGACGCAGATTATTGTCGGGCGACATCAACCAATCCGACAGGAGCGATCATGAAACGCCTGGCCATCCTCGGCCTGCTGCTTGCCGCAGCCCTTCCCGCCGCCTATGCCGGTCCCGATATCAGCTGGGGCGTGACGATCTCGTCCGGCGGCATGCCGCCTCCGCCGGTGCGTTACGATCCCATGCCGGCGCCGCGTAGCGGCTATGTGTGGGTCGAGGGCTACTGGAACTGGAACGGCGGCGCTTATGTGTGGGTGCCCGGACGCTGGCTGCGTGCGCGCTCAGGCTATGAGTATACGCAGCCCCAATGGCAGGAAGGTCCGAAGGGTTGGTAATTGCATCGCGGCGGCTGGAAGCGCGGCGCAGCCGGGCATTGCCCGCCGGGGCAGCGCAAGAAGGGCAACTGCTAGAAGGGCAACGGCTGAACCACGCTCATTGCGCCGCAGCGTTTCCCGAGTAGAGCACTTGCCCGGACTTCGGCGGCGCGTTGCCTGCAGCAGTGCGTCGCAGTTCGCCCTTGTGCTGCAGGGTCTGCAAATCCATCGGGCGCGCCAGAAAATACCCCTGGGCCTTCTCGACGCCCAGCTCAATCAGGGTCGCCACCTCGGCAGCCGTCTCCACTCCCTCGGCCACCAGCGTGCAGCCGGTGTCGGCGCAAAAGTGAATCAGCGCCGCAGCCAGCGCGCGTCGCGCCGGGTCGATGTCGATGTCGCGCGTCAGGCTCATGTCGAGCTTGATGCGGTGCGGCTCAAGGTTGAGTATGTGCCGGAAGCTCGCATAGCCGGCGCCGGCATCGTCGACGGCGATCTTCAGTCCGCGATCCCGGTACGGTTTCAGGCGCGCGGCGATTTCCTCGTAGCGCTCGACCGCCGCATGCTCGGTAATCTCCAGCACCAGATGATCGACCTGGTCCAGACCCGCCAGCAGCAGGTCGAAGCGTTCGTCGAGGATGGTCTCCGGCGATGCGTTGAAGCCCAGATCCTGCAGCGTGCCCAGATGCGGCAGCAGTTGCAGGCCGTTTTCCATGGCCATGAGCTCCAGCTCGACCCCGAGCCCGACCTCGTGCGCATCGATGAACCAGCGGTCGGGCGGCAAGGCAGGTGTGGATGCAAAACGCGCGAGTGATTCGAAGCCGGTGATCTCGGCGCGGTTAAGGTCATAAATCGGCTGGTAGACGACGTGCATCGCGTTACCGTGCAGCACTTGCAGCGTGCGCTCGTGAATCTGGTGGCGCGTTTTGTCCCGCGTGCGTTCCCGTTCGATCATCTTGCCCGCCAGGTCAGCAAAGACACGCATCAGGCTCAGGTCGCGCTGGTTGAGGCTGCTGTCGGCATTACGGCTGAAGCAGCAAAACGTGCCATACACCGATCCGTCCGGCATCCTGATCGGCACACTCAGGTGGGCGCCGACCGGAATGGCGAACGTGACCGGCAGTTCGGACGCGCAGGCATCCACTTGCGCATCGGGTATCAGTTCGGGCATCCGGCCGTCTACCACGCGCGCGCAATAGGAATCTTCCAAAGGATCGCCTGCGCCCACCCTGACCGGGTTCCTCGACCATGATGAATCGACATAGCGGAAAACGCGCTGCCCGCTGACGAACTCCGACACGAACGCGACTTCCATCTTCAGGTGCTCGCGGACTGCCTGCAGGATATCCGGCACTGAATTGCCGTACGCCGGTCCAAGCGGAACCGCGCGTTGCTCGATGACGCGGCGCAGTTCGGAGGTGGCGTCGGGCAGCCGTGCGGAGCTGTTCATCGTGTAAGGCTCCGGCATAAGCGCGAACGCTTACTGATCGTTCCGGCCAGTGAAAGTAACTGATGGCGTTTCATAATTTATCGATGAGTAACTCAGCTAATTCGTATCAGCAAATTCTTAGCTGTAACTCTGAAACTCTGATTAATCTGCAAAATCAAGGTTTGCGAAAGCTCAATGAAGACAATTGACCAGCAAAGTGAGCGAAATGTTCAACCCGAACGGACATCGTCTGCGGATCAGGGACCGGCAGCGCCGCATCCGCTGGATGGCAGCCAGTTTCATAACGTGATCGAAGAGCAGGTTTACGCCGAGCTGCCGCCCACGCCCGAAGAGCAACAGCCACGTCGCATGCACCACCTGCCCGAGCCGGAGCGGCAAAGTCCGCACCCGGACGACCCGGCGATATCGGTCGGTCCGGCCTGAACGGCGGGTTGCCGCCAGAGTCTGAGCTGCGCTCAGTGCCGCAGCCGGATCAGGCCCGTCAGTGCAGCTGTTGCTGCAGATAATCCCGTATCCGGGCGCCATCCCAGGACGCAATGTTGCGGTTGAACTCCTGCTTCACGCATCGGCCCACCCGGTCCGGCCAGTGGCGCCGCAATCGGCCCAGAAAGTCCGGCGGTGCGACCACGATCAGGCTGTCATAGCGGTGGGCATCGCCGTCCTGCGCGAGCATTTGCCCGAGCTCGCGCGAAAACTGGTCGGCATCGTGTGACCCCCGGCTCACGTTCGGTTCGGCGCTGTGCGCCTGATGGTGTTCGCCCTTGCCGTAGAAGCGTCCTTTCGCATCGTGCCGCAGGTCGGCCTCATCCAGCCGCCCCTCGGGATTGAGCAAGTCTTTCACCTCCCGCAGCTGGTCGAGGCGGCCGTCAGTCTCGAAGATGCGCGCGCGGCTGCTGTCGGCCACGATCACCCATTGCATGCTCATTGGCTCTCTCCTCGCTCTGTGCGGTGCGCTGTACATGACGGACTCGCCGGGGCTGTTGCGTGAGTCCGGTTCGACCGCGCAGACACGCGCGTGTTCGATCGAAGGCGGGAGGAAGATTGGGTAATATGTCGTGCCGGAAACAAAAAACAACAACCCGACGAGGAGACAGCAGCATGAATTTCAAGCGAGCGGTGAATATCGCTGACCTGCGCGAGATCGCGCGCCGCCAGTTGCCGCGGTCCGTGTTTGGCTTCATCGATGGCGGAGCCCACGATGAACGTACGCTGCGCGACAACGAAAGCGATCTGGCAGCCCTCCGTTTCGCACCGCGCATGCTGGTGGATGTCAGCAACCGTAGCCAGCAGATCGAGTTGCTCGGTCAGACGCTGAGTTCGCCGATGGTATTCGGACCGACCGGTATCGCCGGTGTGCTGTGGCCCGAGGGTGACCTGTGCCTAGCGCGCGCGACGGCGGCCAAGGGTATCGGCTTTTGCCAGTCGACCACATCGAATGCCAGCATCGAACAGGTGGCGCAGCGCGGTCGGAAGGGTCAGTGGTTCCACCTTTACGTGCAGAAGGACCGCGGGCTGACCCGTTCGCTGGTCCAGCGCGCTTGGGATGCGGGTTGTCCTGTGCTGGTGCTGACGGTCGACTTGCCGGTGGCGGGGCCGCGCGAGCGCGACCAGCGCAATGGCTTCACCGTGCCGCCGCGCATCGACCTGTCGAATGCCTTCGATTACGCGCGCAAGCTGGGCTGGCTGTGGCGGATGGCGAGCGCGCCGCGCTTCACCTTCGGCAACCTCGACAACCACAACGGTCCTTCGCAGAAGCTGATGACGCTGGCCGAGAAAATCGGCCGCAACTTCGACGCCTCGGTGAGCTGGAAAGACCTCGAGCAGCTGCGCAGCGAATGGAAGGGCAAGCTCGTGGTCAAGGGGCTGCTGCGCGCCGACGATGCGCGCCGTGCAGTCGAGCACGGCGTCGACGCGGTGGTGGTATCGAACCATGGCGGGCGGCAGCTCGACAGCGCGCCGTCGGCGATCGCCGCGCTGCCCCCGATCGTGCAGGCGGTCGACGGCAAGATTCCGGTGATGATGGATGGCGGCATCCGCCGTGGCAGCGACGTGGTGAAAGCCATCGCGCTCGGCGCCTCGGCCTGCATCGTCGGCCGCGCCGGCCTGTACGGACTGGCCTCGGCCGGACAGGCGGGCGTCGAACGGGCGATTGATATCCTGCAGCGCGAGATCGACATTACGCTGGCCCTGCTCGGTGTACCGGATATCCGCCAGCTTGACCGCAGCGCCCTGTTCGAAGGCTGACAGCCGCCGCCAGGCGACCGGCCCGGCTGAAGCGGTGAAACTTTCATGCCGGACTGCTATCCGAGGGAAACGGGCATCGCATCCACGCGATGCCGTTTCACCGGAGATCCCCATGTCCCAGCACAGCAAAGCGCACAGCGCCGCACCGTCTTCCGCTCCGCATCCTTCGCACGAAGACAATTCGGTATCCATCACGCCCAAGGATCTCGAGCCGGGGGATGCCGCCGCGCAGGACCAGATCGAGCGCCATCTCGATTCGTCTGATCCGGACGAAAAACAGCAGGAGTTGCTGGATGATGCGATTGAACTCTCATTTCCCGCCAGCGATCCGCCGGCTGTCGCCGGCGGCGTCACCCGTATCGAGAAGCCAAAGTCAACGCAGCAGACGCGTCCTTGATGCTACCAGCGCGATGGCCAGCGCCAGTACACCGACAAAGCCGATCGCCGCCTGCAGCCCGATGCCATGCGCGATCGCGCCCAGCAGCGGCGGTCCCATCAGGCTGCCGCTGTAAGCCATCGTGGCCACCCCGGCCAGGGCGACCGTGCCCTCGCGGCCGGCCGCGCTGAACACGAAAGGAAAGACCAGCGCCAGCCCGAGACCCGCGACCGCAAAGCCAGCCAGCGCGATCAGCGGTGACGGCGCGAACACCGCGCCGAACAGCCCGCTCGCTGCCAGCAGCGCGCCGCCCCCCACCAGCGCGCGTGCGCCATAGCGCCCCTTCAGGCCGTCGCCGGCCAGTCGCGCCAGCAGCATCATGGTCGAGAAGGCGGCCAGCGACAGCGGTGCCATGCCGTCCGACGCGCCAAAGTGGTCTTTCATGAAAATCCCGGCCCAGTCGGCGATGCTGCCTTCGGCGATCGCGCCGAGCAGGCCGAGCGCGCCCAGCGTGGCCAGCCCGCCGCGCGGCAGCACGAAGGATTTCTTCGGAATGCGCTCACCGCCGTCGTCCGGCAGCAGGCGTGTGCCCCACAGGAGCAGCAGCGCGAACGGCAGCGCCAGCAGGGCAAAGTGCCGCAGCGGCGACACCTGCAGCGCGGCCATCGCGCTGCCCAGCATCACGCCGGCCAGTCCGCCGGCGCACGCGCAGGCATGCAGCATCGACATGCGCGAGCGGCCGCTGGTGGCCTCCTGCCGCGCTGCGACCGCATTCATGCCCACATCATAGGTACTGGCGAACAGGCCCAGCATCAGCACGGCGACCATCAGCAGCGGCACACCGGGCGCTGCCCCGATGGCCAGCAGCACGCTCAGCAGCACCAGCCCCGAGATGCGCATCGTGCGCCGTCCACCACAGCGCGCCATCAGTCGCGACGACAGCGGGAACGACAGCACCGCGCCGAGTCCGCCCATCAGCAGTACGAAAGACAACTGTCCGTGCGACACCTGTACCCCATCGCGCAGCGCAGGAATGCGGCCGACCCACGATCCCATCAGCACGCCAAACCAGGCAAACAGGCCGGGCAGGGCCAGCCGGTGCAGCCGGGACAGAACAACGGAAGAGGATGCGGTGAAAGTGTTACCGGAAGCAGGCAGTGCGGGCGTGGCGGACATGGGCAGGGGGAAAGTTTGCTGGTCGGAATACCCCCTTTGTTCATGGCCTGTGGAAATAGTTTCTGTGTGGCAGAAAAAATCTTGCCGGCGTGGAGGATTCGCAGCGCATGCGCGGCCGGCGTCCGGTCTTACGCGGCAACTTGAGCGGCTGCAAGGCGCGCGACCGAACACGGCGCGCCGTTGCACGGTCTTAAATCCTTAGCAGCCCTTCAATTTCACGCCGGAGCCATGCAAACCCTTTTCGTGTTCTCTCATCTGTGCTGGGACTTCGTGTTCCAGCGGCCTCAGCAGCTGATGTCGCGGCTGGCGCGGCATTACCGGATTTTTTTCATCGAAGAGCCGCTGGCCGGGGGCGACAGCGACCGCGCGTGGCAAAGCAGCCAGCCGCTGCCGCAGCTAACGGTCCTGCGCCGGCCATCGCCATCGCCCGCGCCGCCAGTGACAGCGCCGCAGCGCAGCGGCTGGCATGACAGCGCGTCACTGCGCGAACTGCTGCACGGACTGGCGCGCAGCCATCCGCGCCATCTGGCGTGGCTGTACACGCCCACGGCACTGCCGCTGCTCGACGCACTCGATCCGGAGGCCATCGTCTATGACTGCATGGATGAGCTGTCGGCCTTCCTGCATCCGCCTCCCGACCTGGCCGCGCAGGAGCAGTTGCTGTTCGCCTGTGCCGACCTGGTGTTCGCCGGCGGGCCCAGCCTGTATGCATCGAAGCGCCGTTTCCATCCCGACGTCCATTGCTTCCCGAGCAGCGTCGATGTCGCGCATTTCCGACAGGCGCTGGACCGCAATATCGCCCATCCGGATTTCCGTTCCCTGACCGGTCCCGTGCTCGGATTTTTTGGCGTGCTGGATGAGCGCTTCGACATCGAACTGGTTGCCGCGCTGGCCGACAGCGAGCCGTCCTGGCAGATTGTGCTGGTTGGCCCGGTTGCCAAGATCGACCCGGCACGCCTGCCGCGCCGCCCGAACATTCACTACACCGGACAGCAGCCCTACGCGATGCTGCCAGCCTTCCTTGCGAGCTGGGACCTGTGCCTGCTGCCGTTCGCGCTGAACGACGCCACCCGCTTCATCAGCCCGACCAAGTCGCTCGAGTACATGGCGGCAGAACTGCCAGTGGTCAGCACGGCCGTGCCGGATGTCGTCAGCCAGCATGCGGACGTGATCGCGATTGCGCGCACGCCGGGCGAGTTCATCGAGCGCTGCCGCGAGGCGCTGGCATTACCGGCCGACGAAAGGCAGCGCATGATCCGCCGCATGCGCGCCAAGCTCGCCGCGACCTCGTGGGATGCGACGGTGGAGGCGATGCACCGCCTGCTGCACGGACTCGGCACCCGGCGTGCCGATGTCGACCTGGGCGGTGCCGGATGACGGAGACGCTCGCGTTCTGGGGCGGCGTCGAGTGCACCGTCAATCGTGTGCACGACCGCTATTTCAGCCAGCTCGAGCGCAATGGCCATGCGCTGCGCATCGAGGATCTTGACCGTTTCGCATCGCTCGGCGTGCGCGCGCTGCGTTATCCGGTCCTCTGGGAGCAAGTCGCGCCGACCGGACTCGCCGCAGCCGACTGGCGCTGGACAGACGAACGACTGGTCGCGCTGCAGCGCCTTGGTATCGAGGTGATCGCGGGCCTGATCCACCACGGCAGCGGACCGCGCGACACCGATCTGCTCGACCCGGCGTTTCCCGGGCGGCTGGCCGACTATGCTGCCGCCGTCGCCGCGCGCTACCCGTGGGTGACGCGCTATACGCCGATCAATGAGCCGCTGACCACCGCGCGCTTCTCTGCCTTGTACGGCATCTGGCATCCGCATGCGCGCGACGATGCCAGCTTCGTACGGGCAGTGATGAACCAGTGCCGAGGCATCGTGCTGGCGATGCAGGCGATCCGCCGGGTCAACCCGGCCGCGCAACTGCTGCAGACCGATGACCTCGGCAAGACCTATGGCACGCCGGAACTCTCGGCACTGGTTGACCTGTATAACGAGCGCCGCTGGCTCGGGTGGGATTTGCTGTGCGGTCGTGTCGGTCCCGGTCACCCGTTGTGGGACTACCTGCGTTCCACCGGCATCGCCGAGCGCGAGTTTGCGTGGTTTCGCGAGCATCCCTGCGTGCCGGACCTGATCGGCGTGAACTACTACATCACCAGCGAGCGCTGGCTTGACCATCGCACCGCACGCTATCCGGAATCACGGGTGGGCCGCTACTTGGGCCAGAACATGGCGGACATCGAGGCCCCGCGCGCCTTCGCCGTGCCCACACCCGGCATCGCGCCGCTGCTGCATGAGGCATGGCATCGCTACCGCATACCGCTGGTGGTGAGCGAGGTGCACATTGATGCGCAGCGAGAAGACCAGCTGCGCTGGTTGCAAGAGATCTGGCGCGGCGCCGAGCGGGTACGCAGCGAGGGCGCTGATGTGCGCGCCGTCACCGCCTGGGCCTTGCTCGGCTCGTTCGACTGGAACAGTCTGGTCACGGCGGACCAGGGCTATTACGAGCCGGGTCCGCTGGATGTGCGCTCGTCGCCGCCGCGCATGACCGCCGTGGCCACACTGATGCGCGAGCTGGCCAGCGCTCGCCGGCCGTCCCATCCGGTACTGCTGGGCGACGGCTGGTGGCGCCGCCCGGGGCGCTTCCTGTGCCCGCCGGTATCGATTCCCGAGATGGACGACTGGGTGTCACCGCATCCGCCTCTGGCGCGCAGTGCGCAGCCGCTGCTGGTGGTGGGGGCACCGGGCACGCTGGGTCGTGCATTTGCGCGCATCTGCGCGGTGCGCAACCTCGCGTTTCGCCTGCTCGATCGCGCGCAGGTCGATATTGCCGACCCCGCGGCGGTCGAACAGGCGATCCGCGAGCATCGCCCCTGGGCGATCGTGAATGCCTGCGGCTATGTACGCGTGGACGAGGCCGAGCGCGAGCCGGAACGTTGCCATCGCGAGAACACGCTGGGTCCGGTGGTGCTGGCCGTTGCCTGCGCACGCCATGGCCTGCGCCTGCTGACGTTTTCCAGCGACCTGGTGTTCGCCGGCGAGCGTCGCACGCCGTATGTCGAAAGCGATCGGCCGGCGCCGCTGGGTGTCTATGGTGCGAGCAAGGCCGAGGCCGAGCAGCGCGTGCTGGCGATCGATGCGTCTGCACTGGTCGTGCGTACCAGTGCCTTCTTTGGTCCCTGGGACAGCGTGAACTTCGTTTCGCTCGCGCTGGCTGCGCTCGCACAGGGAAAGCCGTTCGTCGCCGCTTGCGACCAGATCGTGTCGCCAACCTATGTGCCCGACCTCGTGCATGCGTCGCTGAACCTGCTGATCGACGGCGAGCACGGGATCTGGCATCTCGCCAATCGCGACGCGCTTAGCTGGGCGCAGCTGGCGCGCAAGGCCGCGCGGATGGCCGGCATACCGACAGCGACACTGCAAGAGCGCCCGCTGGCGCTGATGCACAGTCTTGCCCGTCGTCCGTCGTACAGTGCGCTCGACAGCGAGCGCGGCCAGCATATGCCGGTGCTGGAGGATGCGCTCGCCCGCTACCTGCACCTGCGTGCCCAGGCGGCGGAGGAAGACGAAACCGGCCTCGAGCCGCTGCAGGGACGCATGTGAGCCTCGGGCGCTCCTGCACAACCGGAGGATGTCCATGGCACGCATAGCCGTCGCCGGTGCCGGATTTTCCGGTGCCGTGATCGCGCATGAGCTGGCGCACGCCGGCCATCAGGTCGATGTGTTCGAGCCGCGCTCGCACGTAGCCGGCAATTGCTACACCGAGCGCGATGCCGGCAGCGGCATCCTGCTGCATCGTTACGGTCCGCATATCTTCCACACCGATAATGAGCGCGTGTGGGATTACGTGCGCCGCTTCGACGAGTTCATGCCCTTCACCAACCGCGTCAAGGCGGTGGCGCGCGGACAGGTGTACTCGATGCCGGTGAACCTGCACACGATCAACCAGTTCTTTGGCCTGTGCCTGAATCCCACCGGCGCCCGCGCCTTCCTTGCTGCGCAGGCCGAGCGCGGGCCGGAGGCGCCATCCAATTTCGAGGAGCAGGCACTGGCCGGCATGGGGCGCGCGCTGTACGAGACTTTCTTTCGCGGTTACACGCAAAAGCAGTGGGGCCGGAAGCCGTCCGAGCTGCCCGCCAGCGTGCTGAAGCGGCTGCCACTGCGTTTCAGCTATGACGACAACTACTACGCCAGCCGCTGGCAGGGCATGCCGCGGCACGGCTATACGCGCATCATCGAGCGCATGCTGGACCAGCGCGGCATACGCGTGCACCTCGGCACCGCGTTCACCCGGGCGATGTGCGCGGATTACGCACGCGTGTTCTACAGCGGACCGATCGACGCGTGGTTCGGCCATGCCGAGGGACGACTGGGCTATCGCACGCTGGACTTCAGCATCGAGCGGCATGACGGCGATTTCCAGGGCAATGCGGTCATTAACTATTGCGACCCGGAAGTGCCCTGGACCCGCATCGCCGAGCACAAGCACTTCGCGCCTTGGGAGGCGCATCAGTCCACCCTGATCAGCCGCGAGTACAGCCGCGAATGCGGGCCCGGCGATACGCCGTATTACCCGTTGCGGCTGGCGTCGGAGAAATCCCTGCTGGCGCGCTACGTCGCGCTGGCGCGTGCCGAGTCCCGCATCAGCTTCGTCGGCCGGCTTGGCACTTATCGCTATCTCGACATGCACGTCACGATTGCCGAGGCGCTGGCGTGGGCGGACCGCGTCCGCGCCGGCAGCCTCGTGGATCTGCCGGCGTTCAATGTCGATCCGCTTGGCTAGCGCGGTGGCGGCCACTCGGCACGTCCGGTCGATGCCGCGCAATTCCTGAGGGCGCGCAGGCTTTTACTGTGCAGGCAGGGCCACCATCGCGAATTGCCATGCACAGCTTGCACACGCACTATGACAACCTGAAAGTCACGCGCGACGCGCCGCCGGAAGTGATCCGCGCGGCTTATCGCTGCCTGTGCCACAAATACCATCCGGACCGGCACGGCGGCAGTGCGCAGGCGACACGCACCTTCCAGCTCATCACCAGCGCCTACGAGGTGCTGGCCGATCCTGAGCGGCGCCAGCGTCATGATGACTGGATCGCCAGCGAGGAATCGACCGCACTGCGCTGGGACGGTTGCGAACGGCGCCGGCGCACCAGTGCACCGGCCGCGTCACGCCGGCTAAATCGGCTTGCCGACCGGTTGCGTTCGCGCCTGCAGCGCGCCCGTACTGCCGCCGTGATGTGGACGTCGGCCGCCGCCGCCGGTGTCATCCTGTACCTCTGGTACGCGGGCTGAGCCGGCCGGGCGCAGGACCGCCCGCGCAGCCGCGCAAACCCTCACTCACGGAATGCAAAGTCCGCAGCAGTAGTGATCCGTTATAGTTATGCGTCCCAATTCATCAAAAAGCCCGAGTGAGCGAGTTAGCCGAACAGTCTGCCGTCCTGCCCGCGCTGACGCGCATGGGGCTGGTCGATGCCGACGAGACGCCGTTACTGCAAGCCCTGTCCGGCGGTGTGTCGTCGATGATCCTGCGCGTGGACACGCGGCGCGGACCTCTGTGTGTCAAGCAGGCGCTGCCCGAGCTGAAGGTGGCCACGCACTGGAGCGCACCGCTGTCGCGCAATCTGGCCGAGGTCGCGTGGATACGCGAGGTGTCGCGACAGCTGCCGCAGGCGGTGCCGCAGATCCTCGGCGAGGATCCGTCTTCGTACACCTTCGCGATGCAGTGGCTGGCGCCCGAGCAGCATCCGGTATGGAAGTCGCTGCTGCGCGACGGCGTGGCCGAACCCGCTTTCGCCGCGCAGGTAGCGACATTGGTCGCGACCATTCATGCCAACAGTGCGCATCGGCCCGAGCTTGCCGCGGCATTTGCCAACGACCGGAATTTTTTCGAGCTGCGGCTCGACCCGTATTTCGTCGCCGCAGCGCGCGCGCATGAAGACTGCGCGCCGGCGCTGGCGCGGCTGGTCGAGCGTACCGCCGCAACCCGGCTGGCGCTGGTGCATGGCGACATCAGCCCGAAAAATATCCTGGCCGGCCCGCATGGGCCGGTGATCCTCGATGCCGAATGCGCGTGGTACGGGGATCCGGCGTTCGACGCCGCGTTCTGCCTGACCCACCTGCTGGCGAAATGTCTGTGGCGGCCGCAGCGGGCCAAGGCCTATCTCGCCTGCTTTGACGCCTTCGCCGACGCCTATCTGGCCAGCGCCGACTGGGAGCCGCGTTCCGCGCTGGAGGCGCGCATCGCGGAACTGCTGGCCGGTATCCTGCTGGCGCGTGTCGATGGCAAGTCGCCCCTTGAATATCTGGATGACGCCGGCAGGGCGGCGCAGCGCGCATTTGCGCGGCGTTTCCTGCTTGCGCCGTCCGCCACACTGGCCGCGCTGCGCGGCACATGGAAAGAGGAAATCTGCCAATGACTACCCGTATCACCGAAGTACGCGCGCGCCGCATCTGGGACTCGCGCGGCCGTCCGACCGTCGAGGTTGATGTGCAGCTTGCCGACGGCAGCGTCGGCCGCGGCATCGCGCCGGCCGGCGCATCGACCGGTAGCCATGAGGCCGTCGAAGTGCGCGACGGCGGTGATGCTTTCGGCGGCTATGGCGTCGACCGGGCGGTGGCGAATGTCATGCGCGAGATTGCCCCGGCGCTGCCCGGGCTCGACGCACGCGAGCAGCGCCGGATCGACGACTTGCTGATCGCGCTTGACGGTACGCCGAACAAGTCTCGCCTCGGCGGCAACGCGCTGATCGCCACGTCGATGGCCGTACTCGATGCGGCGGCGAAGTCGGCGCGGCTGCCATTGTGGAAGTATCTGGCCGGCGATGCCGCGGTCACGCTGCCGCTGCCCGAGATCCAGATTTTCGGTGGCGGCGCCCATGCCGGCCGTCGCGTGGATATTCAGGATTTCCTGGTGATGCCGGTCGGCGCGTCCAGCATGGACGAGGCGCTGGCGATGGTGGCCGAGGTCTATCGTGCCGCCGGTCAGCTGATGGCCGATGCCGGCAAGCGCGCCGGCGTGGCCGACGAGGGCGGCTGGTGGCCCGACTTCGACGGCAATGAAGATGCGCTGCAGATGCTGGCGCGTGCGATCGAGAAGGCGGGCTATCGCAACGGCGAGGTGGTGATCTCGCTCGATATCGCGGCATCTGAATTCGGTCGCGACGGCATATATCGTCCGGCGCTGGAGGGGCGTGCGTTCACCACGGACGAGTGGATCGACGTGCTGCTCGGCTGGGTGGCGAAATACCCGATCCTGTCGATCGAGGATCCGGTGGCCGAGGATGATACGGTCGGCATGATCGCCTTCACCCGCGCGGCCGGCGCGAGCCTGCAGGTGATCGGCGACGATTTCCTCGTCACCAATGCGCAGCGCGTGCGCGACGCCGCAGCGGCACACGCATGCAATGCGGTGCTGATCAAGCCGAACCAGGCCGGCACGATCAGCGAAACCCGGGATGCACTGGACGCTGCAAAGTCGCTCGGCTATTCGACCATCGTGTCGGCGCGCTCGGGCGAATCGGAGTGCGTGATGATTTCGCACCTGTCGGTCGGCTGGAATGCCGGCCAGC
>JACCDS010962577.1_pt1 | contig 14321 bp, 14 predicted proteins | sample 7446441 | NCBI WGS metagenome assembly JACCDS01 (sample SAMN15323445, study PRJNA562643) | freshwater metagenome | isolation source: river surface water | place: USA:Blue River Watershed | collected 2017-08-17 | reverse complement strand
TTTATCACTTGCACTTGCATCTGATGGGCGGGCCGCGCCCCTGGAAAAAATAATCCGAGGAGAAATAGAGATGGGCTCATTTAGCATTTGGCACTGGTTAATCGTACTGGTCATTATTTTGTTGGTCTTTGGTACCAAGAAACTCCGTAACATTGGTTCGGACTTGGGTGGTGCGGTCAAAGGCTTTAAAGATGGCATGAAGACGAATGAAGAATCGAAAACTGAACAAATTCAGTCGCAAACCCCTGCCCCAGCCGACAAGACCGTTGATGTGCAAGCCAAGGATGTCAATAAGTCGTAAGTCAGATCAGCCGCATTCCATTTATTAAAATACGAGCGATGCATCGATGATTGATCTTGGTGTATCAAAGCTCGCCCTAATTGCTGTGGTGGCTTTGATTGTGGTGGGTCCTGAACGTTTACCTAAAGTTGCTCGTATGGCTGGAAATTTATTTGGCCGTGCTCAACGCTATATGGCCGAAGTGCGCTCTGAGGTCAATCGGCAGATTGAGCTTGACGAGTTTAAGAAATTGCGCGAGGCAAGTGCTGATGCCATGAAAGAAATGGAAAGCACACTCAATGCCACCGTGCAAGAGGCGAATGTCAATTTGAGCGACCAGGCCGAGCCTAAAGATGATTACGCCAGCGCCATTTTGGATTCGGCTCCGGATGTCACCAAAGTCTATCGTGATGCCCTGCGTCAAGGCCGTGATAGTTGGGGAGTGAAGCGCACCGCAAGACCCCTCTGGTTTAAGCATTCGGCTGGAATACGCACTCGGGTGCAATCTGGGGCCGCAAGAGTGAAACGATTTAAGCGACCTGCGATCATTAAATAAGAATAAATAAACAATCAAGTATAAAAACGATGTCCGATACCAAACCAGGTCAGAGCGAAGAGACTTCCAAAGAGGGCGAGGGTTTTCAAGAAACCTTCATGTCCCACCTCTTTGAGTTGCGTGATCGGGTGGTTAAGTCTGCCATCGCCGTGATTATTGTGTTTGTTTCCCTGGTCTACTGGGCCCCTGACATCTTTCACCTATTTGCAAAGCCTCTTTTGGATTCTTTGCCGGCCGGAGGCAAGATGATTGTGACTGATGTGACCGGATCCTTTTTTGTGCCCATGAAGGTCACGATGCTTGTGGCATTTTTGATCGCCCTTCCAATTGTTCTTTATCAAATGTGGGCTTTTATTGCCCCGGGACTTTATACCCATGAGAGAAAATTAGTTCTTCCATTGGTAGTGAGTAGTTACTCACTATTTTTAGTGGGCATGTCTTTTGCCTATTTTCTGGTCTTTCCAACCGTTTTTCAGTTTATGGCGAGTTATAACGCACCCCTGGGTGCCGATATGTCGACCGATATTGATAAATACCTAAGCTTTGCAATGTCAACTTTTTTGGCATTCGGGATCACCTTTGAGGTTCCAGTGGTGGTGGTAGTTCTCGTAAAAATGGGGATTGTCAGTATCGAAAAACTGAGAGAAATTCGGCCTTATGTGATCGTTGGCGCATTTGTAATTGCAGCGATTGTGACCCCACCGGATGTGCTTTCCCAGCTTTTATTGGCCATTCCCATGTGCCTACTCTACGAACTTGGGCTTTTGATTGCTCGTTTCTACCTACCCAAAACACAATCCGTAGAACAAAATCAGAATAATTCTGTAAAGCATTGATTTATATATAATAAATCAACAAGAAATTCCTGTTGCACTAATACAACGAATAGCGATAAAAAAGCCTATAAAGGCTCTATTTACATACAAAAACGGGATAATTCAATGGTCTCGAAGCAATTCGGGCATTTCTTAATTTATGGAGATTTAAACAATGAAAAAATCACTATTTGCACTCGCCGCAGTCGGTGCGTTTACTGGTGCTGCACAAGCTCAGTCTAGCGTCACTGTATACGGTATCGTCGATACCGGCTATGCCGGCGGTAACCAACGCGCAGCAAATGGAACCGTTGTTGGTAAACAAACTTACAACATGTTTCAAATGTCTGGTGGCGAATCATCAAACCGTTTAGGTTTTCGCGGCAATGAAGATTTGGGCGGCGGACTTTCTGCTAAATTTGTACTTGAAACAAGCTTGCAGGCTAATACAGACGCATGGAATCCAACATGGCGTCAGGCATGGGCTGGTTTGGCTAAAAAAGGTTTGGGTGAAGCTCGTATTGGTACACAGAACTCCTTAGTTTGGCAGTTAGCAGCCCCGATGACAACAGGCCAACTTAATAACTTTGCCGGTTCTGTTATCAATGCAACAAACTTTTCCGGCAACTCTGGAATGATCTCTTCTTCCACCACCACCGGTACAACAGCGCCTGCCGCTGCCTCTGACGGCAATAACTTTGCTTTTACAAATCGTACACAAAGAACTCTCCAGGTTGAATCTGAGAGAATTGCTGGCGTTCAAGCTAAGGCAATGTATGTGATGAACAACGGTAACTCCACCTATGTTGGTCAAACATCAACTACTCTTGGTTATGTGTCTGGAACTAACAACTTTAATGGCTGGGGAGTTAGTTTGGATTACACTGGCGTTCCTAAGCTGAGAATCGCGGGCGCATATCAATCATTTAATGCTGAAAATCCTTACACTGCAACTGCAGCTCAAGTTGCTGCCGGTAGTGGTTACACTACTGGTAGCCCAGTAGTTTGTGGAGGTAACTCTCAAGTTGCAACAAGCGCTTTCACATTGTCTGGTACCACCTGCACAAACGTTCGTGATAATCAAGCATTCGTTGCCGCAACGTATGATTTTGGTGTGCTTACAGCCTATGTAAACTACACTAATCGTAAGGTTACGTCGCAACAAGATTCGAACGTTTTTGCTAAACGTACTGCACAAGAAATTGGTGTCAGAAGTTTCGTGACCAAAACGGTTGAGGGCTGGGCTAGCGTAGGTAATGGACGTTATACCTCCTTCGGCGCTGGTCAACCAACAGCTAATATCGTTGGTTACCAAGTCGGCGCAAATTATTGGATGAGCAAACGTACCAATCTGTATGCAATTTTTGGTCAGACTGGAACATCAAATGCTTCAACTTCAACAATTGCTCCTGATTCCGTAAACATTCAAAACTATGGCTTAGGTGTCCGTCATACGTTCTAATGTTTGATTGTCAGTTTACTGACAGTTTTGTAGTATATAAAAACCCGATGTTAATTTACATCGGGTTTTTTATTATCTAAAAATTTAAGGATGACAATTCGTTTTTTACATGATTTGTAACGTGCGCCCAATCACCATTTTTAACTTGGCGAAAGAGCTTGGTTTTTGGATACCAAGCAGTATTCTCTCCTTGAAGTAGCCAACGCCAATCTGGCACGAAGGATAGTAATAGCCATGTTGGCACTCCTAGGGCCCCAGATAAATGGGGAATACTAGTGCATGTACTAACAACCAAATCAAGATTTGTAATGATTGCTGCTGTATCTGAAAAATCATTTAATTCATCGCCATAAAAACGAACATTTTTAATTTGGTTAAATAAAGGCTTATCACTATCTTTTATAACTTTTTGAAGACAAATGAAATCAAAATCATCAAAATTTTCAGGTAAACATCCAATAAAATCAGCAAAAGACATACTGCGTTTGTAATCGGCTTTAAATCCTGACGCACTACTCCAAGTTAACCCAATCCTTGGTTTTGATTTTGGACCCAAACGGTTCGCCCATTTCTGCAAAAGTTCGCTATCAACGGCAATATAGGAAGATTCGGTAGGAATATTCTGTAGATTAGTTTTGAATATGAGGGGTAGCGATAATAAAGGGCAGTGAAAGTCATAATCTTTTTGATAAGTCTCATCATTAGAAATAACTTCAGAAACCCCCTCTAGACTTTTTAATAAAGTAACAAGAGGCTTTTGTACCTGAATAGATACATTTGCACCTAGGTGAGACACAAGCTTGGCGTAGCGGCAAAAATGAATCGTATCACCAATTCCCTGCTCAGAAAAAAGCAGGATAGATTTCCCCATTAAAGGTTGTTCACCTGTCCACAAATCCCCAGGAATTTTTTTAGAGGCTAAATACAGCGCCATTTCTTTAGATTTAAGGCGCCATTCATAGAGCTTAAAACCAGACTCTAGATCACCACGCTGTAATAGAAGAAAAGATTTATTTGTCCAAGCTTCTGCATAATTAGGGTTGATAGAAATGGCTTTGTCAAAGTCATCCAGTGCATTATTAAATTGATTGAGCTCGGAGTATGCGGCACCTTTATTGCACCAAGCTTCGAAATGATTTGGGTCAGAGTCTAAAGCCTTCTCAAAACACTTTATTGCATCATGAAATTGGTGCAACTCAATAAAAACAACCCCCTTGTTGGACCATGCTTGCGCATATTTTGGCTTAATTGAAATAGCAGCATCATAGGCTTTGATCGCATCGCCGTAGCGCTTTAAATTTTTAAGAGCAATTCCTTTATTTAGCCATGCCTCAACAAGGTTTGGTTCAAATGATATTGCAGTTTCCGCCAGAATTAAGGCTTCTTCGTATTGATCAAGCTCCTTGAGGGTAGCGCCTTTATTTAATAATGCAAAAACATTTTTAGGATCTCTTGAAAGTACTTTATCAAAAGTCTCAAGGGCGTCTTTTGGCCTGTTTAGTTGAGCAAGAGATTTACCATAATTGATCCAAGCATTTAGATTATTTGGGTCAGCGCTAACAACCTTTTCATGGAAATAAATTGCCTCTAAATTATTATCAGATTCTGTTAAAACTTTAGCTAAATTATAGAGAGCTGATAGGTTATTAGGACTGCATTGAATAGCCGCCTTAAGATATTTTATGGCTTCTGAATATTCTCCCCTTGAGGCTTTGATGATTCCTAATATTTCGTTTGCTGGCAAATTATTTGGATCAAGGCAAAGCGCCTGTAATAGTAATTTTTCAGCTACCTCAATATTTCCCTTTTGAAAATTCTGAACAGCATTACCTATCGCATTTTGAATTTCTGACATAGTGACTATTTTTTCAAAATATCTCTAATTTCTCTAAGAAGAAGAATATCCTCTGAGGCTGGTGGCACCGGTTTGGGTTCTTCATCTCGAATTCGGTTGATGACCTTCACCATTTGGAAGATCACGAAGGCTAGGAGGATAAAGTTGATTGAGATGGTAATGAAATTGCCGTAGGCAAAGATGGGAATGCCAGCCTTTTTGAGGGCATCAAAAGTTCTGGGTACATTGTCTGGTAGGGTGCCGAGGACAATAAAGAGGTTGGTAAAGTCGATTCTGCCGCCCAATAGGCTAGAAATCAGGGGCATAACGATGTCATTGACCAGGGAATCTACAATTTTCCCAAAGGCACCACCAATAATGACCCCGACTGCAAGGTCAACCACGTTACCCCGGACTGCAAAGGCTCTAAATTCATTCATCATTTTGGATGCCACGGTCTTCTCCTGGTATTTCTGTGGGTAAGGTCATTTTTGACCGAAATTAAGCGGGTATTTAGCTTTTTACCTTAAAATAAAAGGTTATTGCAATTCGCCCTTTAGAACCCTTATTTGACTTAGGCACAAGGATAGATCGTACATGAGTGATACCCCAAAAATGGATAAAGACCGCCGGACTTGGTTAATTGCAACCTCCGCTGTCGGTGGTTGCGGCGCTGCGGCAGTTGCTTACCCATTCCTAGACAGTTTTCAGCCCTCTGAGCGTGCCAAAGCCGCGGGAGCCCCTGTTGAGGTTGATATCTCCGGCATGAAGCCAGATGAAATTCGTACGGTTGAGTGGCGCGGTAAGCCAGTATGGGTTTTGCGCCGCACTCCAGAGCAAGTAGCACAGTTACCGAAGTTGGATGGCGAGCTGGCTGACCCCAAATCCTTGAGAGATCCTGCAGCTCTAACACCTCCTTATGCACGCAATGATCACCGCTCGATTAAACCAGAGTATTTAGTAGCAGTTGGTATTTGTTCGCATCTGGGATGTTCACCCACTGCAAAATTACAAGCAGGGCCTCAACCATCCTTACCCAATGATTGGCCAGGCGGTTTCTTGTGCCCTTGCCATGGCTCAACCTTTGATTTGGCAGGACGCGTTTACAAGAACAAACCGGCTCCTGACAATTTAGAGGTTCCTCCTCATATGTATTTGAGTGACACCAAAATTTTGATTGGTGAAGACAAAAAAGCATAATTTTTTAATATTTACTATTACGTACTAGTGACTGATTTAGGAAACTAACCATGGCATTCCAAGAAATTAAAGTCCCAGAAAACGCCTCAGTTGCCCAGAAAGGGCTGGCATGGGTGGATTCTCGTTTTCCATTAACAAAGCTCTTTAAAGAGCATATGAGTGAGTATTATGCTCCCAAGAACTTTAACTTTTGGTATTTCTTTGGTTCTTTAGCCATTGTTGTGTTGGTAATTCAGATTGTGACCGGCATTTTCCTGGTCATGAACTACAAGCCCGATGCCATGAAAGCATTTGACTCGGTTGAGTACATCATGCGCGAGGTGCCCTGGGGCTGGCTCATTCGCTATATGCACTCGACAGGCGCATCGATGTTTTTTGTGGTGGTCTACCTGCATATGTTCCGTGGCTTGATTTATGGCTCCTATCAAAAACCTCGTGAACTGATTTGGATCTTTGGCTGCACTATCTTTTTGTTATTAATGGCTGAAGCATTCTTAGGATATCTCTTGCCTTGGGGACAAATGTCCTACTGGGGTGCCCAGGTGATTATTAATCTCTTTGCTGCCATTCCCTTGATTGGCCCAGATTTGGCTTTATGGTTGCGCGGTGATTATGTCGTCGGTGATGCAACGCTCAATCGCTTCTTCTCCTTGCATGTCATTGCCTTGCCATTGGTCTTGGTCGGTTTGGTTGCTGCCCACATCATTGCTTTGCATGAAGTGGGCTCCAATAACCCAGACGGCATTGATATTAAGAACAATTTAGACTCCTCAGGCAAGCCGGTGGATGGCATACCATTTCATCCCTACTACTCAGTGCACGACATTATGGGTCTCGGTGTATTCCTCATGATCTTTGCCGCGATCGTGTTTTTTGCTCCCGAGATGGGCGGATACTTCTTAGAGGCGAACAACTTCATTCCTGCTGATCCCCTGCAAACTCCATCACATATTGCGCCAGTGTGGTATTTCACGCCATTCTATTCAATGCTGCGTGCGACCACGACCCCGTTTTTAATTCCCTTATGGATTTTGTGTGCGGTGATTTTGGGAATGGTCATTAAGGGTAGCAAAGACATTCGAGTCAAGGGTATCTGCGCTGGAATTTTGGTAGCTCTTGCAGTGGGCTTTTATGTGTTTGATGCGAAGTTCTGGGGTGTTGTAATCATGGGTGGTACGGTTGTGATTCTCTTTTTCTTGCCTTGGCTCGATAAATCACCGGTACGTTCAATTCGTTATCGCCCTGATTTCCATAAATACATTTATGGCACCTTTATTGTCAGTTTTGTGATCTTGGGTTACCTTGGTATCAAGCCGCCTTCACCGCTTTTTGAAAAGATCTCGCAGATTTGTACCATTTACTACCTGGCATTTTTCTTTGCAATGCCTTGGTGGAGCAAGATGGGCAACTTCAAGCCTGTCCCCGATCGCGTGACCTTTGAGGCGCACTAATCCATAAGAACAATAGAAGATATTAGGAATCCAGATGAACCACTCTCTTTATATGATCGGCACACTTAAAAAGCTTGTTGTAGTGAGCTTAGCTAGTTTTATGATGAGCTTCGCATTTGCTGCTGGCGGTGATTTTCCCCTCGATAGCGCACCCAATCGCGTTAATAACAACGCTTCTTTACAAAATGGCGCCAAGATTTTTGTGAACTACTGTTTAGGTTGCCACGCCGCAGTAAGCTTGCGTTATAACCGTTTGCGCGATATTGGTTTGAGTGATCAACAGATTAAAGATAACTTGATTTTGGGCGATCAAAAAGTCGGTGATCTAATGACGATTGCGATGTCACCCAAAGATGCTAAAGCGTGGTTTGGTAAAGTACCCCCTGATTTATCGGTGGAAGCCCGTGCGCGCGGTACTGATTGGCTTTATACCTATTTCCGCACCTACTATAAAGATGAAGATAGTCCAACAGGCTGGAATAATTTGGTTTATCCCAATGTTGGTATGCCCCATGTCTTATGGGAGCTGCAGGGTGAGCGTATCGCAAAGTTTGAAAATGTGAAGGATGCCCACGACCCAAGCAAAACTACCAAGGTATTTAAAGGTTTTGAGCAGGTTAGCGCTGGATCCATGAAACCTCAAGAATATGATGATAATATCGCTGACCTTGTTTCATTTATGTCCTGGATGGCCGAGCCTACCCAGTTGCAACGTAAGCGAATCGGCGTCGTCGTCCTTCTGTTTCTCGCAATCTTTACCTTAATTGCATGGCGTCTTAATAAGGCATATTGGAAAGACATTCGCTAAGCGATGGCTTAGTGTATTTTGATTATTTGATTTGAAGGATATTTGCTTATGATGGTGTTGTACTCGGGTACGAATTGCCCATTCTCACAACGCTGCCGCCTGGTTCTCTTTGAGAAGGGTATGGACTTTGAGATTCGTGATGTGGATCTTTTTAATAAGCCAGAAGATATTTCGGTGATGAACCCCTATGGTCAAGTCCCAATTCTGGTTGAGCGTGACTTAATTTTGTATGAGTCCAATATCATCAATGAGTACATTGATGAGCGTTTTCCTCATCCCCAGTTAATGCCACCCGATCCAGTAGCCCGTGCTAGAGCTCGATTATTTCTCTTTAACTTTGAGAAAGAGCTCTTTGTGCACGTTAGTGCGTTAGAAAATGAAAAAGGCAAGAGCGCTGAGAAGCTCCACGAGAAAGCCCGTACCGCAATTCGTGATCGCCTTACTCAGCTTGCCCCGATCTTTGTGAAGAACAAATACATGTTGGGTGATGAGTTCTCGATGTTGGATGTTGCGATTGCCCCATTGTTATGGCGTTTAGAGCATTATGGGATCGACCTTTCTCGTAACGCAGCTCCATTGCTCAAATACGCCGAACGAATCTTTAGTCGCCCTGCTTACATTGAGGCCTTGACCCCTTCTGAAAAGGTCATGCGCCGTTAATAGAAGCTTTTTTGTCGCTAGCTTAAAATAGAGTAATGGCTAGTGAAACCCCCAGTACGAAACCATATTTAATCCGTGCACTGCATCAGTGGTGTACGGACTTTGGTTTTACACCATTTCTGGCAGTTTTTGTTGATGAACGGGTTGAAGTTCCCATGGAATTTGTGAAGAACAACGAGATTGTTCTTAATATCTCTTCAGAAGCTTGTCATCAATTGCATATCGAGAACGATTGGATAAGTTTCCAGGCCCGATTTGGTGGCGTTCCGAGGAAAGTTTTGGTTCCCATTACCCATGTATTGGCGATCTATGCCAGGGAAAACGGGCAAGGCATGTCCTTCCCTTTTGATCCTGAGACCAGGGGTCCGATGGATAAGGGTCTTGGTAATCAAGAAGCCACAAAGACTAAGAGCGAGCGCCCGGCTTTGAAGATTGTGAAGTAAGCTAAAATCTTGTTTTAAACGTTTGCCCCATTAGCTCATCTGGTAGAGCAACTGATTTGTAATCAGTAGGTGGTCTGTTCGAGTCGGACATGGGGCACCATCTAATTTACTATCAGGGTCGATCATCCCCTCAATAACCCACTGGTAAATGAATCCGCAAATTCAATTTCTGTTAGAAAAAGCAATTCAAAGTATTTCAGTGAGATCTTTTGATACCGCAAACCTGTATCTCAATCAGTCCATCAAGCTTGCTCCAAAAAATTCTGAGGTCAATCGCTTGGTTGGCGTGCTTGCAGTTTTTCGTGGTGATCAAAATGAAGCAATGCAATATTTTGATAAAGCAATTAATTTAAATCCACGAAATTCAAATGCTTTTACAAATAAGGCAAATTTACTAAGCGAACTTGGTAATCATGAGGAGGCAATTCAATTTTTTCATAAAGCTATGGAGCTTGATAAGAGTAACTTCGAGGCACCCAATAATCTTGGAAATACACTGCAAGATTTGAAACGCTTTGATGAGGCTATCGCATGGTATGAAAAGGCCATTCAAATAAGACCTAATTATGCAGAGGCCTATAGTAATTTAGGAAATACACTTAATGAATTAAAGCGGTATGAAGAGGCAATCACAAGCTATGAAAAAGCGATTCAATTAAAACCCAGCTATGCAGATGCATATAGTAATCTCGGAAATACTTATCATGAGCTGAAACGCCTTGATGAAGCTGCCGCTAATTATAAAAAGGCAATCAGCTTAAGCCCAAATAGTGGTGAGACGTATAGTCGGCTAGGAAAGTTAATCAATGATTATGGCGATGCAGACCAAGCCAGAACATATTTTTTAGAGGCAATTACTGTTTCCCCGAATTATCCAGAGGGGCATCTTAATTTAGCCTGCTCATACTTTGAGAAATTTGAATTTGATCGTGGTTGGCAGGAATATGAGTGGCGCAAAAAGACCAAGGATCAAAAGTTTCTTCAGCAATTGAATACCAAGCCCGCATGGAATGGAGACAATGATCAGGGTAGCTTATTGATATGGGGTGAACAAGGTATCGGTGATCAGATCCTGCACGGCTCAATATTGCCTGATCTGAGTAATTTCAGCGGCAGGGTCACTGTCGCAATAGATCGAAAATTACTCCCTGCGTTTGAAAGATCATTTCCTAAGTATCAATTTTTTGCAAATAGCCCAAATCTGGATCAGAGCCCCTTTGATCAACAAATATCAATCGCTAGTTTAGGAAAAATATTCAGAAGAGATTTGAGTAACTTCAAAAAAAACAGAAGCTATTTGAAAGCAGATCAAGATAAAAAGAATCGAATCATAGATATGCTGCCCAAGAATGCGATTGTTTGTGGCATTTCTTGGAAGAGTGTAAATGCAAAGGTTGGCGAAAACAAAAGCATCCGCTTAGACGACCTGGCACCTATCCTGAAGATGCAGAAACTTTACTCCGTCAATCTTCAGTATGGCGATGTTGAGGCTGAAATAGAGGCATCAAATCAGCTCCATGGTATTGGCATAGACCCATTTCGCTCCATTGATAAGTATGACGATATTGATGGTCTGCTGGCTTTAATAGATAGCTGCTCATACGTCATTACAACCAGTAATAGCACTGCCCACTTGAGCGGGGCTCTTGGTAAAGAAACCTTATTACTCCTTCCATTTTCAGTAGGTAAGTTTTGGTACTGGCAGCATCAAGATAGACGCAGTATTTGGTATCCATCCGTTAGAATATTTCAACAGCAACAAGATGGAGATTGGTCACAGCCCATCAAAGAGATACAAACTTTTTTGGAAGAAAAAATTGCAATCTAATATAAAAATAGTTGTTGGATTTGATCAGCTTGAAGCCATTGCTTACCATGTTTTTTGCCAAAGCGTCTTAGAAAGGTCCTCATCTCCAGTATCTTTTATCCCCTTGGCGGCAAATACGTTAAATAATTATCGTGATACCCACAAAGATGGTAGTAATCAATTTATTTACTCAAGATTCTTAACGCCATTTTTATCTGAATTTAATGGTTGGGCTATTTTTGCAGATGGTGATATGGTTTGTAATGCCGACATCACAGAACTTTGGAACTTAAAAGATCCAAGCAAAGCCGTTCAGGTAGTGAAACATGACTATAAGACCAAAAAAAACGTAAAGTATCTTGGTAATAAAAATGAAGACTATCCACGCAAGAATTGGTCTAGTCTCGTTTTATGGAATTGTGGACACTCCGCCAATAAGATCCTCACACCGGATTTCATTCAAGACAAATCAGGATCTTTCTTGCATCGCTTTTCATGGTTGACAGATGATCAGATTGGAGAGTTACCCATTGAATGGAATTGGCTCGCCATTGAGTATCCAGATAATCCTAAGGCGAAGATTATTCATTACACTCTTGGAACACCTTGCTTTCAGGAATACTCTGCAACATCTCAAGCGGATGTCTGGCAGCGGGCTTATCAAAAGGCGAGTGAAGGCTTTGATTGATCTTATTTAGTTAAATCAATTTTCTTAGTTTCTGGCAAAAAGAAGATCGCTAAACCTGCGGCAATCGCTAAAAAGATGGTTGGGTACCAAAGTCCAGCCAGCTGACTAGAAAACTCTTTATTGAGCCAAGTGACAATGAGCGGAAGCATCCCGCCAATCCACCCCGCCGCAAGATTATGAGGTAATGTTGCGGCGCTATTGCGCGTTCGTGCAGGAAATAGCTCTGCCAATAAAGCGGTTTGTGGCCCTACAACTAGAGCCAATGGAAGGGTGAGAGCAATCAAGGTGGCGCTCATCAGGAAATATTCTGGAGCACTTTGCTGACTCAGTGTTTGTAAAAACTGATACGCTGGCTGAATGAGTATTGTGCCTAGCAGTAATCCGCTGATGACCACAGGCCTGCGCCCAATTTTGTCAGAGAGTGCCCCAGAAATGATCGTTAATGGAAACAAGATAAGTGTTGCGGTAATGGTTAAGGTATCGACTACCTGGGGACTAATTTGTAAAGCTGACTTCATAAAGATACCGGTATAAACCTGCACGCAGAAAAATAAAACAGAGCCACCGGCCGAAATACAAAAGAATAGCAAGAACATCTGTTTGCGCGTTTCTTTATCTCTAAAGTTGTCTCGTAATGGTGATTGAGAGGTTTCGCCTTTGGCCAGCATATTTTTGAAGATGGGTGTTTCTTCTAGGGTCATACGAACCTTTAATGCCACCAATAAAAGCACAATCGAGAACCAAAACGGTACGCGCCATCCCCATTCCTTAAAGCTAGCAGGATCTAGAAATTGATTGAGTAGAAATAGCTGAAGTATTGACACTAACATGCCCAGGGGGCCCATGAGTTGCAGTACGCTGGTTTTAAAGCCGCGATTGGAGTCTCCCGCGTGCTCGGTAAGATAAACCGCGCTACCCCCGATTTCTCCACCAGCTGATAAGCCTTGAAGAAGTCTTAAGCTAACCAAGAGAATGGGCGCCAAGATACCAATTTGTTCATAAGTGGGCAAAAAGCCCACTGCAAAGGTAGCCCCGCCCATTAACGAGATAGTAATCAGAAATACAGGCCTTCTACCAATGCGATCCCCTAGGGAGCCAAAAAAGGCGGCCCCCAAGGGTCTCACAATCATTCCAGCCCCAAAGGTGGCAAGGCTTGCCAAGAGCCCGGTAACCGGGTCTGAGGTCGGAAAGAATAAAGGGGCAAAGGCGACCGCTAGGGTCGCAAAGGTTAAAAAGTCGTACCACTCCAGAAAGGTACCAAAACAGGCGGCGGTGGCTATTTTGGGATAAGAACGGTTATTTTGATTGGTATCGGACACAGTTTATATCTATTAAGTAATTGATTTAATTGAATATTTTAATTAAAAAGCATAATTTTGATGCAGAGCAATAATTTATATTGCAAAGCAGCATATTTATCGGTATAGTTGTATGGTGCAGTGCAATATTGAATACATAAATTAATTGGAGAGTACACCATGAATCAAGATCAAGTAACAGCAAAATTGTCGCAAATTCAGAGCAAGAACCTCGAGACAGTATTTTCTTTGGGCGAAGCCGCTCTGGAGAATGCACAGAAACTCGTTGAACTCAATTACGACGCATCTAAGAACGCACTTTTGAATGCTCAAGAGAACATTCAGCAAGTGATCACCGCTAAAGATCCAAAAGACGTAAGCGATTTACTTCAGGCTGAGAACTTGCAAGAAGTTAGTAATCAAGCGCTTGCCCATCAGCGCAAAGTAACTAAGGTCTTACGTGAGAGCGGTAAAGAGTTCGCTAATGTTGTCGAAGCTAGCATCGAGCAAGCACAAGTTGGTATGCAAGATTGGATTAACACCTTGGCTGCTAATGCACCAGCTGGTTCCGATGTATTTGTATCTGCATTTAAAACATCCATGAACTCTGTTATGCAAGGTTTTGAGCAGTTCCGCGAAGCCAGCAAAGATGCCATGGCGACCGTTGAGAAATCAGCAGACCAAGCATTTGAAGCATTCCAAGGCCAATTGGCCCAAGTGAAGAAGGCTGCTGCACCTGCTAAGCGTAAAGCAGCTTAAGTTTTAAACTACGTATTCACAAACCCCGCCGAGGCGGGGTTTTTCTTTAGCTACTACCCTTTAAGAAGAGTAAGCCAATCAGAACCAATTTTTTCAAAAGAGTACTGCGTTAATAATTTACTTTGCGCATTTGTTACTTGATTAAACAGTAAGGGATTCTCTGCTAAGTTAAAAAATTGAGGGCTACGAATATCAACATAATAATCTGAATATTTTTGATAACTTGGTAAATGATCAGCTGCCGTTGGTAGACCCAAGGC
>JACCDS010950421.1_pt1 | contig 14321 bp, 14 predicted proteins | sample 7446441 | NCBI WGS metagenome assembly JACCDS01 (sample SAMN15323445, study PRJNA562643) | freshwater metagenome | isolation source: river surface water | place: USA:Blue River Watershed | collected 2017-08-17 | reverse complement strand
AATGAAATAAAGCTATTGGCCATACATAAAAGATATGTCCCCATCTACTGTGCGGGCAGTTCAAAAAATGAACGCTTGCGGCTGGCCCAATGCGCGGCATGTTTGAGCCCCATGCGCTCAAGCGGGCGCGTCAAACGGCATGGTGAAAAATGTCAACGGGTTGGGGCGATGGCCACGCAAGATGCGGTGCACGGACGGTCGACCGCGGCCATGGCTTGCAGAAAAGAAAACGCGCCTGAGAAGGCGCGTCTTATGGGGGTCATTGGCGGAGCAAGAGTCCTGATAACTACCGATCTAGCAATGCGTTAGCGTGGCATTTTTTGTTAGCCCTCAAAAAATACCACCATTAGAAATCAGCGTGCTTTCACTTGGATAAGAGCAATTTCGACAAAGGGTAACGTGTACACACGGTTGCTGTTCAGACCATGTACTCTTCCAAGCCACCTTTGTCCTGCACTACAGGATCTCGTAGATCGGACTCAATCTGCTGACGGGCTACGACGCTTTAAGCTTCAGGCTTGAATCCGGAGGCCTTAACGCGCTCTCCCCATAGTTTGTGATTTTCACGCAGCGATTGGGCATACCCGACCGGTGAACTGGTATGCGGTTCCATGCCCAGGCCGGCCAGTGCTTGCACGACCGTGGGTTGCGTGAACACCTGAGCGATCGCCTTGGCCGCAGCTTCCACGATCTCTGGAGGTGTGCCCTTGGCCATTACGACAGCCGAAAACTCGTCTCCGATCTTGTTCGCAAAGCCTTGCTCCGCGAGAGTGGGAACTCCAGGCAAAAGTTTTGACCGGTTGCGGCTCGCAACGCCCAGCAGGCGCAAGCGGCCTTCTTTGATATGCGGCATGGAGTCGCCGATTGGCGAAACGAATGTCGCGATCTGGCCACCGAGTAAATCGACGATGCCAGGCATGGAACCCTTGTACGGAATATGGTTGAGCGTGATACCTGCTTCGCGTAACAACTCTTCCATCAGGAAACGCTGTGGCGAATTGGGTCCCGGCGTTCCGTAGTTGGCCAGCGTCGGGTTGGCCTTGGCCCAAGCCAAAAAGTCCCGCATGGTTTTCACCGAAGCGGGCACCATGGGGCCCACAGCAAAACCCTGTCGAAGTATCGCGCAGGGCGTAACGGGTACCACATCTGCTAGCGTGGGAGTGCTCGGACTGGGATCTACGTGGGGTATCAGCGTGACAACGGTCTCCGGCAATACCACCATTGAACTGCCGTCAGACGGATAGCGCTTCATTGCGGCCAACGCAAAGCGGCTTGCCAATCCGGGTTTGTTTTCAACAATCGCGGCACGTGCGTAGCTTGGTCGCAGCCCCTCAGCGATATGGCGGGCTATTGCATCGGTGGCGCCACCTGCCGGAAAGCCTACAAAGATGCGCAATTGGTCAATCTGCCCCTGAGCATGCGCGGCACGCGGCAAGGAAAAGTACACGCTCAGTGCGGCAGTTGTGCCGCAGAAGTCACGTCGGTTCATCTATTTTCTCCTGATCGCTTCGTGCGATTTAACTTGAATACAAGTAGCCAGATTTAGCCATTGAATGGTGATTAAGAGCCGCTAACACGACCCTGTATATCTTCGAATTGCGATTGATGCGAGGCGCGAAACCAAAGGCAGTACACAAGCATGACAAGGCAAAGCGACGATGTATCAGGGGTGGTGGTAGCGGCTCTAAACGGCGCCATGACAACGGTCTACGGCCTGCTGAACACTTTTGTCAAAGCTCATCGGTTCCATTCGACTCCTCACATGAAAAATCAACAATCTCATGATACGAGATTTTTTTCAATGAAAAGCTATGAATAACCCTAATGCAAGCCAAAAAGACGACACAAATCTCTCAGAAACATGGGCTGATGGGAAAGCGAAGTGGGAGTCGGCAAAAGGCCTCCACGCATTGCAGCCGTGCCCCCCTAGCCCGCTCGACTGACCCATCCGCGTCATCATTGGAAAATAGCTGCGATCTCCGAAATGCAGGCTTGGCATGGTTCGCACATGAGTGGGGCCGGTCAGTGGGGCAAGGACATCGATTTGCCGTGTCCAGTGCGGCCCATAGCAAAACTACTGTTTTGGCAGACAGAAGTGCGCAACGTCCAATACACGTGCCAGCACGTCGTCGAGCTCCTGTGCCAGGCATTCGGCGGCAACCACATGGTCTGGACGAACGACAACCGCACCGACCGGCCGAGCGTCGAACCAGGCTTGCAAGCTGGCCTCTCCACCCAAGTCACCGATCACCGTAACTCCCGCAGGGGCGTGACGAAGCGCCCACGGCAGTTGTGCTTTAGGCACCACCTGAACAAGTCGTGCGCGCAGATGCGCTAACGCAGCGCAACGTTCGGCCGAAATAAAAGCCATCGGATTGTTGTTCCACATCAGTACGCGCCAACCCTGGCCTGTGGCGTCGTCGAGCAGCATTTCGACGCCTTCAGCGTTGATTGCGCGTGGCTGCGGGAAGATGGCACCAGCCATACGGGGCACATCGCGCGCCGGTAGCGTCTTGAAGCTCGGCAGCGGCGTGTGTACCAACACACCTTTGTCGAACTTGGGTTGAGGCTTGAAGGCCTGCCGCCTCTGCGCGTCACGTTCCTCGGGTGTACGGTTGGCAGCAATGCGGTCTCGTTCCGCAGCTTTCACGGGGTCGTGATCCGTCATCTCCTTGGCCATGCCCAGTGAGACGGCGACCATCTGCTTGACGTGCCCCATTCGCTCCATCTCGTAAGTTTCGAGCAGAGCATCGCCACATACGCCATTGATCACTGCACCAAGTTTCCAAGCCAGATTAAAAGCGTCGCGGATACCGGAGTTCCATCCCTGTCCAGCGACCACCGGCATCACGTGCGCGGCATCACCCGCGAGGAAGATAGAGCCCAGCCTGAACTGTCCGGCCACACGCGCGTGGTGCCGATAGACCCGACGACGAATGAACTCCAGCTTGGTGGGGTCAGGCACATGAGGTGCAAGCAGCTCGTAAATGAATTCATCGCTTTCCACCAACGCAGGATCTTCATTTTCGAACAACGTGAATTCCCAACGGCGGATGCCGTGCGGCAGTGCAATGCTGGCATAGCTGCGTTTCGGATCACCACCGAAGACCGCATGCGGTGTTCCGATGGGGTCGTTGGCGACGTCAATGACGAGACCATGGGATGGTCGAGTTTCGCCATCGAACGAAATATTCAGTCTGGTTCGAGTGGCCGAAGCACCACCCTCTGCTGAGACTACGTAGCGTGCACGCAGCTTCTCTCCGCGCTCAGTCGTGGCTACCACGCCATCATCATCTTGGTGCAAATCGACCACTTCGGTAGAGAAACGCACCGATGTATTCGGAAAACGCTTGAGCCCGTCAAGCAGTACCTTATCCACCAGCGGTTGCACAAATCCGTTACGTCGGGGCCACCCAAACTCGCGAGTCGTCGGATTGACTTCAGAAAGGATTTGTCGATCGCCATTGACCATGTAAATCTTCTGATCGGGGATGGTGTGAGGCAGCACTTCATCCACAAGACCAACCGTCTGCATCGCACGCAGGGCCTCATCGTCGATACCCACTGCGCGTGGATAGTCGATCAGCGTATCGTTTTTCTCAACGACAAGAACATTAACGCCCTGCTGTCCTAGCAGGTTCGCTAGCATGAGGCCAACAGGCCCTGCGCCGATAATCAGAACATCGTTTTTTGGGGTCATGGCGTATTTCCTTTTATTTAGCTAGCGCGATCTTGAGTTCATTGATGTTTTCGACGAACGCGCGATTCAACAAAACGAGATCGATACCCAATGCAACATAGTCGACCAAGCCATCGGCCAACAATGCCGCCGTGTATGTCGATTTGCCGGAATAAATGCCCAGCGTCACGCCATATGCCTGGGTGAGTTCGCGCAAGTGGAGGATCGCCTCGCGAACAGGTCCGTCGTCCCAGTCACCACGCCCAGGCAATCCATAAGAAACAGCAAGATCGGCAGGACCGATGTAGATCGAGTCCAAACCCGGAGTGGCGATGATTTCTTCCGCGCGCTCAAAGCCGATCCGGGTCTCAATCTGTGCAATGGTCGACACGGCGAGGTTGCCTGCTTCGGCATACGAATCACCGATGTAAAGCCCTGGCCTGGACGGTCCCATGCTGCGATTGCCAACAGGTAAATATTTGGTCGCCGCCACCAAGGCTTGCGCCTGCTCACGCGACTCGATGGTGGGTGCAACGATTCCACGCGCACCACTGTCAAGCAGTCGCAGGATCGGCCCGGGGTCAGTCGAGCCGACGCGCGCCCAAGCGTAAGCGTTGTCGCGAGGAATCGAACGCAGGATGCCACATGCGGCTTCGAGACCGAGTTCCCCGTGTTGAAGGTCAAGTACGATGCCGTCGTAGCCAGCAAGCTTCGCCCATTCGGGAATGGAAAACGAAGGTAGCGTCTGATGCACCAATATCTTGGGACTACCCCCCAGAGCGGCTGCTTTCATGACTTGCTCTCACCTTCTGTTACCCGCGCGGCATGCGCAGCCGCAGCGGTGCCGCCAAAGACAGGAACGATCTCGCGACGGGCAAATCGCCACTGTCCGTCAACCTTCCGATATCGCTCGCGGAATTCGCCCACAGACGCTGGCTGTGTCTGCGGCTCGTGGGTGTCGCGGAACGTCAAATACTGCACGGTGCCAGCCACTTCATCACCGTCCCAGATCAATCGAATTCCGCCGATGAAATGGCGGCTGACGATGTCGGTTTGCTTCGCCCGCTTGGCACCCCAAGCCTTGCTTTGCTCGCGGTTCATCGTTCCCAAGGGCCCAACTGAGACGCCATCCTCGGTATAAAGCTCCCACGTGGTATCAGCTTGGTTGTGATCTAGGCGGTAAAGCATCTCGTAAATGAGTTGCTCAATCTCGACGCGTGTGACCGCATCAACGGGGCAATAGTTACTCATTGTGTCGCTTTCTCTGTCACTCTCTCTAGAAACTCATGCCTTCGAATCGACACTCGCAACCACACGGCCGAGACCAGTAATGGTGGCAACACATTCGACATCCATAGGCCAAGGCTCGATGTAACCGATCGAGCCGGAGAGCAGCACTTCGCCTGCCCGCAACGGCTGCCCCGTACGGATGGCGGTTTCAGCCAACCAAAGTACGGCGTTGATCGGGTCGCCGAGCACGTTGCTGCCAATGCCACGCGTAATCTCTTGGCCACCGCCAGTGATCACCAGTTCGACAGCTTTCAGATCTACCGAGCCGTAGGCATGCTTTTCCTCTCCGACCACGATGCCACTGCATCCAGCGTTGTCGGCAATCGTGTCTACGATTTGCCCCACACTGCCGTCGTAGCGGAAATCAACAATCTCAAAAGCTGGTGTCACGTAGTCAATGGCAGCAGCTACCGCTTCGGGCGTTGCATCAAGAATGTCGCTCTTGAGAACAAATGCCACTTCGGCTTCGATCAGCAATCGGTTGTAGCGCGACTTGGGAAGCACCACACCCGACTGGAAAACCATGTCGTCGTGAATGATTCCATAGTCAGGTTCACTGATGCCAACGCGCTTTTGCACGTTCGGATTGGTCAAGCCAACCTTGCGACCGACTCTGCGCACGCCCAGATGGCGTTCACGCATTGCGGCGAACTCCGCCGAGATGGCATAGGCTGCGTCCAGGTCACGCTCAGGCAAGCGCGGGCTGACGTAAGGGACGGTGTAAACACCGACGCGAGCATCGTAGAGCTCACGAGCGATGCTCTGGATAGTTTCTGAAGAGATGGTCATACTGGTCACTTTCTGGCTAGCGTTGGCTGTGAAATTTGTTGAGGAAGGACACGGCGGCAGCATTGAAAACCTCCGCCCCCTCCCATTGAGGCCAGTGCGCAGAGCCTTCAACCAGCAAAAACTCCGCTTGAGGGATGAGCTCAGCCAAGCGCCTGCCTTCTGCAGCGTCGCCAGTGGGCTCATGGTCGGTCCAGACGAAGAGCGCAGGCACGGGAATGGCCGCAAAATCTTCATCTGTCACACGGTTGCGCCAACGCTGTTCTGGCTGACGCAATACCGCGATATGAGCCATGTTTGCCCCGCTCGGATCCCTGCTGTATACAGCCTGGCGAACGCGCACCAACTCTTCGGTAATCTTCTGTGGGTCGTGAATCACGACCTGAAGGCGCTTTTTGACGTTTTCAAACGTCGGCTCGGTGACCGCTTGCCTGCTCACGGATTGCGCCTTGTCCACCTTCTGCTCGCCAACTACACGACCACCTGGCGCGCTCAAAATCACGCTCATCAATCGTTCAGGATGGTGGGCAGCAAACTTGACAGCAATCCATCCGCCAAGTGATTCGCCTGCGAGATGGACATGCTGGAGATTCAGTGCATCCAACAACCCCAGCAGGTGCGACTCGTACTCAGGAATTTCCAAATCATGATCAGTTAGGGTTGTGTATCCATGACCGGGATAGTCGTAACCGATGACACGGTAGCCCGCTAGAGCCAGCGCACGCACATTTTGCGTCCACGCCTCGATGTGCCCACTGGTGCCATTGGCAAGTACCACTACTCTGTCACCTTCTCCAATGTCGAGCACGCGCGTTCGCCACGGTCCAACATCAACATAATGCAGACGATGCGGAATATCCGCCACGGCCTCCCAGAAAGTCACGAGTCGATTCATGTTGTACATCCCGCCTGAACGGCAAAACCAGCACCCCAAGTCTTGACTGCCCAGTAGCGATCCACTGGTAGCTTGTATTTACCGGCCATCGACAGCGCTGCATAAGCAGCTATCCAACTGCGCATCTCATGTGCAGCAGAGCCACCATCAATGATGAATTGCTCGTTGTCCCACGAGTCAACCGGCGACAGATCGCCCGATCGGAAGGTATCCAGCAGCAAGGTGTCCCACGCTTCGTTCAACGGTGAACTCGGGGCCTGACCATCCGCGATCTTCTGGATTCCATCAACGATGGTCTTTTCGCGCGCGCGTCGCTGCTCGCGCGTGGGCGCATAAGAAACCAAACGTGCTTTCACCTCGGCAGGTGCACCCTCCCAACGCGGAATTGGTGGGGAATGCGAAATGCCCCCTGAAGCGATGAAGAGCACTCGCTTTCCAAGCTGGAGTGCAGCTTTGCCAAACGCCTCCCCCATCTCGCGCACACGCTTCATAGGCGTCAGCGGATGGGCAATCGCGTTGACAAATACGGGGATGATGGGCCGTGTATTGTCCTTGCCAAGCAAGAAGTCCACCGGTTGCATGACGCCATGATCAACCGTCATTCGCTCCGATCGCGCGATGTCGATACCCTGAGCCAGCACTGCGGCATGCAGCTGGCGCGCGGTTTCGCCATCAACGTTGATGTGGCCTTCGGTCGTGCCATAGTCGCCGACGCCCTCGGCCTGCGCGCCAATCACCCACGGGGCGATATTCGAATACAGCTGGCCATTTAAGTGATCGGGCCCGAAAACGACGATCACCTCAGGATCGAAATGCTCAATGAAGGCGCGAACCTCTTGGATGCCGGCCTCGATTTCATCGAGCGTGGTGCCGCCTGGATCGACGTTACCGAAAGACGGTGCGTGGGATAGAGCTGCTACTGCGAGCGACATATGTATTCCTTTTTAGTGCCGACCTAAAGACAGCCCTAGTTCTTGTTATCAGGCTTGCTGAGGGCGGCCAGTATGCGAAGTTGCGGCCCCACTTGATGCCGAGCGCTCAAGTCCAACGTGCAATGCCAAAATGCAGATGGTTACGATCAACATAGGAAGTGCAAACAATGTGAAGGCAGTAGCCATGTCGTACCCGCTTTCGAACATACTATTTCAGTGTAAAATTTCAGTTTATCTCATTAGATGGGAAAAATTAGTCGATCGGCATCGGTATATTCCCTAATTCGCCGTCAGCACCACACACTTAAAGGAGTCAGCGCATGGCCGAGATTGGAGTGAGCCCACGAGGCACGGAAAAGGAAAAGGTCGGCATTGTTGTCGCTGGAGGTTCCGGCATTGGTGCGGCCTGCGTGCGTGAGCTAGCGGCCAGCGGCTGGCGTGTCGTCGCGCTCTCTCCGTCCGGCCGTGCTCGCCTGCTTGCCGAGTCACTGGGTGGCGCTGGCATTGATGGCTCCAACACCAACGTTGCGGACCTGCGCGCGACAGTAGATCTCGCAATAGAAAAGTTCGGGCGCATCGACGCGGTCATCAACAACAGCGCTCACGCTGCACGCTCAAAGCTACTCGAACTCAGCGATGACGACTGGCTACACGGCATGAACTTGTACTTGTTGAACGTCGTTCGCATGACTCGCCTCGTTACCCCACACCTTCTTGCTTCCGGTGGTGGCTCTATCGTCAACATATCTACAGCCGGGGCTTTCGAACCCAACCCAATGTTCCCTGTCTCAACGACGCTGCGCGCTGCACTGGGTTCGTTCACCAAGCTGTATGCCGATGAGTACGGACCGCAAGGCATCCGCATGAACAATGTGCTCCCCGGATTTACAAAGGACGACCCCGCAGCAGTGCCCCCCGAATGGACCACCAAGATCCCTTTGCGTCGCGCTCAAAGTACTGCTGAACTGGCCCGTGTCGTTCGCTTTCTCGCGAGTGATGAGTCTGCCTACATCACCGGGCAAAACTTGCGTGTCGACGGCGGAGAGACCCGCTCGGTCTGATGCCATGCGTTTTTCCACGCGATGGCGGCTCTCACCCTGGAATCGTGTCCGCCGTCGCATGGAATTCGCACTCAAACTGCGGCCGTATCGCTGGACGCCGGCGGCGACCTGATCCCATCTGATCCACACATCGGCACGCAGACGTCAAGTGCCGTGGCTGGATGCATACGATCAAGGCCTGCTGGCGACTCGACTTGAAAAGACTGAGCTCAGCAGTCTGTTGGCTGGTGCGGATTTATGCGCTCAGCATGCGATCAAGAAAACCGCTTATTTTTTCCAGCGCCTGACCACTGGCCGGCAGGATGCCTGGCATATTGAAAAATCCGTGCATCTGACCTGCCATCTCATGATGCTCGACATCCACGCCAGCATCAGCCATTGCGGCAGCATAGGCCTGTCCTTCATCACGCAGGATGTCGTGCTGGCCTGTCACCACAAATGCCGCTGGCAAGCCCGACAAGTCCTTGGCACGCAACGGAGATGCATCGGGATGAATGCGTTCCGACGAGTCGGCCACATATTGATCCCAGAACCAGTTCATTGATGGCGTTGACAGGAAAGTCTGGTTCTCTGGCTCGTGATATGAGGCACGTTTGAAATCCGCATCGGTGACGGGATACACCAACACTTGCGCAGCCAGCTTGGGGCTGTTTCGCTCCCGAGACCAACGAGCAACGACAGCGGCCAAATTGGCGCCAGCACTGTCCCCAGCTATGACCAGCGGAACATCGCCGCCTGCGATCTCCACCTTGCGCTCATTGGCCCAAAGCAGAGCATCCCATGTGTCTTGCAAGGGGATTGGAAACCGATACTCTGGAGCAAGACGGTATCCCACCAGCAATACCGCCGCCCCTGTGCATGCAGCAAGCTTGCGCCCGATGGCCTCGAATTCGGACAACTCGCCCAACACCCAGCCGCCACCATGCGCATACACCAGCAAACCTCGCGGCTGCTCAGTAGGCACCAGCAGCCGGGCAGGGATCGAGGCGCCATCCCTGACCGGAATCAAGACATCATCGCATCGAGCCATTGCTGGCCCAGGGTCACGCTGAAGCGTTTTGCGCTTGGCCGCCGCCCGAGCTTGTACGGCATCCAGTTGCCATAGCGGTGTCGGATTCGGCCCAGCGGCTGCTGCCCAAGACTGTAACAAGGCCTTCGAGGCACTGTCTAAAGCCATATTCTTCTATGCTGCAAAGGCCTGGTAGTTCAATGCGACTTAAAGTCGCCGTCAAAGTCAACGTCATGAGTAAGTTGCCAGTACTCACGATGGCTGAATGGCCACACCTGAGAGACTCGCCCAAAGCGATTCTTGTACCAATTGCTGATCTGCGAACGCCCCCAAGCGCGGCGCTGGTTCTCAGCATCGACGCGCTCGACAAAGGCATCAAGCACCTCTTGTTTGACTTCAATGCCTTTGATGCCCCGGCGCAGAACTTGGTGGATCGATTCGACGGCGAACTCGGCTGCACACTCCATCATGAAGTGCTGACTACCGTGCACGACATAATTTGTGTTCGGCCCCAGCAGTATGAAGAAATTGGGGAAGTCAGGCACGGCAATGCCGCCCCACGCTTTTGCGTCGCCCTTCCAGTATTCCTTGAGGGTCTGGCCTGAAACGCCACGAATCTCCATTGGATCAAGAAACTCAGCAGCGGTGAAACCTGTTGCATAGACAACTACATCCACTGGATGCTCAACGCCATCTTCAGTCACCAAGCCCGTTTCCGTAAAGCGAACAATAGGATGGGTCACCAACGTTGCGTTGGGGCGCTGCAACGCGGCTGCCCACACGCCGTTGTCGCGCAGCATTCGCTTTCCTCCGGGCGGATATGTCGGCACGATCTTGTCGAGATGCTCTGGATGGTTTTTCCATTGCTCGCGAAGGATTTTGGTCAACGATTCTCGTACTTCCAAGTTTTTGGCCGAAACTGAATCCTCTCGATTCCAATTCGGGTCGATGATGGCAGTATGCAAACGTCCAGTGGCGGCTTGGTAGAACGCTGAGAGTCGGAACCATTGGCCGTAGCATGGAACATGCTCTACCAACCAGCGCATCGCTTTCGGAGTGTCGTCATAGTAGTTCGGGGCAGGGACCATCCACGGACCAGAACGCTGGAACACAGTCAGGTGTTCAACCTCACCAACAATGGCCGGGACGATCTGGTATGCACTTGCGCCAGTGCCGATGACTGCGACGCGCTTTCCGCGAAGCTCTACATCGTGGTTCCACCGAGCGGAGTGCATGCGTACACCCTTGAAATCGCTCTGCCCCTCGATCTCAGGAATATTGGGGCGCTCCAACTGACCCACCGCCGAAATGACTGCATTGAAGCGATGGTGCGCCAACTCATCATTGCCTGTGCGAGTCACTACGTCCCAGTAACCAGTGGATTCGTCCCACTTGAGCGAGACAACTTCAACACCAAAGTGAATGTTCTCACGAAGCCCGGCACGCGCAACGATGTCGCGCGCATAGTCTTGGATTTCGCTACCGGTTGCAAATGCATGAGGCCAATCTGCGCGCTGCGCAAATGAAAAGCTATACCCGAACGTTGGTGTATCGAGTCGCACGCCAGGGTAGGTATTGGCCAACCACACGCCGCCAACGTCCGGGTTCTTCTCGAATGCCGTGAATGGGACGCCCGCCTGTTTCAAACGATACATGGCACCGATACCCGACATACCGGTGCCAATCACTGCGACGGAGAATTCACGATCACTCGCCACATCGTCGAATTTCCAACCAGGCGCACCGAGCTTTTTCGCAGCGAGATCCATCTCGTGCGTGAGGATTTCCGCATCGGTCTCTCCCGCATCACTCGTGAGGAAATCGATCAAGGCGCGTGTCTCGGCATCGTCAAGAGGACGCGGACGGTTCAGCCCCTCGTCGCGCAATTGCTTGAGTGCTTCCAGAGCCAGTGCACGGGCTTCGATTTGTGCGGCTTCGCTCATGCCACCATGAGCATGCGCAACCGTATCCATCGGAGGAAACGGCGGGCGCAAGTGCGGACGGAGCATCGTCATGTCTCCGGTGACGGCGGAAAGCGCCATGAGAAGCGTAGGCAGGTCCGCTTGCGCCACGATCTGGGCAAGAAAGGCATCGTCTTCGCAGATCTTCGCGTATTCCTCGCGCCAATAGACGTCGTCAACACCCGGGGTTTCAAAAGCAGTAGCGGTGAAAGGCATGGCAGAAAGGTTTCTCATTACTGGACAGGAGGCGCGGACATCTGTTGGGCCACGGTGCGCGTGGAGGCATCCGCCGCCCACCCGAGGGGTACGACGATCGTGATGGGTTAGGACGGAAGCGCTTGTCCGAGCGCGACGGACAAGAGGCTCGCGAAAACAAGGCCGGCAGCAGCCAAGAAAGATTTCAACAACATAGAACTCCTCACGGTGTAGAGACTGATTCGCAAATCGCACCGGGATTTAGGTCGTACCAGCGCTTTGCAAAAAATTGATTATCTCAATTAATGAGATGGAATTTTAATTTGCTCCAGCCAATCTTGGTATTCACGTTTTCCCTATATCTCATTAAATGAGATATACGATCTTTCTCTTCGCGGATGCCCTTGGGCAGTGTGCCAATCGCGTCCACCACGACCTCGTACACATCACCATCCTTCGGTTACTCCACCTGCTTGAAACAAACCACCTGAGCGTTCAAATTTTTGCCACCGTCAACGCCACGCAGACGGCCAAGGGCTTGCTGCTCAGAGAAGGCACGGTGGTCGACGCCACTCTGATTGCCGCACCCTCCTCTACCAAGAACAACACTTGCACCCGTAAGCCGGAAATGCACCAGACCAAGAAGAGCAATCAGTGGCATCACGGCATGAAGGCGCAGGTCGGTGCGGAGCCAACTCGGGCTTGGTTCACAGCGTGGTGACCACTGCGGCCAATGTTCATGCGTCACGCTAGCACATACTCTGCTGCACAGCGAGGAAACCGATGCCTTTGGTGACTCCGGTTTCCGAGGCGTGGACAAGCGTGAAGAGATTCAAACTCGAGACGCCAATGTGAACTGGCACATCGCCATGATGCCGGGCAAGCGCAAGGCCATGGACAAGCGCACGCCGATGGGCGCCACTTTGGAGCAACTGGAGCAGACCAAAGCCCGTGTACGGGCTCAGGTCGAACACCCGTTTCGGGTCATCAAGCGGCAATTTGGCTGCGTCAAGGTCAAGTACCGTGGGCTGGCCCAGAACACGGCCAATCTGCTGACGCTGTTTGCGCTGTCCAACTTGTGGATGGCGCGCAAACGAGTCTTGAATATGAGGGCGCAAGGATGAGTGCGCCGAAATGGGCCAGCAGGCCGCAAATGGGGCGGAAATCGACCTGAAATCCACTCAGAAGAGCCCAAAAATGTTGTCATCTGAACATTCAAACGCCAACGGTCTCGTCAGCGATAGCGGTGCAGACCTTCCCTATTGTTTTATTATGTTAAACATTAGAAATATTTAGCAGCACGTTTCAGTTTGCGCTGCATGTGTCCTGCGCCCACTCGCCGGGGCTCAGGCAAACTACGGACAGCAGCTCTTTTGGGGGCTGACGTGGCCTTTTGAACCCAATCCACCGGGCCCTTGACGACTAGGGCCAGCACACCAACGAAAGTACAGATTGCATGACCAGCCTTGCCAAGGGGTTCGCCGTCCTCGACCTTTTCTGCGAAGTACAACCGGTGTGGCACGCCGACGAAATCAACCATGCCCTCGGGTACACCCGTGCGACCGGTTACCGTTATGTGAAGGATTTGGTGGAAGCGGGTTTTTTGCGCAAGGTCTCCGCCGGTCGCTATTCGCTAGGTCCACGGATCATTGAGCTGGACTATCAGCTCAGACGCAGCGACCCCGTGCTGCTGGCTGCAGGCCCCGTGATGGACGAGCTGGTCAAGAAGACATGCCTCGATACCGTGCTTTCCACCCTGTTTGACGACCGGGTGGTTGACATCCACCGTGCCAGCGGGGATCCCACGCTGCGCCTGAGCTATGGACGAGGCAGACCGATGCCCTTGTTCCTTGGCGCGGCGGCAAAGATCCTGGTTTCGCATCTGGGGCGGCGCCATCTGCAGCGCATCTATGAAGCGCATGCCCAAGAAGTGCAGAGCCTGGGATTGGGCGACAGTTGGTCGGATTTCCGAATCCGCATGCATGCCATCCATGCCGAAGGCTTCTATCTCTCCCTTGGTGAAGTGGAGTCCAACGTAAGCGCCGCAGCTGTCCCGCTCTTTGATATGGACGGTGAGCCTGCTGCCGCTTTGGCGCTGGTGGGTTTGACCGAAGCCCTCGCAGCCATCGGTGAGAAACAGCTGCGTACACTATTGCGCAAAGCCCAGGATGATGTGCGCCTTGCGATCAGCTCGAGATCCACGCTGCCGCCAGCTGCTGAAAACATCGCCAGACTGCATAGCACCCGGCTTTGAAGCGCAACTGGCGGCCCTCCTTGGCAAAGTTTGGTTGTGGCCTTGAAGTGGCTCTTCATCGCGGGTGTCTTGGATGAGGGAGCCAGCCCCGCTGGCGGTCAGGTCATTGAGCATCGCGCTCAGCATGCCACTTTGCACCGTGCCGGCCGGGTTGCGGAAATTGTCTTGCGCCAGGTACGTGGCACGGAGGGTGCCTGCGGCGGCGTCCACCGCGTCGATGTGGCTGCCCAACAAGGTGAGCACGGGCGGACGCGGCGTT
>JACCDS010949131.1_pt1 | contig 14321 bp, 13 predicted proteins | sample 7446441 | NCBI WGS metagenome assembly JACCDS01 (sample SAMN15323445, study PRJNA562643) | freshwater metagenome | isolation source: river surface water | place: USA:Blue River Watershed | collected 2017-08-17 | reverse complement strand
TCAAATCCGTAGTTCGGCGTGGCCACGAGCTTCTCCTGGGGTGTGTCGGCGCTCAGGCGCCGGTGTTGTTGAGTTTTTGCAGGGCCTGTTGCAGGTCCTGTCGCAGATCGTCGACCGCTTCGAGGCCGACGGCAAAGCGCACCAGGCCGCCGCGATGCGGCCAAGGGCGGGTGCGGATAGTTCCGACGTTGTAGGGTGCACAGAGGCTGATGGGGCCCGCCCAGCTCCAGCCCAGCCTGAAATGGCGCAGGCTGTCGCAGAAGCCGTCGATCTGCGCCTGGCTGAAGCGCTCGTCGAACACGGTGCTGAACAGGCAGCCGGCGGCCCGCGCGTCGCGCTGCCAGGCGGCATGGCCCGGAGAGCCGCTCAGTGCCGGGTGCAGCACCCGCACCACGCCGGGCTGGGCCTGCATCCAGGCGGCCAGTTCGCGTGTGGCGGCGTCCTGCGCGGCGTAACGCAGGGCAATGGTCTGCAAGCCGCGCAGCACGAGTTCGGCATCGTTGGCGCCCACGCCCAGGCCCAGGCGCATGTGCGTCATGAGCACCTGCTGGTGCAAGGCTTCGTCGCGCGTGACGACCGATCCCATGAGCACGTCGGCGCCGCCACTGGGGTACTTGGTCAGCGCCTGCATCACCACGTCGGCCCCAACATCGAAACCGTTGAACGCGACGCCGGCGCCCCAGGTGTTGTCGAGTGCGGTCAGGATGGGCCGCGTGCGGCCCACGTTGGCGGCACTCACCGCGGCGGTGAGCGCCGGCAGGTCGGGAAACTCCAGCGTGATCGAGCCCGGCGCCTCCAGCCACACCAGACGCGTGGCGGGCGTGATCTGAGCGGCCAGATCGGCCGGATCGAGCGGGTCGTAGAAGCGGTGGGTGATGCCCCAGCGCGCCAGCTCGGCGCTGGCAAAGGCCTTGTTGGGGCCGTAGGCGTTGTCGGGAATCAGCAGTTCATCGCCCTGCTGCAGGAAGGCCATGTCCACCAGTGAAACCGCCGACAGCCCGCTGGGGGCGAGCACGCAAAAACGACCGCCTTCGAGGGTGGCGATGCGTTCCTCCAGCGTGAAGGTGGTGGGCGTGCCGTGCAGGCCGTAGGTGTAGCCGCTCTTGTCCTTCCAATCCTGCGTGCGCAGGGCCTGGACGTTGGGAAAGATGACGGTGGAGGCCTTGTGCACGCCAGGCGCGACGGCCTCAAAGCCCTCGGGCGGGCGGTACGGGTGGTGAATGAGCCGGGAGCTGAGGTCGCTCATGGTTTCGGCGCCGGGCCGCCCCAAGCCGAAACGCCCCCCCTCGGGGGGCAGCGACCCGCACAGCGGCGCAGCGTGGATGTCGGGCTCACAGCTTCCACTTCTCCAGCAGTTGCTGCGGGCGCAAGTTGTCGTAGCTCTCGAAGGGCTGGTGGATCCAGGGGTTGGTCGGCAGAAACTCCACCGAATAGTCAGGGGTAAAGACCGACACCTGCTTGGTCCAGATCACCGCGCTGCGCAGCTCGGTGATGGGCTTGTAATGGTTGCGCAGCGTGTCGATCACGGCTTGCAGGGTGTGGCCGGAATCGGCCAGATCGTCCACCAGCAGCACGCGGCCGGCAATCTCGCCCTTGGGCGTGGTGATGTAGCGCGCGATGTCCAGGTGCCCCTGCAAGGTGCCGGCGTTGGCACGGTAGGAGCTGGTGGACATGATGGCCAGCGGCTTGTCGAAGATGCGCGAGAGGATGTCGCCGGGGCGCATGCCGCCACGCGCCAGGCACAGGATGGTGTCGAACTCCCAGCCCGACTGGTACACCTTGAGCGCGAGCTTCTCGATGAGGTTGTGGTACTCGTCGTAGGACACGTACAGGTGTTTGCCGTCTTCGGTCAGCATGCGGGCTCCGGGTGGGGGTGGTTTACGGGATTCTGCTGCAAGGTCCGGGTCCCGGCCATCAGGCGTGGTACGGATGGTGGATCAGGATGGTGTGGTCACGGTCCGGGCTGGTGGACACGACATGGATCGGCACACCGGTGGTTTCCTGGATGCGGTCGAGGTAACGCTGGGCATTGACCGGCAGGTCCTCATACCGGGTGGCCCCCACCGAGGTTTCGGTCCAGCCCGGCAGGGTTTCGTAGATCGGCTTGCAGCGGGCGATCTCGTCGGCGCCCATGGGCAGGATGTCGATCACTTCACCGTCCAGTTGGTAACCGGTGCAGAGCTTGAGTTCGGCCAGACCGTCGAGCACATCGAGCTTGGTGATGCAAAGGCCGGACAGTCCGTTGACCTGGGCCGAACGCTTGAGCAGCGCGGCGTCAAACCAGCCGCAGCGGCGGGCACGGCCGGTGGTGGTGCCCCGTTCGGCGCCCACAGTGCTCATGTGCCAGCCGGGCGTGCCTTCCTTGTCCCACTCCAGCTCGGTCGGGAACGGGCCGCCACCGACACGGGTGCAGTAGGCCTTGGTGATGCCGAGCACGTAGTGCAGGAGCTGCGGGCCGACGCCAGCACCGGCGGCGGCGTTGCCGGCCACGCAGTTGCTCGACGTGACGAAGGGGTAGGTGCCGTGGTCGATGTCCAGCAGCGTGCCCTGCGCACCTTCGAACAGCAGGTTGACACCGGCCTTGTTCGCCTCGTTGAGCTCGCGCGACACATCCGCGATCATGGGCTTGATCTGCTCGGCGTGTGCCTGCGCCTGTTCCCAGACCGGCTCGAATGCGATCTGGCCGTCGACCACGAAAGCCGACAGGGGCTGGTCCTTGAGCCAGGCGGCCTGCGACCAGTCGACCTGCGCCGCATTGAGGGCTGTCAGCTGCTGGTTGTAGTAGGCCAGCAGTTCGCGCAGCTTGGCTTCGAAGCGAGCCGGGTGCTTGAGGTCCTGCACGCGCAGCGCGCGGCGGGCCACCTTGTCTTCGTAGGCCGGGCCGATGCCGCGGCCCGTGGTGCCGATCTTGGCGGTGCCAGCCTTTTCCTTGGCCGCTTCGCGCGCCACGTCCAGCGCGGCGTGGAAGGGCAGGATCAGCGGGCAGCCCTCGCTCACGCGCAGGCGGGAACGGACTTCGACACCGGCCTTCTCCAGACCCGCAATCTCTTCCAGCAGCTTGCCCACGGCCAGCACCACACCGTTGCCGATGTAGCACTTGACGCCGGCGCGCATGATGCCGCTGGGGATCAGGTGCAGTGCGGTTTTCACACCGTTGATCACCAGCGTGTGCCCGGCGTTGTGCCCGCCCTGGAAACGCACCACGCCTTGCGCGGTCTCGGTCAGCCAGTCGACCAGTTTGCCCTTGCCTTCGTCACCCCACTGGGTACCGACCACCACCACGTTGCGCCCGGGGACCACGGCGCTGCTGTTCTTCGTCATCTGCTGATTCCGTTCAGAGGGGATTAGAGATTTTTCAGGACCCAGACGCCGCCCTCGGACGGCACCTGGACGAGTTCGCGATCACACTGGAACTCGTCGATTTCGTGTTCATGCCCCGGCAGCACGCAGACCACCGTGTTGCCGGCCGAGCGCAGCCTGGCAATGGCTTCGCGCAGTGCCGGGTCCATGCCCCAAGGCGCGCGCACGGCACCCTGCAGGGGGCGCGGTGCCACGGCCGACACCAGCTCCTTGACGTCGAGGCTGAAACCCACCGCCGGCCGCTTGCGGCCAAAAACGGCGCCCACCTCGTCGTAACGACCACCACGGGCCAGTTCCAGGGGCTCACCCTGCGCGCCCCGAGCAAACACGGCAAAGCGCATGCCGGTGTAGTAGGCGTAACCGCGCAAGTCGGCCAGGTCGATGGACACCGCCATGTCCTGCACCTGGGCCGCCAGCCAGGCCAGGCTGTCCAGCGCGGTCGTCAGTTCGGCCGAGGGCGCCAGGGTCTGGCGCGCCCGCTCGATGACTTCGACCCCACCGAAAAGGCCGGTCAGGGCGCACAGGTCAGCCCGCACCCGCTCGGGCAGTGCCGCCGACAAGGCTTGCAGGGCGGCCACGTCCTTGGTGGCCAGTGCCGCGTGGATGGCCTGCTCCTGTGCCGCGTCCAGCGCCACCGGGGCCAGCACCGCGTCGATCACCCGCACATCGGCCATGTCCAGCTGCAGCTGCTGCACGCCGCTGTGGCGCAGGCAGGCCCGCGCCAGCTCCAGGATTTCGAGGTCGGCCTCCAGGCCGGCATGGCCGTAGATTTCGGCGCCAAACTGCAGCGGCTCGCGGCTGGCAAAGGCGCGATCGATGCGGGTGTGCACCACCGGGCCGCAGTAGCTCAGACGGGCCACTCCCTGGCGGTTGAGCAGGTGGGCATCGATGCGGGCGACCTGTGGCGTGCTGTCGGCGCGCAGACCCAGCGTGCGGCCGGAAAGCTGGTCCACCAGCTTGAAGGTCTGCAGGTCGAGGGCTTCACCGGTGCCGGTCAGCAGCGATTCCAGGTGCTCCAGCAGCGGCGGCATGACCAGCTCGTAGCCGTAGCCACGGGCGGTATCCAGCAAACCCCTGCGAAGTTCTTCGATGTGGCGCGCCTCGGAAGGCAGGACATCGGCAATGTGATCCGGGAGGACCCAGGCGGACATGGGCATGAGGGGGAGGCTGTTAAAACCGGCATTTTACCGGGGCGAACGGCCCCTGCCGGCGAAAGCGGCAGGAGCTCAGGTCACCGCCCACCAGAGCAGCAGCCCCCCGAGCACGCACAGCAGGCCGAAGAAACGGATCTGCCCATCCTGCAGGCGCAGCATTTCGGTGAACAGGCGTCGCCAGGCGGCGGGCGCCACGAAGGGCAGCAGCCCTTCGAAGATCAGCACCAAGGCGAGCGCCGGCCAGAGGAGATCACCCACGGCTCGCCCCGATGGTGCGGATCACTTGCCGGCGCCGCTGCTGCGCATGGCCTTGAAAAAGTCCGACGAAGGATCGATCACCATCACGTCAGACTTGCTGCCGAAGCTGGACTTGTAGGCGTCCAGGCTGCGGTAGAACTGGGCGAAGGCCGGGTCGCGGCCAAAGGCATCCGCGTAAATGGCAGCCGCCTTGGCATCGCCCTCACCCTTGACAGCCTGTGCCTCGCGGTAGGCTTCAGCCACGATCACCTCGCGCTGGCGGTCGGCATCGGCGCGGATCTTTTCGCCCTCGGCAAAACCGGTCGAGCGCAGTTCGTTGGCCACGCGCTTGCGCTCGGCTTCCATACGGTCGTAGACCGAGCGGGTGATGGTCTCGGCGTAGTCCACGCGCGTGATGCGCACGTCAACCACATCCATGCCCCAGGGCTTGTCAGCCCCCTGAACAGCAGCCAGCACCTTGTTCCTCACATCGGCCATGAGCTGTTCCCGTTGGGTGGCCAGCAGCTCCTTGAGGGTGCGCTTGTTCACTTCTTCCTGGAAGGAGTCGCGCACCACGCGGTTGAGCTGCAGGGCGCCCGCCCCTTCGTTGAGGCCGACGTTGCGGATGTACGCCTGCGGATCGCTGATGCGCCAGCGCACGTACCAGTCGATGACCACGCGCTGCTTCTCGGCGGTCAGCGTCGGCTCGGTGTCGTTGCTCTCCAGCGTCAGCAGGCGCTTGTCGATGTACGACACATTCTGGAACGGCGGCGGGAGCTTGAAATTCAGGCCTGGTTCGGTGACGACCTGCTTGATCTGGCCCAGCTGGAACAGAACGCCAAACTGGCGCTGGTCGACAACGAAGAGCATCGAGCTGGCCAGCGCCAGCGCGACCAGCAGGGAGGTGATGGCAAAACCCAGTTTGTTCATGTTCGGTCCCTGACTCAACGGCTTTCACGCTCGCGCGAACGGGCGCTGTTGTTGGTGCTGGTGGCCGGCGCCGGCGCAGCCGTGGCCGGGGCGGAAGGGCTGGCGGCCGCTGCCGGAGCTGCCGTGGCGGGCTGCGCCGTCAGCTGCATGACCTTGTCCAGCGGCAGGTACAGCAGGTTCGAGCCGGACTTGGAGTCCACCATCACCTTGGTCACGTTGTTGAAGACTTCCTTCATGGTGTCCACGTACAAGCGGTCGCGCGTCACCTGCGGCGCCTTCTGGTATTCGGCCAGCACGGCACGGAAGCGCTGCGCATCACCCTCGGCCTGGGCCACGATGCGGGCGCGGTAGCCTTCGGCTTCCTCTTTGAGGCGCGACGCCGCACCACGAGCCCGCGGCACCACGTCGTTGGCGTAGGCTTCGGCTTCGTTCTTGGCGCGATCGCGCTCCTGGCTGGCCTTGAGCACGTCGTCAAACGCGGCCTGCACTTGCTCGGGCGGGCGAACGCCCCCCTGCTGCAGGGCCACGCCAGCGACGTCGATGCCCACGCTGTAACGGTCGAGAATGGTCTGCATCAAGGCCCGCACGCGAGGCGCTATCTGGTCACGCTCCTCGGCCAGCACGGCGTCCATCTTCATCTTGCCGACGACTTCACGAACCGCCGTCTCGGCGGCCTTGACCACCGCAGCATCCGGGTCGCGGCTCTCGAACAGGAAGGCGCGCGCATCCTTGAGGCGGTACTGCACCACGAACTTGATGTCGACGATGTTCTCGTCTTCGGTGAGCATGGACGACTCGCGCAGGCCGGTGGCCGGGACGATGGCGTCACGCCCCACGTCAACCGAGCGCAGCTGGGTGACGAACACGGTCTCGTGGCGCTGCACCGGATACGGCAGCCGCCACTGGAAGCCGGCGCCCACCGTGCTGTGGTAGCGACCGAACTGGGTGATCACCGCCTGCTGGCCTTCCTGCACGATGAAGAAACCGGTGCCCAGCCAGATCAGGGCGGCCACGCCGGCGATCAGGCCGACGCCGATACCGGTGGTTTTGGGGCTGGGGGTGAAGCCACCCTGCCCGCCGCCCATGCCCGGCCCACCACCGCCACCCTTGCCGCCAAACAGACCTCCCAGCTTGCGGTTGAAGTCGCGCCAGAGCTCGTCCAGATCCGGCGGCCCCTGGTTGGGGCCCTGCGGGCGCTGGGGACGCTGCGGCTGGCGCTGCTCGTCGCCAGGTCCCGACGCAGATGGGCGGTCGCCGCTCTCGTCACCCCGGCCCCAGCGGGGGTCGTTGAGGTTGAAGACGCCCAGCAGTCGGCTGATCGCCCGCTGCACGGCAGTTCTCGGGCCGGCAGCACGGGCTGCGGCAGATTGCAGGTTCACATCCATGTCGTGATCACTTGTTCGATCCATAAGCAGCACATTGTGCCCAATCAGGGCCACTCGTTTTCCGGCTCGGGCAACGCCCCCGGGGTACCGGGGTCTTGTGGGGCGGAAACCACCGACACGCGCTCGGCCAGCAGCCGGCGCAGTTCGGGGAGTCCCACGCCAGTGCGCGCACTCACGAAGATCCGAGGCACGGACCGGCCCTGCAGTTCCATCGAATCGCACAGGACATGCGGCACCTGGGCCGGGTCCAGCGCATCGAGCTTGTTGAACACCAGGATCTGCGGGATGTCGGCCGCCCCGATGTCCTTGAGCACCCCCATCACCGACTCGATCTGCTCCGGGTGGGCGGGATTGGACGCATCGACCACATGCAGCAGCAGGTCGGCATCCGCGGCCTCCTGCAGGGTGGCGGCAAACGCCTCCACCAGGCCGTGCGGCAGGTCGCGGATGAAGCCCACGGTGTCGGACAGCGACACGGAGCGGCCCGCCTCGCCCAGGTACAGCTGGCGCGTGGTGGTGTCCAGGGTGGCGAACAGCTGGTCGGCCGCGTAGGCACGGGCCTTGACCAGGGCATTGAACAGCGAGGACTTGCCGGCGTTGGTGTAACCCACCAGCGAGATGGTGAAAGCGTCGCGCCGGTCGCGCTGGCGGCGCTGCGTGGCCCGCTGCTTCTTGACCTTCTCCAGCCGCTCCTTGGTGCGCTTGACCGCCTCGTTGATCATGCGGCGGTCCAGTTCGATCTGGGTCTCGCCAGGCCCCCCGCGCAGGCCGATGCCGCCGCTTTGCCGCTCCAGGTGGGTCCAGCGACGCACGAGGCGCGTGGCCAGGTATTGCAGCCGTGCCAGTTCCACCTGCAACTTCCCTTCGTGGCTGCGGGCGCGCTGGGCAAAGATTTGCAGGATGAGCAGCGTGCGGTCGTTCACCGGCAGGCCGATGGCACGTTCGAGGTTGCGCTGCTGTGCCGGGCTCAGGGCCTGGTCGAACAGCACTTCACTGGCACCGGTGGACTGGGCCAGCAGCTTGATCTCATCGGCCTTGCCCGAGCCGACGAACAGGGCCGGATCGGGTGCGCGGCGCTTGCAGGTGACGCGGTCGGCCACGGCAAAACCGGCCGTCTGGGCCAGCAGGCCCAGCTCTTCCAGTTCGCTGTCGAAGTGGGGCAGACCAAAGTCCACCCCGACCAGGATGACCGACGGGATGGAGGCTTTCGGGGGGGCGGACGGGTTCAAATCAGGTCAACAGCCGCCGCCAGGGGCACGGCAGGTACCTCGCCGGATCAGGCGGAAGCGTCGTCCGAAGACGCCACGGAGAACTGCACCGGGCGGCCCGGCACGATGGTGGAGATGGCGTGCTTGTAGACCATCTGCGTGACCGTGTTGCGCAGCAGCACGACGTACTGGTCGAAAGACTCGATCTGGCCCTGCAGCTTGATACCGTTGACCAGGTAAATCGACACCGGCACGTGTTCGCGACGCAGCTGGTTCAGGAACGGGTCTTGCAGAAGCTGGCCTTTGTTATTGCTCACGATATGCTCCGTGTTCAAAAAGTTGATAGGACGCGAACCATACCACAGGCGCTACAGACCCGCCCGGCACTCAGTCGGTGTCCTTGTAGGGATTGGCCGAGGTCTTGAATTCGATGCGCAGCGGCGTGCCGATCAGGTCGAAGGCCTTGCGGAAGCGTCCTTCAAGGAAGCGCCGATAGACCTCCGGCACGCTTTCCAGCGAATTGCCGTGGATCACGATCACCGGCGGATTCATGCCGCCCTGGTGGGCGTAGCGCATCTTGGGCCGGTACATCCCCCCCTTGGGAGGCGCCTGGAAGGCCACCGCCTCCTGCAGAAGACGGGTCAGCAGAGGCGTCGACATCTTGCGCATGGCCGCGGCTCGGGCCTGGTTGATGGACTTCCACACCGGACCGAGGCCCTGGCGCTTCTTGGCCGAGATCAGGTGCAGCGGCGCGAACTTGAGGAAGGACAGGCGGTTTTCCACCTGCCGCTCGACCTGCTGGCGCTGGTACTCGTCCACCGCGTCCCATTTGTTGATCGCAATCACCACCGCGCGCCCGCTTTCGAGGATATAGCCGGCGATGTGCGCGTCCTGGTCGGTCACACCCTGGGTGGCATCGAGCAGCAACAGCACCACATGGGCGCTTTCGATGGCCTGCAGTGTCTTGACCACCGAAAACTTCTCGATCGCCTCGAACACCTTGCCCTTGCGGCGCAGGCCGGCGGTGTCGATCAGTTCGTACTTCTGGCCGTTTTTCTCCAGCGGCACGGTGATGGCGTCGCGCGTCGTGCCCGGCATGTCGAAGGCCACCAGGCGCTCCTCGCCGAGCCAGACATTGATCAACGTGGACTTGCCGACGTTGGGACGACCCGCCACGGCCAGGCGGATCACGCTTTCGTCGGCGGCGACCTCGTCCTCATCGTCTTCCGACCAGCCCGGGATGGCCTGCAAGGCCGCTTCCAGCATCGAGCGCACGCCCTGGCCATGGGCGCTGGAGACGGGCAGCACTTCGCCCAGGCCCAGCTCGTAGAACTCGACCAGCTGGGCGCCCTCCTTCATGCCCTCGGCCTTGTTGGCCACCAGCAGGGTCGGCTTGCCCAGACGGCGCAGGTAGTTGGCGATGTCGTGGTCCTGGGCGCTCAGCCCGGCGCGGGCATCGACGACGAAGATCACGACGTCGGCCTCGGCCACCGCCTGCCGCGTCTGCTTGGCCATTTCCTGGTAGATGCCCGACTCGGCCGTGGGCTCGAAGCCGCCCGTGTCGATGACGATGTACTCGCGCTTGCCCAGACGGCCGTTACCGTAATGGCGGTCGCGCGTGAGGCCGGCGAAGTCGGCCACGATGGCGTCCCGCGTTCCCGTCAAGCGGTTGAACAGGGTGGACTTGCCCACATTGGGCCGCCCCACCAGGGCGATGACGGGTTTCACGAAACGCTACCTTTCCAGTACCGGCTCATGGGGCCGGTACTCGTTGTTCATTGCGGGCGCCAGGCGTAGATGCCGCCCTTGCGCGTTTGCACCAGCAGGGTGCTGCCGGCCAGCAGCGGCGCCGACAGCACCGGCGAGCCATCGGTGACCAGGCGGGCCATTTCGGCGCCATCCTCGCGCGAGACCAGATGCACCAGACCGGTGGCATCCCCGATGGCCACCACCCGGCCGAGCGCTGTCGGGGCGCCGAGTTCCCGGTGCTTGAGGCGGTCGACCGACCAGACCTGCTGGCCACTCGCGCGCTGCCAGGCGACCAGACGGCCATCCGACTCGGCTCCGAAGACCAGCCGTTCATCGCCGCCCAGCCCGACCGCGCCGAGCGCGGACTGGGTCCAGACCGTGTTGCCCCGCTGGGCGTCGACACAGCCCACCGCACTGGCGTAGGCACGGACGCAGACACTGTTGCCCACGCGGCTGGCCGGACCGACCAGATCCACAAGGCGCTCGACCTCGTTGGTGCCACGGGCGGTGGCGATGGGCGTTTCCCAGCGCGCCCCGCCGTTGAGCGGGTTCAATCCCGCCAGGCGGCCGGCCTGACCGACCACCAGCGTGTCACCCACCGCCAGCAGCACGCCAGGCTGACTGAGCACCAGTGGTTCGCCGCTACGCGACTGAGACCACAGGCGACGGCCGGTTTCGGCGTCGAACGCCTGGACGGTACGGTCGGCGGTTAGCACGAACACCCGGCGTCCGGCCACCAGCGGTGCGGTGTAGGTGCTGGCCGCCAGGCGCTGGCGCCAGCGCACCTCGCCGGCGGCGATGGCCACCAGTTCGTTTTCCTGCGTGACCACGGCCACGGTGTCGCCATCACTGCCCACGCCCGCGGTGACCGGCGACGACAGCGCGGCGCGCCAGACTTCACGGCCGCTTTCGGTGTCCAGGGCCAGCACCGCATTGCCCGCGGCACCGACCACAAACAGACGGTCGCGAATGGCACGCGGGGAGACGGTGGCGGGCACCGCACCCACCTGTGCCGTCCACACCTGCTGCGTGCCGATCAGCGAGGCCGCGGGCGGCAGTTCGGCCGGGCGCGGCTTGCTGGGCGACGACGAACACGCCGCCAGCACGGCCACCAGCAGGGCCGCCAGAGTCAGACGGGCCGCGCGCTTCAACGGGCAGCCTCCGCCGGGGCGGCCAGCGTGGCGGCATCGACACCGAGCGCCGCCAGCTTGACCTCGACCAGGTTGCGGTAATCGGCACGGGTACCGAAGGCCCGCCAGGCGGCCTCGTACTGCTGCCGCGCCTCGTCGGCCTTGCCCTGTGCCATGTAGACGTCACCACGGCGGTCGGCGGCCAGCGCTTCAAAGGCCTTGGGCATCGGCGCCTCCAGCGTCTTGAGGGCCTGGTCATACGCCTTGGCGTCGAGGTCCAGCCCTGCCAGGCGCAAGCGCGCCACGGCCCGATAGGCTTCGTCTTTGGATTGCTCGCTCACCCATTGCAGCGCGGCGCGGGCGGCATCGGTCTTGCCGGTATCGGCCAGGGTCTTGGCGGCCAGCAGGGTCCCTTGGTCGGCAAAGGCGCTGCCACGGAATCCGCTCTGCATGTCGGCCAGTGCGCGGCCGATGCGATCGGCGTCACCGCTGGTGGCCGCCCGCTGGACTTCGTCGTACAGCGCAGAGGCTTTGACCGCCTGCGTGCGCTGCCACCAGTTCCAGCCGTTCCAGGCGGCGATGGCACCGAAGACGACGATCAGCACCCAGGTGATGAGATTGCCGTACTGCGCCCAGAAATGCTTGAGCTGGTCTATCTGTTCCTGCTCTTCGAGATTGAGGGAGGTGGCCATGTGTGTCTGCGGGGTTCGGATTCGGGGGATTGTAGGGGGCGGCGTGCGCCGGCTCAGTCCGCCAGGACCTGCGAGACCCAGGCCGCCGGCTGCGACAGCGGCTGCAGCGTCTGCGACGCCACCGAGCCATCGGCCGCCGCGCGCAGCGGTTTGACAGCGACCATGCCCTGCGCCAGTTCCTGCTCGCCGAAGATGAGCGCAAAACGGGCCCCACTGGCGTCGGCCTTCTTGAACTGCGACTTCATGCTGCCCATGCCCTCGGCGCCGCCGGCGTGCATCTGGACGTTCACGCCCTGCTGGCGCAGCTCCCGCAGCAGCTTCATGGCCACCGGCAGGGCGGCGGCGTCCGGGATCACCGCATAGGCATGGGGCACCGGCTGGGCCGGCAGACGTCCCTGCTCCTTGAGCAGTTCGAGGATGCGCTCCATGCCCAGCGCCCAGCCCACGGCGGGCGCCGGCTTGCCACCGATCTGCTCGAACAGGCCGTCGTAACGACCGCCGGCGCACACGGTGCCCTGCGAACCGAGCTGGGTGGTGACGAACTCGAACACCGAGAGGTTGTAGTAGTCCATGCCGCGCACCAGGCGCGGGTTGATGCGGTAGGCGATGCCCTGCGCGTCCAGCAGGGCGCGCAGGCGGTCGAAATGGGCCAGCGAAGCTTCGCCCAGGTGGTCCATCAGGCGCGGCGCGGCGTTCACCAGTTCCTGCATCGCCGGGTTCTTGGTGTCCAGGATGCGCAGCGGGTTGCTGTGCAGGCGGCGCTTGGCATCTTCGTCCAGCTGGTCGGCGTGGGCCTCCAGATAGGCGATCAGCGCCTGCCGGTGCGCCAGCCGCTCGACCGGCTGACCCAGGCTGTTGATTTCCAGCTCGATGCCTTCCAGGCCCAGCGCAGCCCAGAGGTCACAGGCCATGACGATCAGCTCGGCGTCCACGTCCGGGCCAGCGAAGCCCAGCGCCTCGGCGCCGAACTGGTGGAACTGGCGGTAGCGGCCGCGCTGCGGACGCTCGTGGCGAAACATCGGCCCCATGTAGTAGAGGCGCTTGCCGCCGTCGTACAGCAGCGAATGCTCGACCGCCGCACGCACCACGCCGGCGGTGTTTTCCGGCCGCAGCGTCAGCTGTTCGCCGTTGAGGCGATCCTCGAAGGAATACATCTCCTTCTCGACGATGTCGGTCACCTCGCCCAGGCCGCGGATGAACAGGGCCGTCGGCTCGACGATGGGGGTGCGCAGGTTGCGGTAACCGTAGCGCTGCATCAGCGTGCGCAGGTGGTCTTCCAGCCACTCCCAGTGTGCGGACACGGGGGGCGCAATGTCGTTCATGCCTTTGACGGCGCTCAGTTTCTCTGCCATGGATGTCTTCGCAATAAGGGGCGACCGGGGCCGCCCGCGGATCAGGCCGTGGAGCCGAACCGCTTCTGGATGTAGTTTTCGACGATCTGCTGGAACTCGATGGCAATGCCCTCGCCGCGCAGCGTCATCGCCTTCTGACCGTCAATGAACACCGGCGCCGCCGGCGCCTCGCCCGTGCCAGGCAGGCTGATGCCGATGTCGGCGTGCTTGCTCTCACCAGGACCGTTGACGATGCACCCCATGACCGCCACCTTCAGGCCTTCGACACCGGGGTAACGGCTGCGCCACAGGGGCATGGACGCGCGCAGGTAGTCGTCGATCTGCTTGGCCAGCTCCTGGAAGGTGGTGCTGGTGGTGCGGCCACAGCCCGGGCATGCGGTCACGCTGGGCACGAACACGCGCAGGCCCAGCGCCTGCAGGATTTCGGTGGCAATCACCACCTCCTGCGTGCGCGCCTCGCCCGGCTGGGGCGTGAGCGAGACCCGGATGGTGTCACCAATGCCCTGCTGCAGCAGCACCGACAGCGCAGCCGTGGAAGCCACCGTGCCCTTGGTGCCCATGCCGGCTTCGGTCAGGCCCAGGTGCAAGGGGTTGTCGCAGCGCTGTGCCAGTTCCTGGTAGACGGCGATCAGGTCCTGCACGCCGCTGACCTTGCACGAGAGGGTGACCTGCTCGCGCCGCAGCCCCAGCTGCTCGGCCCGCGCGGCCGATTCCAGCGCCGAGGTGATCAGCGCCTCGTACATGACCTGGCGGGCCTCCCAGGGCTGGGCACGCTGCGCGTTTTCGTCCATCAGGCGCGCCAGCAGTTCCTGGTCGAGACTGCCCCAGTTGACGCCGATGCGGATGTGCTTGTCCAGCCGCGCGGCGATCTCGACCATCTGCGCAAACTGACGATCCCCCTTCTCGCCCTTGCCCACGTTGCCGGGGTTGATGCGGTACTTGGACAGCGACTCGGCGCAGGCCGGGTGGTCGGTCAGCAGCTTGTGGCCGTTGTAGTGGAAGTCACCGATCAGCGGCACGTTCACACCCATGCGGTCGAGCTGCTCGCGGATGTAAGGCACCGCAGCGGCGGCTTCGTCGTTGTTGACAGTGATGCGCACCAGCTCGGAACCGGCCAGGGCCAG
>JACCDS010591594.1_pt1 | contig 14326 bp, 13 predicted proteins | sample 7446441 | NCBI WGS metagenome assembly JACCDS01 (sample SAMN15323445, study PRJNA562643) | freshwater metagenome | isolation source: river surface water | place: USA:Blue River Watershed | collected 2017-08-17 | reverse complement strand
GACGGCGAATTCTATCGCGTGGGCGGCCACACCCCGATCAAGGTGGATGTGCGCATCATCGCGGCCACGCACCAGAACCTGGAAGCGCTGGTTGCGAAGCACCTGTTCCGGGAAGACCTGTTTCACCGTCTCAACGTGATACGCATCCATATCCCGCGCCTGCGCGACCGCCGCGAGGACATTCCGCGTCTGGCGCAGCACTTCCTGCTCAAGGCCGCCGAGGAGCTGGAGACCGAACCCAAGACGCTGCGTCCGGAAACCGAGAAATACCTCACCGGTCTCAACTGGCCGGGCAACGTGCGCCAGCTGGAGAACTTCTGCCGTTGGATCACCGTGATGGCGTCGAGCCGTGAAGTGCACATCGACGATCTGCCGCCCGAACTGCTGGAGACTCAGGCCCAGAGCAGCAGTGCGGGCAGCTGGTCACAGCTGCTGCATCACTGGGCGGATCAGGAATTGAATCTGGGGCACAAGGAAATTCTCAACCAGGCCACGCCCGTGTTCGAACGCACCATGATCGAGGTGGCCCTCAAGCACACCGCAGGTCGACGACGCGACGCCGCCCTGCTGCTGGGCTGGGGTCGCAACACGCTGACGCGCAAGATCAAGGAGCTGGAGATGGATGTGGGCGGTGACGACCAGGACTGAGCATCGACGATAGTGAGTAACTGCATCAAGACTTTGTCCGGCCAAATTGTGCACTTGATAACAATCAGTTTTATTGACGGCACTGGCAACCCACCAAGTTCACCGCAATAAGCGGTCGCACTATCCAATTAATCATGCCTACGTAAGAAATCTGATTCCGATACCCAGGCACAATCAAGGAGTCTCTGCTTCGTTGCTGCACATAGCGCTCTATCAACCTGAAATCCCGCCAAACACCGGCAACATCATTCGCCTCGCCGCCAATACCGGCTGCCAGCTGCACCTCATCAAGCCCCTGGGCTTCGCGATTGAAGACAAGCACTTGCGCCGCGCCGGGCTGGATTATCACGAGATGGCCTGCGTCCACGTGCACGACTCCTGGGAGGCATTTCTCCAGGCGCGCCCATCGGGGCGGCTGTTTGCCCTGAGCACGAAGGCACAGCGCCCCTACGCGGAAGTTCGTTTCGAGGCGCAAGACATCGTGCTGTTCGGACCGGAGTCGCGCGGCCTGCCGCAGGAGATTCGGGACAGCCTGCCGCAGGAGCGACTTCTGCGCGTGCCCATGCGTGCAGGCAGCCGCAGCCTCAACCTGTCGAACACGGTGGCCGTGGTGGTCTACGAAGCCCTGCGCCAGCAGGACTTCGCGTTCGGAGAATGAGGGCATGCCGGGCCGCGCGTGGCAGCCCGGCACTCACACTCAGTTGGCAGCGGGCTGACCGGCCTTGGCGGCGGCTTCGGCGGCCTGGCGCTGTTTGGTCTGCAGGTACAGGGCGTCGAAGTTCACCGGTGCCAGATTGATCGGAGGGAAGCTGCCCTTGATGATCAGGGAGTCCACCGCCTCGCGGGCATAGGGGAACAGGATGTTCGGGCAGACGGAGGCCAGCACGTGCTCCAGATCGGCATCGTTCATGCCAACGCAGGAGAACACGCCCGCCTGGTGCACTTCCGCCAGGAAGGCGGCGGCGTCGTCCACTTTCGCTTCCACGGTCACCGTCAGCACCACTTCGAAGACACCTTCGGCAATGCGGGCGCTCTTGGTGCCAAGATTGAAGCTTACCTTAGGGTTCCACTGGTTCTGGAAGACCACCGGGCTGCGGGGGGATTCGAACGAGGCATCCTTCATGTAGATGCGCTGCAGGGCGAAGGCCGGACCGGGATTGGCCGCCTGCTGTCCATTGGCCGCACCGGCTTCCGGCGCTGTCGGGGTGTTCTGATCGTTAGTGTTCTCTGCCATGTCGATTCCTGCGTCGTTCGTGAGTGATTGAAGAGTTGTTGCCTTGTTTTCCTTGAGGAATTTCTTGTCATTGCACCAGTGGCAGACCCTGCGCCCGCCACTCGGTCATACCCCCCGCAAGGCGCAGCACCTGGGTGAACCCGGCACTGCGCAGCACCTTGACCCCGTCGACGGATTGCGGCCCGAGCCGGCAGGCCACGATGACGGGCACGCCCTTGTGCTTGTCGAGCTCGGCCACGCGCGTGCCCAGCTTGGCGAGCGGAATGTGGAAGGAGTCGACGATGTGCCCGCTGTCGTAATCCTTCTTGTCGCGAATATCGACCACCACCGCGTTGGAGCGATTGATGAGCATCACCGCCTGCTGGGCGCTGACGACCTCACCCGAGGTCTTGTTGCGATGGAAGATCAGGGCGATGACCAGGCCCACCCAGAGACTGGACAGCATCCAGTGATTGCCTACAAATTCAATGAATTGCGCCATAAGTCCCCGTGGTCCTGGCCGCCCGCGACGGCGTCGCGGCGAAGGCGCGCCCGGCAGCCGAAGCCACCACCGGCACGCAAAAAAGGTGGGCAGTATACACAGCATTCCCGGGCATTAGAAAGTTCGCGCCGCCCGCGCAGGCTCGCCTTGCCCGAGGCTTTTCGGGATAATGCGCGCCACTTGCGTTCACCTTCACCGGAAACCCGATTCTCATGAGTTCACACACCGCCGCCCGCCGCTCCACGACCCTGCTGCTCATTCTCGATGGCTGGGGTTACCGCGAAGAGACCGATCACAATGCCATCAGCGCCGCCCGCACCCCGGTCTGGGATGCCCTGTGGCAGCGCTGCGCCCACACCCTGATCACCACATCAGGCGAAGCGGTAGGTCTGCCGAAGGGGCAGATGGGCAACTCCGAAGTGGGACACATGAATCTGGGTGCCGGCCGCATCGTCTACCAGAACCTGACGCGCATCGACAAGGCCATCGAGGACGGGACCTTCTTCCTCAACGAACCTCTGGTGGACGCCGTGGACAAGGCCATTCTCAACGAGAAGGCCGTGCACATCATGGGTCTGCTCTCGCCGGGCGGCATCCACAGCCACGAGGACCAGATCCTGGCCATGATTGACCTGGCCAGCCAGCGCGGTGCCGAGCGGATCTACCTGCATGCCTTCCTCGATGGCCGTGACACCCCGCCGCGCAGCGCGCTGGCCTCGCTGCAGCGTGCCGAGGAGCGGCTGCGCGACAGCGGCTGCGGTCGCATCGTGTCCATCATCGGGCGCTACTTCGCCATGGACCGTGACAACCGCTGGGACCGTGTACAGGCCGCTTATGAGCTGCTGACCGAAGCCCGCGCCGAGTTCCACAGTGCCAGCGTCGAGGACGCGCTGAATGCCGCCTATGCCCGCGGCGAGGACGACGAATTCGTCAAGGCCACCGTGGTGGCCGGGCCTGACGAAGGGCCGGTGCACTTCGAGGATGGTGACACGCTGATCTACATGAACTTTCGCTCCGACCGCGCGCGGCAGCTGACCCGCGCCCTCAGCGATCCGCACTTCAACGGCTTCGTGCGCCGTGTGCAGCCCGCCCTGGGCGATTTCGTCACGTTGACGGAATACGCCGCCGACATCGACGTGCTGTGCGCCTATCCGCCCCAGACCATGGACAATGTGCTGGGCGAATACCTTGGCGCCCTGCACAAGACCCAGCTGCGCATCACCGAGACCGAGAAATACGCCCACGTGACCTTCTTCTTCAGCGGCGGGCGCGAGGAACCCTACGCGGGCGAAACCCGCATCCTGGTGCCTTCGCCGCAAGTGGCCACCTACGATCTGAAACCGGAAATGAGCGCCTTCGAGGTCACCGACAAGCTGGTGGAAGCCATCGCAGCCGGCACCTACGACGCCATCATCTGCAATTACGCCAATGGCGACATGGTGGGGCACACCGGCAGCTTCGATGCTGCGGTCAAGGCCGTCGAAGCCCTGGATGTCTGCCTCGGCCGGCTGGTGGAGGCCATCGAGACCCACGACGCCCAGTGCCTGATCACCGCCGACCACGGCAACGTGGAGCAGATGGTGGACCCGGAATCCGGTCAGCCCATGACTTCCCACACCAGCGGCCCCGTGCCCCTGGTCTATGTCGGCAAGCGCGGCTGGACCTTCCGCAGCCCTGGCAGCCTCTGCGACATCGCGCCCACCATGCTCGCCCTGATGGAGCTGCCCGTCCCGGCAGAAATGACCGGCCAATGCCTCGTGCACAAGAGCGCCTGAACCCCGGCCGGCACACCGCCGCGCTGCTGCTGAGCGTCGCACTGCTCGCCAGCCCGGCGGGCATGGCGGCCGAGGAACCCCTGCCCGAAGAACAGCTGGAACAGGTGGGCGCTGCCATCGCGCAGATCGAGGACTGGCTGCGCACGGCCGCCAGCGACCGCACAGAACTGGAACAAGCACTGCGCGACAGCAATGCCGCCATCGCCGCCAACAGCACAGCCATTCTCGACACCGAAGCGCAGATCCTGGCACTGCGCGAAGACCAGCAGCAGCTTGAACGTGAGCAAGGTGAGCTGGAGCAGGCCCTGGCCAGCCAGGAGGCACTGGTGCGCGAGACGGTGCGGGCCTCCTACAGCAGCGGCCGCGACAGCTATCTGAAACTGCTGCTCACACAGGAAGACCCTTCCCGAGGCGCGCGCATGCTGCGCTACTACAGTGACTTCAACCGCGCCCGCCTCGAGGGCATCACGGCGTACCGCGCCACCCTGGAATCCCTCGACGCCACCGCCCTGCGCCTGCTCGCCACCGAGCAGTCCCTGGAAAGCTCACGCAAGACCCTGGAGGACGCGCAAGCCGCGCTGGCGAGCGAGACGGCTCGCCGGGAGGAACTCCTTGCCGGGCTGGCCGAGGAAATGGCGGCCCGCAGCACCGAACTCGACCAGCTGCGAGAAGACCAGCAACGCCTGGAAAGCCTGGTGCAGCAGATCCGCGACGTCGTCATCAACATCCCGGCACCCGAGGATCTGGCGCCCTTCGCCGACGCGCGCGGCCGCCTGCCACGCCCTGTGGACGGCGAAGCCCTCAATCGTTTCGGCGAGAGCTACAGCGACGGCAATCTGCACCGCCAGGGCATCGTACTGGGTGCCGCCGAAGGCAGCCCGGTGCGTGCCGTGCATCCTGGCCGGGTGGTGTTCGCCGACTGGCTGCGAGGCTCCGGCCTGCTGGTGGTGGTGGACCACGGGGCCGGCTACATGAGCCTGTATGCCAACACGGGCGGCTTGATCAAGCGCAACGGCGACTGGGTCAATCGCGGAGAGCCCCTGGCAACGGCCGGCAGGGATGGCGGCTCGGGTCAGCCCGGTCTGTATTTCGAGATCCGCCACAACGGTCAGGCGCAGGACCCGGCCCAGTGGTGGCAACCCTGAAATTCACGGCACCTCTGTGGAGCCGCGAGAGCGCCGTGCTATGCTCGGCGCCACACGAGAATCCCTCATCATCTGCGCTGCCCGTGACACGCATTCGGAGAGCCCATGAAGACACGACGCCACACCCCCGCTGCCATCGTCCCGCGCCGACTGCTACCCGGCGCTCTGGCCCTGGCACTGTGCACGGCATTCAGCGCCCAGGCGTTTGCGCAGGAGGCGGCGCCCTCTGCCCAGCCACTGCCTTTGCCGCTGGAAGAGGTCCGCATCTTCGTCGAGGCGCTGGAAGCCATCCGCAACACCTACGTCGAACCGATCGATGACAAGACCCTGCTGGAATACGCCATCAAGGGCATGCTGTCCGGCCTCGATCCGCACTCGGCCTATCTGGCCTATGAGGAATTCGACTCCCTGCAGGAGACCACCACCGGCGAGTTCGGGGGTCTGGGCATCGAGGTAGGCGAGGAGAACGGCTTCATCAAGGTGATCACGCCCATCGACGACTCGCCGGCCCAGCGTGCCGGCATCCTGCCGGGCGACCTGATCGTCGAGATCGACGGCCGCCCCCTGGTGGAAATGCAGATCGACGATGCCGTGGAGCTGATGCGCGGCGAAGTCGGCACCTCCATCGTGTTGGGCATCATGCGCGAAGGCGAGCCGGAGCCGCTTGAGATCACCCTGGTGCGCGACATCATCGAGGTCGCCAGCGTGCGTCACCGCGAACTGGAACCGGGCTTCGCCTATCTGCGCATCTCACAGTTCAAGGTCAACACCGGCGAGGAAGTGCTGGAAGCCCTGGAGGAGATCAAGGCCAGTCAACCCGAGCTCAAGGGCCTGGTGCTGGACCTGCGCAACAATCCCGGGGGCATCCTGCAGGCCTCGGTGGAAGTGGTGGATGCCTTCGTGCGCGATGGCCGAATCGTCTACACCCAGGGCCGCGAAGGCGAGATCGAGATGGAATTCTTCGCCACGCCTGAAGACCCGAGCCTGGGCGTCCCCCTCGTGGTGCTGATCAACTCCGGTTCCGCCTCAGCTGCCGAGATCGTCGCGGGCGCGCTGCAGGACCACGGCCGCGCCGTGATCATGGGCACGCGCAGCTTCGGCAAGGGCTCGGTGCAGAGCGTCATGCAGCTGGCCGAGAACCGTGCCATCAAGCTCACCACCTCGCTTTACTTCACTCCCGAGGGGCGCTCCATCCAGGCCCAGGGTATCCAGCCGGACATCCTCATCGAGGAGGGCCTGGTCACCCGCACCACGGGCCGCACCGGCTACACTGAAGCCGATCTGGCTGGTCACCTGCGCAATGGCAATGACCTGGACGACATCGACGGCGAAGAGCGCCAGGCCGAAGTCTCTGCCGAGCAGGTCGTGTCCACGGACTACCAACTGCAGGAAGCCCTGACGCTGCTGCGCGGGCTGAGCATCCTGGAAGGTGCCCGAGGTCGTCAGAGCGGCTCCGGCACGCCAGTCACCCAGGCCCCGACCGCGGGAACCGCACAGCCTTGAGTCAGCGTGACCCTCTGCTCGAGGCCATCGCCCGCTACCCCGCGCCGCTGATCATGACGGTCGTCGGACTGGTGGGCATGCCGTTGACCTTGTGGCTGTTCGCGCCGGAACGCGCGCCCGCACGCCCCGAGACGCCGGTCGTGATCAGCGCAAGCGCCACCCCCACCGCAACGCCGACTGGCACCCCTGTCGCGGCCATTGCCGCTGCCACTCAGGACATCGCGCTGGCGCTGCCCGAGCAGAGCCCGGCAGAGGCTCTGATCGTCGATGCTCCTGCCTCGGCAGACCCTGCGACCAGTGCAGAGCCTGCCGCCGCCGAGCTGCTTGAGGACGCCTCCGCCACTGTGCCAGCTTCGACGACAAAGACATTGTCAGCGCCCGGCTCCTCTAACTCGGCGCCGTCCCCTGCGCAGAGTGTCATGCCGACGCCCGGCACCCACTACATCGCGCTGATCATCGACGACATTGGCTATGTGGACGACCTGGGTGCACGCGCCGTCGCGCTGCCCGACGACGTGACCTTCGCCGTGCTGCCGCACACGCCTCATGGCGTCGCTCTTGCGCGGGCGGCCCATGGCAATGGCAAGGAAGTGATGCTGCACGCCCCGATGAGCAACCTGGGTGCCATGCCGCTGGGCCCGGGCGGCCTGACGCCGCAGCTCACGCGGGAGGAGTTCGTGCAGACGCTCACCACCGCCCTCGACGCCGTCCCTCATCTGCAAGGTCTCAACAATCACATGGGCAGTGAACTGACAGCTCAGGAAGAACCCATGCGCTGGGTGATGGAAACGCTGCAGGGGCGGGATCTCTATTTCGTCGACAGCTACACCACGGCCAGCAGCGTGGCCGGGCGCATCGCGCGGGAGCAGAACATCCCGACGCTGACGCGCAATGTGTTCCTGGACAATGTGCAGACGGCCGAGGACATCGACCGGGAATTCCAGCGCCTGCTGGCCCTGGCACGGGAGAAGGGCTTCGCCACAGGCATAGGACATCCCTACGCCGCCACTCTGGACTATCTGGAGAAGACTCTGCCCACCCTCGCAGCCCTGAACATCGAGCTGATTCCGGTGTCGCAGATGATCGCGCTGCAGCAGCAGGCTACAGGCGCATGGTGATGCCATTCTCGGCCATGTAGCGCTTGGCCTGGGGAATGGTGAACTCCCCGAAGTGGAAGATGCTGGCAGCGAGCACGGCATCGGCGTGGCCGATCTGCACGCCGTCCACAAGATCCTGCAGCGTGCCGACGCCGCCCGAGGCGATGATGGGCACCGACACGGCATCGCTCACCGCCCGATTGAGCCCCAGATCGAAACCGCTCTTGGTGCCGTCACGATCCATGCTGGTCAGCAGGATCTCGCCGGCGCCGTAACTCACCATGCGGCGCGCCCATTCCACCGCGTCGATGCCAGTGGCCTTGCGCCCGCCATGCGTGAAGATCTCCCAGCGCTCGGTCTCGCCGGGCTGACTGACCTTCTTGGCGTCCATCGCCACCACGATGCACTGCGAGCCGAAACGCTCGGCCGCCTCGCGCACGAAATCCGGATTGAACACAGCGGCGGTGTTGATGGACACCTTGTCGGCACCGGCATTGAGCATGGTGCGGATGTCTTCCAGCGTGCGGATGCCGCCCCCGACCGTCAGCGGGATGAACACCTGACCGGCAATCAGCTCCACCGTCTGCACCGTGGTCTCGCGGCCTTCATGGCTGGCCGTGATGTCGAGGAAGGTGATCTCGTCGGCGCCGGCATCGCTGTAGCGCCGCGAGATCTCCACCGGATCGCCGGCATCGCGGATATCCAGGAATTTCACGCCCTTCACCACGCGACCCTTGTCGCAGTCCAGACACGGAATGATTCGTTTGGCCAGCGCCATGGCTTGTCTCGTCCTGTTCAGGTGGCCGCTTGCGCGCGGGAGGCCTCGTCGCAGTAGCGCTGCGCGGCGGCCAGATTCAGTGCGCCTTCGTAGATGGCGCGGCCGGTGATGGCGCCGGCAATGCCGCCGCCCGTCTTCGTCTTCGCCACCGCCTGCAGCGCGTGGATGTCCTCGATGCGGCTGATGCCGCCCGAGGCGATCACGGGGATGCGGGTGGCTTCGGCAAGTGCCACGGTGGCCGGCACATTGACGCCCTGCATCATGCCGTCGCGCGCGATGTCGGTGTAGATGATGGCCTCGACGCCATAGTCCTCGAAGCGCCGTGCCAGGTCGATCACATTCACGTCGGTGACATTGGCCCAGCCGTCGGTGGCCACCATGCCGTTGACGGCATCCAGTCCGACGATGATCTGGCCCGGGAATTCATGACAGGCCTCGGCCACGAAGCCTGGATCACGCACGGCCTTGGTGCCGATGATCACCCAGGACACGCCGGCCGCGAGATAGCGGGCAATGGTGCCGAGATCACGGATGCCGCCACCGATCTGCAAGGGCAGCGCGGGGTAGTGCCGCGCGATGGCCTGCACGACGCCGCCGTTGACGGGCGTGCCGGCGAAGGCGCCATTGAGATCCACCAGATGCAGGCGACGCGCGCCCTGGGACAGCCAGTGCCCGGCAGTCTTGACCGGGTCGTCGGAGAACACGGTGGAGTCTTCCATGCGACCCTGCTTCAGGCGCACGCACTGCCCATCCTTCAAATCTATTGCGGGAATGATCAACATAAAGAATCGTCCGGTCAGGAATCTAGTGCGTGCCGTCCCACGCGAGGAAATTGCGCAGCAGCTGCAAACCGCCGTGCTGGCTCTTTTCGGGATGGAACTGCACGGCGAAGAGATTGCCCTTGTTGAGCGCTGCCGTGAACTCCACGCCGTAGCGTGTCAGGCCCGAGGCCTTCTCGCCGGCGCCAAGCGCCACGTAATAGCTGTGCACGAAGTAGAAACGGGTGTTGTCCTCGATGCCGCGCCACAGCGGGTGCTGGTCCGTCTGCTGCACGCAGTTCCAGCCCATGTGCGGCACCTTGAGCGGCGCCCCGTCGTCATCGCGCAGTCCGCTGCAGGCGCGTGTCTCATCGCCCACGACACCGGCAGCGACATTGCCGAAGAAACGCACCTCGCCGTGCACCAGCCCGAGGCAGGGCACACCGCCGTTCTCTTCACTGGAATCCATGAGCGCCTGCATGCCCACGCAGATCGCGAGCAGGGGCTTGGTGCGACTGACCTCGGCGACGATCTCGTCGATGTGCAGACGGCGGATCTCCGCCATGCAGTCTCGAATGGCGCCCACGCCGGGGAAGATCACATGGTCGGCCTGCGCGATGGTGGCGGCATCGCTGGTGACCAGCACCTTCACGTTGTCACCGACGTACTCGAGCGCCTTCGCGACGGAATGCAGATTGCCCATTCCGTAATCGATCACGGCCACTTTCTTCATAATGCTGACCTGCTGGCGCCGCGCTGGGTATCAAAGTGCGCCTTTGGTGGACGGAATCACATCGGCGCTGCGGGGGTCGATTTCCATCGCAATGCGCAGGGCGCGACCGAAGGCCTTGAACACCGTCTCGATCTGGTGGTGGGAATTCACGCCGCGCAGATTGTCGATGTGCAGGGTGACCAGCGCGTGATTGACGAAGCCCTGGAAGAACTCGTGGAACAGGTCGACATCGAAGCCGCCCACCGCACCGCGCGTGAAGGGAATGTGATACTCCAGGCCGGGACGGCCGGAGAAGTCGATCACCACGCGTGATAGCGCTTCATCCAGCGGCACATAGGCGTGACCGTAGCGACGGATGCCCTTGCGGTCCAGCGCCTTGTTGAAGGCCATGCCCAGGGTGATGCCGAGATCTTCCACCGTGTGGTGCGCATCGATGTGCAGGTCGCCCACGGCCTTGATGTCGAGATCGATCAGCCCGTGACGTGCCACCTGGTCCAGCATGTGATCCAGGAAGGGCAGCCCCGTCTCGCAGCGCAGCTCGCCGGTGCCGTCGAGATTCACCGACACCTTGATCTGGGTTTCCTTCGTGTTGCGTTCCACTGTGGCTTGTCGTGATGACATCGATGCTCCCCGCATGCGCGCCTGGCCCTCGGGTGTGGCCGGTTTCAGGTGGCCGGCATTATACGGGCAGGCCAGCGGCTTTTGAAAGCGCGGATACCGCGACGCCGTGCCCGCGCGATGGCGGGAATCCGTGATTTTCCCGACACTTCCGCTGCGCGAGCGGTGCGCCCTGTGGTGGCCATGGGTTACACTTCCGCCTCCTTCAGGCATGGCTGGAGCGTGCTCGCGCACGCCGGAACTCCACGATGTTGAAACTGCTCAAGACCTTTGCACTCGCCTTCGCTGCCCTCTGCGCCCTGCTCCTGGTCGCCGTGGCAGCTGCCTTTGTGCTGATCGATCCAGCGCGCTACCGCAGCGCGCTGGAGTCGGCCTTCAACGTTCAGACGGGCTTGCAGCTCGAGATGGCAGGCGAGATCGCCTGGACCCTGCGGCCCGAGTTCGGCATCACCGTGAGCGATGTCCGCTTGCGCAGCCCCGACTCCCCCATGGAGCTGGCATCGCTGCCACTGCTGACCATCCGCCTGGAACCACGCGCCCTGCTGGATGGGCGCCTGGTGTTGCAGGAGCTGCAGGTCGAAGGCCTGCACATGAACTGGCTGGTCGATGAGAACGGTCGCAGCAACTGGCAGCGCAACACCACCGCCGAGGACGCCACGGGCGCTGTGCCGGCCGCCGGCAGCAATGCCTCCGCCAGCCTTGTGGATTCCAGCCGCATCGAGCACATCGTCGTGCGCAACGCGAGCCTGGCCTTGCAGGACCGTCAGCGCGGCATGAATCTGAATCTGCACGATCTGCGCCTGGACGCCACCGGAGCCAATCTGCGTGGCACCCGCTTCCCGCTGCAGCTTGCCTTCGCCCTCACGCGGGATGACGCGGGCAGACAGGCTGTGTTCGACATCGCCAGCCAGGTGCGGGTGGACCGTGCGGCTGGCAGTGCCAGCATCGAGGAGCTGACTCTCAAGCTGAATCCGCTGCAGCTGCAGGGTCGGCTCGCTGTGGAGAATCTGAACGGCACGCCCCGCTGGCAGGGCAGCCTGCAAAGCAATCGTTTCCCGCTGAATGACTTCCTGGACCTGCATGTGCGAGCACAGACACCCGAGCCGGCTGCAGCCGCGCTGGCGCAGGACTTCGACCCGACTCGCGACCAGGCGAGCCTGAGCATCGACTTCAGCGGCGACGCCAGTCAGCTCGAGATTCCCGCGCTGCGACTTCAGCACGACGACAAGCAAGTCGACATCCGGGCTGGCTGGACAGCCTCCAGCACCAGCACGCCTGCGCGGCTCACGTACAGCCTCATTGCCAATGCCCTGGATTTCAACGCCGAACCCGCAACTCCTGCAGCCGCGTCCGCTGAACCTGCCGACGCCGCGGGGCCGGAAGCGGTTGAGCCACCCGCTGCCGTTGCCGCCACGGACATCGAGCTGCCCGTGGACCTCTTGCGCAGTCTGGAAGTGGAAGGGACCCACAGCATCGCATCGCTGGCGGTCGGCGGGCTCGAGTTCGGCACCCTCGACGGGCGCCTGAGCGTCAGCAACGGGCGCCTCAGCGTGAACCTGCGTCCGACCGAACTCTATGGCGGTCAGCTGACGGCGGCTCTGAGCTATGACACGCGGCAGGCGACGCCGGCCATGAGCAGCATCGTGTCGCTGCAGAACCTGGATGTCGCCCAGCTGGCCAGGCAGTACCCGGCTGCCGGCTTCGCGCAGGGGCGTCTCAACCTGGAGTCCTTCCACACGGCCCAGGGCAGCACCAGTTCCCAGCTGCTCGCCTCGCTCAATGGCTCGACGAGCTTCAGTCTGGCCGACAATGCCATCGACATCGGCATCGTGAAGCAGGTGTTCTCGGCGATCTCCGTGCTCAGCCCCGCAGGCTCCGGCGACCTGGCCCAGCAGTGGCCGGATGTGGTGAACTTCGCCAGCGTCGAAGGCAGCCTGAGCTTCGCGAGCGGTATCGCCAGCGGCCAGCAGTTGACACTGCAGATGGACAATTTCGAGATCACGGCCACCGGCGGCGTGGATCTGGCCCAGGAGCGCTTCGACTATGCCGCCCTGATCACCGTCTATGGGGAGCCGGCGGTGCAGACCATCCCAGTGGCGCCGCTGTACCAGAACGTGGGCTGGCCGGTGCAGTGCAGCGCCCGCTTCGACGCGCAGTACAGCCAGTACTGCGGCCCGGACTTCGCCCGGGTGCGCGACCTGTTCGTGGAAATCTCGCGCAATCAGGTGCAGCGTCGCGTGCAGGACGCCGTCACGGACCAGGTGCCCGCCGACCTGCAGGATGCCGCGCGCGGCCTGCTCGACCGCGTGCTGCGCTAAGTCGGGTCCCCCATGCCCAGCCCCGCTTTCACTGACACCGTACTGGAGTGGTTTGCCGAGCACGGCCGCCACTCCCTGCCCTGGCAGCAGAACCCGACGCCTTATCGGGTCTGGGTGTCCGAGATCATGCTGCAGCAGACCCAGGTCAGCACCGTCATCCCCTACTTCCAGCGCTTCATGGCACGTTTCCCCGACGTGCACGCCCTGGCAGCTGCCCCGCTGGATGAGGTGCTGCATCTGTGGACAGGCCTGGGCTACTACGCCCGCGGCCGCAACCTGCATCGCAGCGCGCAGATTCTCAGCACCCAGTGGCAGGGTGATTTCCCCCGCACGGTTGACGCACTGTGCGAGCTGCCAGGCATCGGTCGCTCCACCGCCGGCGCCATCCTCGCGCTTGGCTGCGGCGTGCGGGCGCCCATCCTCGACGGCAATGTCAAACGCGTGCTGTGCCGCTTTCACGGCATCGAGGGCTGGCCGGACCTGCCCGCCGTGCAGAAACGGCTGTGGCTGCTGGCGGAGGACGCCACGCCCACCGCCGGCTTTGCTGCCTATACCCAGGCCATGATGGATCTGGGCGCCACCGTGTGCACGCGCAGCCGTCCCGCCTGTTCGCCGTGCCCGCTGGCTGCGGGCTGCCAGGCGCTGGCGAGCGGACGAGTCGCGCAGCTGCCCTCGCGCAAGCCTGCCCGAGCCTTGCCGAAGCGTGCTGTCTGCATGCTGATGTGCTGTACGCCAGCGGGGGAGGTATTGCTGGAGCAGCGTCCGCCGAGCGGCATCTGGGGCGGGCTGTGGAGCTTTCCGGAATTCGCCGACGCCGCCACGGCGCAGCAGTTCCTCGCCACGCAGTGGCCGGGGCAATCCCTGCAGCAGCAAACATGGCCCGTTCTCAAGCACACCTTCAGTCACTTCCAGCTGCAGATCACGCCGTTGCTGGTGCATGTGCCGGACGAACCGCCTGGCGTCATGGAGGCTGGGCGTCAGTTCTGGTACTCTGCCGGACCGGATGCCGCCAGCCCCGCCACCAGCGTCGGCCTCGCGGCACCCGTGGTGGAGCTGCTGCAGCGCATCGCCACCGCAAGTGCCGGCTGACGCCAGCCGGCAGGTCACCGATCCATTCTTCGCAAGGAAACCGCCATGTCTCGCACCGTGTTCTGTCGCAAGTACCAGCAGGAGTTGCCCGGCCTCGACACGCCGCCCTATCCGGGCAGCAAGGGACTGGAGATCTTCGAGCAGGTGTC
>JACCDS011267968.1_pt1 | contig 14327 bp, 15 predicted proteins | sample 7446441 | NCBI WGS metagenome assembly JACCDS01 (sample SAMN15323445, study PRJNA562643) | freshwater metagenome | isolation source: river surface water | place: USA:Blue River Watershed | collected 2017-08-17 | reverse complement strand
GACCGTATCACCCGGTAAACCGATCACACGTTTAATGTAATCGACATTAGGTTCCGGTGGATAGCGAAAAACCACCACATCGCCACGTTCAACAGGTTTACCGGACACGACTTCAGTACCAACGATTGGCAGACGCAGGCCATAGGTAAATTTATTGACCAGAATATAGTCACCTACTTGCAGGGTCGGAATCATGGAGCCCGAAGGGATCTTGAAGGGCTCAACCACAAAAGAGCGCAATGCAAAGACGGCCAGAATCACCGGAAACAGGCTGGCGCCCCACTCCACCCAGATGGTGTTCTTACTGCCAGGCGCACGCAATTTACGGGCATACAGCACATCAATCAGCCATAAAATACCAGTGGCCAGGGTGATCAGAAAGAGGATTAGCGCAAAATTCATTCAATCATTCCGTTAGATTTTTAAGGCGCAGCTAACACGGGTTATTTGCCATCAACGCGAAGCACTGCCAGGAAGGCCTCTTGCGGGACCTCGACGGTACCGATCTGCTTCATGCGTTTCTTACCGGCCTTCTGCTTTTCGAGCAGCTTCTTCTTACGCGAGATGTCGCCACCATAACACTTGGCCAGCACGTCTTTACGCATGGCTTTGACCGTTTCACGGGCGATGATCTGGGCACCCAGGGCCGCCTGGATTGCTACATCGTACATCTGGCGAGGAATCAGTTCGCGCATTTTGCTCACCAGTTCTCGACCCCGGAAAACCGAGCTGGAACGATGCACGATGAGTGATAGTGCATCAACCTTATCGCCGTTGATCAGCACGTCCAATTTCACCATATCGGCAGTGCGATATTCCTTGAACTCATAATCCAGCGATGCGTAACCACGGGATACCGATTTCAGCTTATCGAAGAAATCGAAGACGACTTCCGACAGCGGTAGTTCATAGATCATCTGGACCTGGCGGCCGTGATAACGCATATCGATCTGCGAGCCGCGTTTTTGGTTACACAAGGTAATAACCGGGCCCACGTAATCCTGTGGCAGGAATATGAAGGCGGTAATGATCGGTTCGCGAATCTCTTCGATCTTACCGATGTCCGGCAGGCGCGACGGGTTTTCGACGATGATCTCCTCACCGTTGCGCAAACGCACCTCATAGACCACGGTCGGCGCCGTGGTGATGAGATCCATATCGAATTCGCGCTCGAGGCGTTCCTGCACAATTTCCATGTGTAGGAGGCCCAGGAACCCGCAACGGAAACCGAAGCCAAGCGCTTGAGAGACTTCCGGCTCGAACTGCAGCGCGGCATCGTTCAGCTGCAGTTTCTCCAGCGAATCACGGAGCTGTTCGTATTCGTTCGGTTCAACCGGATACAAACCGGCAAATACCTGGGGTTTGATTTCCTTGAAGCCTTCAAGGGCTTCGGTCGCAGGGCGATCAGCGAGCGTAATGGTGTCACCAACACGCGCTGCCTTCAGTTCCTTGATGTTGGAAATGATGAAACCGACCTCACCGGCTGACAGTTGCGGCTGTTGCTTCGATTTTGGCGTAAAGATACCCACCTGTTCACACAGGTGCGTGGAACCGGAAGACATCAGCTTCATGCGGTCCTTCGGCTTAAGAACGCCGTCAATCACGCGTACCAGCATCACAACGCCGACGTAGTTATCGAACCACGAGTCGACGATCAGCGCTTTAAGCGGTGCGTCGAGGTCCCCTTTAGGGGCAGGTACCTTCTGAACAATCTGCTCGAGAATGTCATCAATACCGATACCGGTTTTCGCACTGGCCTCAACGGCTTCGGTGGCGTCAATACCAATCACATCTTCGATTTCTGCCCGCGCATTTTCCGGACTGGCTGACGGCAGATCGATTTTATTAAGAACGGGCACCACTTCGACACCGAGATCAAGCGCCGTATAGCAATTGGCGACGGTCTGCGCCTCGACCCCTTGCGATGCGTCTACGACCAGCAGCGCCCCTTCACAAGCGGACAGGGAGCGAGAAACTTCATAGGAAAAGTCGACGTGCCCCGGTGTGTCAATCAGGTTGAGACGGTAAACTTGACCATCTTTAGCCTTGTAGTCCAGCGCAGCAGTTTGCGCCTTGATCGTAATGCCACGTTCCTTTTCGATATCCATCGAGTCCAGAACCTGTGCTTCCATCTCACGGTCGGACAAGCCACCGCACCGCTGAATCAAACGATCCGCCAGCGTGGACTTACCATGGTCAATATGGGCGATGATCGAAAAGTTGCGTATGTGCTTCACGGAATTCCATTTTCCAGCCTTTGGCTGGCATCAAGTGCTTTATGAGCGCCCATGAGGCACTCGATCAACCCGCTATTCTACCGGAACAGCGTCCGGGACAGTGCCACTTGCACGGCAGGTGGCACCGCCGGTGTTTTAACGTAAGCCGGACTGATTAGGCTGGCTTTGTTGCGGGATCGGTACAAAAATCTGTACATTCGAGCGTCGGATCAGCAACGTCGCCGGCGTGCGGCCATCTAGCTGGCTAATGAGCTGATTGAACTGCTGGACGGTGCGGATGTCCTGGGTATCCCCTTTCGAGGTAACCGCCAGAATCACATCTCCGGGACGGAGATCAATACGGCTGCCCGGGCGAATATCAACAACCAGAATACCGGCATTCAGGCGCATCTGCTGCTTCTGCTCACTACTTAAATCAGAAACGGCAATACCCAGGCGGCTATTCGTGGCTTCGCCGACACCACGTGCCGGCGGCTTATTCACCGCGACCTTATCATCCTGGAACTCGCCAATCGTTACGGTCACTGAACGCACCTGTCCTTTGCGCCACAGCTCTGCCTGCGCCTTACTCCCCGGCTTCATTGCGCCCACCATCCGCGGTAGATCACTTGATGTTGTTACCGGTTTACCATCAAAGCGCAAAATCACATCACCGGGCTCGATGCCGGCGCGGGCGGCGGGTCCATTGGGCTCCACACTGTTAACAAGCGCACCACTCGCCTTCGGCAAACCAAAGGCTTCAGCCACATCGCGCGTTACTTCCTGAATTGATACGCCCATTCGGCCATGGCTCACCCGACCCCGAGTACGCAACTGTTGTTGGATATCCATCGCCTGGTCGATGGGAATAGCAAAAGAAATGCCCATAAATCCACCAGACCGGCTGAAGATCTGCGAGTTAATACCCACAACCTCACCGCGCAGATTGAATAAGGGACCACCCGAGTTCCCCGGGTTGATCGCAACGTCCGTTTGTATAAATGGTACGTAATTCTCCTGGGGTAAGGCACGACCCTTGGCACTGACAATACCCGCGGTCACCGAATGTTCGAAGCCAAACGGACTCCCAATGGCGACGACCCACTCCCCCGCCTTCAGCGCGTTCGAGTCCCCCAGCCTGACCGCAGGTAGGCCATTGGCATCAATCTTGAGCAGCGCCACGTCTGTACGTTTATCAGCACCAATCACCTTGGCGCGGAACTCCCGTTTATCGAGAAGCTTGACGGTCACTTCGTCAGCCCCCTCGATCACGTGGGCGTTCGTCATGACATAACCGTCTGCGCTGATAATAAAGCCCGAGCCAAGCGACCGGTTTTCTGGCTGTTGAGGCTGCATACCCCCTGGCGGCTGTGGGAAAAATCGACGGAAGATTTCAAAAGCGGGGTCTGTCGGATCCACCGGGAAGCCGTTGGTGACTTTACCCCGTCCGTTCTGGACGGTACTGATGTTCACGACGGATGGTGACTGTTTTTCAGCCAAATCGACAAAATCAGGTAACCCACGCGACTGGGCCTGAACCATCGTCACGGAGAGCAGTGACAGACAGATGAGCGATAGACGCAAGAACTGCTTGATCGATTGAGGCATAACGAGCTTCATAAAAAATTCCAATAGATCAGGAGGCTAGGGTCAGGAAATGCGATGAACAATATGAGGCACCGGTATCACATCCGAATGCTGACTCCGTTGCAATTGCCACCAGGCAGCAATGAGTCCCACACCAGCACCGGCGATAGCACCAATATCCGCTGTGATTTGCCAGGGGGCCGGTGTCAACACGGGAAACAATGCGCCACCAAGCAGGCTACCAGCAAACAACAACATCAGAGGAATCAGATACGCACGTGTCGCGCCCCGCGACAACATGGCATCAGGCACCTCGACCAACACACGATCATTAATCTGTAGTCCAAGACGATCCGGCACCAGCAGCGTTTTAGGTTTGCCACAAATGTGTTGTGCCAGACTGACACCACCACAGCCGCCCGTTTCATGACAACGGCCGCAACCGCTGTTAACCTCAAAAGCCAGACGAACCACCCCGGGCACTTCGGAGACGGGTACGGAAATAATTTCTATAACTTGAGCTTCGCGTTCTGCCATTAGTGCGCATCCTACGCTATTTCAATCCTTCTGACCTTCCTGCGCAGCATCAACACGTGCCCACAGCTTAACGAATTGTTGCTGATGCCAGATAATCGTCTCTGATGCGCTGGCAGACATCGGCATGCCCCGCATCGTTGCCCGGATCAGATGATAGTCGTGGAAACGACGGATCTGATCGTGACCGGGCGCAAACAACCCCACGACCCAATCGGCCTCCCCGTCGACAAAGGCGGAAACCATGGTCTCTGATTCAGACATCATATAGTTTTCCATGTCAGTCATACATGCTCCATAAGATCGTGCAGGGCAAGCGACAGGCTCTCTCGCGCACGGTGTAACCGTGAACGTACTGTGCCAATCGGTACTGTTTGAATTTGGGCTATTTCGTCATAACTCAAGCCCTCTTCTTCGCGCAATGTCAGTGCCTGGCGCCAGGTTTCAGGGAGGGCCGCAATCGCATCTGCCAACCCCTCGCGCAATTCCTGCTGCCAGAGATAGGATTCCGGACTCTCGCCGCAAGATGGCCAGTCCGATAAATTTTCCTCTGACGCGACGGTATCATCGTCAAGCACAACCTGATCCGGTCTGCGTTCCTGTTGTTTACGCCATGTCAAATAGGTGTTTTTGGCGATGCGGCTCAACCAGGTTGCCACACTCGATTCGCCACGGAAGCCCGATAGCGACACAAAGGCCTTGAAAAGGCTTTCCTGCAGGATCTCTTGTGCGGCCGCCCTATCTCCGGTGAGCCGTGTTAACCAGCGCAATAACCGGCTCTGCAGGGGCAGGATCAACGCTTCAAAAGCATACCGGTCACCTGTCTTGGCGGCAGCCACTAATTCCGCTTCGGCACAGGTTTCCTTACCTTTAACGATATCCATGCTTGTTGGGTCGGTAATGTTTAGGGACGGTTTGATTTCTGCTTCCAGTTTTACCTTGTAGAATGAGCACATAGTTTATGTTGTGATCGCCCTTTTCGCCAGTTTGGCCGTGCCTTACTCCAAAAAAACGTTGAAACAGAATCCTCTACCTCACACGCACCGTTTTGACGTCCTAATTATCGGTAGCGGCCTAGCCGGCCAGAGTGCGGCGTTGTGTCTGGCAGACGCCGGCTTCGCTGTCGGTTTGGTCAGTAAGAGACGTCTTGTTGACTCCGCCTCCGGCTGGGCTCAAGGGGGTATTGCTGCGGTACTCGACAGCACCGACTCCGTAGAAAACCATATTGCGGATACGCTCACGGCTGGCGCCTACTTAAACGACCCAGCTGCGACGCGGTTTGCTATTGAACACGCAGCTGATGCCATTCAATGGCTGATTGACCGCGGCGTGCCATTTACGAGAGAAGCTGGTCGGTACCACCTTACGCGTGAAGGTGGCCACAGCCATCGGCGTGTAATCCACGTTGATGATGCCACAGGCGCCGCCGTTCAGGACACATTGACCCCTCAAGTCCGCAATCACCCGAATATCTGCGTGATGGAACACCACATCGTGGTCGATCTCATCACTGCCGGTAAAACAGGCCGGCAGCTCCTAGGGCAAAAAGACCGCTGTCTGGGGGCCTATGTTCTGGATAGCCAGACGGGTCACGTTAAAACCATGGCCTCAGGGCAAACGCTACTAGCCACTGGGGGCGCGGGTAAAGTCTATCTATACACCACCAATCCGGACACCTCGACCGGGGATGGTATCGCCATGGCCTGGCGGGCTGGTTGCCGCATTGCCAATATGGAATTTATCCAGTTCCATCCTACCTGCCTGTATCACCCACAGGAAAAATCCTTTCTGATTAGCGAGGCCGTGCGCGGTGAAGGCGGTTTGCTGAAACGACCGGACGGCACCCGTTTTATGGATGACTATGACCCACGCGCCGAACTGGCACCACGGGATATTGTGGCAAGAGCGATCGATGCCGAAATGAAGCGACATGGCATGGATTGCGTCTATCTTGACATTTCCCACCAGTCCGCCGAGTTTATCCGCACACACTTTCCGACCATTTACGAACGTTGTCGTCAACTCGGCATCGACATTACTAAAGAGCCTATTCCCGTCGTACCTGCTGCCCACTATACCTGCGGGGGTGTCATGGTCGATCAAAATGGCCGGACCGACTTACCCGGCCTCTACGCCGCTGGAGAAGTGACCTGCAGCGGCCTCCATGGCGCCAATCGACTAGCATCCAACTCCTTACTTGAGTGTCTGGTTTATGCAAGGGCCGCCACGGATGACATGATTAAGAATCCGCAAGAAACCCCTGAATCATTGCCTTCATGGGATGAAAGCCGCGTCACAGATGCCGATGAGGAAATTGTAATTTCCCATAACTGGGATGAGCTGCGTCGTTTTATGTGGGATTACGTCGGAATTGTGCGCACGACTAAACGTTTGCTCAGAGCACAACACCGAATTCGTTTGCTAACCCGTGAAATTGACGAGTTCTACGCCAACTTCCGCATCAGCCATGATTTGCTTGAGCTTCGGAACCTTGTTCAGACGGCTGATCTGATTGTGCAATCCGCATTGCGTCGCAAAGAAAGCCGTGGCCTTCACTATTCCCGTGACTATCCGGATAGCTTAAAGCGTCCTCGAAACACGGTCCTAAGGCGACGCGCTGGTTTACGCTGAAAGCCGCTTCTGACCGGAACCGATCTGACGACGCATCTGTTGGGCCCAAACCAGAATCTGACGCCAACTTTTCTCGGACGCCGGAAGCAGGCTATCCGGTAGCAATAGAACCAGGCGTGGCGCAGACTGTTCTAAATCCGGCACGGGCCGAACCTTGAGCACAATCAACCACGGGTAGACACTCAAGCTGACGCAACGGCCTGGAGCCCACTCGCCGCTTGGCTGCAGGAGACTTACCTCTAACGGCCGAAAGGAGACCAATAGGGGCATTACAGCCTGAACCGTGTGGCGCCAGGCAACCGCCAGGAGCACCAGCAACATACCCAATGCCAGTCCGTAAACCCAACCCGTCAGACGGGTCTGTTCAAGGGCAAGGATGGACAATAAGCCCAGTAAAAACAACGCCGCCCGAAGGCGGCGCGAGGGTATAGGCCGGACTTCAAACCGGCGCATCATAGTCGTCAGAAGCGTTTGAAGACCAATGAACCATTGGTACCACCAAAACCGAAGTTGTTCTTCAATGCAATATCAATCTTCATCTCACGTGCAGTGTTGGCGCAGTAATCCAGATCACACTCCGGATCCTGATTGAAGATGTTAATAGTCGGCGGTGAAACCTGGTGATGAACAGCCAGTACGGTAAATACCGATTCCAAGCCACCCGCGCCACCCAGTAGGTGACCCGTCATCGACTTGGTGGAGTTGACAACCAGCTTCTTGGCGTCAGCACCAAACAGCAGCTTGATGGCTTCTGTTTCATTCTTGTCACCCAGTGGTGTCGATGTACCGTGTGCATTCAGGTACTGCACGTTATCGGTGTTGACACCCGCGTTCTTAAGAGCAGCAGCCATGCTACGCTTAGGCCCATCGGTATCGGGTGCCGTCATGTGATACGCGTCACCACTCATACCAAAACCGCTCAATTCAGCGTAAATCTTTGCACCACGTGCTTTGGCGTGCTCGTACTCCTCAAGCACCATGACACCAGCGCCCTCACCCAGCACGAAGCCATCACGATCCTTATCCCACGGACGGCTCGCCGTTGCTGGGTCGTCATTACGTTCCGACAACGCACGCGCTGCGCAGAAACCACCAAGGCCTAGCGGCGAAATCGTCGATTCTGCACCGCCGGCAACCATCACATCCGCATCGCCGTATTCAATCATACGGCTGGCCAGACCTATGGCGTGCAGACCTGTTGTACATGCAGTCACCGGGGCAATATTCGGACCCTTGAAACCGTACATGATAGACAGGTTACCGGAGATCATGTTGATGATTGAACCCGGTACAAAGAACGGAGAAATCTTGCGGACACCCGCAGCATCATAGGTCGCCTTGGTGTCTTCAATCAGCGGCAAGCCGCCAATACCGGAACCAATACACACACCAATCCGTTCGGCATCTGCCGGGTTCTCACCCAGACCGGCATCGCGGACTGCCTGAATACCAGCCGCCATACCGTAATGAATAAATGTGTCCATGCGACGAGCGTCTTTGGCAGGCAGATAATCCGCCACGTTAAAGCCTTTGACCTCACCTGCAATGCGTGTCGGAAAAGTGCTGACGTCAAAACGGGTCACTGCCGTAATACCACTACGACCAGCAAGCAGGCTATCCCATGCTTCTGTAACGGTGTTACCTACCGGGCTGATAACGCCCAATCCTGTGACGACGACGCGACGACGCATGCCAACTCCTTCACTGGCCCGGGTTTAAAACCGCGGGCTGATATAAATACGGCCGACACAAAGCGCGTCGGCCGCAATGACGCAACAAGCGAAATTACTTCTGGTGCGACTTGACGTAGTCGATCGCTTGCTGAACCGTGGTGATCTTCTCGGCATCTTCATCCGGAATTTCGCATTCGAATTCCTCTTCGAGTGCCATCACGAGTTCAACCGTATCCAGCGAATCTGCGCCCAGATCATCTACGAACGACGATTCATTCTTGACGTCAGCTTCGTTAACGCCGAGTTGTTCGGCTACGATCTTTTTGACGCGCTGTTCGATGTTATCCATTGAAGCTCCTATTACCCTTCTATTCGAGGTGGTGGAAAAATCAGGCTCTATTCTACCAAATCACAGCCAACCGCAAAGTTTTCGTGAACGATAGAACAAAATTTTCTTAAGACAAGTTAAGGCAGGTACATCCCGCCATTAACGTGAATGGTACTCCCAGTCACGTAGGATGCTGCCGGCGAGGTTAAAAAAACCACCGCAGCAGCGATATCTTCCGGCGTACCGAGACGTCCCAGGGGAATATTACCCAGCAAAGAGGCCTTCTGGGTGTCATCCAGTGCCTTGGTCATGTCCGTATCGATAAAACCTGGGGCGACACAGTTCACGGTAATGCCACGGCTACCCAGTTCACGCGCCAGAGAACGGGTCATCCCACTCACACCGGCCTTCGCGGCACAGTAGTTGGCCTGTCCTGGGTTACCGGCATGACCGACAACGGAAGTAATGTTGACGATGCGGCCGGAGCGCGCCTTCATCATGCCGCGCATAACTGCACGGCACATGCGGAATACCGACTTCAGGTTGGTATCTAGAACATCGTCCCAATCTTCATCTTTCATTCGCATGGCCAACGTATCACGGGTAATACCCGCGTTATTGACCAGCACGGTGATGGATGAACCGGTTTTGGCTTCGATATCGGCGATGAGCGCATCAACACCAGCGGCATCACGCACATCCAGCGCCGCGCCCCACCCTGCACCACCGGCGCCCTTGATGGCGTCGGTAATGCTGGCTGCGCCAGATTCACTGGTAGCCGTGCCAATCACAGTCATGCCCTGACGGGTCAGCTCCATAGCAATGGCGCGGCCAATACCGCGCGATGCGCCGGTGACGAGTGCAACAGTTGCAGTCATTTCGATTCCTTAGCTTAAAGTCAGATTGGCATTAACCGAATCAGCATCTGCCAAGGCAACACCGGTAATACCATCGGCACAACGCTTGGTCAGACCGGCAAGTACCTTGCCCGGACCGCATTCGGCGGCAGTCGCAACGCCCATCGCGGCCATCTTCTGGATGATCTCAACCCAACGCACCGGCTTCGCGGCCTGGCGCACCAGAGCGTCTTTGATCTTGGCTGGATCCGTTTCGATGGCAACATCCACGTTATTGATCACAGGGATCGATGGCGGAGCTACCGCGATATCAGCCAGCGCAATAGCCAGACGATCCGCCGCCGGCTTAAGCAGCGACGAGTGAAACGGAGCCGACACCGGCAGTAGCACGGCGCGCTTGGCACCGCGGGACTTACAGGCTTCACAGGCACGCTCGACGGCACCCTTGTGGCCAGCAATCACGGTTTGGCCAGGCGCATTAAAGTTGACAGGTTCCACGACTTCACCTTGGGCCGCATCAGCACATGCGGCAGCGATACCCTCATCGTCCAGACCCAGAATGGCAGCCATGGCGCCCGTACCCGCTGGCACAGCTTCCTGCATGGCGGCAGCACGCAGGCGCACCAGCGGTACAGCATCAGCCAGCTTTAGGGCACCGGCTGCCACAAGTGCCGAATATTCGCCCAGGCTATGGCCCGCCACAACGGCGGGCGTTTTACCGCCGAGGCTTTCCCACAAACGCCAGGTAGCGACACCGGACGTCAACATGATCGGTTGCGTATTCACCGTGAGCGCCAGCTTTTCAGCCGGACCTTCGGCAACCATCGTCCACAAATCTTCGCCCAGCGCGGTTGAGGCTTCATCAAACGTAGCACGGACAATCGGCGAGTCGCCATAAGCGGCCATCATGCCGACAGATTGAGAGCCCTGACCAGGAAATACGAAAGCGAACGACATAGAGTTCTCCAATTAATACTTGAGCAGGACGCTGCCCCAGGTAAAACCACCACCGACACCTTGCAACATCAGCGTTTGTCCGCGCTTCACCCGTCCGTCCTTAACAGCCTCATCCAGCGCCAGCGGTACCGAAGCGGCCGAGGTGTTGCCATGATGATCGACCGTGACGATGACACGGTCCGATGTCAGTGATAAACGCTTACCGATGGCATCAATGATGCGCACATTGGCTTGGTGCGGGACCAACCAGTCGATCTGATCCGGCGTAATGCCGGCCGATTCGCAGCACTCTATGGCACTATCCGACAAGGCACGAACGGCAAACTTGAAAACGGCCTGGCCGTCCATGCGCAGGAACGGGTCACCCACCACCTGACCGCCATGTACCTGACCCGGCACATTCAGAATATCAGACTGAGAACCATCTGCATGCAACGATGTCGCCATGAGGCCCGGGGTATCGCCCGCTTTCAGAACTACTGCGCCCGCGCCATCACCAAACAGCACACAGGTACCGCGATCCTGCCAGTCCATAATGCGGGAAAACACTTCAGCGCCAACGACCAGTGCCGTTTTGTGGCTTCCGGAACGAATAAATTTTTCAGCGATGGTCATCGCGTACACAAAACCCGAACAGACCGCCTGCACGTCGAAAGCGGTTGCACCAACGTTGCCAAGCTTGCCCTGCATCAGACACGCAGTGCTCGGAAAAATCATATCCGGCGTTGACGTGGCAACGATGATCAGATCGATGTCTTTGGCATCAACACCAGCATCTGCCAGTGCGCGACGCGCGGCCTCTTCGGCCAACATGCTGGAGGTCACCCCTGCAGGTGCATGATGACGTGATGCGATACCCGTACGCGTAACGATCCATTCATCACTGGAATCCAGGCCCTTGGCTTGTATCAATGCCTCATTGCTGATCGGCGCACCCGGCAGATAACTACCGATGCCGGCCAGCTGGGCGTAAATGCGTTGTGCCATCAGGCATCTCCCGTTGCAGCATCAACCTTGACAGGTTCTTTCAACAACGCTGCCGTTTGTAAACCAGTGTAGCTGGAAACTCGGTGCGCAATTTTATCGATCACACCATTTTCCGCTTCGTAGTATGCGCGTTTGATCGCCTGAGTGAACGCAAACATATCCGCAGAACCGTGACTCTTGATCACAGTACCCTTGAGGCCTAATAGGCTTGCGCCGTTATAGCGACGATGATCGAGACGCTTCTTGAATCGACTGAGCACCGGCAACGCCAGGAGCGCAACAAGACGTGTCAGCAGATTCCGATTGAATTCTTCCCGCAGAAACCGACCCATCATTTGCGCTAGGCCTTCTGAAACCTTGAGGGCCACGTTACCAACAAAGCCATCGCAAACAACCACGTCTGCTTCGCCTTTGTAAACACCATCGCCTTCAACATTGCCCACAAAGTTCAAGTCGCTGGCGCGCAGCAACTCGGCAGCCTGCTTCACGACCTCATTGCCCTTGATATCTTCTTCACCGATATTGAGCAGGCCGACCCGTGGCGCAGCAATGTGCTCAACCGCACTGGTCAGAATAGAGCCCATCACCCCAAATTGCAGCAAATGCTCTGAGGTGCAATCCACATTGGCGCCGAGATCCAGCAAACGGGTTTGTCCCGTCATGGTTGGAATCACGGTACAGATAGCTGGCCGGTCGATACCCGGCAGCATTTTGAGCACAAAGCGTGATATCGCCATCAACGCACCGGTATTGCCGGCGGAAACACACGCAGCCACCTCTCCGGATTTCACCAGATTGATAGCCACACGCATCGATGAATCTTTTTTGTTACGGAGCGCCAGCGCAGGCGGCTCATCCATAGCCACCACTTCGCTGGCGTGCACCACCGTCAAGCGATCACGGATCGCTTTTTCAGGCGCAGCACGACGCAGACGCTCCTCCAACCGGTCGGCATGACCCACCAGTGAGAGCGCAGCGCCCGGAAACTCCGCAGCAAAAGCAAGCGCAGCAGCGACCGTGACCTTAGGCCCATGGTCGCCACCCATACAGTCAATCGCGATTTTGACGGTCATATCCGTTCAAAGCTCACGCTTAACATCATGGCCAGGCACAAACCCTGACCCGCCCCGATTAGGCTTCAGTCGTCTTAACGACCTTCTTACCGCGGTAGACACCCGACGGCGAAATATGGTGACGGCGGTGAACTTCACCCGTCGTCGCTTCGATGGCCAGCGGCGGATTGCTCAAGGAATCATGAGCACGGTGCATACCACGCTTCGACGGGGATTTTTTGTTTTGTTGAACAGCCATGTTGTTACTCCTGGTTAAATCGGTACTGCTGGTTTATTACCTGTTACGCGCCCGAACAAGTTCTGGCAGGAATGCCTAATTCAAACCCTTGGCTGACTTGAGCTGGGCCAGCGCAGCAAACGGATGATCTTCCGCCTGATCCGGCGCCGCTTCGGGCAGCGCACACACTTCATGGCGCGGAACGATAGGCAGGGAAAGAATCAATTCATCCTCCACGAGCACCATCGTCTGCACCCGAGGCGGTACAGGCATCGGCATAAACTCCCTGTCCGGATCCGCTGATTCGTCGTCAAGCGCATCCAGACGGGCCAGTTCGGCCTCATCCGCTACCCACTCCACCGTATGCTCATGATCAATGATCACAGTCACCGGCTGCAGGCAGCGCTGACAGGACTGTTCCAGAGCGGCCACCAATCCGATCGTGGTCGCCGGTCGCCGATCAGCACTCATAGAGGCTTTCAGGGTGACGCGCACGACGCCTTTCGAACTGGTCAGCAAATCCGCGAGCCGCGGAAAATCAGACACCGGCACGTCAGCAGCAACCGCGAGATGTTCGCGGGCAATGACATCCGGGTCAAAACTTTCCGGCAAATCGGCAGACAACATCCAGACCTGTCCCGTTGAAAAACGGCGAATGATACCATCGGCAGACCAAATTGTTGACTGTTTTCTTGCAATATTCGTCGCCAAGCCTTTGAAAGCGCACCAAACATGACCTTTTCGTCCACCGCCCAGCCCTGCCAACCGACGCCCCGCCCTCTGATACTGGGCTCCAGTTCAGCCTACCGTCGTGCCCTACTGACCCGACTGGGGCTCCCGTTCAGTGTCATTAGCCCGGACATTGATGAAACACCGCACCCTGGCGAACACCCGGCAGCAACGGCCCGGCGCCTCGCACGCGAAAAAGCGCGTGCCGTCGTTGCCCTGCTGCCAGAGGACCAAAAACATGCGCTCGTCATTGGTAGCGATCAGGTGGCGGTGATGGGCGACCGCCAATTTGGCAAACCAGGCAGCCACGATAAAGCCGTCGAACAACTCATGGCCTTAAGCGGGCAAACCGTGGTCTTTGAAACCGCACTCTGCCTCCATGACACCCTTAGCGGGGAATCTCACGAAGAACTGGTCAGCACCGAAGTCGAATTCCGGACACTTGCGCGCGATGAAATCGAAGCCTATCTCCACAAGGAGCCCGCTTACGATTGCGCAGGATCCGCCAAATCAGAGGCGCTAGGCATTGCCCTGCTGG